>Ga0114129_10001876_pt1 | contig 28669 bp, 23 predicted proteins | sample RhiMetdeltSRZDD1_FD_80071 | JGI IMG/M metagenome (GOLD analysis project Ga0114129, IMG submission 80071) | Populus rhizosphere microbial communities from Tennessee, USA - Rhizosphere MetaG P. deltoides SRZDD1 (version 2) (version 2) | ecosystem: Host-associated > Plants > Roots > Rhizosphere >... | reverse complement strand
GCGACGTGTGGCTCACGATGCCCACGACCTGCAGCGCGATCACGATCGCGAGCGAACAAACGGCGATTGTGCGGGAACCTCGCGTCATCGTGTGATTTCGGCTCGTGCAAAAATCTCAAATAAAATCTTAAATAAAAATCTTCACTCTTAAATCTTAAATTTCAGGGGGGCCCTTGACGCGACCCTTACACTCGGCACAGGAGGCGGGCCTATGCCGACACCGGTCGAAAGCGCACACTTGATCCTCAGATTGTTCGAGCTGCGGCGCGAGCCTTTACTGCGGGAAGCGCGCGCCTGGTTCGTGAACGATTTCAATCCTCAAACGATGGAGGAGCTCGTCGCGGTCGTCTCAGGGGAGAAGAACGCCTGGTTCCGCATGGTGCTGGGATACTGGGACATGGCCGCCTCGTTCGTCGCCTTTGGGGCGATCGATGCCGCCATGTTCCACGCCGCGAACGGCGAAATCGTGCCGACGTTCGCGAAGATCGAACCGTTCCTGACCGGCTTCCGGCACGGGTCGCCCGACTACCTGAAGCATCTCGAAGCGGTCGTCCGCGAGAAGCCCGTCTCAGCCGAATCCCTCGCCGCGACACGCGAGCAGCTGCGCGCGGCAACGCTGGCGCGGAACGCTCGTGCTTCGTGACAATTTCAGTACCTTGTCAGCTCTAGCCAGTCGAAGTTCGCGATCGTGTAAGTCCCCATCGAGTCCATGACGAGACGAGCGATCTGCGGACCGGCAGTGAGCGTGACGAGCCTCGTCATGAGTTGCCAATCCTGCCATCCACCCGTTGTCGGGGCGGTCAACGGGCCGCTGACGTTGACGCCGTTCATTTCCAGGTGAAATGTGCCGCCCTGTCCAACGCACGCAACGCGCAAAGTCAGCACATACGTGCCTGGCGTGCTCACCGAGACGCTGTAGTTCAGCCACTCTCCGGCAGCCACCCAGCCAACGTCGTATCCGCCGACGGTCGGTTCCAGGTCGACGTCGGTCGACCGATACGCTCCCCCGGTATTGCCGGAGGACAAATCGTGATACGCGACGCCCTCGCCTCCGTTGTCGAAGTCTTCGGCCTGCACGCGTCCGGGGATTGGCGCCGGCGTTCCCGTGAACGGTGTCGAACCGGTCGTAGACGTGAATCGCACGGTGTTGATGTTGCCGATCCCTCCGTAGGAGGCGTTGGTGTCCATCACGAGCCGCGCCGCTTGCGTGCCTGCCGAAAGCGTGACGGTCTTCGAGATCGTCTGCCAGCTTTGCCACCCGCCCGTCGCCGGAACGGTCATCGTGCCTGAAACGTTTACGCCGTTCACCTCGAGATGGAATGTTCCGCCTGGACCGGACGAAGCGACGCGAAAATCCGCCGTGTACGTTCCGGCGGTGGCGACATTGATGGTGTACTTCAGCCACTCGCCGGCGGCGATCCAGCCGACGTTGAATCCACCATCGCTGCTCGCCTGAAGGTCGACGTCCGTCTGGCGGTATGCGCCGCCGGAGTTCCCTGGACTGTTGTCATGGTACGCGGCGCCCTCGGGACCGTTGTCGAAATCCGACGCCTTGAGCAGACCCGGAATCGCGATTGGCGTACCGGTGAACGGCGTGGTCGAGGGCGGAGGAGGGGGAGGTGGTGGTGGCGGCGGCGGAGGTGGCGGCATTCCTGGTTTCGGCACGATCGTCGTATCGCCGCTCGCCGCTCCCGGGGACTCGTTTACGTACTGTGCCGGGCTCATAACAATCTGATCGATCTCCACGCCGTCTTCTCGAACCTGAACGCGAATCTGGTGGGCGCCTCCCGTCGGAAACCAGACGTCCCCTGAATCGCCAAGCCAGTAGGCGTTGCGTTGCCAGCCCCAGCCGAACGCCTGGCAGTTCGAGCACGTCCACAGGTTCACGACGTAGCCCGACGTGGTCCCGACTCGGTAAACGGGATTGCCCTGGGCGTCGACGCTGTCGGAGAACTGCGCGAAAACCGAATCGTTCCACTTCAAGTCGTTCGCCGCGTGGAGGCGAAGCCAGACGCGGTAGCGGACGCCGGCCGCGGCCTGAAAGCTCGCTTCGAAGTAGTTCGCCGGTGTTGGCTGCGGGTTCGCGACAGCGGCCGCGCCGAGGTCGGCGGTTGCGAGCTTCACACCTGCCGCCGCGGACGCGTCGGACACTTTCCGCCAGGTACCGCTCAGCGTCGTGACGTCATTGGCGTAGATCACTTGTTCGGCTGCCGGCGTCGTGGGCAGGCTGAAGAACTGTGTCATCGCGGTGGCGTTCGCGCTCTGGCCGAGCGGCGCCAGCCCCCACGCGTCCTCAATGGTCCGGAGGAGGCTGTAGTGATCGATGGTTGTCGACGACTGCAGTCCGGCAGCGGTCCACGGCGAGGCGACGATGAACGGAATCCGGCCGCCACCGTTCAGCGATGACGTGCCCTCGTCGAACGTCACGAACAACACGCTGTTTGCAAACGCCGCCGACTGGAGAATCTGCTGCACCACTGAGGACAGCCAGGCGTCGCCCGTCGAGATGGGGCAGTCGTGCATGTCATTGCAGAGATTCGGCACGATGTAGACGTAGTTCGCCAGCGAATTGCTCGACAGATCGGTGCTGAACCGCGAAAACGGCAGGACCGACTGGTTGCAGCGCGCAGAGTTGCTGACGATGTTCGTGTAGTGCACGAACGGATTGTGACGGGTGACGTACAACCCGGAATCGTTCGTCCCGCACGTCGTCGGCATGTCTTCCATGTAAGCCGCCCACGTACGGCCCGATGCCTCGATGCGGTCCGCGATGTTCGCCGCCGGCGTGAGACAGCCGATGCAATTGGTTGTGAAGAACGTTTCACCACCGGTCATCGCCATGTAGTTGGGCAGGCTGGGATGCGTCACGCCGAAGGCGTTGGTCGCGAGACCGTGTTGTGCGGCAAGACTGTTAATATACGGAGCCGACGCGTTGCCGATGACGTCGGAGTATTCCTTGTTCTCCATCACGATGATGAACACGTGACGGAAGTTCGGTACTTGCGCGAACGTCGCGGAAGCGCACGAGAGGAGCGCGAGAACGGTTGTGATGGCTGTTCGCATGGGAGCGTTCAGATTACTCGTCGAAGTTCGGGCTCTCAAGCACAGCAGGGTCGACGAGCTCATCTACGTTGACACCTGGCGGACGCCGAGCGACGAGCGATCAGGGCAGCGAAGGCTGGCGCGCTCACCGTTTTGACATACATTCGTCGCAGAATTGTTCACTCTGGAGGAGCTGCTGTGCGATTCAGAACCCAGGTGCTCGTCTTGTCAGTGGTTTCTTTTGCGACGGTTCTCTGCGTTGAGTTCGCGGGGGCACAAACAGCGGCTCGTCCTGCTACCGCTGCCGCCGCTCCCTACAGAGCCAACGTGCAGCAGGTGATGCGCGGAATCCTGTTCCCGAATTCCAACGTCGTGTTTGCTGCGCAGGGTGACGATCCGGACACCGTGAAGAAAGATCCACGTCCCTCCGAGGCGACCAATCCGCTGGCCAGCACATACGGGGGATGGGAAGCGGTGTCGAACAGCGCGCTGGCGTTGAACGAGGCGGCGCGGCTCCTCGAGGTCGCGCGAAGCTGTTCCAACGGCAGGCCGGCGCCGATTCAGGCGGCCACCTGGAAGAAGGGGCTCTCTGAGCTGCGCGCTGCCGGCCTGACTGCTTACAAGGCGGCGCAGGCGAAGAACCAGGACCAGATTCTCGAGGCCACCGATCAAATCAGCGCGGCCTGTTCGACCTGCCACGATAAGTACCGCGAAAAGACACCCCGCTGCGTGGAATAGCCGCGAGACGCGCCGGATGAGCTTCGACGATAATGACGGCGGCAGATGTCGACCGCCGGCGCCGAAGCGCGCATCGCGCAGTACTACGACTGGCTCGCTCGTTTTCAGCAACTGGTCCAGCGACTGGGACACCGGGGCGGCTTCGATTCGCTGACGGTGCACCGGCTGCTCGTCTCCGATCGCGAAGGCGTCACGGCCGCAGACGTCGTGCACGAGCGCCTGCTGAGCGCGGTTGGCGACCTGCGGGCGCCCCGAGTCGTCGACGCCGGCTGCGGCGTCGGCGGCACCATCCTGCACCTTCACGCACGCCTCGGTGGAGAATACGACGGCTTGACGCTCAGTCCGGTGCAGCACGCGCGAGCCTCAGCTGAGGCCGCGCGCCGCGGGTTGTCGGCTGCATGCCGTTTCCACCTTCGCAGCTACGATCTACCGCTCGACGCCATCGCCCCGGATGGCGCCAATCTCATCGTCGCGATCGAGTCGCTCGCGCATTCGAGCGATCCTGTCCAAACGATCGCGAACCTCGCCGCCGGCCTGCTACCCGGCGGGCGGCTGGCGATCGTCGACGACGTGCCCGTCGACACTGTTGCCGACGATGATCCGGATCTGACGGCATTTCGAACCGGATGGGTGTGCCACAACATCGCGAACTCGCAGACGTTGGCGGCCGCACTCGATCGCGCCGGGCTCTCGATCGAGCGCGATGAGGATCTGACGCCTCTCGTCAAGAAGCGCGAGCCAGCCGAGTTGGCGCCGATGATTCGCACCAATCGCCGATGGCGCCTGCTGCTCGGGCCGACGGCGGCCGGCGCCCTGGTCGACTCGCTTCACGGCGGCCTGATGCTCGAACGGCTGTACCGTCGCGGGCTCGTGTGTTATCGCTTCATCGTCGCGCGCCGGGACGGGACGCGGAGCGCCGGAAAAGTACGTAGTCCCGAGCTTTAGCTCGGACGCCGCTATCGGCGCCGGATGATTCGGAAAGCGGGCAGAAGCACCCACCAGAAGCCGCCCTTCGGCAGGAGGATCGCGCAGCCCACGTTGAGCAGGAACAGCTGGTAGCCGAGCGACGCAGGTGGCTTCATCCCGTTTCGTTCGAGGGCGATGAGCAGCTGGCCGAGAAGGATGGTCAGCAGGCCCCACAGCGTGAACCAGAGCACGAGCTCCTGATCGGCTCTCGCCGGAAGATTGCCGACGGCTGAGTCTGCCTGATTCACCCAGCCCCCCTCGATGATGCGCATCACCGCTTCGCGGCCCACCCAGAGGCCTGAAAGATGCAGTGTGCCGATGAGAATCATCAGGCGGCCGGTGATGAATCTCCTGGTGCGATAGACGGCAATCGCTCCCGCCACCATCACGGGAAGGAGGGCGCCGCGGACGAGATCGGCTTCGAGCATTGTGGCGTTACCGCGGCCGGTGGATGCGCGCGAGCGGAGACGCGGCCGGTCCATTCAGATTGCCGCCGTGCCGATCGAAACGAGAGCCGTGGCACGGGCACTCCCACTCTTTCTCGATCGAGTTCCAGTGAACGAGGCAGCCGAGGTGAGGACACACAGCCGACATCTCGACGGTTTGTCCCGCGTCGTCCCGATAGACGGCGATTTTCGACAGCCCTTCTCTGATCACTGCGCCGCTCGACCGATTGATGGCGCCGCGCGTCCCTACATCGCCGCTCGTGAGCCATTCGGCGTAGTGCCAGAGGACGTCGATGCCTGACTGGTAGAAATCGCTGCTCTGCAGCGGCAGCCGCGCCGGATCGTAGAGTTGACGCCACGGGTTCTCGCGGCCGCGGATCAGATCGGTGATCAGCAAGCCGGCAATCGTCCCGTGTGTGATTCCCTGTCCGGAATCGCCGGTGCACAAATAGACACCCGGCCGATCGACGATGTCGTGACCGATCAAACCGACGCCGTCCGCCGACTGCATCACCTGACCCGACCAGCGGTGAGTGACACGTCCAATGGGGAACCTCGCGCGGGTCCAGCTCTCCAGCGCATCGAACCGCTCCGCACCGTCGTCGTCATCGCCGGTGCGATGATCCTCGCCGCCGGCAATCAGCAGGTCGCGTCCCGGCGAGCCTGTCTGGAGCCGAACGTAGTGAAACGGATCAGCCGTGTCCCAGTACAGCGCCATCGGCACCGAGCCACGCGGGATTTCCGCAGCAATGACATAGGTGCGATAGGGGCTCTGCTTGACGTGAACGAGCAGGTTTTCGTGAACCGGAGTGTTCGTAGCGACGACAATCGATTGAGCACTGATGGTGAGGCCGCCCGCCGTCAAGACGGACCTGCCGTCGATTCGCGAGACCGTCGTCCCGCAATAGATTCGTCCTCGCCGTTTCAACAGAGCCGCTGACAAACCAGCCAGGTATTTCAGCGGGTGGAACTGAGCCTGGTTCCGGAAGCGCAGACAGGGTCCCGTGGCAACCGATCGCAGCGGAGCCTCGGGCACCCACTCGACGTGCTGCAGGCCTGCGCGCTCCGCGGCGGCAAATTCGCGGTCGAGGCGATCATGCGATTCGTTCGGAAGCGCGAGCAAGTAGCCGTCCACGCGAAGGAAATCGCAGGCGATCCGTTCGTCGCGGGCGATGGCCTCGATGACGTCAATCGCGACCGCATGACTGTCCGCAGCCAGCCGAACGCCGCGCGGTCCGAGATCGCGCTCGACTTCCGAATACGGATGATCGAGCACGTTGGACAGATGCGCCGTCGTCCGGCTCGTTTCGCCCGAGCCGATGCCGGAACGATCGACGAGCACGACGTCCGTACCCTCACGGGCAGCAAGATACGCGGTGGTCAATCCGGCCACGCCGGCGCCGACCACGCATACGTCGGCGGACGTCGAGGAGACGAGAGGCGGCAGCGACAGAATTGCTGCGTCGTCCTCCCAAACGCTTCGACACTGAGAAGCAGAGGTAAGCACTGGCGCGCCTCAACGGGAGGTTCGTACCCAGTTGCGAGGATCGAAGAGTCCAGTGGTTGCGGCATAGCCGATGTCGATTACGCCGCGTTGCAATGTGTCGCCGGCTTCAAACACGGCCGTAGCGGTTGCATCGATGTCGGCATGAGACGCGTCGAAGACCTTTGCGACGCTCGCCAAGCCGGCGACCGAGTACCACCAGATGGTGGACGTGACCGACTTCATCAGCGATTGGAGGTCGTTGTTCATACCAGCACCGGCCCAGCCGTGCTGCCGGGATCGAAGCAACGAGTGTGCCTCGAGCGTCAATTCACGTGCGCACGTTCTTTGCACCTCATCGCCTGCCGAGGTGACTATGGCGAAATACGGCAAGGCAGCGCAGAAGAATGTCGAGTCAGCGATGCGCCGACGCAAACGAGGCACCCTCAAGAGTGGTCGCTCCGGCAGGCGGGTCAGCAGCCGCAAGCAGGCGATTGCCATCGCGCTCGACGAAACGCGACGCAAGGGCGGCAAAGTGCCGCGCCGATCGTCGAAGAGCAGGCGCGGCCGTAAGAAATAGAGTCTGAATGTGAACGAGGAGTGTTTCGGCGCGAGGAAAGTCGGGCGCGGCGTCACACGCCGCGCCCGGTCGTCTGGATCCTAGAACCCGCCGGTCGAAGGCTTCGACGTCAGAACTTTGCGGAACACATCGACCGACTGCCGCATCTCGTCCATCGTTCCGAGGGAAATGCGAGTGTGCGTTTTCTCGAACGGCGGGAAGTCGCGGCCGATTCTGATCTTCTGTGCCGCGCAGGCGTCGCGGAACGCCGGCGCCGACCGCCCGTTGAGATTCACGAAGATGCAGTTGGCGTGCGAGTCGAGCCCTTCGTAGCCCATGCTCTTGAACGCCTGCAGCGTGAAGTCGCGCACGCGCGCGTTCTCGGCGCGTTCGTCGGCAATGTGCTGCGTATCTCGCAACGACGCAGCACCGGCTGCCGCCGTCAGCGTGTTGAGGCTGCCCAATTGCCACGCCCGCGACATCGCCTGCAACGTCTCCTGCTGCCCAATCGCGTAGCCGAGACGAAGGCCAGCCATGCCGTGCGCCTTCGAGAACGATCGCGTGATGAACACGCCCTTGAGTTCCTGCGTCAGCGGCGCCGCCGTCTTGATCGCTGAGTCGTGAGCGTAGTCGATGTACGCCTCGTCGATCAGGATCGCCGTGTCGGGTGATTCCTGTTTGATGCGCCGCACCAACTTTTCCACGGCCGCCTGGTTGTGCGCCAGGCCGGTCGGGTTGTTCGGGTTGCACAGGTAGACGAGACCTGCGCCCTTGGCCGCTGCGCCGATGGCGTCGAGATCGAGCGCGAGCGCGCGAGTGACGGCCGTCACCTTGATCGGGACGTTCATGCGTCGCGCAGTCTGGTCGCACGTCTGATACGTCGGCGCGGCGCTCACCAGACCCTTCTCGGTCGTGCAGTACGCGCGAACCGCCGCCTCGAGGATCGGACCGGACCCGGTGCCGACGATGACGTTGTCGCGCTTGACGCTGTAGACGCCGGCGATCGCATCGACGAGGTCGTCGGTGTGATCCGGCGGATAGCCCCGGCCCATGCGCGCCGAGATCGAGCCCTGAATCGCCTCGATGGCCTTCTTGCCGGGACCGCGCGCGTTCTCGTTCGAGCTGATTCTGATGAAGCCGCCGTCGTAGACAGGCTCCGGCGCGCCCAACTCGAACGCCATCGCCTCACGGCCGCGGCCGATGATGAACGACGTCGAGAGCCCGGCGGCGCTCCCTGCTCCCAGAGTCCTAAAGAAGCTGCGGCGGGACAGTGACATGAATTCCTCCTTGCACGGGACCCCAAGAGTCCCCGCGATGGAACCTAGAGAGTATACGGCGATTCGGGCCTGATTCTATGCATTTCCCGCGGACCTTCCCAGCCGGGCGTTACGGCCGGCCGAAGCTTGCGCGCAGCTTCCGGCGATCGACCTGGCGGCCTCTTAAGTACACCTGAAAAATGCGCCGGGTGTTCGTGATGTCGTCGAGCGGGTTGGCGTCGAGCACCACGAAATCGGCGCTCTTGCCGGGCGCCACCAGGCCGAGATCGTCCTGGCCCAGGATCTCGGCCGACGAGCGGGTGGCCGCCACGAGCACGGCCGCCGGCGGCAGCCCCGCCATCACCAGGTTCTCCAGCTCGGCGTGCATCGTCCAGCCAATGAACTGATCGCCCTGTTGTCCGCCGCCGTCGGTTCCGACGCCAATCTTGACGCCGGCCGCGTGCAGCCTGGTAATCCCGCGCGCCAACCGATCCCAGGCCTCCTTCGACTGCTGCAATTGAGCGGGATTGGTTTGCGGGAACCGGCTCTGCAGCCGTTTGATCTGTTCAGGCCGCACCGTTTCGACGATGAGGGGATGAACAGGGTTCAGCCACGGCGCGTAGATCGCGCGATGTGGACCGCCGAGCGCCGACAGCACGACCGTGTTCGGATGCTGCTTGAACAGCGTGATGAGCTCGTCATCGACGTCGCTGATCATGTGCGCGAACACGTCGATGCCCGCGCGCAGCAGATCTTTGGCGTCCTGAAGTCCGGTGGCGTGGACCGCCACTCGCAGCTTGTGCTTGTGCGCCTCGTCGATGATCGCGCCGTACAGTTCGGGCGTGAGTTTCTTGACGGCGCCGCCGCGATCGTCAACCCAGGTCTTGATCAGCTTTACTTTTCGCGGCGCCAGTTCCTGCACCGACGCGCGGGCGCCTTCCGGCGTCGTCACCGGAAATGCGGCCTGGCGCATGTTGTCGGCGCTGATTTCGGAGATCGGCGCCAATCCACGCCCCGCGGTGAGGAACCGGGCGGCATCCGGATATTTTCCGGCGAGGATCTCGTCGCGAAGCTGGAACGGCAGTTCGCCGAAATCGCTTCCCATCGCCTGGCTCGCGGCCACGCCGAAGTACGCGAAGCGGTACATGTGATCGAGGATGTTCTCGCGCGTGTAGTTCTGCGGACCGCTCGTCAGGTTCTTCATGTAGCCGATGTGCGAGTGGCCGTCGACGAGCGCGGGAATCACCGTCTTGCCGGAGAGATCAACGCGCGCCGCACCGGCGGGCGCCTGAATATCGCTCTGGCGTCCAACGCGGGTGAATCGGCCGCCTTCGACGAGGAATGCCGAGTTTTCAATGAGCGCGCCGCCGTCACCGGAGATGAGACGCGCTCCAACGTACAGCGCGGCGCCTGCGACCGGCGGAGGCGCCTGGGCCGACACGGCGCCCAGGCACACGGCCGAGACGATGAGAGCGCCGACGGTCGCGAGTCCGAACGGTCGCATGCCGCCCTCCATGCCGGCGGCTGGGTTGCGAAGCCGCGCGGCGCAAGTGACGGGAGGATTGTAGACGCTTGAACACCTTGACAGCATGTCGGCGTAGGCTTTATATTACAAAGCACTTTATGACGAGGAGCCTGGACGGCAGCGGCGCCGGCTTCTGAGTGAGGCATCTCTGCAGGTCATCCGCGCGGAACATCTCGGCATGTGCTTTGGCGTACGCGACGCCATCGACTTGGCCATCGCACACGCCGAAGTCAAACCGCTCACGATTCTCGGCGACCTCGTGCACAACGCCGAGGTACTCGCGGGGCTACAGGCCAAAGGCATTGCGGTCGCCCACGACCCGGCACGCGTCACGACAAACGCCGTGATGGTGACAGCGCACGGTGCATCGGAACGGACGCTGTCCAGCACGCGAGCGCGCGGCCACGAGGTCATCGAAGCGACGTGCCCGCTGGTGCACGTCGCCCATCGGGCCGTCAAAAGCCACGTCCTCAACGGCTATCACCCGGTCATCATCGGCCGCCGTGGCCACGTGGAAGTGCGGGGACTGACCGAAGATCTCGTCGCCTTCGACATCGTCCTGGAGGAGAGCGACGTAAGGGCGCTCGAGGAACATCCCCGCATCGGTGTCGCCGCTCAGACGACACAACCCATCGATCGGGTCCGGCGTCTGGTCGCGCTCATTCGCCGGCGGTTCCCGCAGTCCGACGTTCGTTTCATCGACACCGTCTGCCGGCCGACCAAGGAACGTCAGAACGCCGCTGTCGAGTTGGCTCGCCGTTGCGACGTCGTCATCGTCATCGGCGGCATGAACAGCAACAACACGCACGAACTGGCGAAGACCTGCAGCCAGATGTGCCGGCGAGTGCATTTGGTCCAAACCGAGTCGGATCTTCGACCCGAATGGTTCCGCACGACCGATACCGTGGGAATCACGGCCGGTACCTCGACGCCGGATGAGGTCATCGACCGAGTCGAATTGCGCATCCGGAACCTCACGGTCGGACGAACGCCGTCCGGGTCCGACGTGACGTCGAGTGATTCGTGAACACGTCTCTGCGAGCTCGTACTATCTGGTTCCTGGTCGTGACGTTCGCCGTTGCCATGGCCTGGCTCGAATCGGCGACGGTCTACTACCTTCGCGTGCTGGTGGATCGCGTCGAACCCTACCAGCCGAATCCAATGCCGATGATCGGTGTCCTGGGCCGCGTCGAGCTGGTCCGCGAGGCAGCGACGCTTTTCATGCTGTTCGCGGTCGGCATGCTTGCAGGGCGAACGAGAATTGCGCGCGTCGGCTATATGGCCATTGCATTCGGTGTCTGGGACATCTGTTACTACGTGTTCCTGAAGATGATTTCGGGCTGGCCGAAGTCGCTGTTCGACTGGGACGTCCTTTTCCTGCTGCCGCTGCCGTGGTGGGGGCCCGTGCTGGCGCCCGTCTGCATTGCGGTCCTCATGATCGTGTGGGGCACCGTGACCACCCAGACCGAGGTAAGAAGTCCCGCCACGACGATGACGACGCTGTTGTGGCGATTGAGCTGGCTTGGCATCGCTGTAGCTCTCTACGTATTCATGGCCGACTCGCTGCACGCGGTGCGTCAGGGGTTGGACGTGACGAGTCAGTTACCCACTGCGTTCAACTGGCCGGGGTTCGCCGCAGCGTTGACGCTGATGGCGGCGCCGGTCGCAAACAGCTTTAAACTCGTCCTCTCGCATTGAGCCAACGCCGGGCAAAGTGCGGGTAAGCCTGCTGTTTAATTCCTCGTTGCCGTCTGCGTGAAATATCTGGCCACCGACGCGCTTCGGTCGGCTTCAACAACCGAAGGCCTGGAGCGCGGCAAGTCCTTAATCGACGTTGCGGCGTCGCGCCAGATTGGCGGAAACATGGCGAGGACCCCGACAAACGCTAACGGTCCGAGCAACTTGAGCGTCGCACGCAGCCGTGGCGGAGCCTGCGGCACATCAAAGTTGTAGAACTTCTTTCCGCCGAAATACGGGACGAGGCAGAGCACGAGGGCAACTCCGACGAAGAGAACCGCCACCGCGTCCGGCAGCCCGAGGAGTTTCCACAAGCTCCTGCGAGGTGCGGTCTCTCGCTGTCTCACGGTATCAATGACGCGTTTCTCTTCCACCAATCTGGCCGCCCATGGCTGCGCTTCCGTGTAATAGAGCGAAGTCGCCGGAATCGCCGCGAGCGCAGACAGGGCCGGATCGATATTTCGCATCTCGGAGTAGACCACAGCGAGATTCCAGAGGGCCACGTCGGTGTTCAATCCAAACTTCCTGGCCCTCTCGTAGTAGCCCACGGCTCGTTGCCGATCACCCGTCTCCGCATAGTAGTTGCCCAGGGCGATGAGCACTCCGTCCTCGTCAGGGTTGATCTTTTCGGCATTCGTGAGATGGAGCAGCCAGTTGTCGCGATCGCCGCGCTGCTTGTAGCAAAGGGCCAGATTCAGTTGCGCCTGCAGGTCGTTCGGATTCACGTTCACCGCTCGATCAAGGAAAGCAAAGGCGTCATCCCATCGATTAGCCTGGAGATTCAGCAAGCCGAGCGTCATCAGGCTGTGAAAATCGTCAGGATTACGCGTCAAGGTCAGGGTGGCGAGTGCCTCGCGTGATTTGAGGGCTTTGCCGGCGGCGTGGTTGTCCGTGACTTTTTGCGCCACCGATACAGCAATGGCATCGCAGGCACCTTCCTCGGTGCGTGGTGACGTATTTCCACGAGCGAAGACCTTGGCGAAGACGGTCGTCGCGGTGCCGCTCATCAGAGTACCTGCGACTACGAAATCCAAATCAGGATGCGACGCGAACGCCGCGGGGACCTCGATGGAGGCGTCGAGCATCGTTACTCGAACACCGTGGATGTCCAGGAGGTTGCTGATGTGTTGTTCGATGTGGCAGTTCAGACCTGCTTCGGTCCTCGTAAACGGAATAACACCAACCGACAAATCCGGCCGCGGGGGGCGTTCAGCATCCGCGGAACGTACTCCAACCAGAAGAATCACGAGAAGCGCAAAAGCAAAACATTTTCGCAACATGGGCTTTCTCTGAATCGTTTCAACGACGGACAAACAGCCAAAGTTAAGGCGAATCTCGACGAGCGCACACCCGCTACGATCGCTCACACCAGGCTCTCTTCGGGCCGTACCTCGCAAACGGAATGCCGACGGTATTGAGGAGTCGAGACGGGTTGCGCCGCAGCAGATCGTCTTGAAACAGCTGAATGTCCGGGAAATGAACCCGCACGTGTAAGACGATCAGGCAACCCATTCAGATAGAAGACTCAGCGAACGGATAGGAAGGCCACTCTCGACTCCGTGCAGAAGCACCGCTAGAATCGGCACGCGCAACGATTCCGGCAAGAGAAACCGTCATGACAAGGCAGCGACTGTTGATGGATCGACGCACGGCCCTCAAGCTCGGCGCTCGCCTGGGCGTCGCGGGAGGGATTGGACTGGTCGGCGGATATCAACTGGTGCCACCCTGGCCGAGTCGCGAACTCGATCAGGTGGACGCGCTGGCGCGGCAGCTGTACGTGACGCTGGACGCCGAGCAGCGCGCCGATGCGTGCGTCGCCTACGATCATCCGTTGCGGCAATATCACAACCGAGGTGTGAGGGGCGGCGGACGCGACGTCCTGTTCGGCTTCAGCCGCCATCAGCGAAAAATCCTGACCGACCTGATGTACGGCGGGCTCTCCGAAGAAGGACGGAACCGAGTACCCGAAGAGTTTTTCACGCGCTGGTCCGGCGTGCACGCGATGCGCGTCTTGATCTGCGGAGATCCCGCGGCGCCGCCATATCAAATCATCCTGACCGGCAACCACATCAACCTGCGGCTCGGTGACAGCAGCCACGAAGGAGTCGCCTTTGGCGGGCCGCAGGTCTACGGCGACCAGCGCGGCAACGAGCGGCAAGGATTGCCCGGCAACCTGTATCGTGATCAATTCCTGCTCGCCCAACAAATCCTGCACGACCTCGATGCCTCCAAGCGAAGACTCGCCGAGCTCGAAGAGGCGCCAGTGCAAACGGGGATCGAGCTTCAGGGACGGCACGGCTCGTTCCCTGGCCTTCCCGTGTCCGAGCTCGAGTCCGCGGACAGAGTCCTGTCGCGGGAACTCGTCGAGCGCATCTTCGCGATCTATCCAGCCGACGACGTCACCTACGCGAGGGCGTGCCTGCAGGCCAACGGCGGGGTCGATGGGCTGTTCCTCAGCTACTATCGACACGGCGAGGATGGCGCGATTGCGGAGGGCCAGGTCTTTCGACTGGAAGGGCCCGGGGCCGTGTTCTATTTCCGCGGATATCCGCACGTGCACGCGTTCGTCAACGTCGCCATGGACGGAGATGCGCCGCTGTCGTCGGGCGAGCTCGTGGGCGAGAACGCCTCGTGGCTCGATCGTGCGGGAGTGAAGGCGCTGTTCGAAACGGCGATGCGCGCGGAAACGGGAGCGGAGCTCGCCTATTACCCTGAAGAGAGCGTCGCCGGGCGGCTGCGGCCAGGCTCGATCCGCTCAGGCGATATCTACAGCCTGGAGAGCTGGCAGGAAGCCGTGGCAGTCGTCGAGGTCCACGGCTCGAATCTGAGCTCAGCGATGCTCCAACGTCTCCCGATGCCCGAGCGCGGACCCGATCGCGCGAAGGCGTATACGATCGCCACAACCGCTTACGCCGCCAGCGAACTGCAGGATCGCCTCGGACGTCTTGACGCACGTCGTGAGGGCCCGATGCTTCGCGACCTCACAGTCTCCTATCTGAAACGACACGGCTTCGCTCACGTGGGCTAGCATCCGTCTCGTTAGCGCGTTCGACCCAGCTCGGCAATTGGCGGGCGATGACATGCCGAGTGTCATACGTTACGATGCGGCTACTTTGTCGCCGCGTCCGCCATCGCCCGAAGCCAGCGAGTTGAACGCGCGCCTCCTTCGAATCAAAAAGCTGATTGAAATCCTCGATACCGTCGCCAGCCGCACTACGGAGCAGGAGCAAGCGTTCGTCAAGCTGAAACACGAGATGAAGGCCCTTCGCGAGTCGCTGAGAATCGTCAATTCCTAGCGTCGAACGGCGCCAGCGCCGTTTGGTTCGCGTGGCGATTCAGCCGCGCCGACGTCGAGTGTCGTTCCCATCTCCATTTGCTTCTCCGCATAGGCGTCCAGATCTCCGATTGCCTTCAACCTGGAAGCAGTGTCTTTGATGGCTTGATCGAACAGTCTGATTGACTCGGCGGATGCATGACCCTCCGCGTCGATGCGCAGCAGCTGCAGCTGATTCAAACAATTGTTGACGATGTCGTGGACGGTCCGCATGGTGACCTGAACGACCCGCAGCTGCTCGGCGCGCAACTCGAGGGCATGTCGTCGCTCGAGGTCGCGTCTCAGTTCGCGTTCGTGTTCCGACTGTCGCGCGAACACGAGCGCCACGAACGCCACGGCGATCGCCCGCAAGATCGCCGTGACCACCACAAAGCTCCGATTGACGGGCGGCTCCCACAGCGTGAGCAGGAACGTCACGTGGGCAGCGGGGAGCACGAATGCCAGGGCCAGAGCCGCTCGTTGACCCGAATACCACGCGGCCACACACACCGGGAGGACGTAGCCGACAGGGAATTGACTGTCGGGACCCCCCACATAGTCGACCCAAATCAGCAGAGGCGCGACGGCTAGCCACCACAGTGGTTCAATTCGGCCCGACGGAAGTACCCACCATGGACCTGAGGAGTCCGTTTCGTTCATCGCCACGCAAGCTTACACTGCACCCGACGGGTGCACTCGACAAGAGCGTCCAGAGTCAGCCAAGCACCGACTGCGAAGTAAGATCACGCGACAAGTGCGGGGCAACTTTCCAATCCGCTATGCGTAGATCATTTACAGCGTGAGCCTCATCGGACAGTTCGGACGTGACCTTCGACACGGCGTTCGGCAACTGGTCAAAACGCCGGGATTCTCGCTCGCAGCGATCGCGTCGCTTGCACTCGGCATTGGCCTGAACACCACGCTTTTCAGCATCGTCAACGGCGTGCTGCTACGGGACAACCCGACCGTCCGCCCCGATCGGCTGGTAGAGATTTACACGGGGATAAATAAGGACTACCCACAGCTCACGACTTCGTTCCCGGACTACGTGGACATCCGGCGCGAAGCGACTGCCCTGCAGGGGATAGCCGCAAGCGCGTATGTCCGCGGCATTCTTTCTGCTGGCACGCGCCCTTCGCTCGTGACCGGTGAAGTGATTTCGTCCGACTACTTCGATGTGCTGGGCATTCAGCTCACTGCCGGCCGTGCGATTCGAGAAGACGAAAACCGAGTGCCAGACCAGGCGCCCGTCCTGGTGATCAGCCATGGGCTTTGGCTGCGGCAGTTCGGCGGACGTCTGGACGTCGTTGGCCAGACCGTCAAGCTCTCGGGGCTTGCGTACACGATCGTGGGGATCGCGCCTGCCGGTTTCACTGGCACGATACCCGGGTTTCCCGCGGACTTCTGGGCACCGCTCACGATGGTGGAGCGGTTGCAGTTCGCAGGCGTTCAAACGTCCGCCGATCGTGACCCGGGCGCCACAAGGCTCGAGCGGCGGGGAACGCGCTGGCTGTTTCTGAAGGGACGTCTCGCGGATGGTCGAACCATCGACGAAGCGCGCGTTCAGGCCGAGACGATCTGTGCGAGGCGTCGGTCCGATTACCCGTTGACGAATGAGAAGGTGACGGTCAGCCTCCTTCCGGCCACGGGCATTCGATTCCATCCGTTTCTCGACGGATACGTCCGGGCAGCGAGTGCCGTGTTGCTCGTTGCCGTTGGTCTCGTGCTGCTGATTGCGTGCGGCAATGTTGCGAACATGCTGCTGGCGCGTGGCGCCTCGAGACGGCGCGAGGTCGCCATTCGCACAGCCCTCGGCGCCAGCCGCACACGCATCATCGCCCAACTTCTCAGCGAAGGTCTGGTCCTGGCGGCGACTGGCGGCGCGCTCGGCGTGCTGATCGCATGGTGGGCGGGTCGAGCGCTCGTGGGATTCACGGCGAACGTCGTTCCGGTTCCGATTTCGTTCGATTTCTCGATCGATGCGACGGTTCTGACGTTCGCGTTGGCCGCCTCGCTCGCAACAGCATTTCTATTCGGCCTCGCGCCCGCCTGGTCAGCCTCCCGGCCAGACCTCGTGCCGGCGCTGAAAGCCTCGGCTGAAGGCGACGTTCGTCGGCGCTTGACCCTGAGCAATGTTCTGGTCGTCGGGCAGCTTTCGCTCTCGCTGGTGTTGCTCGTCGCCGGAGCGCTGCTCACACGCGGCTTGATCAACGCCCGGTCGACCAGCCTCGGCTACGATCCTCGGCCCGTGTCCTTGCTGACGTTCAACCTCCAGATGAACGGCTACGATCTCGATCGAGCGACCGCCTTTCAAACACGAGTACTCGAGACGCTTCGGGCGCTTCCGGGAGTCAGTGTCGCCTCGACGGCTTCACGCTTGCCGCTGGCCCCGGACGTCAACCTCGACGGCATTCTCGTACAGGGTCATCACGCTGCGAACGACGACGGCGCACCGGTCGATACGGTGAGGGTTGGCGTCGATTATTTCAAAGCGGTGGACGTGCCGATCGTGTCGGGTCGCGCATTCACCGAAGACGACATCAAGAAACAGCGGAGGGTCGCGGTCGTCAACGAGACGTTGGCGCTGCAATACTGGCCAGGCGGCGCCGTAGGGCAACGCCTCTATGTCGGCACCTTTACGCAGGAGCCGTACGAGATCGTGGGCGTCTCTCGCGATCACAAGGTCCGTTCGGTTGGAGAAACCGCGCGGCCGTATCTCCATCTTCCGGAAGAGCCGTCGCGAACGATTCGGCTGATCGTCCGCACAAATACAGCGGCTTCGGCTGCGCTTCCGATGCTCCGCCGCGCTATTTGGGCGCTCGAGCCGGACATCCTGTTCACGGACGATCTCTCCGCTGAGGAAGTCGCCACCACGACGATCGCGCCGACGAAAATCGGTGCCCTGGTGCTCGGCGCGTTTGGCGGCCTCGCGTTGCTGCTCGCCGCGGTCGGTCTTTACGGAGTGATCGCCTATTCAGTCAGCCGGCGGACGCGCGAGGTCGGGATCCGCATGGCTCTCGGCGCCGAGCGATGGCAGGTGCTGAAGCTGATTCTCGGTCAGGGTAGTAGGCTCGCCATCGCCGGGATTGCTGTCGGCACGCTGGGCGCAGCGGCCATGTCCCGTGTGCTCGAAAGCCTGCTCTATGGGGTCAGCGGCTTCGATCCGGTTGCTTACGGCACGGCCGCAGGAGTTCTCCTGCTCGTCGCATTCGTTGCGAACCTGGTTCCGGCACTGGCCGCCGCGCGCGTGGATCCCATCCGCGCATTGCGAAATGAGTAAGAGCGCGCTTCACGATTGCCCGTAGTGCAGGCCTTCCAGCCTGCACGGCTGCTGCGGGTTGCGCTATAGTCCGCGTGTGACAGTGACGCCGCTCAGCACCTGGCGCCTCGAGTTGCATCTGCCCGGCCACCACCAATGATCGAGGAGGACGCCCATGGATCCCATCAGACGCAAGATCTTGAAAACGGGTGCCGGGGCAGCAGCGATCGCTGCAGCAGCGCCGCAAGTGTTCGCGCAGCAGGGCGGTCAACGAGGAACCGAACGCTTCTACCAGAAGGGCCCGGTTCGCATCTGCTATGAGGAGGCCGGCTCCGGGTTCCCGCTGCTGCTGATTGCCGGCGGCGGATTGAACTCGGTGATGGCTGGCTTACCCCGCAGCCCGTTCGATCCAATCGCCGAGTTCAAGGGCGAGTACCGCTGCGTCTACGCCGACTTGCGCAATGCCAATCCAGGTCAGTCGTCGGGGCCGCTCGAGATCGACCGGCCGTGGGATTCGTACGCCGACGACCACATCGGTCTGATGGATCACCTGGGCATCGACAAGTTCATGGTGTTGGGCTTCTGCATTGGCGGCCCATTCATCTGGAATCTTCTGAAGCGAGCGCCAAACCGGGTCGTTGCGGCGGTGCCGGCCCAGCCCGTCGGGTTCCGGCCGGAGATGCCCAACGTGATGTACGACGCCAGCATCACTGGTTGGGGCGCCGAACTGGTCAAGCGCCGGCCCGAGCTCACGACCGAGATGGTCGAAAAATTCGTCACCAGGATGTTCCGCACCAACGCCGACTTCGTCTTCACCGTGACGCGCGATTTCGTGCGCAATTGCCAGACGCCGGTATTGGTCCTGCCGGATGACGTCCCGTCGCATCCGTACGCAGTCGCCATCGAGTCCGCCATGCTTGCACCGAAGGCCGAAGTGAGCATGTTCCCGTGGAAGGAGCCCAAGGAACGGATTCCACTGGCAGTGCGCCAGATACGATCGTTCCTTCGGGCGCATCGGCCGGCATAGACCCCTCGTGCGTGCCGGATCCTGTGGACCCGGCTTCGAGGCGGGTCTAAAGAGCAGGACCCGCACTGCGCCAGCGCGCGCGTGCGATCCGTTAGTGAATCGCCATCGCGGCGCGTGTTGCGGCAGGACTCGCTTCGCTGACGGTGAGCGGTCCCGTCAGCTGCGGCAGGTGTTGCTCCCACCATCGGCGCGCCAGGTCTTGCGTCCAGCCATCGCCGTTTCGGGACGAAGACGTCCCGGGAAACAGTTCCCGCGCCTGCTGCGGCCGCATGTTCGGATCCTTCTGCAAACAGGACATCACAAGGTCGTCCAGCTGCGGCGGGATTGGCAGCTCCGTGCGTTGTGACGGCGGCACAGGCGTCGCCTGTACGTGCTGCGTCAGGATCTTCATCGGAGTACTGCCCTCGAATACAAGCTGACCGGTCAGCAGGTAATACATCACGCATCCAAGCGCGTAGACATCCGCACGCGGATCGACGTCTTCTCCGAGGATGACCTCGGGCGCCATGTACGCGGGCGTGCCGGAAGTCTGGTGGTCCTGCGTCAGCAGCGTCTGTTCACGTCCGTCGCGGTGGTCCAACTTGACCAGGCCAAAATCAAGGACCTTCACGAAGTCATACTCGAGACCCATCCGGCAGACATAGATGTTGGCCGGCTTGATGTCGCGATGGACCATTCCGCGGGCGTGTGCATCGGCGAGCGAATGACAGATCTGCCGGAGCAGAAACATCGCCCGGTCGGCGGATAACGGTCCGAACTCCCGGACCAGCGACTCGAGGTCGCGGCCCGACAGCAGCTCCATCACGTAATAGAAGTTGCCGTCCTTGGTCGTGCCGAAGTCGAAGATCTGGATCGTATGTGGCGAGCTGAGGGAAGCGGTGGCTCGCGCCTCGCGTTCGAAGCGACGCAGAAGCAGGCGGGCGTCGGCCTCGTTCCCGTCGCTGAGGACCTCGGGGCGCACCAGCTTGACCGCCGCGCTGCGCGCGAGGAGGCGGTGCTCAGCTCTCCAGACTTCACCCATGCCGCCCTGTCCGAGCAATTCCACGAGGTGATAACTGCCGAGATCCTGTGCCTCGCGAAGGCGCACGCCCAGACGGTGAAACACCTTGGACGGCACGAGCGCGAGCACCGCGCTGATGTAGTTAGGAAGCGCGAACAGAAATGCCGTGGCAGGTGCGAGAACCGGTTGACCGTTCAGATAAAAAAGCCATGTCACCAGCGGGTCCATCGACGCTGCCACCAATGATGCGATCAGCATCGGCCGCGGCCGGGCGGGCGAGATCATCGAGAAGACGAGAATCAGAACGGCCACCCACGACACCTGCGGTCCCACGGGTGTCACACCGCGGATTGATGTCGTGTTCATGATGGCGATCTCGAGCGCGTTCGCAATCATGAACGCGAGTCCCGCGGCCGCTTTCGTTGCGAGTGGATGGCGTGAGCGCCGGACGAAGAGGTACATCGCCGCGGACACCAACATTCCACAGAGGGAGAGGGCGATGTCCGCAGGTACGCGTTCGCGCCCGAGCGCGAACGGAACAAGCCACAGGTCGATCGTCAGGCCGATTGTCCACAGACCGAGCATCACGGCGCTGAAAATGGCCACGCGATCGACCTGTTCCTTCAGCACCTCTTCCGGGAGTGGGCCGGTGTTGGCCACGGGTACGAGCGCGCAGGGCGCCATGACTTTCATGTGGTGTGCCGTGACTGTCACTGTACCGCGAACCGTCTCGAACAGGTGCAACTCACGGTGTAGGGGGGGCACTGGGCGGGCGTCCGGTTTGCCTCCCGTCTTGGACCAGCTTGGTACTGACGTTCAGGAAGCGAGCAAACACGCCGCGGCGGCGCCGTGGCGATGTCGTCCTGAAGTGCCAGTGCGCTGGTCACGTTCGTCTCATTTCCCGGATATCTCGCGCTGATTATCTTTCTATCTGCCTCAATGGCGGCCGTCACAGCACGCACGGGCCGAGATCAGGAGATCGCATGACCAGCATCCGCGCATGGCGGTCCGGATTCGTCTCGGCAGTTGTGCTGCTCGCGGCGGTGCTGGCAGCCGAGGCGCCCGCCGCGACCTTCTCATTCACGGCCAGGAGAGACTTCGCCACCGGACATTTCGAACCCGAATCGGTGGCGGTGGGCGACTTTAATGGCGATGGCGTAACAGACGTGGCGGTCGCGGCCGGCGGTATTGTGATCCTCTTGGGCAACGGCGACGAGACGTTCCAGCCGCCTGCAACTTATACCAGCGATTTCAATACTACGGGCGTATCACGGTCTGTTGCGGTGGGCGACTTCAATGGCGATGGCGTACCCGACCTTGCAGCCGCTTACTACCGCGACAGCGTTTCGGTGTTCCTTGGTAACGGCGATGGGACCTTTCAGGCGGCAGTGACCTTCGCTGCTGGCAGCCAGCCGAAATCAGTAGCAGTTGCCGACTTCAATGGCGACGCTGCGCTCGACGTGGCCGTGACGAACTCCGGGTCCAACAACGTCTCGGTGCTTTTGGGGAATGGTGATGGGACGTTCCAAGCGGCCGTGTTCTTCGGCACCAACGCCGGTCCCGCTTCAGTGGCGGTGGGCGACTTCAATCGCGATGGAACAGCCGATCTGGCGGTGGCGAACGCCGGTTCCAACGATGTCTTGGTGCTTTTGGGCAACGGCGATGGGACGTTTCAGCCAGTGCTGACCTTCGCTCTTGACGGCTCCCCTCGAGCACTGGCCGGGAGCGACCTCAATGGCGATGGGGTGCCTGATCTCGCGGTCATCAGCGACAACCCCGCTTCCTCCGGCGCGGTGTTGCTGGGCAACGGCGATGGCACTTTCCTCACCGCGCAGATGTTCGATGCCGGGAGCAATCCGTCTTCGGTGGCCGTCGGTGACCTCGATGGCGATGGCGCGGCCGATCTGATCGTCGGCAGTTATCTGGGAAGTGTCTGGGTACTCCCGGGGAACGGCGATGGAAGCTTCCAGGCGGCGATGAGCTCCGCAACTGGCGGTCAGCCTGTTTCAGTGGTGGTGGCCGACGTCAATGGCGACGGCCAGATGGACGCGGTGACGGCGAACCGCGCAGCCAGCAGCGGTCATACCATCTCGATTCTGGTCGGTTACGGCAACGGAACCTTCGTGCAGGCGCCGAGGTTCGACGCCGGCAGCGGTCCTTCTTCCGTGGTCGAGGGCGACTTCAATGGCGATGGCGTACCCGATCTTGCGGCCGCCAACTCTTTGTCCAACGATGTCTCGATGCTGCTCGGCAGCGGCGGCGGGACGTTCCAGGCGGCTGGAACGTTCGCTTCAGGCGGGATTGACCCTGTATACGTGGCCGTCGGCGACTTCAATCACGACTCAGTACTTGACCTGGCGGTCGCTAACTATGGAAATCAGTCGGTGCCGGGAAATGTGTCGGTGCTGGTGGGCAGCGGCGACGGAACGTTCCAGGCGGCTCAGGCAGTCGAAACGTTCGCTGCAACCGGGACAACGTCCTTGGCGATCGGGGACTTCAACGGCGACGGGCAGCCAGACTTGGGATTGGACGGTCCACGTGTGCTGTTGGGCAACGGCGATGGAAGCTTCCGGCCGGCCCCGCCGATCTTCATTTCTGGCCCACATTCCTTTGCATCCGTGGCCGTCGCCGACATGAACGGCGACGGATTGGTGGATCTCGTCGGAGGGGACTATGCATTCCGGCGCCTCAGGGTTCTGCTGGGCAATGGCGACGGGACGTTCCACGTGGCCCCGCTTACCGAGCTTTCCGCCAGGCCGTTGGCGCTCGCGGTGGCCGACCTCAACGCCGACGGAGTGCCCGATGTCGCGCTAACCACCACTTCGGATTTGATACCAAATCCTTCGACGGTGTCGGTGTTGCTGGGCAACGGCGACGGGACCTTCCAGGCGGCGACGCGGGCCTATCGCATGCTCAGCAGCTCCGAGTCGGTGACCGTGGGCGACTTCAACGGCGATAGCGTGGTCGACCTCGTAGCGGCGAACGGTGGTTCCAACAACGTCGCTGTCCTGGTCGGCAACGGCGATGGCACCTTCCAGGCGTCGTTCTTCGGCAGCACTGCCGGCGCTCATTCAGTGGCCGTCGGCGATTTCAATGGCGACGGCAAGTCAGATCTGGCGGTGGCCGGCTCGGGCATCTCGGTGCTGATCAACGACACCGCTGGCGTCTCGATCCCGCAGTCGCACTGCGTCACCGTGAACAAGCAAGGGAACGGCGGCGGCACAGTGACCTCCAGCTCGAGCCCCGCTGGCTCGAACGAGATCGATTGCGGCGCGACCTGCACGGCGAATTACGCGGCGGGCACGGTCGTGACCCTGACGGCACAGCCCGATGCCGGATCGGCGTTCATCGAGTGGGCGGGATGCGATTCGGTTTCAGGAACGACGTGCATGGTGACAGTGGACGCGGCGAAGTCGGTCACGGCAACGTTCGCGCTGCAGCGGTTCACGCTCAGCGTGACGAAGGGCGGCATCGGGAACGGCACTGTGACTTCCACTTCGAATCCGCCGAGCGCCGCGCAGATCAGCTGCGGCGCGGTCTGCTCGGCCGCGTACGACTGGAGCACGGTCGTCACCCTCTCGGCGGCTCCGGCGTTCGGGAATCTGTTTCTTGGCTGGAAGGGATGCGATGCGGTCTCCGGCTCGCGTTGTGTGGTGACGATGCAATCGGCACAATCGGTGAAGGCCACGTTCGTCGGCGCTCCAACTCCGCCGGTGTGGCCGCGCTGAGGAAGCGCGAGTGTTGAGGCAGCCGCGTCGCGTTGGAAGGCACGCGTTCCGCATGCCGCAGTGACACGCGCTCATCCGTCCCTACGAATCGACTTTCATCTCAAGTCCCGAGCAGTCGTTAGCGTTATGGTGGGCGCTATAGGACTCGAACCTATGACCTCGTGCGTGTGAAGCACGCGCTCTAACCAACTGAGCTAAGCGCCCAAACGATTGATTGTATGCGGGGTTGCGGACTCTCCAGCATCACGCCGAACCCCGATTGTATCAGCGTGTGGCCCTCGTTGTAGCTTGCCGCTCATGCGTCGTCGCTTCTCTGGCGCCGATCATTCTCGTTCTCGGTTGTCGCTCTGTGAAGCTGACAACAGAAGACGTTCGGATTTGCCTTGGCTTACTGGAACTCCTTGAACCGGAGTAGGACTCGCAAGAAACGACCAACACCGATTGTTCCAAATCGAGCCGGATTCGGGGCCTTTCTCGATGTGTCCCGTGGATGGTCGCGACGACATCGGAGTTGATCCTACGAGCGCTCGTCCATACCGCGCAAAGTGTGCAGATTTGTATGCGCCTTTCTCCAAAAACCGTCGATCCGGCAGCCGCACCATGCCCCGACTTGGAACAACAGACAGCATCACGTAATTGTTAATCGCCACAATGCCAATCAGTTAGAAACGATTTGCAGAAAGGCACACCTCTTGCGGTTCAGCTCCTACGTTTGAGGGGTATCGCCCCAGCGAAGTACCCCGGGACAGCTGACATGGAAACGACAACCACTCGCCGCATCGCCGCCGCCGTCGCAGTGCTCACGGTCTTTCTAACGACCGGACGCGTGCTGTTCGCCGAGGCGCCCGAGATCACCAAGGCCGATCTCAATACCGCCAACGGCGTGATTACCGTCTCGGGGCACAGCTTCGGAAACAATCCCGGCCGGCTCGTCTTGGCGTCGTGGACGAACAATTACGAAGACCTCGTGGTGACCGGTTGGAGCGACAACCAGGTCGTGGCGCTTCTGCCGAAGCTCGCATCGGGCACCTATCGCCTCGGGATCGTCACGAAATCGAATCCGAAAAGTCCGGCGGGCTACTGCAGCCTTGACATCACCGTTGGACTGCAAGGTCCTCCGGGACCGACCGGTGAGCGGGGTCCGCAGGGAGTGGCAGGCGCCGACGGGAAAACCGGCCCGCCTGGTCCGGCGGGTCCGCAGGGTGAGAAGGGCGCGACCGGAGCACAGGGACCGCAGGGTGTGATCGGTCCAGTGGGCCCGGTTGGTCCTCAGGGAGCGCCCGGGCCTCAGGGTCCGGCAGGCGCCCCGGGTCCAGCGGGCGCGATCGGGCCGCAGGGATCCCAGGGAGCTGTTGGACCTGCTGGTCCGGCAGGCCCGGCGGGACCACAGGGTGCGGCGGGTGCTGTCGGACCTGCTGGCCCGGCAGGATCGCAGGGCGCCACAGGTGCCGCGGGTCCAGCGGGTCCAGTCGGACCGGCGGGACCTTCAGGACTTCAGGGCGATACCGGTGCAGCCGGAGCGCAAGGTCCGAAGGGCGACACCGGCGCAGTAGGAGCGCAAGGTCCGAAGGGCGACACTGGCGCAATGGGACCGCAAGGTCCGAAGGGCGACGCTGGCGCAGTGGGACCGCAAGGTCTGAAGGGCGACACCGGCGCGCAGGGATTGACGGGAGCCGAAGGTCCGGTGGGACCATCGGGACCGCAAGGACCGGTCGGAGCTCAGGGCGCGCAAGGACCGCAGGGACCACAGGGACCGGAAGGACCGCAGGGACCGGAAGGAAAACTGGGTCCGCAAGGACCTCAGGGTCTAGTGGGCGCCGACGGCGCGCCAGGAGCGCCGGGAGCCGATGGACCGCAGGGACCGGCAGGACCGCAGGGTCCGCAGGGACCCACAGGCTCGCAAGGTGCCCAGGGGCCTCAGGGCCTCGCGGGCGCGACAGGAGCACAGGGACCGGCTGGTCCTTCGGGTCCGCAAGGAGCGCAGGGATTTCCGGGAGGGCAGGGACCGCAGGGACCGCAAGGACCATCTGGCCCGGCGGGACCATCTGGATTCGTTGCAGCGCAAACCGTGGCGCTGAACAGCAAGTCGCTGAACAACACGACGTTCCAGGTTGTGGGGCCGATGCTCAACAACGTGACCACCACCGATCCCACGGTCAACGCGCTGATCGAAGCCGACGGCGAGCTGTCGCTCCAGGCATCGAACGGCGCCTGGTCGATGGTCGATCTGCAGCTGCTCGTGGACGGCGTCGCGCAGCGCGCGGTACGGACCTCGGTTCTCAACGCAGGGCCCGGCAACAATTCGAGTTCGTGGGCCGTGCATATGCTGATGCCGCTGTCGCCTGGGACTCACACGATCTGCATTACGGCAAAAGTTTTGGTCGGAACGCAGTCGGTGACCGTGAACTTCACGAATCCCGGGCGGCTGTCGGTCGTGCTCTTGAAGTAAGGCTCCGACCAGGTCGGGCAACGGTCCTCACCAATCCGCCGTCGTGTCGCGCTGGAATTCAGACGCGACGGCGGATCCCCTCCCAGGCTATTTCCTTCCCTCGGGCAAGCGGCGCGCGGTCGATCCGACGTAATCGTGGTCCTTCGGATCGATCTGCCGCATCGGGCTGTTGCTGGATCGTTCTTCGTGTGAGTGCGCGATGAGACCCGGCAGCCGCGAGATCAGGAAAATCGCGTTTCCGAGCTCGTACGCGAAGCCGAGATCGGCGCAGACCGCTGCAATGGCGCCGTCGACGTTGACCGGCACGTGCCGGCCGATGTGTTCTTCGCGGGCCATGAGCTCGCGCTCGATCGCCCGAATCATCCGCACGTGCTCGCCCTCGAGCTCCAGCTCCAGCGCCATTTGAAACAGCCGCGCCGCGCGCGGGTCTCGGGTGTGAAAGCGATGCCCGAAGCCCGGCGGGGTCTGGCCGTCGCGAACGGACTCCACCGCAAGCGTCTCAGCGGCTTCCTGCAACGTCCGCCCGGATCGCATGAGCGCCAGCCCGGTGTCGAGGAATCGCATGCACGTCTCGATGTCGCCGCCATGGTGGGGACCGAACGCGAGAATGCCGGCGGCCACACAGTCCTTGAGCGGCGCGCCGGAAGTCGCCACGTTGCGCGCCGCGAGCGTCGAGGGCGGCGTCACGCCGTGGTCGAGGGACGAGACGAGCACCGCGTTGAGCATGCGCCCGATCCCGGGCGAGGGGAGCTCGCCCATGAGGAGCAGGTAGACGGCGTCCGCAAACGACAGGCGGCCCATCATTTCGTCGACTGCGTACCCGCGGATCAGAATCGAGTTCGGCGCAATCGACGTCAGTGCGGTGGGCCAACGTTCGTCGACGGTGCGTGGCTGAGCGCGGCGTTCGGTGATCGGAGTGGGAGTGTTGGACATAGCAGCCTCCATCACGGGCTGACTCTGCGCGCGCTGCTGAATCTGCCCTTCGACCCGCTCAGCATTGCGGTCTCGCTCGGGGCATCCCGAGCTTGTCGAGGGATGCGCGCGCTGCGCTAAAGCGTTCCGTAGAGCCGATCGCCGAAGTCGCCGAGACCCGGAACGATGAACTTGTGCTCGTTGAGACCCCGGTCCACAACGGGTGTGTAGATGGACACGTCGGGATGCTGGCTTTGTACGGTCGCTACACCCTCGGGCGCCGCCACGATGCAGACGATGCGCACCCGTGCGGCGCCGGCGCGGGCCAGCAGGTCCAGAGCGGCCACGGCGCTGCCGCCGGTGGCCAGCATCGGGTCGATCATCAGCACGAAGCTGGTGGAAATGTTCGATGGGAGCTTCGAATAGTACTGCGAGGCCGCCGCGGTCATTTCGTCGCGCTGCAGGCCGATGTGACCGACGCGCGCATGGGGGACGAGCTCGAGGACCGCGTCGAGCATGCCGAGTCCCGCACGCAGCACGGGGACAACGACTACGTCAGCGCCAATCCGTCGTCCTGGCGCGGGACCGAGCGGCGTGTCCACGCTGACCGTCGTGCTGGGGATTTCGCGCATCGCTTCTGCGGCGAGCAGCACGCTGATGCGCGTCGCTGCGCGCCGGAAATGTTCCGGCGTCGTCCGTTTGTCGCGCAGTTCCACGAGCGCGTCGTGTACCAGCGGGTGTTCGACGAGGTGGACCGGCACGGTTCCACACTATACAATTTCTCCTTCATGCGTGCCTACGTGTCCTTCGCGGTGGCGATCGCGCTCGCCGCGGGCGCGTGTGCTGCTGCCGGCCAGAATCGACGTGCCGCAACCCTCATCATCTCCGGCGGCATCGTCATCACCGAAAACGTGTCGCATCAGATCGTGAATCCCGGCGCGGTGGCGATCAACGGCGCCGACATCGTCGCCGTGGACTCGCCTGAGTCGATCGCGTCGAGATACACGGCGAGCGAAACGATCGACGCACGCGGCCAGATCGTGCTGCCCGGTTTGATCAATACACACACCCACGCGCCGATGGTGATGTTCCGCGGCCTGGCCGACGACCTGGCTTTGAGGGACTGGCTGCAGAAATACATCTTTCCGGCGGAAGCCAAATCGGTGTCGCCCGAGTTCGTCCGGACCGGCACGCGTCTGGCCGCGCTCGAGATGATCGAGTCGGGCACG
>Ga0114129_10001875_pt1 | contig 28675 bp, 29 predicted proteins | sample RhiMetdeltSRZDD1_FD_80071 | JGI IMG/M metagenome (GOLD analysis project Ga0114129, IMG submission 80071) | Populus rhizosphere microbial communities from Tennessee, USA - Rhizosphere MetaG P. deltoides SRZDD1 (version 2) (version 2) | ecosystem: Host-associated > Plants > Roots > Rhizosphere >... | reverse complement strand
GGGCGCGCGCTGGCCGACTCTCGTGAGCGGTGGCCTCGTCGCCGTCCTGGTGGCGGTGGCGATGCTGGGCGCGTGGGGCGCCCTAGCGCTCGGGGTGTCGGCCCTCCTCGCCTGGGGCCTGGCCGCCCACCTGCGGCGGCGGCTCGGAGGGTTCACCGGTGACACGCTGGGGGCGCTCGTCGAGGTCACCGAGGCCGGCGTCCTGACGCTCGCCGTGAGCCTCGACTTCCTGGAGCTCGCCTGATGCCATCGACCTGGGTGTACCTCGCGCGCCACGGGGAGGTTCTCCATGCGGCGGAGGGCCGATTCTTCGGGCACACGGACGTCGCCCTGTCGCCGGCGGGTCTCGAACAGGCGACAGCCCTCGGCGCGCGCCTCGCTACGGAACCGATCGAGGCCGTGTACGCGAGCGACCTCCTGCGCGCCCGGCAATCCGCGGCGCCGCTCGCTGCCGCTCGCGGGACGGGCGTGGCCGTGGTGCCGCCGCTCCGCGAGATGGCCATGGGGCGCTGGGAGGGCCTCACCTTCGCCGAGATCCGGGCGCGAGAGCCCGAGCTCTGCGACCGGTGGCTCGCGGATCCCTTCGCGATGCCGTTCCCGGACGGCGAGGGCCTGGCCGAGCTCCGGGCGCGGGCGCTGCCGGCTCTCAAGGAGCTGGTCGGGCGGCACGCCGGTCGCCGGATCGCGGTCGTCGCCCACGGGGGGACCAACCGCGTGATCCTGGCCGAGGCGCTCGGACTGCCGCTCGCCAACATCTTTCGCCTCGCGCTGGACTACGCCGCCTGGAGCCTGATCGAGTACCGCGGCGACGGCACCGTCGTCCACGCGCTGAACCAGCGGCTCGCCGGGGCGGCGGGGACGCCGCCGGTCGAGTCGACGCTGGCCCGGCCATGGACCCCACGGCGGGAGGACGCGTGACGGACGCGATGCGCCTGGACAAGTGGCTGTGGGTCGCGCGGTTCTACAAGAGCCGCAGCCTCGCACAGGCCGCGTGCGACGGCGGAAAGGTCGACGTCAACGGCCAGGCGGCCAAGCCGTCGCGGGCGATCCGCGCGGGGAACCGGGTCCAGCTGACGATGGGTGAGTGGCGACGGGAGCTCGTGGTCAAGGTGCTGAGCGAGCGGCGCGGTCCGGCCGCCGAGGCCCGCGCGCTCTACGACGACCTCTCGCCGCCGCCGCGGCGGGCGCTCCGCCCGCCGAAGGCCGTCCTCCGGGCACCCGGGCTCGGGCGGCCGACCAAGCGCGAGCGGCGTCTCCACGACCGGCTCCGCGGCTCGTGATCGGCCGCGCGTTCGGAGCGCGTGGGCTGGGTGCGTGCGGCCGCGCTCCCGGTCTGGTACGGTGAGACACGGGTAGTGAACGCCAACGACCTTTCCGAGAGGAGCGGCTGATGGCCTGGCGAGAGCGCGACAGGCGGCAGGATGGCACGACGGCAGAGCTGAGCGGCTTCGCCTGGACCCCCGACCGCTTCAACCCACGTGTGCGTGCTGACACTCGCATGCCTCGGGCGGGGGCGGTGCCGCCGGACATCATCTCGCTCGCTTACGGCATGCCCGACCCTGCGCTGTTCCCGACCACCGGCCTCGCCGCGGCCGCGGAGGAGGCGCTACGCGACCCGGCGCGGTACGCCGTGGCGCTCCAGTACGGGAACGTCGGGGGCAATCCGCTCCTCCTGACCGAGCTCGGACGGAAGCTCGAGGGCGAGGAGGGGCGGCCCGTAGAGCCGGGGAGCCTCCTGATGACGAACGGCTCGTCCCAGGCGATCTCGCTCGTCGTGCAGGCGCTGGCGAGCCCCGGCGACGTGTGTCTCTGCGAGGCGCCGACCTTTCTGGGGACGATCCATCACATCCGGTTCCAGGGAGTGCGGACCGTGCCCGTGGCGCTCGATGACGAGGGGCTCGACGTCGAGGGGCTCGAGCGTGAGGTCCGGCAGCTCGAGGCGGCGGGGACCCCGCCGCGGTTCATCTACACGATCCCGACGTTCAACAACCCGGTCGGGGTGACGATGTCGATCGATCGGCGCCGTGCCCTGCTCGACATCGCGGCGCGCCACGGCGTGCCCGTCATCGAGGACGATGCCTATCGGGACCTCCGCTTCGAGGGGGAGCCGGTCCCGACCCTCCATGCGCTCGACCGTGAAGGCCTCGTGGTGCGGCTCGGCACCTTCTCGAAGATCGTCGCGCCCGGCGTGCGCCTCGGGTTCGCCCTCGCCGACCCGGCGGTGATCGAGCGCGTGCTCGCCTTCAAGGCGGAGGGGAGCACGAACGGCTTCGCGTCGATGGTCGTCGGGACCTTCATGAAGGGAGGCGGGCTCGTCGCTCACATCGAGACGCTGCGGGCGGCCTATCGCGCGCGGCGTGACGCGATGAAGGAGGCGCTCGCGCGCGAGATGCCGGCGGGCGTGACGTGGACCCGCACCGAGGGCGGGTTCTTCCTCTGGCTGACCCTCCCATCCCGGGCGAACATGACCAAAGTGAACGCGCGCGCCGCCGAGGAGCGCGTCGTCGCGTTGCCTGGGACGGAGTGCTTCCCGGATGGGCGCGGCACGCACAACCTGCGCCTGTCCTTCAGCCTCCAACCGCCGGACCGTATCGCCGAGGGGATCCGACGACTCGGGCGCGCCATCCGCGCGGGGCTCTGAGCGGGCGGGCTGACACGGCGCACGCGGTGGCCGACGAGGACTGAGCCGCTCCGGCCCCACGACCCGGCGGCGGCCGGTCGCGTCAGTGCGTGGCTTGCCCCTGTTTCTCGTGCCAGCGGGCGACCGCCTCGCCCGTCGTGAACCAGACGCCCGGGAAGCGGCGCATGTAGCCCACCAGCTCCTCCAGGAGCATGATCCGGGACGCCCGCCCGATGACGAACGGGTGACAGGTGAGGACGAAGCACCCGTGTTCCCGGTAGATCCCCGCGAACTCACGGCTCCACAGATCGAACACCCGCGCCGGGTCGGCGATGGCGTTGGTCGCCCCGTACACGTGGCGGAAGAGCGGCGCGTCGTCGAGGATCCACTGAACCGGGACCTCGATCAGGGGACCGTGGATGGTCTCGAGCTCGTAGGGTACGTCGTCGCCCATCAGCGAGCTGTCGTAGAGGAAGCCGTGCGCCTTCAGGATGTCGGGGGTCCGGACGTTCACGTCCCAGGATGGTGACCGGTACCCGGCCGGGCGCACGCCGAGCTGATCGGCGAGGATCCGGAGCTGCGCCCGCATCACGGCCTCTTCTTGCGCCGCATCGAGGCCGTCCACCGCCTCGTGGACGTTGCCGTGGGCGCCGATCTCGTGGCCGGCGTCACGGATCCGGAGCGCCTGTGGGCGGTGGTGCTCCACGGTCCAGCCCGGGATGAAGAACGTCGCCGGGAGCCGCAGCTGGTCGAGCATGCGGAGGATGCGGTCGACTCCGACCCGGGGCCCGAACCGCCGCTCCTCGAGGCCGGCCAGGCTCCGCTTGGCCCTTTCCGGCTCGCGAAAGAGGAACCCGGACTCGGCGTCGAAGTCGAACGACAGCACCGCGGCGCACTGCTGGCCGTCCGGCCACCGGTATCGCATCGTTGCCCCCTATCCACCCATGAAGGCGCCGCCGTTGACGTGGATGGTCTGGCCGGTGATCCAGCCAGAGTCCGCGGCGGCCAGGAACACGGCGACGCGGGCGATGTCCTCCGGCCTGGCCATCCGGCCCTCCAGCGGAATCTGGCGGGCCAGCTCGACGAGCTCTGCCTCCGAGTTGCCGTAACGCGGCTGAGCCGTGTCGGTGAGCCCCGGCGCGATCGCGTTAACGCGGATCCGGTGGGGCGCCAGCGCGAGCGCCATGGCGCGGGTGAGTCCCATGACGCCCGCCTTGCTCGCCGAGTAGTGCACGCCGAGCGGCGTGCCCCGCATGGCGACGGACGAGAGGTTCACGATGGCCCCGCCGACCCCGCCGTCGACCATGCGCCGCGCCGCGGCCTGGCCGCAGAGGAAGCTCCCCTTGAGGTTCACGCCGAGGACGTGGTCCCAGTCCGCCTCGGTCATGGCCAGGAAGTCCACGCGGGGGAAGACGCCCGCGTTGTTGACGAGGATCGCTGGCGTGCCTAGCTCCCCCGCCACTGCGGCCACCATCGCCTCCGCGTCGCTCGCCTGGGCGACGTCACCCCGGACGAGGCACGCGCGGCGGCCCGACCCGCGGACCTCAGCCACGACCCGCTCGGCGGCGTCGCGGTCGTCCAGGTAGTTCACGCCGACGTCGGCACCCTCGCGCCCGAGCGCCACCGCGATGGCGCGGCCGATGCCCTGCTGGGCGCCCGTCACGAGCGCGACCTTGCCGGCGAGACGCATGAGCTCCTCCGTCCCGCGAGCTGGTCCTGCCGCGGGCCCGACGCGTACAGTACCGCAAGGCTCGCCGGTGGAGAAGCCGTGATGGGCCCGGCGGCGGAGCCGGCCCGCCGTACGCCTTGGCGTTGTCCGGGCGTCGCGGGTCGGCTATCCTAGCCGTGCCCGAGCGGAGGGAAGCGGTCATGCTCACGTTCCCCGTCTACCGGGCGCTGCCGTGCTCAACCGGCGCGCCGTTTCTGGACAGCGCTTCGTCGGACTGCGATCTCCTGCGTCAGCCCCGCCGCTGTGCTTGCTCGAGAGCGTCCTCGAAGCCGCCTCGATCCAGCTCGTCCACGACCGCGGGGTGAGCAAGGACGCCGAGCCCCGGGCCGCAGCGCTCGGCGAGCTGAGACGCAGAGGGAGGAACGCGTGGAGAAGGTCTTCTAGATCTACATCAAGACGACCCCGGAGCGCCTCTGGGAGCGATCACCGACCCCGAGATGAGGAGCGAGTACTCTTTCGGCCTGCGAGTGAGATCCGACTGGACGCCCGGCTCGCGCTACGAGGCGAGTGACCCACGCGCCCCGGGGTTCCTGCTGGAGGGCGAGAACCTCGCGGTCGACCCGCCGCGCCGGCTCGTCCAGAGCTTCAGGGCGCTGTGGAGCGAGGACGTGAAGCGCGAGGGACTTCGAGGGTGACCTGGGAGATCGAACCGGTCGGCGACTCCTGCCACCTGACGGTCACCCACGACGAGCTTCGCGAGCGTGCCAACGGCGAGTTCTACGGCGGCTGGCCGATGATCCTCTCGGGCCTGAAGACGCTGCTCGAGACCGGCCAGCGGCTGACGACGCCAGGATCGCTGCGATACGGCGGCTGAGCCGGCTTCGGGGCTGGGCCAGAGGTCACAGTCCGTCTGGAGGCAGCGATGGCTCGAGGCGATTTCAAGCGATGGTTGTACCGCGGGCAGCGGCCCAATCGAGTGGCGCGCCTCATCAATCGGGCCGTGGTCGCATTTGGTTCCTCGGGCGTCGCATCAAACTATCTTGTGACGCTGGAGGTGAAAGGGCGCAAGTCCGGGCGGAGCATCTCCCTCCCGCTGGTGATGCTCATCGTGGATGGGCAGCGCTACCTGGTTTCGATGCTGGGTGAGGACGTCGACTGGGTGCGGAACGTGCGGGCAGCGGCTGGCAAAGCGGTGTTGCGCCACGGCCGCCGTGAGGAGGTCCAACTCGAGGACGTGCCGGTTGGCCAGCGCGCACCCTTTCTGAAAGCGTACCTGCAGTGGGCACCTGGAGCGCGCCCGCACATTGCGATCGACAGGGACGCCCCGCTCTCCGAGTTCGAGAAGCTCGCCGCGGCGTTTCCGGTGTTCCGAGTAGTCGAGGGTGGCGTCGCATCCAGATGACGGTGAGCGTCACACCCCTGGTGAGCGGGTTCCGGTGGGTACGGATCGGATGTATCGTCGACCTGCTCGGCGGCGTCGCGGTCGTCCAGGTAGCTGGGGCCGACCCCGGCACCGTCGCGGGCGAGTGCCACCGCGATGGCGCGGCCGATGCCGTGGCGGGGCGCCGTCACGGGCACGAGTATCCCGCAAACTCGAGGAGCGAGCTCTATGCGACCGCGTCACCCTGAAGCACATCGTACGGTACACATCGGTTGGCTTCGAGCTACCGTCCTGGGGGCGAATGACGGGATCGTATCGACCGCAAGCCTGGTCCTGGGTGTGGCCGCGGCTCACGCGGGCACATCGAACGTGCTGGTCGCGGGCACGGCAGGCCTCGTCGCCGGCGCGATGTCGATGGCCGCCGGCGAGTACGTGTCGGTCAGCTCGCAGGCCGACACGGAGCGAGCGGACCTGAAGCGTGAGGAAAAGGAGCTGGCATCGGACCCTGACGCGGAGCTCGCAGAATTGGCGGCGATATACGTCGGTCGTGGCCTCGATCCAGATCTGGCTCAACGGGTGGCCGCTCAGCTGATGGCGCACGATGCACTCGGGAGCCATGCTCGCGACGAGCTCGGGATCTCGGAAGCCCTTCGCGCGCGGCCCTTGCAGGCCGCCCTCGCATCGGCCGCGAGCTTCGCTGTGGGTGCGGCGGCGCCGCTGATTACCGTCGCCCTCAGCCCGGATACCACGCTCCTTCCGGCGGTCGGCGGCACGTCGCTCGTGCTGCTGGGCGTGCTGGGGTGGCTCGCCGCACGAGTCGGGGGTGCTCGCCCGGGGGCCGGCGCGGTCCGGGTGGTCTTCTGGGGCGCGCTCGCGATGGCGGTGACGGCCGGGGTCGGCGCGCTCTTCGGGCCGACCCTGTGATTCCGTCAGCGGCTCATCGCATGCTATCGTCGGCACCGGGAGGAGTGCCATGGCCGATCCGAGCTGGTCCAAGCACGTGGCGGACGTGCTGCGACGGAACGACATCCACCTGTTCGCGACGGTGCCCGACTACATCGTCTCGCAGGTGCTGGAGCACCTGTGGGCGGACCCCGCGTGCTCGGTCGTGACCGCCACGCGGGAGGAGGAGGCCCTCGGCATCCTGTCCGGCGCCTGGCTCGGAGGCCAGCGCGGCGCGCTCCTCATGCAGAACAGCGGACTCGGCAACTGCGTCAACACGCTCGGCTCGCTGAACGTGGCCTCGCAGCTGCCCGTGGTGCTCGTGATCAGCCACCGGGGTGACCTCGGCGAGTTCAATCCGGCGCAGGTGCCCGTCGGTCAGGCCACCGAGCGAATCCTCGACGCGCTCGGCATCCGGCACATCATGCCGCGCTCCGTCGGGGACCTCGAGACGCAGGCCGACGGCCTCGTCAAGCTCGGTTACACGCAGTCACTTCCGGTGGCCTTCGTGCTGCCCGCCGAGCTCACCGGCGGGAAGCTCGGCTGAGTCGCGACGTGGACCGCGCGACAGCGACCCGCCTTCTCGTAGGTCGGCTCACCAGCGAGGTCGTCGTGTCGAACCTCGGCCAGGCCACGCTGGACCTCCAGCGTCTCGGCGATCGGCCGCTAAACTGTTACACCTTCGGCTCGATGGGTCAGTGCTCGTCGATCGGGCTGGGGATCGCGCTGGCCCGCCCGGATGTCCGGGTCATCTGCCTGGACGGCGACGGGTCGCTCCTGATGAACCTGGGATCGCTGTGCACGATCGCGACGCTCCAGCCCCGTAACCTCGCCTTGGTCATCTGGGACAACGAGGTCCACATGACCACGGGCGGGCAGCCGACGGCGACCGCCCACCGATCGAGCTTCGCCCAGATGGCCCGGGGAGCGGGGATCGAGAAGGTGCTGGAGCCCCGGGACGAGACGGAGCTCGGCCGCGTGTACGACCGCATCCTCGCCGAGGATGGTCCGTTCGTCGTGCCGGTCAAGGTCAGCCGCGGCCGGGCCGAGGGGCGACTCGACCGGGACGTGGTCGGGTACGCGCGGCGGTTCCGGCAGGCGCTCGCCGGCGTGCCTGCGGGCCGGTGAGCCGACCCCTGACGGGGCGCACGGCGCCATCCCGCGATTCGATCGCGCCCACCTGGCACCTAGCTAGGAGCTCCCGCGTAAGCTCGCCCGAGCCGGCGTCCGCCGTGTTCCGCCGCGCGCAACGGCGGGTGCTCCTGGCGACGAGCGCCTCCTACCTCGTCTACTACACCGGCCGGCAGAACCTCGGCTGGGCGATTCCCGGGCTCCGGATCGAGCTCGGGCTGAGCGCGACGGAGATCGGCTGGATCAGCGGCGCCGGCCTCGTCCTGTACGGGGCGGGACAGCTCGTGAGCGGGCACATCGCTGATCGTGCCGGCGGGCGGCGCCTCGTCGCGCTCGGGGCCGTGACCTCGTGCGTCCTGAACTGGTTGACGAGCTTCGGCGTGGGCTTCTGGAGCCTCGCGATTCCGTGGGCCCTCAACGGCTACGCGCAGTCGCTGGGCTTCGCGCCGGCGAGCCGGCTCATCGCCGCCTGGTGGGCGCCGCGCGAGCGCGGCTGGGCGTTCGGCGTCTTCAACTTTGCGGCCGGCTTCTCCTCGGTGATCACCTTCGGCACGGCGGCGCTCGTGCTCGCGTGGCTCTCGTGGCGGTGGGTGCTCCGCCTCCCTGTGCTCCTGCTTCTCGTGGGCGCGGCGGTGGTGTGGCTCTTCGCCCGGGACCGTCCCGAGGAGTTCTGCCTCGCGCCCCGAGCCGAGGAGGGAGAGCCCGGGCCACGGCCCCGGCAGGGGGACGCGGCCGATGAGGTCACCGCTTCCCTCGGGGCCCGTCTCCGCGGAGCCTTCGGGAACCGGGCTTTCCTCTGCGCGTCGCTCGGATTCGGGTTCGCGAACTGGGCGCGTCTCGGTCTCCTCGTGTGGGTGCCTTCGCATCTGCTCGACAACGGGGGCGCGGCGAGTGCGGGGATCGCCTGGATCCCGCTGGCCCTGCCGGCGGGGATGGCTCTCGGGGCCCTCGTCGGGGGCGCCGCCGTCGACCGGTTCTTCGGCGGCAACCATCCGCGGCTGATCGTGCTCTCCCTCGTCCTGGCGGCCGGAGCGACACTCGGCCTCCTGGCCGCTCCGCCGGATGGCCGGAGGCTCGCGCTGCTCTTCGCCGCTGGGTTTTTCGTGTTCGGCCCGTTCCCATCGTTCACCGTCCTCGGAGCGGAGCTCCTGGGTCCCCGGAGCGTCGGGGCGGGCGTTGGATTCATGAACGCCGTCGGGTACGGGACGGCGGCGCTCGGCGACGTCGTCATAGGCGCGGTGATCGACGCCACGGGCCGGACAGGCGCCGTCTTCGCAGTGGCTGCGACCGCGTGCGTTCTCGGGGCGGTCGCCACCGCGCTGACCGGCGCGGCCGCCCGGCAACCGGTCTGATGGCCCCGGCCGTGCTACGATACGCCCCGGTCGCCGCCCGGGAGCGGCACGAGACCTTCACCCCCGTCCGAGACTCGCTCACGAGGAGCGCGACATGACCACTCCTGTGGACCCGAACGAGGTCCTCATGACCGGCGAGAACTCCTTCGTCCGCCTGAGCCACGACGGCGGCAAGACTCTGGCTGACCGCTGGAGCCACTGGCGCGTGCTGTGGTGCCCCGCGGGGACGGGCCACGTCCTTCTGGTCCAGGCGGAGCTGACCGGGGGCAACCCCCGCGTCTACAGCGACAACATCGCCGTGACGCGCTGGCTCCAGCGGTCGATCGAGTCGATCCTGTTCCCGCCGTCAGCGGACCCGGCGCTGCCGGTGATCGAGGCGTCCTTCGAGCGAAGCGGAGACGCGCGCGGGGTGGCGACCGAGCGCGTTGTCTCCGCTGACGACGAGATCGTGCTCGCCTGGTACGATTTCTACGACCCGTTCGTGCTCACAATGCCGCCCGGGTACGCGAACCGTCCGATCGGGGTGTTCAGTACGTTCTTCCCGGCCCGGGCGGCCCAGGTGACGCTGAACGGTCAGGTCGCGGCGGGGAGCGTATGGCCCGAGACGCGAGGCGACCGCCAGTCGTCGAGCGCCTGCCTCGCCTGGTCGGAGACCTGGGTCAAGCCGAAAACGTAGGGCTCACGGGGTCGGCACTCCGCGTCCGGAGTAGGCCAGCCGGTGCGGTCCGGTCAAACCGTGTCGGGGTGGGGGAGCCGCGCCCGGCGGACGCGTACCTGGACGTCCTGCACCACGCCCCGCTCGAGGGCGATCTCGACCTCCTGCTCCTCGAGCTCCCAGTCGCTCACGCTCGAGAGGAGCCACAGGAGCTGCCGCTCCTGCCTCGGCACGATCCGGCGTCCCCGGTACACGAGCGTACGCCGGTCCGGGGCGCCGAGCCGTTCCTGCTCCTCGAGGGTGTCCTGGCCGCACAGCGCGAGCACCTCCTCGTACGTGGTCCGTCCGGGTACGATCCGCGCGAGCGTCTCGCGCGAGAGGAGGGCGCCCTCCGCCCGGCCCCCGGCCTTGGCGCCGCCGCCGAAACGCAGGCGGGCGGACAGGCGGCGGCCGAGCCCCCGCGCGAGCCGCTCGATGAGCGGGCCCGTCGCGCGCCCGAGCACGAAGAAGGCCAGCGGGATGAGGATGGGAGCCCAGGCCTGGAGTCCGGAGGCGTACCCGAACTGGATGGTGAGCGCCTGGGGCACTGCACCCTCCGACGTATCCAGGAAGACGGACACGACCTCACTGCCGGATGCCCCATCCGCGGGCTCGCGGGCGGCTGCGCCGGGGAAGACCTCGTCGATCCGGAGGCGCTTCGGCTCGGTGAAACGCACGAGGAGCTGCGACGGCTCGCTGGCGAGCTGGAGCGCCCGTGCGCGGTTCTCCAGGTAGAGGGGAAAGAGCGCCGGATTCCGGACGTCGTTGAAGCTCAGGGAGAGGACGTGTCGTGGGCCCCGGACGAGCTCCTCGAGCCAGTTGGCGGGCTTGGGCCGGATGGCGCCGTCGAGCCGCAGGCGGAGCTTCAGAAGGCGGATGCGGTTCACGAGGTCCGGGGTCCACGGGATCCGGACCATGGAAGCGGTCGGCTGGACACCCAGGGCCTCCCGGCCGACGTGGCGGAACGACACGAAGGGCGCCGCGCTGATCTGGCGATCGGTCGAGGTCGCGCCGGGCGAAGGGTAAAGATCCTCGACGAAGAGCGAAAGCCGACCCTCGCCGGTCACCGTGAAGCCCCGGCGGCGGACATACTCGCTGAGGGTGGCGTCGCCGGCGGTCTTCTCCTCGCCCCGGAGCTCCGCGGGCCACAGGAGATAGAGGTCCTGCTCGAGACCGAGGGCGCTGCGCGTGGGCGGCACGGCGAGGCTCCAGAGCACCTCCACCGTCACCGGGCCGAGCGAGGGGCTGATGCTCGCCCGGACGAAGAGCGGACCGATCTCGAACTCGGGGTTCGGGCGGGTCGCCAGGAACACCTGGGCGCCGGCCGTCGCCGGACCGCTCGCGATCGCCACCAGGAGGAGTAGATTCGCGGCGGCGACCCGGGCGCGCGGAAAGCGCGGGCTCCCGGCGCGGGTGCGTCCGGGTGCGAAGTCGAGCGTTGTCATTCGCCGAGCGTCGGCCGAACCTCTCGGGCGAGGACGTCGATCGTCTCGAGGATCGCCGGGTAGGTCGTCAACGACACGTCGAGGGCCGCGTGGCTCACGCCAAGCGCGGCGAAACCGCGAAGCGCTTCGACGACCTGCGGGATGGTGCCGTGGATCGCGGGGCGACCGCGCAGGTACGCCATGTCCGAGCCCGGCCGGTGGATCCCGTCGAGCCAGAAGGGGATCCGGAGGGAGAGCACGGGCGCTCCCTGACGGCCGGCGTCGGCCCAGAAGCGCCGGACGGCGTCGGCGCCCTGGCGGAACGCCTCCGGCGTCGCGGCGGTCGAGTGCCAGCCGTCACCGTAGCGCGCCACGCGGCGGTAGGCGCCCTCGCTGGCCCCGCCGATCCAGATCGGCGGCCGGGGGCGCTGGAGCGGCATCGGCGAGGCGACCAGGTTGCGGAGCCGGTGACGCCGCGTCTGGATCTCGGGCTCGCGCTCCGTCCACACCTTCTGGATGAGCTCGAGCGCCTCGTCGGTCCGGCTGCCACGCTCGTTGAAGGGCACGCCGAGCGCCGCGAACTCGCCCTCCATCCAGCCGACGCCCGCGCCGAAGATGAGACGCCCCCCCGAGAGCACGTCCACGCTGGCCAGGAGCTTCGCCACCGGCAGGGGAGACCGGTAGGGCAGGATGATCACGCTGGTCCCGAGCGCGATCCGCTCGGTGACGCCGGCGAGCCACGGCAGCACGGCGAGGGGATCGAGCATCTCCTCCCGGTAGGCGATGTAGACGTCCTTCGGCACGATGACGTGGTCGGTGACCCAGAGGGAGTCCAGGCCCCGGGAGTCCGCTCGCTGCGCCACCTGAAGGAGGCGGCCCGTCTCGAGCGGGCGGCCGAAGTGGGGGAGGCAAAGGCCGATCTGCATGACGTGTCCTCGCGTCGGGTAGCCAGGCGACGAACGCGACCGGACTGCTCGCCCGGCGCCCGCCTAGTATATAGCGGCTTCCTGATTGCCTCGCCGCGAGGCGGCCATTACCATGGGTGCTCGTCAGGAGGAGTGCGCCATGGGAGTGCGGGTCGGCATCGTCGGGGTGAGCGGGTACGGTGGGAGCGAGCTTCTGCGGCTCTGCGTGGGCCATCCGGCCTTCGAGGTCGTCTACGCGAGCGGCGAGACGACGGCCGGGCAGAGGCTCGATCAGCAGTTCCCGGCACTGGGCGGGCACCCGACGGGAAGCCTCGTCATCCAGCGCTTCGTCCCCGAGGAGCTCCACGGCGTCGACGTCCTCTTCGCCTCGCTCCCCACGGGCAAGTCGCGGGAGCCCCTCGCGCGGGTGCCGCGGGACGTGAAGGTCGTGGACGTGGGCGGCGACCATCGGTTCGTCGAGGGCTGGACGTACGGGTTGACGGAGCTGCCGGGCACGCGCGCCGCGGTCACGCGCTCGTCCCGCGTCGCGGACCCGGGCTGCTATCCGGCGGCGGCGCTCGTCGCGCTGGCGCCGCTCGTCGCCGAGGGACTGGTCGAGCCGGAGGGGCTCGTGGTCGACGCCAAGACCGGCGTGAGCGGTGCGGGCCGCGGCGGCGGGACGAGCGCGTTCGGCTACGCCGAGACCAACGAGGACGTGCTGGCCTACGGCCTCGCCGAGCATCCCCACGGGCCGGAGATGCAGGAGGCCCTGACCCGGCTCGCCGGCCGGCGAGCCACGCTCGCCTTCACGCCGCACCTGGTCCCGATGACGCGCGGGATCCTCGCGACGTGCTACGCGCGGCCGCGCGGCGCGGTAACGGCGGCCCGACTCGAGGAGGCCGCGCGCGCCCTCTACCGGGACGAGCCGTTCGTCCGGGTGGTGCCGGTGCTGGGCGGCCGGAGTCCGCGCACCAAGTGGACGACGGGCTCGAACGTCGTCTTCGTCGCCTACACGGTCAATCGGGAGACGGGCCTCGTGCTGGCCCTGGCCGCGCTGGACAACCTCGGCAAGGGCGCCGCCGGCCAGGCCGTCCAGAACGCGAACCTGATGACGGGTCAGCCGGAGACGGCAGGGCTGACCGGCCTCCCGCTCTGGCCGTAAGCGGGGTCAGACTTTGACTTCCATACATTTCTGGCTGGCCGTGCCCCGGGACCCCGCGTTCCGTGAGGTCCCGGACCGGAGTTGTCGAGAAGTCAAAGTCTGACCCCGTGCTGATCGCGGTCATGTTTCTCGGCTCCCTCGCGTGGAGCTTCGTGTTCGTCGCACTGCCGTTCCAGGTCGAGCGGTTGAGCACGTCCGGGCCGGCCGGGACGCTCGCCTGGACGGGATGGATCCTCGGCGTCCCGTCGTTGGCGGCGGTGGTGACGGGACCGATCTGGGCGCGCTACGGGGAGCGGACGGACCCGAGGACCGCATGCGTCCTCGTCCAGACGCTCCAGGGGCTGGGCTTCCTGGCCACGGCCCTGGCCCATTCGGTGATCGAGCTCCTCATCGCGCGCCTCCTGCTCGGCGCTGTCGGATCGTTCTCCACGCTGGCGTTCGTCATCGCGGGCCGGGAGGCGGACCCGACGGCTATGCGACGCCGCCTCGGCGCGATCCAGTCAGCCCTGGTCCTCGGCGGGCTGGTCGGGCCGCTGCCGGGCGCGATCGCGGCGGCCCGGCTCGGGTTCCGGCTCACCTACCTCATCGGCGCGCTGGTGCTCGTGCTATCTGCGGCGCTCCTCCAGTGGGGCATATCAAGCCCTCGGACCGTGGCGCGCGAGACGGCCGCGCCCCGGAGAATGCCGACCCGGGACATCGCTCTCGCCGCGGCGCTCGTCCTCGTAGCCTCGTCGCAGGAGACGTTCCTGGTCGCGGTCCTTCCGAGCGTGCTCCCGGGACTCGGTGTGGGCCTGGAGGACCTCGTGGAGGCGGGAGGCCTCCTGATCTTCCTCGCCGGCGCGGCGGCCGCTCTGGGCGGCCTGGCCGCACCCATGCTCGCCGAGCAGATCTCCGAGCGGCGCCTCCTCACGGGGCTGCTCGTGGGCTCGTCCGTCGCGCTCGTGCTCCTCGGCACCACGCGATCCTTCTGGGCCTTCGCGGCGCTGCGCGGCGTGCAGACTCTCGCAATCGCCCCGTTCTTTCCGCTGATGGTCGCGCAGGTCGCGCGGCGAGCCGACGCGAGCGCGATCGGGATCATCAACGCGGCGCGCGTCGGGTCGGGCTTCCTCGGCCCGCTCGTCGCCACCACCCTGCTGGCGACCGGCTCCCCGGGACTGCTCTATGTCACGCTCGCGGCGGCCGGCATCGTCACCGCGTTTCTGCTGCGACGCGGATAGGCCCGGGGCTCGCGCCAGCCCGACTCCGGTATTGCGGCCGGCGGAGCCTTGGGGTGCCTGCTGAGCGTACGGGGCGCCGCCTCGCTCAGCCCGCCAGGGCCGGCCGGCGGTCGAACCAGGGACGCGCGGCCTCGAGCTGCGCCGACAGGCGGAAGAGTGTCGCCTCGTCGCCGAAGCGCGCCACCAGCTGGATCGCGAGCGGCAGACCGCGCGGCGCGCCCGTGGCGTCGACGTGGCCCAGCGGCAGTATGATGGCCGGCTGGCCGGTGATGTTGAACCAGACGGTGAATGGAGAGAACGCAAATACCCGCCGCCAATACTCGTCCACGTCCTCCAGCATCATGTCGATCCACCTCAGCTTGACCGCGCCCGGCGTGGCGAGCCCCGGGGTGAGCAGGACGTCGTAGGTCCGGTGGAACGCGGCCATCTGGCGACCGAGCCGATGGGCGGTTTGGGTGGCCCGAACGTAGTCCTGCGCCGGGATCTGCTCCCCGCGCGCCGCCGTGTCGAAGGTCACGTTCTCGACCTCGCCGCGACGCGGGGGGCGGCCCGCTGTGGGGTGACTGCGGACGTTCACGGCCGAATTCGCGGCCGCCAGGGTCAGGAAGGTCGGGATCACCGCGTCACGCTCGATGTCGGGATCGGCCTCTGTCACGTCGTGGCCGAGACCCGTGCAGAGCGCAGCGGTTTCCCGGACGAGCGCCACGCACGCGGGATCGACGGGCACGCCGTTCGGCGCGCGGACCGTCCAGGCGATCCGGAGGCGGCCCGCCGGGGCGCCCACCTCGGCCAGGAACGGCCGGGTCGGCGGCGGCGCGGCGTACGGGTCGCCGGGCCCCGGCCCCGCGGTGGCGTCGAGGAGCGCCGCGGTGTCGCGGACGGTCAGCGTGACGGCGTGCTCGGTCGAGAGACCGCCCAGCCCCTCACCCGTGTACGGCGCCATGGTGTTCCGCGCGCGGGTCGGCTTGAGCCCGACGAGCCCGCAGCAGGCGGCGGGCGCCCGGATCGACCCGAAGCCGTCGCTCGCGTGCGCGATCGGCACGATGCGCGCGCCCGTGGCCGCGGCGGCGCCCCCGCTCGAGCCGCCGGAGATGCGGGTCGGGTCCCACGGGTTCTTCGTCGGGCCGTAGAGCTGGGGCTCGCAGGTCAGGGAGAGCCCGAGCTCGCACGTGCTGGTCCGCCCGAAGACGACCAGCCCGGCGCGCTTGAGCCGGGCGACGTGCTCGCTGTCGGCCGCGGCAGGGGGCGTGTCCGCGAAGAAGCGTGAGCCCCGCATCGTCCGCACTCCGGCGAGCGACGCGGTGAGGTCCTTCAGGAGGTACGGGACGCCGCAGAGCGGCCCCTCCGGGAGCCCGTCGGCGATCGCCTTCCGAGCGTAGTCGTACAGCGGGAGGACGACCGCGTTGACCGTGGGGTTCCGCGCCTCGACCCGCGCGATCGCGGCGTCGAGGAGCTCGGCGGGCGTGACCTTCCGGCGGCGGACGAGGTCCGCGAGCCCGAGGGCGTCGTACGCTTCGTAGTCGGCGAAGCCGGCCATCCGTGTCCTCCGTGAGCGTGAGTAGGACGCGAGCGCGCTTCAGTCTAGCAAGCCCTCGATTGGCCCGGTACCAGCGGCCCGGGGGCGGCCGTCACTTTACAATCCGCGTCTTCCGTTCATGAGGAAGCTCTCATCCGCCTCTCATCGGGCTCTCATCATCGGGACCGATGCTCCGGAGCAGATGCGGGCATGACCGCCAAGCTCGGCATGCCGCCGGGGTCGGGCGCACGCTCGAAGAAACGTCGACAGAGCAAGGAGAGAGAACGATGAGCACCAAGCTTCGCCGCCGTGGCTGGATCGCGGCCGGCTTCGCCGCGCTGACCGGGATCGTCCTAGTGGCCCTGATCCCGCAGCTCGGCTTCAGTCGGACCGCGCCTGCGAAACTCTGGACCGAGGAGCCGCCGAAGGTCTCGACCCAGGCCGTTGCCGCGCCGGACTGGGTGACCCTGGCGAAGACCCTGAAGCCCGCGGTAGTGAACGTCAGCACCAAGCGCGTCGAGTCCGGCCCGTCGCTGCCGGACCGGCTCGACCCGGCGGACCCGTTCCGCGAGTTCTTCAAGCAGTTCCGTGAGAATCGCCCGCACGCCGTGCGGAGCCTTGGCTCGGGATTCGTGATCAATTCGGACGGGTATGTCGTGTCGAACAACCATGTCGTCGATGGAGCCAGCGAGATCCGCGTCAAACTGTCGGATGGCCGTGAGTTTCCCGGGAAGGTGCTCGGCCGGGACCCGAAGACCGATCTCGCGCTTCTGAAGATCGAGGCGACCGGACTGCCGACGATCCCGATTGGAGACTCCGAGGGCTTGCAGGTCGGCGAGCCGGTCATGGCCATCGGGAATCCGTTCGGGCTCGAGCAGACCGTGACGACCGGCATCGTGAGCGGGACTGGCCGTGTGATCGGCGGCAGCCCGTATGACGACTTCATCCAGACCGATGCCTCCATCAATCCCGGCAACAGCGGCGGCCCGCTGATCAACACGCGGGGGCAAGCGATCGGAATCAACTCCGCAATCTTCAGCCAGAGCGGCGGCTCGATCGGGATCGGGTTCGCGATCCCGGTGAATCTCGCCAAGCCGATCCTCACACAGCTCGCCGCGGACGGCCACGTCGTCCGGGCCTGGCTCGGAGTCAGCATCCAGCCGGTTACTCCGGAGCTCGCCAAGAGCCTGAAGCTGTCCGAGACCGCGGGGGCACTCGTCTCGAGCGTGACCGACGGCTCGCCCGCCGCCAAGGCCGGCCTCAAGGCGGGTGATGTGATCCTCGAGTACAACGGCCAGCGTCTGGCCCGCGCGGATCGGTTGCCGAACGCGGTGGCGACGACGCCGATCGGGCGTGAGGTACCAATGACCGTCGTACGCGAGGGCAAGTCCATGAAGCTCACCGTCAAGGTGGGCGAGCAGGCGAAGTCCAAGGAGGCCGCGTCCGAGCCGGCGAAGACGCCGGCGAGGCTCGGTCTCACTGTCGAGCCGGTGACTCCACGGCTGGCTCGCGAGATGGACCTCCGCGACGACCACGGTGTCGTCGTTCGCGACGTGGAGGCCGACAGCCCGGCCGCCGAGGCCGGTCTCCAGGCGGGAGACGTCATCGTCGAGGTGAACCGGCAGGCGGTCCGCAATGTCGCGGATCTGCACCGCCAGATCGACCGGTATGCCAAGGGCACGCCGGTGCTGATGCTCGTCCATCGGGGGGAGACCAGCCTGTTCCTGGCCGTCGCGGCCTGACACGTCCGGACCGCACCCCCGGCCGGACTCGGGGATTCCGCGGCGCCCAGGGCGGCGCGGAGTCCTCGATCCGGCCGGAGTCTTTGAGCTCCTAGGGTAGGATAGCCGCGGGGGAATGACCCGCGTGCGTGCGAAGGGTTCCCGGCTGGCAGCGTGAGCGGACCGTCGCGCTTCGTCAAACCGCCTGCCCTTGCGCCCGGGGATCGCGTCGCCGTCGTCGCGCCGGCCGGGCCGTTCGATCGCGAGAGCCTCGACGCGGGCCTCCGGATCCTGGCCGGACGGTACGAGGTGGAGTGGGATCCCGGCATGCTGAGCCGCGCGCGGTACCTCGCCGGAGACGACGGGAGGCGCGGAGGCGAGCTAGTGGCGGCCCTCGCCGACCCCCGCATCAGTGGCATCGTGGCGGCGCGCGGCGGCTACGGCAGCATGCGGATCCTGTCCCGCGTGTGGCCGAGCGTCAACGGTGGCCCTTCGAGTCCCGGTCCCGCCAAGATGCTCGTGGGCTTCTCCGATATCACGGCCCTCCACGCGGCCCTTCAGGCCGTTGCGCGCGTGAGCGTGCACGGACCGGTGGTCACTCAGCTGGCGACCCAGTCGTGGACCATCACGGAGCGCTTCTTCGCGATCCTGGAGGACGTCGCGGCGCCGCCCGCACCCGTCAGCGGAACGCCGATCATGGGTGGGGTCGCCGAGGGGCCCCTTCTGGGGGGCAACCTTTCCATCCTCACCCGCCTTCTGGGCACGCCGTGGCTCCCGGACCTCACGGGCGCGGTGCTCCTCCTCGAGGATGTAGGGGAGCGGCCGTACCGGATCGACCGCATGTGGACCCATCTGGGGCTGGCGGGGGTCTTCGAGCGCGTCGTGGGGCTGGCGCTCGGCGACTTCACGGACTGCGAGGACCCGGACGGCGACTTCACGCTCCAAGAGGTCCTCTGGAGCCTGGTCCGGGAGACGGGCCTCCCGTGCGTGGGCGGGCTCCCCATCGGCCACGGCGCGGTCAACATGCCGGTCGCGCTCGGCACCCGCGTGCGCCTCGACGGCGGGACTGGCACTCTGTCCTTTCTGGAGCCGGCGGTCGCGGGTTGACCGGGGGGCTGGGGGTCGTTCGCGCGGCTTGACGCCGATCCGTCCGGCGAGTGGTGTGTGGCCGAGGGAGCCGAAGGTCCGGCGCACCTCAGATGCGCCGGTCTCGTTCCGCAACAGAGCCAGAGGGCGCCGGCTGGCGCCCTGGAGGTGGGAGCCATGAGCACCCAGGTGAGGACGCCGCGATTTCACCAGCTCGTGATCGCGCTCGGCGTCGCCCTTGTGGCCGGGCCGGCGGCTGCACAGACCGCCGCGCCGAAGGCGCCGGCTACACAGACGGCGGGGCCGAAGGCGGCGATCGAAGCGGCGAACGCGAAGTTCTCGGCCGACTTCGCGAAGGGTGACGCCACCGCCGTGGCGTCACACTACGCAGCTGCCGCCTGGGCCTTCCCTCCGAACGGGGACATCACTCGCGGGCGGGAGGCGATCGGGAAGCTCTGGAAGGGGGCGATGGACGGGGGCGTCAAGGAAGTGAAGCTGACCACCGTCGAAGTGGAGGCCCACGGCGACACTGCCCACGAGGTCGGGACCTACGTGCTGATCGGGGAGGGCGGCAAGACGGTCGACACCGGTAAGTACGTCGTCGTCTGGAAGCGCCAAGGTAGGCAGTGGAAGATTCACCGGGACATCTGGAACACGAGCATGCCAGCGCCGAAGTGATGCCGAGCCGGTTGACGCCAATCGCGGGGTAGATCGAGCATCCTTCGCTGCTACTCAATGACCGCGTCCGCCCGCGCCAGCACCGACTGAGGGAGTGTCAACCCCAGGGCCTTTGCGGCCTTCAGGTTGATCACCAGCTCGAACCGCGTCGGCTGTTCGACGGGCAGGTCAGAGGTAGCCGATCCGCGGGACCTTCCCGACCGACTGCGCGCGGGCGGCGAGAGGTACGGCCAGGAAGGCAACAACCATGAGGACAGTCAGGACGCACCGTGGAGCCGTCACGGCACTGCTGGCTGACATCGAGCCAGCTCCGTCGAAGCCGCAAGGGCCAGCCGGATCACTGTGCGCCTAACGCGCCGGGTCGGTTGCCGGAGGCAAGCCGGCGGGCCGGAGCACGCGCCCGTCGGCCGTCACCGCATGGCCGTAGTCCTCGACCACCGCCCGCGGCGTGACGTAGCCGTGGTCCAGGTCGTGCTGGATCATGTCGAGCGGGCGCTCCCGCGGTTCCCCGAATCCGGCTCCGCCCGCCAGCCGTAGCTCGAGGATCTGGTCGGGGCGCTCGAGGGCGACCAGGCTCCCTACCCCGTAGTCGGTGACCACCGCGCCGTCGGCGTCCAGCAGCACTCCCCGTACCGCGCCGCCCGGCCGACCCCCGAAGAGGCCCGCCGTCCGCGTCAGCACGCCATCGGGAAAGAGGCCGGCATAGGCCGGACGGCCGTCGTCGGCGAGCTTCCGCACGCGGACGACCTGGCCGAGCCCGCCGCGCTGTCGCCCGGGTCCGCCGCTGTCCGGGAGGTAGCGCTTCTCGACCACCAGGATGGGGGTGCGCGTCTCGAAGAGCTCGACCGAGGTATTGGCGGCGCTGGTCGGCCAGAGGAGCGCCGACTTGCCGTCGCCCTGTGCGGAGGCGCCCTGACCGCCCCCCTGGAAGAGATGGTCGCTGTAGAAGCGTCCGTCGGGCCCCTGACCGTAGAGCGTGATGGAGGCAGGGAGGCCGGTGAACGCCTGGACGTGATCGGGAACCGCCCCCGCCAGGGCCATGAACAGGTTGGGCGCGATGTACCAGCCTGTCCGCGTCCGTACGTTGACCGAGGCGGGCTTGGTGCAGTTCAGGATGCTGCCGCTGGGGGCCGTCACGCGGAAGGGCCGGTAGCACCCGGCGTTGCTGGGCACACCGGGGGAGAGGATGCACTTGAGCGGGTACACGGTGTGCGCCGCCGTGTAGTTGTAGGTACAGTTCGAGCCGCCGCGCGGCTGCTGGGGCGGAGCCCCCGCGAAGTCCACGTCTATCGCTTCTCCCTCCACCGTCACCGTGACGGGATAGCGGAGCGGCGTGCCAAGCCCGTCGTTCCAGATCTCGCTCCGGTAGGTGCCGTCCGGCACCTGACGGATCGCCTCGCGGATCGCGCGCTCCGAGCGGTCCTGGATCACGGTGGCCAAGGCTTCGAGGTCCTCCAGCCCGTACTCCTCCATGAAGGCGAGGAGCCGCAGGGCCCCGGTGGCGTTGGCGGAGATCAGCGCGTGGAGGTCCCCGAGGACCTGTTCGCTCTTGCGGACGTTCTCGGCCAGGAGCCGGAAGAGATCCTCGTTCGGCGCCCCCGCCCGGTAGAGCTTCATCGGCGGGATCTGGAACCCTTCCTCGTAGATCTCGCGCGCGCTCAGACTGTCCCTCGTGCCCCCGATGTCGGTCACGTGGCCGATCGTCCCGAGGATGGCGACGACCCGGCCGTCCCGGAACACCGGCGTCACGATGGCGACGTCGAAGAGATGCCCGGCGCAGATCCACGGATCGTTGGTAATCAGGACGTCGCCGGGGGCGAGCGTCTCGGCCGGGAACCGCTCCAGGATGGCGCGGACTGCACGCGGGAGGGTGAGGTTGAAGACGGGCATCGCCCGGGGCGAGTGGGCGAGCGAGTTGCCCCGGGGGTCCAGCAGCTCGCAGGCAAAATCCTGCGCTTCGCCGATGATGAGAGAGAAGGCGGTTCGCCAGACGGTCAGCCAGCACTCCTCGACGATGTTGATGAGCCGGCTCCACATGATCTCCAGTCCCACCGGGTCGGCCTCGATCCGCGCGATGGCCCGGGTGAGATCGAGGCCCGCCGGTACGACAGGCTCGAGCGAGGTGGTGCGGGCGACACGGATCCGGAGGTTTCCCCGCGGGTCCACTTCGAGCCGGTCACCCGGCGGGACCACCGTCGTGGACTCGCGCTCCTCGACGATGGCGGGGCCGACCAGAGCCTCGCCAGGGGCCAGCGCGTACCGGTCGTAAACGGGCGTGTGGACGAAGCCCCCGGCCTCCGGGAAGTACGCCGGGCGGTCGCCCTTCCGTGCGGTCACTCCCGCCGTGACGCCGTCCTGACCAGCGACGTGAACTGTGGGAGCCGGTCCGGCGGTGAGGACGCGCCAGTTGATCACCTGGATGACGGTGCCGGTGTAGACGTGAGTGTAGAGCCGCGCGTACTCGGCGACGAAGGCGGCCTCAATGGCGGGGAGGTCCTCCGGCCGAAGGGGACCCGCTGGAAGCGGCACCGCGATGTCGTGGACCTGTCCGAGGAGGCGCATCTCCGCCCGCCGCGTGACGCCGACGTCGGCCGCCGGAACACCGGCCTCCGCGAGGAGGGTGCGCCCCTGCGCTTCGAGGTCGTCGAGCAGGCGGTTCACCGCCGCGAGGTCCAGCTCGCTGAGCACCCCCGGGAGCGAGGTCACGAACTCGAAGCTGATGGGCGCCACCAGGAAGCCGAGGGCCGCCGCGGCACCCGAGGCGGGCGGCACGATGACTTCGCCGATACCCAGGATCCGGGCCACGCGCGCCGCGTTCGCCGGCCCGGCGCCTCCGAAGGCCACCATCGCGTACCGGCGCGGATCGCGGCCCTTCTCCACGATGTGCACCCGCGCGGCCGCCGCCATGTTCTCGCACACGATCTCGTAGATGCCCCACGCGGTGCCGACCCGATCGAGTCCGAGCTGTCCGGCGAGCGCGGCCACCGCCGCCTCGGCCGCCGGTCGGTCGAGCCGCATGCGCCCGCCGAGGAAGAACCCGGGATCCAGGTAACCCAGGATGAGATTCGCGTCGGAGACGGTCGGCTCTTTCCCCCCGAGCGCGTAGCAGGCCGGTCCCGGGTCGGCGCCCGCGCTCCGCGGACCGACCTTGAGGAGGCCCAGGGCGTCGACGTGGGCGATCGACCCCCCACCCGCCCCGACCTCGATCATGTCGATCACCGGCGCCTTGATGGGGAGGCCGCTGCCGCGCTTGAAGCGGTGTACGCGCGCGGCCTCCATGGCAGGCGCGACGTCGGGTCGGCCGTCCTGGACGAGGCAGGCCTTGGCGGTGGTCCCACCCATGTCGAACGCGATGACGTTGTCGTGGCCGACCTGGCGCCCGAAGAAGGCGGTGACCAGCGCGCCTCCGGCCGGCCCGGACTCGAGGAGGCGGATCGGGAACCGCCGCGCGGTGGCGGGCGGCATCATGCCACCCGAGGACTGGATGAGGTAGAACCGCCCGGCGAACCCGCGCTCGGCGAGGGCGGCTTCGAGCTTGGCGACGTACCGGGCCATGAGGGGTTGCACGTAAGCGTTGGCCGCGGTGGTCGCGCTCCGCTCGTACTCCCGGAGCTCGGGCACGACCTCGGAGGAGAGTGATACGGCCAGACCGGGGAACTCGCGCCGGACCATGTCGGCCACCGCGCGCTCGTGGACCGGGTTGCGGTAGGCGTGGAGGAAGCAGACGGCGAGGGCCTCGATTCCGGCCCCGACGAGGTCGGCGACCTCGCGGCGGGCCTGCTCCCGGTCGAGGGAGACGACCACGCGGCCGTCTCGGTCCAGCCGCTCGTCGACCTCGCGGCGGAGGGCCCGCGGCACGAGCGGCTCCGGGAAGCGGAGGAACAGGTCGTAGATGTCGTAACGCTGCTCGGTGCCCATCTCGAGGATGTCCCGGAAGCCCCGCGTCGTCAGGAGGCCGAGCGGGCTTCCGTTCCGCTCGATGATGGCGTTGGTCACGAGCGTGGTGCCGTGAACGAGGGTGCCGAGGTCGGCGAAGCGGAGGCCGCCCGCCCGGAGAAGCTCCTCCAGGCCCTCCAGGGCACCTGCCGAGGGATCCTTGGGCGTGGTGAGGCACTTGTGGAGGCGTACGCGCCCGGTCTCCCCATCGACGAGGACGAAGTCGGTAAAGGTCCCGCCGATGTCGACCCCCACGCGGTAGCGGTCACCTCGCCGAGTCATCGGTCACCCCCACTCATTCTATGACCTCGTCCGCCCGCTGGAGCAGCGATGGCGGGATCGTCAGCCCCAGCGCTTTGGCCGTCTTGCGGTTGAGGACCAGCTCAAACTTCGTCGGCTGCTCGATGGGCAGGTCGGCGGGGTTGGCGCCCCTGAGGATCTTGTCGACGTAGACGGAGGCACGCCGCCAGAGATCAGGCAAGCTCGGGCCGTACGACATGAGGCCGCCGGCCTCCACCCACTGCCACTGCGTGGACATCGACGGCAGCCGGTTCTTCAGCGCAAGGTCAGCGAGCCGTGCTCGGTGGAGAAAGAACATTGGATCCCCAAAGACCAGCACTGCGACCGCGCGTTCCTTGGCCATCGCCGTGAAAGCGCCGTCGAACTCACCGGGCTCGCGCGCCTCATGGAGCTTAAGCTCGAGCCCCAGCGATCGGGCCGCGGCCTGGACGCTGCTCAAGGTGAGCGGGTAGGCGGGAGTACCGGTCGGGTTAGTGAGGGCGGCCACCTGTCGGACCTTGGGGACGACTTCCTTGAGCAGCTCGAGCTGTTTGCCGAAAATGTCCGTGTCGACGCTGTAAGTTACCCCCGTAACGTTCCCGCCCGGGCGGGCGAGGCTCGCCACGAGCCCGAGCGCAACAGGCTCGGTAAGACTCATTCCGACGATGGGGATCGTCCGCGTGGCGTTCCTGGCCGCCACGGCTGCAGGCGTCGGCGACGCGGCGATCACGTCTACCTTGAGCCGGACCAGCTCCTCCGCGAGGCCGGGCAGCCGATCGATACGGCCCTCTGCATACCGATACTCGATCACGATGTTCCGGCCCTCGACCCACCCGAGGTCGCGCAGCCCCTGCCGGAACGCCTCGAGGGGACGGAGGTACGTGGAAGTGACCGAGCCGGTGGAGAGATAACCTAGCCGGTAGACCTTCCCCGCCGGTTGTTGAGCGGCGGCGGCCAGCGGCGCGGCGAAGAGGGCAAGGCTGAAGATGGCTGCGAGCACGGCCCTCGGAGCTCTCACGTCGACCGCCAGTTTCGATCCAGCGGGCTCAGGTATAGCTGTTCCCCGGTCGGCCAACGTGGGCACGCGCTCACTGACCCCAGACGTCGAGGGCGTCGCGGAGCGCGTCCCCGAGCAGGTTGAACCCCATCACCGCCACGAAGATGGCCAACCCGGGCATGGTGGACATCCACCAGTTGTTGGGGAGGAAGGTGCGCCCGCGCGCCACCATGGCCCCCCAGTCCGGGGTGGGCTCCTGGGCGCCGACCCCGAGGAAGGCGAGTCCGGAGCCCAGGAGGATCACGAAGGAGACATCGAGCGTCGCCTTGACCACGACGGGAGACACCACGTTGGGCAGGATCTCACGGATCAGGACCACCGCGTCGTGCTGCCCCAAGGCGCGGGCGGCTTCGACGTACGGCTCCTCACGCCGCGACAGGACCTCGCCGTAGACGAGCCGGGTGAACCACGGCCACCACGTGAACGAGATCGCGAGCATCGCACTCCAGAGGTCCGGACGGAACGCGGCGGTCACGGCGAGGGCGAGGGCGAGGGGCGGTACGGACAGGAAGACGTCCGTCACGCGCATGATTCCGGCGCTCGACCAGTGCCCGTTCCAGTAGCCGGCGACGAGGCCGAGGGGCACGCCGACGCCCAGGGCGATTCCGAGCACCGCCACCACGAGAGCGAGGGAGACGCGCGCCCCGTACACGGTACGGCTGAAGATGTCGCGGCCCACCTCGTCGGTCCCGAACCAGTGAACGGCACCGGGAGGCCGGGAGGCCCGGTCGAAGTGAACGCTCGGACCAGCGTCCCCCGGGAAAGGCGCCAGGAGCCCGGGTATGAGCGCGCAGCCGACCAGGAGCGCCACGATCGTCGCTCCGGCCGCCGACAGGGGATTGCGGAGGAAGCGGCGCACCCACCGGGCCGGGCGCCGCCGCCGGGCGGCGGCGTGGAGTCCGGGCAGCTCAGTTGTAGCGGACGCGGGGATCGACATAACCGTACAGCAGGTCGACCAGCACGTTGGCGAGAACGAACGAGAGCCCGACCACCAGGGTCACGCCCACCACCGCGTTGAAGTCCTTGGCGAGGACCGCGGCCGCGCCGTAGGCGGAGAGGCCGGGCCACGAGAAGACCACCTCGACGAGGAAGGCGTTCTCGATCAGGGCGCCATAGGTCATTCCTACGAGGGTCAGGACCGAGGTCAGGCCGTTCCGTAGCCCGTAGCGCCACACCATGCGGCGTGGAGACACGCCGTAGGCGGCGTGAACGAGCATGAAGGGCCGTCGCAGCACGTCGATCATCGCCGCACGGGTGAGGCGCGCGACCTGAGCCAGTGTGGGCAGGGCGAGCGTGAGGGTGGGAAGAACGAGGTGTCGGGCCGCGTCGAGGAAGGCGGTGCCGTCCCCGGTCAGTGCCGCGTCGAGCAGGTAGAGCCCGCTGATCGACTGGGGCGCGCGCGTAGCCCGGCCCACGATCGGGAAGAGGCCCAGCTGGTAGGCCAGCCCCACCTGCAGGAGGATGCCGACCCAGAAGCGGGGCAGGGCGACGCCGGGCACCGCCACCAGCCGGCTGAGATTGTCCACCCACGTGTTGGGATACACCGCCGATAGGATCCCGAAGGGTACCCCGAGACACACCGCCACGATGAGCGCGGTGGTCACGAGTTCAACCGTTGCGGGCAAGAAGTCGCGGATGTCGAGGCGGACATCGCGGGAGGTCCGGAAAGACTCGCCGAGATCCCCGCGGAAGAGCCCGGCCACGTAGTGGCCGAACTGGGCCGGGAGCGGCCGGTCGAGGCCGAGCTTCTCCTCGTAGGCCGCGATCTGCTGCTTGGTGGCTTCGGGGCCGAGGGCGAGCCGGACGGGGTCGCCCGGGATCATCCGCGAGACCACGAAGATCAGAACCAGCAGCCCGAAGACGGTGGGGAGGACCTGGACCAGGCGGCGGAGGAGGAAGTCGCGCATGAGAGCGCGGGAGCGGTGGCCAGCACCGCTCCCGCGCGGGCGGCGTTACTTCTTGTCGACGGTGAAGTCGTAGAACGCCACGTCGTAGCCGAGGAGCCCGACGTAGCGGTAGCCCTTGACGTAGTCGCGGAAGGCAATGCGGTGGATGGGGTTGGCGACGAAGATCGCCGGGTAGTCCGAGACCACCAGGTCCTGCGACTTCTTGTAGAGAGCCAGCTGGGGCTCCCGCTCGACGGTGGCGCGGGCCTGCTCCAGGACCTTCGTGACTTCGTCGTTCTTGTAGCGGCTGATCGTCCGGAAGCTTCCCCACGCGCTCGGGTGATACAGCCCGTAGGTATGGCTGTCCGGATGCGGGTACTTCAGCGTGTCGAAGATGGACGCCACGTCGGGATTCGTCTCGGCGCTGGCGGATGCCTGGACCACCTGCGGCCACGGGGTTTCCTTCATGTTGAGCGTCACCCCGATCGCCGCGAGGTTCGACTGGAAGAGGAGCCCGACCTGGCGCCCGATCTCGTTCCCGGTCGGGAACCACCAGTCGAACGTGAGCTGGCCGGGTCGGATTCCGGCCGCCGCCAGCTCGCGCTTGGCCTGCTCGACGTCCTGCCGGTACGCCTGGACGGTCTCGCTGTGACCGTAGACGCGGTTCGGCACAGGGCCGAGGGCCAGGGCGGCTCCGCGGAAGATCTGCTCGTTGGCGGTCTTGTAGTCAAACGCGAAGGCGAGCGCTTTGCGGACGCGGATATCGGACAGCGGCGCCCGCTGCGTGTTGAGCTGGATGCTGTACAGCTGAGCGCTCGGCTGCTGATCGACCACGACGCCGGGCGTCTTGGCGAGTTCGGCGAAGGTGGCCGGCAGCCGCCACTGATCGATCATGTCGGCCTGGCCAGCCACGAGGAGGGTTCGCATCGTGGCCTCTTCCTTGACCGTCCGGTACGTGACGCGCGTGATCTGGCCGGGCTTCCACCCGCGCCAGTAGGCCGGGAAGGCTTTCATCACGAGCGTGGTCGCGCGGTCCCAGGACTCCATCATGTACGGACCCGAACCCGCGACCTTGTCGCCGAGATACGCGTCCCCGTAGTCGCCGAGCTCCCCGAACGTACCGGGCTTCTTGTTGGCCAGCACCTGGTCTCGGTTGACGATGAAGAGCTGGGTCAGGGTCGAGAGGAACGGGGCGTAGGGCTGGCTCAGCGTGAAGACGACCGTGCTGGGCCCGGTCGCTCGCACCTGCTCGGCGGTGAGGATCCCGTTCCAGAGCCAGGAGAAGCCCTTCTTCAGGGCGATCATCCGCTGGAACGAGAAGACGACGTCGTCGGCCGTCAGCTCCTTGCCGTCGTGGAACTTGATCCCCTTGCGAAGCTGAAACGTGTAGGTCTTCCCGCCGTCCGTAACCCGCCACGAGGCCGCCACGTGCGGCCCCGGCTCCATCGAGCCCTCCCCGACCTTCGGGTAGAGGAGCGGGTCGTACATGTTGATGACGGCGTGATGGCCGCTCTCGTCCGTGTGCTTGGCGGGATCGATGGTGGTGACCTCTTGTCCCTCCAAGTACGTAAGGGCGACATCCTTGCCCTGGGCGACCGCGAGGCCGGTCCACACGAGGGCGAGCGATGCGACGAGGACACCGGTCAGGCGAGTGTTCACGGGGCACCTCCTACCGCGCTTTGGCCACGCTTTGGCCGCGCTTCGGGTGGCTTGACGACCGGGAGTGTAGCACCGGCCGCGCACGCTGGGAAAGGGCCGGGCCCGTCGGTTTGACAGGGGCCGCCGCGCGCCCCATAGTGAGGTCGCGGGCATGACGAAGCCGAGAACCGTCGGCGAGCTGCGGCAGACAGGCTACGCGCCGCGCTCGGTCAAGATCGAGATCCGGCAAAACCTCATCCGGAAGCTCGAGCGCGGCGAGCGGATCTTCCCCGGGATCGTCGGCTTCGACGAGACCGTCCTCCCCCAGATCGAGAACGCGCTCCTCTCCGGCCAGGACCTCATCCTGCTCGGCGAGCGCGG
>Ga0114129_10001873_pt1 | contig 28682 bp, 29 predicted proteins | sample RhiMetdeltSRZDD1_FD_80071 | JGI IMG/M metagenome (GOLD analysis project Ga0114129, IMG submission 80071) | Populus rhizosphere microbial communities from Tennessee, USA - Rhizosphere MetaG P. deltoides SRZDD1 (version 2) (version 2) | ecosystem: Host-associated > Plants > Roots > Rhizosphere >... | reverse complement strand
ACGTGCTTGGCCAGCACGCGGCGCATGATCTCCTCGCCGTCCCCGGTCGCGGCAACTGCCCCATGGGGACCGGCGTAGAGTCCCGCGCCGATGATGGGCGTGTCCCCGACCCGTCCTCGCAGCATGATCGAGGTGCCTCCAGTGCTGAGCGCGGCGGCGTAACCGCCTTTACCGTCTCGCACCACCGCGCCGACCGTGTCCGAGGGCCCCAGCACGTTCCGAAGCGTCAGTTCGAGTGAGTCCTTGAAATTCCAGTACGGGCCGGGATCCACGCCGCGCCAGGCCGGATGGTCGGCCCCGGTGCCCTTGGAGAAATATTCGCGCACATGCTCGTAACGTTGGCGCGCCCGGTCGGACACCGGATCGTAATCGGGGACGCCTTGCGCGCGCGCGAACGCGGTGGCGCCCTCGCCGGCGAGGAGCAGGTGTGGCGTACGAAGGACCATTTCCGCCACACGAACCGGATTTTTCACCCGCTCTATCGCCGCCACTGCGCCAAAGCGAAAGGCCTCGTCCATGACGGCGGCGTCCATCTCGATCGTCCGGCCATCCAGCCGGAAGTTGGATCCCGTTCCGGCGTTGAGGCGTGGATCATCTTCGAGAGCGATGGTCGCCCGGATGGCCGCTTCCAGGGCGGGCTGCCCTTGGCGAAGCGCCCCCAAGCCAGCGTCACAGGCTCGCTCGCACGCATCCGAGTGTTCTTTCGGCCCCCCTACGCCTCCATGGGTGACCACCACCGCTCGCGATTTCGTCTCGGTCACTGCTCTACCTCGCACATGTGGACCATCAGGGTCGTACGCTCTGCCAGTGTTCGATGCCGGAGAGAAACATCTGCACGGCAATCGCCACCAGAACCATCCCCATGAGCCGCTCGATCGCCACCAGCCCTTTCTGGCTCAGAAACGAGCGCAGCCGGCTGGCCAGCATCAAGATAATAGCGGTTGCCAGCCAGGCCGCGGTCAGGGCAATGAGCCAATCCTTCCACCGAGTGGGTTCGCGGCTCATGAGCAAGATCTCGGTGGCCAAGAGCGATGGACCGGCGACGAAGGGAATAGCGAGGGGCACGATAAAGGGTTCGCCCTGAATATCCTCGGTGGGGCGGTCAGCCGTGGGAAAAACCATCCGGAGCGCGATCAAAAAGAGAATGACACCCCCGGCAATGGTCAGCGCCGATTCCGAGATGTGAAAGAGACCCAGAACCAGCTGGCCGGCAAACAGGAACACGACCATGATCCCGAACGCGATCAAGAGCTCGCGCACCACGATGCGATGTTGCCGCGCCGGGTCCACGTCCTTGAGCGCCAGCAAAAAGGCAGGGATGTTTCCGATCGGATCCATGACCAAAAGGAGAAGCAGCGCGGAAGATACGATGCTCATCGGAGCGGGATGGTAATCAAAGTGGGCTTCGTGCGCCACGCGCCTGTCCGGCCTGTGCCAATAACCGTCTCAAGGAGGCCAATCAACTGGCGCCCGCGCCAGTAACCCACCAAACCATCAAGCGAGCCACGCAAAACAACTGGCGCCAGCGCCCGTAACTCGCTATCCTCGGTCATTCTTTCCGCTTGTGCGCATGAACCCACGGCACGTCTTTTCTGGGCACCACAGTCTTTTGGGGACAACCCTCATGAGCTTTCGACTTCTCACTCACCGCGATGTGCGCGAGCTGTTGCCGATGAACGAGTGCGTGGACGTCATGGCCACCGCATTGGCCGCCCTCTCACGCGGGGATGTAACCCTTCCACTCCGTACGATGATGTGGCTTCCCGAAAAGATCGGCCTCCTGGGACTCATGCCCGCCTATCTGGGCGACCCGAGATGCTTTGGCCTCAAGGCGATCTCTTTCATGCCCGCCAACATGGGGACGAAGTACGAATCGCACCAAGGCGCGGTCTTGCTCTTCGAGGTCGAACACGGACAGCTTCTCGCCGTGATCGACGCCAGCTCGATCACCGGCATTCGTACCGCGGCGGCGAGTGGTCTCGCCACCCGGCTCTTGGCCCGCGAAAACGCGGGCGATCTCGCCCTTCTCGGCTCGGGCGTGCAGGCAGCCAGTCATCTCGAAGCGATGGGCGTGGTGCGGAATCTTCGCCGCGTTCGCGTGTGGAGCCGTGACACCGAGGGCGCGAAAGCGTTTGCGGAGCGAGAAGGTCGCCGTCTCGGGATCTCGATCGAAACCGCATCGTCCGCGCGAGGCGCGGTCAAGGGGGCCGACATTATTTGCACCACCACCGGCGCCAAGGAGCCCATTCTCGCCGGCGAATGGCTCTCTCCCGGCGCGCACGTGAACGCGGTGGGCGCCTGCTTCCCGACCGCTCGCGAGCTGGACACGGAGGCGGTGCGCCGGTCGCGGTTCTACGTTGACTGCCGCGAGTCGACGTTGAACGAAGCCGGCGACTTCCTCATTCCACGAAGGGAAGGAGCGATCGGCGACGACCACATCGTGGGCGAGATCGGAGACGTGGTGCTGGGAAACGTAGAAGGACGGCGCTCCCCCGACGAGATCACCGTGTTCAAGTCGCTCGGCATTGCGATCGAGGACCTGGCCTCCGCACATCACATCTACAAGAAGGCGGTGGCGTCCGATCGGGGCCTGCGCGCGGATCTGGGGGGCAAACGATGATGGCTCGCCCGCTTCAACCCCCGACCCTTGATGAGGTGCGCGCCGCGAAGAAGCGTCTCTCCGGCATCGTGAACCGCACGCCGCTCGTGCGTCTCAATTTCGAAGAACGCCCCATCTATCTCAAGCTGGAAAACCTGCAGCCCATCGGCTCGTTCAAGTTGCGCGGCGCAGGGAACGCGATGCTCAAGGCCGGCCCCGATGCGCTATCGAAAGGCGTCTATACCGCGAGCGCCGGCAATATGGCCCAGGGCGTGGCCTGGGTGGCCCGACGGCTGGGCATCGCCTGCACGGTGATCGTGCCGGAACATGCGCCACGCACCAAGCTCGAAGCCATCGAGCGGTTGGGCGGCCATATCGTGAAGATTCCGTTCACCGAATGGTGGCAGGTGCTCGTCGATCATGGTTATCCAGGTCAAAAGGGTTTCTTCATTCATCCGGTGAGCGATCCGGACGTGATGGCGGGAAACGGAACCGTGGGACTGGAAATCCTCGAAGACCTACCGGAGGTTGAGACGATTCTCGTGCCGTATGGAGGCGGGGGGTTGGTGAGCGGCATCGCGAGCGCGGCGCGGGCCCTCAAACCGACGATTCGCATCTTCGGGTGCGAGGTGGAGACCGCGGCCCCGCTTCGCGCCTCACTGGCCGCCGATGCTCCCCAAACCGTGGACTACGCCCCCAGTTTCGTGGATGGAATCGGTGGGCGAAGTGTCCTCGGAGAGATGTGGCCCCTCGTCCGCCAGCTGGTGAATGGGGCGCTCGTGGTCAGCGTGAAAGAGGTGGCGGAAGCGGTCCGGCTTCTGGTCGAGCGAAATCGCGTCGTGGCCGAGGGGGCTGGAGCGGCCGCCCTGGCTGCGGCCCTGGCGCACACAGAGGGGGCTCATCCAGTCGCTTGCGTAGTATCGGGTGGGAACCTCGATTCGGAGGTTCTGGCCAAGATTTTACGTAAAGAATCCTTCTAGATATGTGGGCTATCACACCCACGTTGTGCACTTTGACCCGAGTTCTAAGAAGAATTTCCTAATAGCAATTGTTTTTGCCTTCTTACCGAAATATCATATTCATCTCGCTAGTCCAACTCCAGGGGGCGTCTAGGAGTAAAACCATGCATTCCATCATGCATTTTATCCGTGAGGACGAAGGTCAGGACACGGTGGAGTACGCGCTCCTTGCCGCGTTTATATCGATCTTTGCGATCGTAGCCATCAAAGCCATTGGCCCCCTGGTCAATGCCATCTACGAGAACGTGAAGACCGCATTGACGCCCTAGTCCGTCGTCATTCGTCATTTGGAAAAGGCCGCGGATCCCGAGCCGCGGCTTTTTTTTGCCCAAAAAATGCAACCCCCGAGCTCTTTGCTCGGGGGTCGCGGTGTAGCGTACCTGGGGGGAAGGGACGCTACGAAATCGATAGGGAGTGAAGAGGCATGCTCCGAACAGGCGCCCGGGCCCCCCATCTCTGCCTGCCCTGATATCGGAGAGGGACCCAGGCGGGTTTGAGAACAAAGCAAGCCCTTCCCGGGCCCTGGGGCAAATAGCGCAACGGCATGGATCCGGGGTCCGGCCGGTTCCGGAAAAAAGGGCTAAACTCGCTGGCCCTGTCGTGTGGAGACCCCAGCGTGATCCCGGATTCCGAGTGGAAATTCTTTGAGGGCACCGAACAGCGGCTCAAGCACCTCGCCCGCCATCGGGCCGAAAACCTCGTTGCGCTGCTCGAGAGACAACCCCTGCCTTGGGATCCGGCCGAGCTGGATGCGCGGCAAGTTCGCTCTTTGGAAGAAATGGATTACCCGGCCCGTCTCGAGGCCGCGTTCGAGCTCGGTCCGACTCCCGAGCAAGAGCGCCACCTCATTCTGCACCGGCGCTGGGCCCTTCGCGCCCTGTTCGAGAGCCATCCCGATCTAGCGCCGCTCGCTCACGATCTCGAGACACGGTGGGCGGGCTTGCGCCCGGAAAGCGATCGGTCATGGGCCGAGATTGCGAGCGACGCGCGGGGCGCCCCCGATCGGGATCGGCGCGAAGCGGCCTGGAAAGCGATGGCCGGCGCGGCGGCGTCTCAGATCGAAGACGCGGCGGAGCTCTTGAAACGCCGCGAGCTCCTGGGCCGCGCGCTACTCGCGATCGGATTTCCGGTCATCGCGTTTCACTTCCAGGAACTCGATCGTTCCGAGATCGTTGGGCTCATCGACGTTCTCGAACGATTCACTCGGCGCACCTTCGAGGAAACACGGCGTGAAATCGCCTCCGCCCTCGATGTCCACGATCTGGAACCTTGGGACATGGATGTGGGCTTCGCCAAGCTCGGAGAATTGCCGCCGGGGGACGTGAGCCGGGCCATGCGTTCGATCCTCGAGGAGGCGAAACGCTGGGGATTCGATTCCAACACGTTTCCCAAGTTCGTCGAATCACCGGACCTCATTCATGAAGCGTGGCCGGTCTGGGTCGAGATCCCCGGTGATACGCGCGTGCTGTTCCGTCCCGGTCACGATTGGGCAACGCTTAGGGCACGCGTACGCGCCTTTGGAGCCGCGCTTCATGGTGCGGGGGCGCGCTCCCGGCGACACTTCCTGGAACAGGATTCGGCGGTCATGCAGGAAGCCACCGGCCGCATCTTCGAGGGGCTGCTCGACGATCCGGACTGGCTAAAAGCGCACACGGACGCCGACGAGCCCGCAATAAGACAGCACCTTTATGTCTCGAGACGGCGCCGCATCCTGGAGCTTCGTCGCGCCGCCGCGCTCACCGCCTTCGAAAACCTCGCCTACGCCCCTTCGGAGCTGGAACCACAACGCCTCTACGCGGACGTCATGGAGCACATGCTTCAGGAGACACGACGCCCGGAAACCGTGTGGGCATCGCATCCGGATCTGATCTTTCGACCGTTTGCACAGGGAGCGGCCCTGGTCGGTGCCATGGTGGCCGCCCAGTCAGGCCGAGCATTGGCGAGCATCGAAACGAACCGGCGAGCGGATTGGCTGGTGGAGCATTATCTGGGACCGGCGGCTCGCGAACCCATTCTGTCGCGGGTAGAGCGAGCAACGGGGGCGCCCTTGGACCTGGAGGCTTTGGCCAATGACCTGGGCGTAGAGGCGGAAGGTCCGACCCTCACCGAAGCCGAGGAAATGAAAGACGATGCGTTGGCCGAATATTTCAAGGACATCGACTTGAGCGACTTGGAATAGTGGGCCGTAAACGAACCAGCTGATACGGGCCACTAGATTGTGGATAAGTAAATCCCGGTCGAGCGCTTCAGAACATTTTTTTTCTGGAGCCCTCCGTTCTCGCCGGTGCTAAACTTTGAGCAGAGCCCCGATGCGGACCGGCAAGCGAAGAAGGCGGCGATCCCCCCTTCTTGGCAACGACAAATCCCAGAGGCCCGCGCGGGAGGAACCGGATCTGTTCGCCGATGAGTCCCAAAGGCGCGGCGGGCGGTCCGGTGGCAAAACACGGGGCGCCCGAGCGCGTGACGGCGCGAGGACGGCGCCCCGTCGGCCAGTCCTGTCCATCCCCGTCTTCGCGCGCGTGGAGGTCAGAAAAGATTTACGAAGTCCGAGCACTCGAAAACCGTAAGGAACGCGCCATATTGATCGGCGTGGCTCCCTCGGCCAGTGTGCAGGATTCTTTGAGTGAGCTGGCGCTTCTCACTCAGACCGCCGGAGCGGAAGTCGCCGAAACGTTGCACCAACGCCGGGACGCCATACATCCCGGGACGTTCCTCTCCAAGGGAAAGCTCGAGCAGGTCCAAGCGCGCACGGAAAATGGCGACGTCGACCTCGTCATCTTCGACGACGATTTGACGCCCGCTCAGGTGCGGAGCCTAGAAACCCGCTTCCAGAAAAAAGTGCTCGATCGCAGTGAGCTCATTCTGGCCATTTTCGCCGAGCATGCCCGCACGCGGGAGGCGCGACTTCAGGTGGAGCTCGCTCAGCTCGAATATCTCCTGCCGCGGCTCACGCGCATGTGGGGTCACTTGTCCCGCCAGCAGGGCGGCATTGGGACGCGGGGGCCCGGCGAAACGCAGCTCGAGGTGGACCGCCGGCGCGTTCGCACCAAGATCGCGTTCCTGAAGCGCAAGCTCGCCGAGGTCGACAAGGAGCGGCGCGTGCAACGCGCCCGCCGCCATGCATTCCATCGCACGGCTCTGGTCGGTTACACGAATGCCGGCAAATCCACGCTCATGAACGTGCTCACCGGCTCGACGGTGCTGACCGAGGACAAACTCTTCGCCACGCTGGACGCCACGACGCGGCGCTTGCGCCTTCCCACGGGCGAAGTGACGCTCTTGAGCGATACGGTCGGATTCATCCGCAAACTGCCGCACCATCTTGTGGCCGCATTTCGATCCACGCTGCAGGAAGTCGTGGAGGCGGACTTGCTCGTGCATGTCATCGATGCGGCGTCACCGGTCGCTCGCGCACAGATCGCCGAGGTCGATCGCGTCCTCGGCGAGATGGGGGCGACCGATCGCCCGCGCGTGCTCGCGCTCAACAAAGCGGATATTGCCGACGAAACGGAACTGGCCGGTCTGGTGGCGTCTTACCGTGACGCGATTGTTTGCTCGGCGGAACAAGGACAGGGACTGGACGAGCTTCGCGCCGCCATCGCTACGCACGCGCGCGCGCCTCAGAACGGCCGACCCGCGCCATCCTTAACTCGCCCCGACGCGCGATAGCTCGTCCACCGGCGAGATGAGTCCGCGCCGCAATCCCGCGACCAGGACGACAATGGCCACCGTTTGCACGATGTGAAAAATGCCGTCGCTATTCATGGGAATCGGGCCGCCCCAACTCAGGATCTTCGTCGCCTGAATCGCTGAAGCCAGGATAGTGAGCGTGACCCCCAAGAGCATGAGCCATGCGCCGGGCACGCGCCGTTGCCAGGTCAGATATCCATAGATGCCCAACGAGATCATCATCGCGAGGAGCTCGTAGGCCACAAACCAAAGAAAGTTTCCCTTTCCGATTTGGGTGACCGCGAAAAACGCGAGCGCCACGGTGAGGAGCACAGGGAGGCTCTTCCGAGAGGTCGAATACCCCCGTGCGTCGTAAATCGCTCCGGCCATGAAAAGCGCTACCGTAAGCCCCAGGGACAGGTAGATCGGCATCCAGAGCTTCGTTCGCGTGGCCGGGGCCCAGACGAAACCGTGCACGAACGCGCCCAGCGCGGCCCCCACCGCTAAGAGCGCAAACACGGTCGCCCAGGTCCGCGCCTTCCATTCTTCCGGAGAGCGCAACCCGATCACGCTCGCCATCGCCCACAGGGCACATATCGCCAGAAGCGCGTCGGTGGCTGCGGTGGAGAGCTCGGTGGCGGAGGGATTCAAGGACGGCATCAACGACTTCGCTCCAGCACGACGTCGAGCTCGACCGGCCGACCCTGACGGTTCAACTTGACGTGGACCTTGTCACCCGGATTCTTGCGTTCCAGAGCCAGCACGACGTCGCTCGGCGCGTTGATGGTCTCGCCCTCGATCCCCACAATGATGTCGCCCAAGATGACCTCGCCATTGGATGCGCGTTGCGTAGCTCGCAGGCCCGCCTTGGCCGCCCCACTTCCCGGATAGACCTCGAGCACGAGCGCCCCCTTCTGCCCCAGACTCGCCATGATCCGGTAGGAGGCCAGGTTCACCCCCAGTGATGGGCGTTCCAGGTGTCCAAATTGGATCAGCTCCGGAACGACCCAGTTGACCGCGTCCACGGGGATGGAAAAGCCGATGCCGGCCGACGCTCCGGAGGGGCTGTAGATGGCGGTGTTCACCCCGATGAGCCGCCCGGCCGAGTCGAGCAACGGTCCGCCTGAGTTTCCTGGATTGATGGCCGCATCGGTTTGGATGACGCCGCGAATAGGCACGCGGGCGGCCGATTCGATTTCACGATCCAGCGCGCTGATGACGCCCGTGGTCAGGGTTTGATCGAGGCCGAACGGGTTACCGATCGCGTAAACGGACTGACCCACCCGCAAATCTTCGGACATGCCGATGGGAATGGGCTTCAAACGCTCCCGAGGCGCTTCGATGAGGAGCACGGCGAGATCCTTTTCCGGCGCCGCGCCGATCACCTTGGCCGGCCAGGTGGAGCGGTCGGCCAACGTTACCGTGGCGCGATCCGCGTCCTGGATGACGTGGAAGTTTGTGATCACGTGTCCCTGGTCGTCCCACACGAATCCAGAACCGGTGCCTTGCGGAATCTCGGTGACGTTCCAGCTGAAAAAATCCTGCCGGAGCACGCTCGTCGTCACGTAGGCGACGGACGGCGACGCATGCTCGAAGATACCGATCGTAGCCTGCTCTTCGGCGGTGAGCGGGGGACGATCCACCACCGCCCGCGCGCCGTTCCCGGTCGTGGAGCCTCCCGAACGGCACCACCAACCTCCCAGAAACGCGAGCGCGATCAACGCCGCCGATTGCCAGGGCACATGTCGCTTCATATAGCCTCTCGTCGTTTCATGGCCGCGCACCGCCTAAAATCCAGGCCCCCTCCCGTTCTCCACCGCACCACCGCAAAACCTGTCGTGACATGCGCTCCAAACCCTCCTCCAGTTCCGGTCTCGCGAAATCCACGGGCGCGAAGATGGCGGCCGCGACGCGTGACGTTTCGGGTCGAATCGACGTGCGTTCCGAATCGGAGGTAGGCGACCCGAACGGGCCCTCTTGGTCGGCGAGGGTCAAGCGTTCCTCTACGTTCACGTCTGACTTGCGAATGCCGCCGTAGTGCTCGCCGGGTCGCCCGCGTCGAATCAGCACGTCCCCGTTCACGCGATCGAGATCGTAAAGGCCGATCGGAAGCAACATGGCCAACGAGGCCCAATTCACCGCATCGACGAGGCGGTTGATCTGGTAGAGGCTCTCCCCCTTCAGCACGCGGCGCAAGAGCGCTTCCGAGGACGGACGGGTCCGAGTCGGATCGATGCCGAACTGGTGGTAGAGGCGTCGCCCCGGCTCGAGACCCTCGATTTCCGCCGGCGCGCGGCCCCCGTGCGCGCGGCGCAGTGTCTGGGCAAGCGTTTCCATTTCATCCCAGAACGGATTGTCGCTCGCCGCCGAGACTCCGGAGAACCACGCCACACCTACGAGCACACGGTCGGCGACCTCGAGATCCAATCGAACCATCATCGGCGTGTGGGCCCTCCGGCACCGGGCCGCCGGAAATGATGGCGGTTGACCCGGACCATGGACGAAAATAGTATCGACTTGCCCTCTAGTACCCAAGGGAGAAAAGGTCGGTACACTCATTTCATGGTGCGCGCAATTTCCGTCATCGTCGCCGTACTTCTTCTCCTCAGCGTGGGATGGTTCCTGGGGCATCGCCAGGTTGCCGCCCTGGAACGTGGCTTCGCGCGAGATCGGGCGGCGTGGCACGAACGAGAAGTAGATTTGATCGCGCGCGCCAACGTGGCCGAAGCACGCGGCATGCTGCGATTGGCCGAGGCCGAGCTCCTTCTCGCGGCCGATGACGCATCGGAAAAAAATTACGGCCTGGCCGGAAGCCGGGCGCGCCGGGCTCAGGATCTGATCGTGAAGGCGGCCGCGGTTCCTGGAGTCACCCTGTCCTTAGGCGACGTGCGAAACGAGGTGCAGTCGGCGCAGGAGAGGGCGGAAGCCGCCGATCCACGGGCGATCGATCTTCTCCGCCTGGCTGCGGGTGATTTACGACGGATCCTCGAACAGAGCGGTCAGGCGTGACGAGCCCGAAACGGCTCGAGAAGCGAGCCCCGTGAACAGGGTCGATTCATCATTGCACTTACTCGATTATCTGAATGCCGATGCCGTTGCGGTCGGCCTGAAGCAACGCACCAAGCTCGAGGCGCTGGAGCTCCTGGTCGGCCTCGTCCAACACCGCATTCCTCAGAGCGGGCCGGGGCGCCTCCTTGAAGCGATCCTACATCGCGAAAACGTTGTTTCGACCGGGATCGGGAATCACGTCGCCATTCCTCACGCCGATCTGCCCGAGGTCGAAGCCCCGCTTTTGGCCCTGGGCGTCTTCCCGGAAGGGATCGACTTCGATTCGGTGGACGAGGAGCCGGTTACCCTCGTTTTCCTGCTCCTGGGGACACCTCGAACTCCGGGCCTCCACATGAAGATCCTGGCCCGCATCGCACGGCTCAGCAAGGATCCCGACTTCGAAGCGCTAGAAACGGCTGGGTCGGGAGAAGAGGCGCTTCTCATCCTCAACCGAATCGAGGCGCGTCAGTAGGGGATCTCGCGGTTGACAGGCCCCAAGCGAGGCCGATAGACTTTTTCCCCCACCGATTCTAGTGACCTAGGGTCGCTGCGTTTGTTTGCAGATGCGTTGCTTTGTTTGCAGATGCGTTGCATTGCAGCCTGTGATTTCAAATATGAACTCTGACGAAGGCCTGACGCGGCCCGAAGCGGTCGTTTTGGACGACGAAAAAGCCGAGCGGTTGAGCCGGTTCCTGGCTCTGGTGCTCCGCCATCGTGCCCTCATGTTCGATCTGCCGATGGACGAGGAGGGGTTCGTGCCCATCGACGATCTTCTCGATCTCATGGCGGAGCGGCAGCGCTCCTTGGATTGGGTCGAGCCCGAACACATCGATCTCCTCGCCCGTAACCAGGGTCGCCAGAGATTCGAAGTTCGGGACGATCGCGTGCGTGCTACCTACGGCCACTCATTCAGCCGCCCGATTTTTTATCCGGCGGTCGAACCGCCCGCGGAACTCTTCGTCGCCATGCCGCGCGCGCGCATGGCCGAAGCGCGGCAAAAAGGGTTGCATCCTCAGGGACGGCAATACGTGCATCTCTCCAAGGACCGTGAGGAAGCGCTGGAAATCGGCCGCCACCACGATCCGAATGCGTCCGCGGTCACCGTGCGCGCGCATGACGCGCACGAGCAGGGAATCAAGTTTCACCGCCCGACCGAAGGGATCTTCCTCGTCGCGCAGGTGCCCGCTGAGTTCCTCGATATCGAGGTCGAATATGGCCGCCCGCCGCGCAAATCGCGGCGCCGCTGATCTATTTAGTCCTCACCCGTCTATTTCGTCCTCACGCGCGATGATGCTCTCGCTCGTAGGCCTCCGCCTCGGCCTTGGTCTTATGCACCGTGCCGTCCGGATGCTCGGGCGGTGAATAGATCGTGTAGAGCTTCAGAAACTCCGCTTTGGAACGATTGATGATGTTGTGCGCCGTTCCGGAGGGGACGACCACGGCCGAGCCATCCTTGAGCGGATATTCTTTTCCGTCCAGCACCGCGAGCCCTTCTCCGGCCTCGATACGCAGAAACTGATCCACCCCGGAGTGGGTTTCGAGGCCAATCTCTTCTCCCGGCCGGAGCGCCATCACGACCAGCTGCTCGTGGGGTCCCGTGAAGAGAACCTGCCGGAAGTATTCGTTCTGAAGCGTCTTGCTCTCGATATCCGTAACGTAGGGATTCATGAGAATTCCCCTTTCTACTACTTCACCAGCTTGGCGGCTTTGAGAAGACGGGTCTGCCGCGGAGTGAGCCCTTCGCGATGCGTCATGAACGCTCGCTTTTCCCCTTTACGCTTCACTTCCCGTGCCCAGAGATAGATGTTGATCGGCTTGATGCCGAGCTCTGACCCCAACCGGGCGGCGGGAATACCGGAGAGATGTGCCCGAACGACGGCGAGTTTCTTCTCCCGAGAAAAACTACCCCGCTTCCGTTTCACTTTTGCTTTCGCTGTTGCCTTCTTCCGAGCCATGTGCGTTTCCCTCTTTCCGTCGAGATCGCGCCGCCATAAAGCAAGCTTTGCTTTTGGGCGGAGAAAACTATAATCCATTCTAGAATCTTGTGAATAGTGAAAGCTAAGATCTCATCCCTGGACTAGGCATTGAGATCAGGGATATCCCTATCTCTACAGAAAACTTGATTATGAGTTAAGCTTTAAATGCAATTCGATGATTCCCATTTGGATAAAGTGGAGAATAATCGTGAGCAAACTATTGCGAGCGTTCGTGGCGGGATGGGGAGCCAAGAAGATCGGGGGTGGCTGCGGATGCACGATTCTTGTCTTTATTTTGCTTTGGATGGTCTTGGGACATTTCAGTATCTTCAAGTAAGCACGCATCTACCCGGTCCACGATATGCGATACACCGCCCCCGCGTAATCATCCGAAACGAGGAGGGCGCCGTCCGGCATGACCATCACGTCGACCGGCCGCCCCCACACCGATCCGTTCGAAAGCCAACCCTGGGCGAAGGGTTCATAGCTCACCGCTCGATTCCCATCGAGCCGCACCAGCATGACCCGATAGCCGATACGCGTGCTGCGATTCCAGGAACCGTGCTCGGCAATGAAAATCTGCCCCCGATACGTATCCGGGAACATCGTTCCGGTGTAGAAGCGCATGCCGAGCGCGGCAACGTGGGGTCCCAGCTTTTGAACTGGAGGCCGGTACTCCGAACACGGATGTCCCTCACCGTATTCGGGATCGGGGATATCGCCCCCATGACAGAACGGAAATCCGAAATTGAGACCGGGAATGGGGGCGCGATTGAGCTCGTCCGGGGGGGCGTTGTCGCCTAAATAATCCCGGCCGTTGTCGGTGAACCAGAGCTCGTGCGTCCCCGGGTGCCAATCGAACCCCACCGTGTTGCGTACCCCGCTCGCGAACAGTTCGAGCCCAGTGCCGTCGGGATTCAGGCGATGGATGGCCTCGTAGACGGGATTCTCGGGCAGGCAGACGTTGCACGGCGCCCCCACCGGAACGTAGAGCTTCCCATCCGGGCCGAAGGCGATGAACTTCCACCCATGATGCGCATCCGTAGGAAACGCGTTGCTCACTACGGCGGGGGCGGGTGGATTGGGCAGCGTGCTTTCGATGTCGTCGAACCGAAGCACGCGAGAGATCTCGGCCACGTACAAGGCTCCATCCTTCACCGCAACCCCATTGGGCGAGTTGAGCCCCTTGGCGACAACCAGGACGTCTTCCGCGTGGCGATCCCCGTCCCGATCGCGCAAAGCGTAAACGTGATCACCTCGGGTCCCCACGAAGACGGTTCCTGAGCCGCCGAGAGCCAACGAGCGAGCCCCCGGCACGGGGTAGGCGTAGACGTCGACACGAAATCCTTGAGGGAGCCGGAGGCGGTCGAGCGGCAAACCCGTGGCCGAATCCTGATGCACTCCATCCGCCCGGCAGGCCAGGCTGGGGAGAAAGGCGAGAACGAACACGATGATGAACGGGGTGATTTCACGCAATCCTGGGGCAATACGCCGCATCTTTTGCATGACTGTTTACCTCAGTTCGAGTTTAGACCCGTCTCAGGCCAAATGGCGAGTGGTGCGTCCCTTGCACTCCTCATGAGCGGACGGAACCAAGGCCGTTCATTAGGGATGCTCCGTGGCCTCGCAACATGCAGTAGAAGCAACCAATGGCTATCCCCGAACGCCCGAAGTCGAAGCGAAGGCGGGGTGGCGCCTCCTCCACCTCCTCCTCTCGCTCGCCGGATGGGTGCTGTTCGTCTATTGGTGGTTGCTGGTCTTTAGACGGGTCACCCCGACGGAAATTCGTTTCACCCTCATCTTTCTGATCATCGCGGCGACCGTCATCGTCCTGGTGACCATGTTCTGGGTCTTCCACAATAAGTCGTTGTTCCGTCGCCGAAACGCTCGCGTTCGCGCCATCGAAGCCTCGAGCGCGATCAAGCACGACGCGATCGGACGGCGCGTGCGCTTTGCCGAATCCCGCGACACCCTGGCCGAAAGTGCCATCGTCCGCGTTCAGATGGAAGCCGGCGAGAAGGTGTACCACCACGGACTCCTGGAGTCGGCATGACCCTGCGCGGATTTTTCGAGAGCGTGGGGAATAACCCCCTCTACTGGGTGGCGCTGGGATTCTTTGCTTTTTATCCCGTGGTGAGCGCGATCGTATGGATCACCACCTCGCTCAACTACTACTTCCGCCGCGAAACGCGTCACCACGGGCAGCCGGAGACGTTGACCACGTATCCGCCGGTCTCGGTCCTCATCCCCGCCTATTGCGAGGAAAAAGTCATCGCCGAGACCCTGACCTGGGCGACCCGGATCGATTATCCCAACTATGAAGTCGTGGTGGTGGACGACTGCTCCAACGATCGCACGCGCGAGGAAGTGATGCCGTTCGTGCGCGCGGGCCGCGTCCGCCTCATCACGAAATCGCGAAACGAAGGCAAAGCCATGGCCATGAACGACGCACTCCCTTGTTTGAAGGGGGAGATCGTGCTCATCATGGATGCCGACGCCTGCCCCGATCCCCAAATCCTGCGCTGGATGGTGCCTCACTTTGCCTCGCCGCGCGTGGCCGCGGTTACCGGCAACCCTCGCGTGGCGAATCGGCTCACGTTTTTGAGCAAGCTCCAGGTGATCGAGTTCACTTCGATCGTGAGCATTTTGCGCCGGGCGCAGCGCGTCTGGGGTCGCATTCTAACCATGTCGGGCGTGGTGGGAGCGTTCCGGAAATCGGCGTTGTTCGACGTGCACCTCTACAGCCCCGAGATGGCCACCGAGGACATCGATATGACGTGGAAGCTCCAACGTGCCTTTTACGACGTGCGTTACGAGCCCAATGCCATCGTATGGATGAAAGTGCCCCTCACTTTGGGGGCGCTCTGGAAGCAGCGCCGGCGCTGGGCGCACGGACTCGCCCAAGTGCTTCGCCGCCATCGCGGCGTGGTGGTGAGCTGGAAATCCCGCCGGCTCTGGCCCGTGTACTGGGAAGCCGTGCTTTCGATTGTGTGGGCGTATTGCTTCGTGTTCTTGACCGCGTTTTGGCTCGTGTCTTACGCGGTGGGCGTGCCCCCGGTCGGCGCCTCCCCTATCCCCAATTGGTGGGGGATGATGATCGGAACGCTGTGTCTATTGCAGCTCTTGACCGGCGCGTTGCTCGATTCGCGCTACGACGGGAGCGTCATGCGTTCGTTCCCGGTCGCGGTCGTATATCCGATCATCTACTGGATGCTCATGTCGCTCATCACCGCACTGGCCACGCCGGCCGGTTTGTTCAAGCGCCAGGATCGGGGCAAGGTCACGTTGTGGAGAACCGCGCGATGAAACGAATTCTCGTTTTGTTCGCGCTCGCCGCACTGATGCTTCCGACCTGGGCTCGTGCCCAAGAGGCCAGTGACGCGGATTCCCTGTGGACGGAAGCTCGCCGTCTTTCCGATGCCAAGCAATACGACGAGGCTTTGCAGGTTCTCGCGGGTGCCCTGGAGGGCCACCCCGATAACACGAGCCTCCTCTGGTTGCAGGCCGGAGTGACGGGTTGGGCGGGACATCATCACGAAGCGGTTCGATTGTATGAGTCTCTCTTGACGGCCCATCCGCATATGGATGATGCCGTGCGACTCGATCTGTCGCGCGAAGATCTGGAGATCGGACGTCCAGGCCGGGCTTTGGAGATTGCGGATGCCTGTCTGCGCGTGAACCAGACGAGCGTGGAAGCCATGCACGTTCGTGCTTCCGCTCTGGCGGATCTGGAGCGCTGGGACGAGGCGGAGACCGAGTTCCAAACGATCCTGAGCAAAGACTCCACGGATGTGGACGCGCGGATCGGAGCGGCCCAGGTCGCCAACTGGCGGGGCGACCATCGGCGGGCCGCGGCGATGTTCCAGGTGTTGATCGACGAGGGCGTGCAGAACGCCGAGGTTTGGAACGGGTTGGCCTACGCCCGCTACTGGTCGGGGCGGTCCGATCTGGCCGTAGATCCAATGAAGCATTCGCTGGCCTTGGACCCACAGGACCGGACGGCCGGTGAGCTATCGAACAAGTTGCGCTGGGAAGAAGGACCCTGGGTCTCGGCCGACTACACGGGTTCCGACGACAGCGATGAGCTCCATGTTGGCGCCGCCCGCCTTGAAGTGCATCAGCCCCTGAGTCCCCAGGATGTCGTGACCGCGTTCTGGAAGCGCCAGGAGACGAACGGCCCCCCTCGCGATTTCGACTTGGCTGGGATCGGGGGCGGTTACTCGCGGCTTTGGTCTACCTCCTGGTCGAGCGATCTGTCGCTCGAGTATCAGTACGAAGGCGCAGGCGAGGATGCCCACATGCTCGGAGAAGCGAATGCGACCTACCGGCCAACTGAGGCCACTCGCTTCGATGTCGGCGTGGGGCGCGAACAGGTAATGGCCGGCGACGCGCTCGACCTCGATATCTTGGATTGGATTGCGACGGTGGGTGCGGACTGGCGACCCATGGACCGATGGCTTTTCACCGCCGCGTTGCGGCGCCACTGGTACTCCGATGACAACACGGCCTGGCGCACCAGCTTGCTGGGGCAGTACGGCTGGATCCGGGGTCCGCGCTTCGAATCCGCGGTCAACGCGAAGTTCGAGCACCTGAGCGCGGCCGAGAATTTGGGGCACGGGTACTACGCTCCGGACAGCTATTTCGAATTCACCCCGGGGATTCTGGCGCTCTACACCTGGCCCTCCCGATGGTCGGTGGGCGGGGAGGTCAGGGCGGGTTTCCAGGGAGAGAACGGCGCTCCCGTGGAGTTCCTCGGCGGGATCTCGCTTCGCGCGGAGGCGCCGGTCACGCGGGGTATCGTGGTTGGGGCGGACGCCGAAGTCACCGATTCCAACCTCGCCACCGCTTCGGGTTACTCGCGGAACTCTTGGGGGATCTTCGTTCGAGGAAGTTTCTAGATGCTTCGGCGCCGGTGGACTGCGTTCTTCGGCGTTCTTTTCGTGGGTGGGTTGAGCACCGCACCGGGGGCTCTGGCTGTAGAACCGGGATCGCTTCCCCTCGAACCCGGAACTCTGCAGTCACGACACAGGGACCTCGGTCTGCCCCTGGTTGCGGTGCTCTGTTATCACAATGTTTCGTCCAACCCCGATTCATCCGTGGAAACCGTGACGCCGGAAGCGTTGCGGGCCCAGATCAAGAGCTTGCGGGACGCGGGCTGGTCCTTTCGAACCGTGGGCGGGTTACGGACGTATTACGAAACGTGGCATCGCCTGCCCGACAAGACCGCGGTGTTGACGTTCGACGACGGATATCTGAGTTTTTTGACCGAAGTGATGCCGATTCTTCGCGAGGAGAACGTTCCGGCGGATCTGGCCGTGATCAGCGGCTACGTGGATCATCCGCCCGCGGACATGCCGCCGTTATTGGGGTGGACGGAGCTCCGGCATGTGGCCCGGAGCGGGCTGGTGGAGATTGCTTCGCATTCGAACCTGCTCCACATGTACGGCGTCACCAATCCTCAGGGGCTTTCCGCGCCTACGGTGTCGAGCCGGCTCTACCTGTTGAACGAACACCGGTACGAAAATCGGGACGAGTACCGGCAACGCATATTGAAGGATCTGATGTTGTCGCGGTCGCGACTGCGCGAGATGTTGGGAGTCGACGTGGATGTGCTGGCCTGGCCCTACGGTGAGCACAACGACGTGGCGCGGGAGGCGGCTCAGGCGGTGGGCTTTCGCACCACACTGGGCCTGGAGGGCGCCTGTGTTTGGGCAAGCGATGTAGCGGCGGGGTACATGTCGCGGGTGCTGGTGACCCGGCAGGATGAGATTTCGGGGAAGGACCTGAGCTGGTTGTTCCCCGAGCCGCGGCCGGCACGAAGCGTGGTAGTGAATCTCGACGGGTTGTTCGATGCGGATTCCGCACAGGTGATCGCCAATATCGAGGCCACGATTCAACAGCTTTGGGACAAGAACGTCACGGATGTGTGGCTTTCCACGTGTTCGGATCCGACGGGATCGGGATATCTGGAAAGCACATACTTCATGAATCACCAGGTGGCGGTGCGCGCGGATATCTGGTCGATGGCGGCGATTCGAATGAAACGAGCGGGCTTTCGCGTCTGGGCGCGAGTACCGGCCTTGAATTTGACGTGGGTCTGGGTGACGCATCCGGAGTGGCGGTTGGCCTATGAGCAAACGGGGCAGCGCTGGCCGTTTCGACTGTCGCCGGATGTGCCGGAAGCCGTGGGAGCCGCACGCGATTTCTTCAATGATCTGGCCGTATACACCCCCCTCGATGGCGTGATCTTCGAGACGGACGCGCGGTTGGAGGACGGCGATGGGTTGCGGATGACCGAGGGGGCCGATCAAGAGACCAAGGATCGAGTCATGAACGAGTATTTGTTGACCCTGGAACGCACGGTTTTGACTTGGCGCCCCCATTGCGTGTTTGCGCGAGCGGGAGACGTTTCGAGCGAAGGCCTTGCGCGTAACTAGCAAACATCGATCCTCAATTGCGTGAACTCTCGCAGGCGAGAGTTGGAATGCCCCGCTCGCTACTGGTCCAAAAACTCCTGGATTATACCTAGCACCACAATGTATGATAGCTCCGGGTATAGGAGCTCGCGCTAACCATGGACATCGAAAAAGACCTCGTCGCCGCGTCCGCAACCCCCTTGGTGCTTGCCATTCTAAGCGAAGGCGATAGTTATGGTTACGCCATTATCAAGCGGGTGGGGGAGGTCTCGGGGGGCGAGCTCAAGTGGACGGATGGCATGGTGTACCCGCTTCTCCACCGCCTCGAGCGCCGGGGACTCGTTGAGACGGTGTGGGGGGAGTCCGAAACGGGCCGGCGGCGGAAGTACTACCGCCTGACTCCGGCGGGGGCCGACCACCTGGCCCGTCACCGGCGACAGTGGCAGCTCGTCGACACGGCGCTCCGGGGCGTCTGGTTCATGGCTGCCGACCTCACTTTGCACCCAGCCTGATCCCCCACCATGGAGATGAACCGTTGACCAAAGAGGGGCAGTTGGAAGAACGCATCGGCGAATGGCGGCAATACTTCAAGAAACGGCAGGCGATTCGTTCCGCCGATGTCGAGGAGCTCGAGGACCATCTGCGCAGTCAGGTTGCGGCGCTGGGACAAGCCGGCCTCAGCGAAGACGAAGCCTTTCTCGTCGCGGTGAAGCGTCTGGGCGATCAGGATTCGGTGTCCCGCGAGTTCGCGCGAGAGTACTCCGAGCGCCTGTGGAAGCAGCTCGTGGTTGCGCCCGGCGAGGGCGCATCGTCGCCCACGGCCCAGCGCGACACCGTGCTCGCCGTCGGCCTGGGGACCGCGGCGGCCATCGCACTCAAGATCCCCGATTTCTTCGGCATGCACATGGACGGCTCCGGCACCAGCGAGTCGTTCTACATGCACAATATCAGCCTTCTCGTCCTGCCCTTCCTCGCCATGTTTTTTGCTTTGAAACGCGGCCTCAATCGAAATGCATGGTTCTGGCTGGCCGCTCCCTTCATCGCCGCTGCCTTGATCATGAACCTGTTGCCATTTGTGCCGAAGGGTCACACGGAGGTCCTATCGGCGATCCACCTTCCCATCGCGTTGTGGCTCATGATTGGGGTCGCCTATGCGGGCGGCCGCTGGCGTAGCCATGAAGAGCGCATGAACTATGTGCGTTTCTCCGGTGAGTGGTTCATCTACTACGCGCTGATTGCGCTGGGGGGCGGCATCTTGACCGCCTTTACGGTTTTCATATTCAAAGCCATCGGCCTGAATGTCGAATGGCTGACCAAGAGTTGGATCATCCCGTGCGGGGCCGCGGGAGCGGTCCTCATCGCGGCCTGGCTGGTCGAATTCAAGCAGAGCGTCATCGAGAGCATGGCGCCGGTGCTGACGCTCTTGTTCACGCCTCTCTTCACCGTGCTGCTCCTCGTGTTCGTCGGGACCATGATCTTCACCGGCAATGCAATCGATGTCAGCCGGGACGTGCTGATCGGGTTCGACCTGCTGCTTGTGCTCGTGCTGGGTCTCTTGCTCTACGCGATCTCTGCGCGCGATTCCCAGGCCCCTCCCGGAAAATTCGACAAGCTGCGGCTCTTGCTCGTGGTTTGCGCCCTGCTCGTCGATGTGTTCGCGCTGTGGGCCATGGTGGAACGGACGGCGGTACTCGGCTGGACACCCAACAAAACGGCGGCGCTAGGACTCAATATCTTGCTGCTCGTCCACCTCGGCTGGTCGGCCGTGCTCTACGCGCGGTTTCTATTGAAACGCGCCCCTTTCACGCAACTCGAGCGCTGGCAAACGACTTATCTTCCCGTGTACGCCGCCTGGGCGTGGATCGTGGTGGCGGTGTTCCCGATTATTTTCAAGTATCAGTAGCCTTCCAAGGAGCCGGCCCGCCGCGGCTATCCGCAGACCGGAGTATAATGAGAGGGCGCTCGGCTCGGAGTCGTATGCGCCTCCTCGCGGTTGCGCTCCTCGTCACCAGCGGACTCTTTGGATGCGGCGACGATAGCGGCCAGAGGGTCTCCAATCATCGTCCTACCGTCGTCATCAAGGGTGGGCCGCTGAACGGCTCGACCGCTTCCTACAATGTTCGCATTTTCTGGAGCGGATGGGACGACGACGGTCAGGTAGCGCATTACGAGTACGCGGTGGATCCCCCCCCTGCATTTTCCCAGTGGGAAATCGCCTCCCCCGAACGTTTCCCGGATATTCATATCGAGGTAATCCCTCCTGCTTCGCTCGGACGATCTGTGCCGGGTCAAGACACGCTCTTGGTTTTCAAGACCATAAACGGCGTTCCCTCCTCGTTCCGGTGGATCCAAACCCATGAGTTTGGCCGCGAGTTCACCTTCCAGACTCCCGATCCCGATTCGGAGGTTTCAGGCGGACTAATCGTGCCCAAGGAACAGTTCTCGGGAGTGCATGTGATTTATGTGCGCTGTCAGGACAACGAGGGGGCCTATTCGGATGCGGATCTCAGCACGGGTGGCGACACCCTGGAAGCGGATTACATCGGCTACACCGCCATTACTCAGACCCCGACATCACACATTCTCTTCCCTGCCCTGGGAGGAGCGATCGGCCTGTTGGGAGCCACGCTCTACGCCCAGTGGGAGGGCATCGACGTGGACGCTCCCGGGCCGATCAAGAATCCTGTGGGCTTTTTTTACAACTTGGTGCGTCTAGACAGATTGAATCCTCCCATCTCCGTTCTGTACGTCGCTCCGGAACTCCTCAACCGCTTCGGTCAGTGGACGTACGTGCCGGGGGAATCGTTGAGCACCATCATCGAGCTCGCCGTCCCCGGTGAATATATTTTCGGCGTGCGCGCGGTGGACCTTGTTGGTGCAGTGGAACCCATTCTCCAGCTTGGCCGAAACGTGGTGAAGTTCCAGACGTCCCCTAGGGGAGCCAAGCCGACCCTTTGCATCCAGGAGGAAAACATAGAACCGGCGTGCTTCCGGGGTACGGGAGGACCCCAGGAGGTTGAGGTCCCCGCGCATCGGAAGCTGCACTTCACCTGGTCGGCAGTTCCCGACTCCGTGGCGGGTCCGATCGCGGCATTTAGCTGGGGGCTCGACATCCCGGACATTCAGGTGGAAGGCCCCGGCTCGGGATGGAGCCCGTGGGGGCCAATCCAAGGCGCGGAACCCGCCATCGTCTTTTCCACCCCGGGAATTCATGTTTTGTATGTGAGGGTCCGCGACCTAGCCGGGTCCGTGACCCTCGCCCAGCTCATCCTCCATGTGTTCGAGTTTTCTTTCGACAAGGAAGTGCTGCTGGTCGACGACTCCTTCGACAACCTCGATCCCCGTGATTCCGAGCACGATGCGTTCTGGCACGACATGATCTCGTTCTATGTCGCGCACTCCGATCTTTCCGCGGGGGAGTTCACCGAATTCGACGTGTTTGGCCACGGAGATCGCGGAAATTTCTCTCCCATCATTCCGTCCCTGAGTAACCTTTCCCAGTACAAACTCCTCATCTGGAACAATTCCGGATGGGGGTACAGCGCCCAATCCGGGCTCATCAAGGCAACCGCGTACTCCAAGTCCCTGTCCGTGTACCTGAGGGGAGGCGGCAAGCTCTGGCTCTCCGGGAGCATGACCGTCGGCGCGACAACGCCCGACTCGCTCGGGAACGGGGCCGATCTCACCTACCCGAAGACCGAACTCAAACCTGGGGACTGGACTTGGGATTTCTTGAAGCTTGAATCCACCAAGATCATTAACGACCGGGGCTCGGACAAACGGAATCTCATGCATAGCGTCAGATCGTTTGCCGGGAGTCCGGTCGTCTACGACACTCTGGTCGTTGACTTGGACAAGGTCAACGGTTACGGGCAGCTTTATGGCGGGTTCGCGTGGGCCGATGCCGTGTTCGACCCCATCTACGCCGACGCCCACCCGGACTTTCGGGGCGATATCGACACCCTGTATGCCTATGGGGCGGCGGGGCCCGAGTTCCAGGGAGTCATTGCGCCGGTATACAACAACCGGCTCTGCGCCATCCGCTGGCACGATCCGGATCCGAATCGCATTCAAGGTCGCATGCAATGGTTCGGCTTCGAGTTCTACTATTTTCATGACAGCCCGGCCGAGCAGGTGTTCAAGAAATCGCTCGATTGGCTGCGGGAGGAGGAACCCGTTCTTCCTTCCAGCGCGTCCTTCCCTCGGTAGGCCGGCTAGCTCTCCAGCTTCCCGCGAATCGAAGGCTCGACATGCCCCTCGCCGTTCTCGCTGCTACCACACATGGTTACACTTTTTTGCTTTTTAACCGCTTTGGCCCCTGGTGCTTGCCGCTTCGAATACTGTGACCATGTGCGGTAACACCTTTACTGGCGCCAACTCCAGTGACCAGCCAATACCAGTAGGAGTCCCAGCCCCTCGCAACTAGTTTTAAAACCAGTGACACTTCTAATTTTTGCGGAATAATTGCCCCGGCTTGAGCGAGGAAGCGTGGCTCTAGTTCTGCAGCTCTTCCCGCCGGATCAATTCCACGCGATGTATGCGGGTGGTGACGACGCGATTCGCGAACTCTAGGAATAATCCCCGGGCGGCGAGCAAGCCAGAATGGATGGCGTGACCGCCGAACGTGCATCCATTGATTCCCAAGACCATGGATCCGTGTCCGTGCGAAGCAAACCAGCCTCCGGAAACCTCATAACGGTCCGGCGCGAGCATGCGGATGGAATAGGTGGAATTGCGGGTGGTGACGAGGACGCGATCGCCGGGTCGGAGCTCATCTTTGCGCACACCGTCGGCAACATGGGTGGTGCGGGCCAACGTTCCTAAATCGTGAAGGTGCATGTTTGTCACGGGCAGATCCCTTGGATGCAAGAGAGGAATCATTGTGCCCCCCTTTGCACCCGCCCCTGACGCTTCAATTTTCCCGTCCTTTCCGGCCTCGTCCAAAAGCATACAGTATCGGTCGAGGCCTTATTCACCCCCCGCCACGTACCAGGTCCTGAATTGGCCCAAGAGCGCGGGGTGCCCGGCTACGAAATGGTTCGTCCGGACGGTCATAGGGCCTCCCCTTAGATCCTCCACCGCGCCGCCCGCCTCCTCGATCAGAGCCCACCCGCCGGCCACGTCCCACCAAGGCTGCGGGCGCACATCCCCAGCGAGGATGAAATCGAGCCGACCGGAGGCAACGTACGCCATTTCCAACGCGATCGAGCCGAACTTCCGCACCTTCTCGAAACGCTGGTGAAGCTCGAGCATGAGCCCCGTCCCCCGTACGAACTCGCTTCCACTCGTGCTCTGCAGGCTCAATGTGGCGCGCTCCAAATTGCGGACGTCGCTCACCAGAATCCGCTTCTCACCCAACCAGGATCCCCGACCCAACGAGGCGTGGAAGTGCTCCTCGCGCATTGGATCGCTCACATGACCCACCACCATGCGCTCATTCTGGAACACCCCGATCGACACGGAAAAAAACGGTATCCCTCGCACGAAATTCAGCGTCCCGTCGATGGGGTCGATGTACCAGGTCGTATCGCCCTTGCCTTCGTTCCACCCCGATTCCTCGCCTTGAATCCGATGATCGGGCCACCGCGCGGCAATCGCTTCGCGCGCCGCCTGCTCGATGTCTCCGTCGATTCGCGTGACCACCTGCCCGCGTGACTTATAACGAAGCTCGCCCGGGTCGGCGAAACCGACTCGGGCCATCTCGGACAGGCGGGGCATCAAATCCATCAAAAATGCATCGAACGCCTGCACATCATTCACTCAGTGCCATCCTCCAGCTCCACATATCCTTCTCGAACATCCCGTGCCCGCGCTTCGTCCGATCGCCGAACGGGATCTCCCCATCCGCCGCCACCCGGAAGCTCGATCCTAACCGTTACGCCCGCGCTCAGTCGGGCCTTCCGTTTCCCGTGGACCGGCGTTCCGTCGCTGCGATTGACCCGACCCGGCGCACCCGGTAATCCCCCGTTTCTTCCCAACGCGGGATGTCCCAGACGTTCGTAAATGGTCGAGTACACCGCTTCGCCTTCGCGCAAGCTCAACGTTAGCACCTGCCCGAGGCCGCCGCGATGCGTTCCCTCACCACCGGACCCTGGACGCAGGGCTCGCGTGTGCACCATCAGGGGTGTGGTGGATTCGATGATCTCCACCGGGATGTTCTGCACGCCGCTCGGAAACGAGGTCGCCGAAAGTCCATCCTTCGCGCCTCGCCCGCCTGTTCCCCCGTTTGAAAACATCGTGAACACGTAACGGCTTCCGTTCGCTCGCGCGCCTTCGAACTGACTGGCCCAGAGGCCATAGGCCCCATCGGCAGGCACACGGTCGGGGATCAATCCCGCCAAGGCCGCGTACACCGCTCCGGGCAGGAATTGGCCGATGATGTGCCGCGCGGCCACGGGGGAAGGAAAGCGCGCATTCAGGATCGAGCCCTCCGGCGCCAGGACCGTAACCGGACGAAATGAACCCTCGTTGTGCGGCACGTCGGGATACAGCAAGCACGCCAGCGCGTAAGTGGTGTACGCGAGAGTGTAGCTCTGGACCACGTTGATGCCTTCGCGCACCGCCCCGCTCGTTCCCGCGTAATCGACGGACAGGCGATCCCCCGAAATGCGAACCGTGGCCCGCAGCGTAACCGGACTTTCGAAACCGTCCAGCACGACTTCGCCGTGGGAAACGCCGTCGGGGAGCGCACGCAGGCGTTCTCGCACCGCGGATTCACTGCGGCTTAGGATGCTCTCCGACGCCACCTCCAGATCGGCGAATCCCAGATCGTCCAGCAGCTCACCCAATCGTTTTTCGGCGCGCAGGTTCGCCACCGCCATGGCCTGTAAATCTCCGAGCACCATTTCCGGTGCGCGCACGTTGGCGGCGATGAGCTCGCGCAACAAGGCCGGCATCGCGCCACGCTCGAAGATCTTGACGATCGGAATGCGAAGACCCTCTTCGAACGCATCCAGGCCTTCCGCACCCAGCGTACGCCCGCCAATATCGGCCATGTGACACGTGTTGGCACACCACCCGACCGCGCGACCGCGGTAAAACAGCGGGGTTACCAACGTGACGTCGTTCAAATGACCGCTGGCCAGCCACGGGTCGTTGGTGGCAAGCGCGTCGCCGGGCTCGAGCGTATCGAGGGGAAAGCGCTCGGCGAAGTGGCGCACCGCGGTGGCCATGGTGTTGATGTGCCCCGGCGTTCCGGTGACTGCCTGGGCGACCATGCGGGCCTGACGATCGAAAATGCCGGCACTCAAATCCCCCGCTTCGCGCACGATGGGGGTGAACGAGGTGCGCAGCAACACCGTGGCGACTTCCTCGGTGATACTGGCGAGGCGCGTCCACACGATGCCGGCCAGGACGGGATCGAGGGTCATGCTTCGACCTCCGCCAACACGGCGCCTCCGACGAGCACGCGACACGAGCCTTCGCCAAGTACGAGCGTGCTGTCCACGTCCTCGATCAATGCCGGTCCGCGCCACTCCATGCCCGCCACGAGGTCACCTCGGCGAAACACCGGAACGCTGCATGGCGCGGCCGCATCGGGAAGCCACCCCAAGCGACGGTGTTTCGGCTCCGCCACTCGAACCTTCGTGTCGGGCACGCGCGCCTCATCGAACAGGGACACCGCGGGTCTCGGCCGTTCCGCGCGCACCCGCCACGTCACCACCTCGATCGGAACTCCGACCACGGTTCGGCCATACAAGCTCGCATATTCCTTCTCGAACGACACCGCCAGGTCCTCGCGCTTCACTCGCAAACTGGGCACGCTCACTCGCACTTCCCAACCTTGGCCTCGATAGCGCATGTCGGCGGAAGCAAGAATCGTCATATCTTCCGCTCCCGTTTCGGCAAGTTGGGCCCGCGCCGCTTCCGCCAACTCCTCAAGCAACAGGGCGGTCTCCCTTTCCGACAACTCTTCCAGAGACTGCGTTCGGGAGCGCGCCGTTTCAAAAGCCGGAGGCGCAGCCAGGAATCCAACCGCGGAGAGCACGCCGGAATGAGCGGGAAAGACCACGCGGGGCATGCGGAGCTGGCGGGCCACGCTCCAGGCGTGCACGGGCCCCGCACCCCCAAACGCGATCAACGTGTGCTCGGTGAGATCCAGGCCGCGCTCTGCGGCATGCATGCGCGCGGCTTCGGCCATGTTGCTCCCGACCAGACGATGGATGCCGAACGCGGCCTCGCCCACCGTTAGATCGAGGGGTCTCGCCACATGCGACTCGATGGCGCGCTCCGCGAGCTCGCGGGAGAGGCGCATGGTCCCACCCAAGAAATACTCGGGATCCAGGAGCCCGAGCACGAGATCGGCATCGGTAACCGTAGCCCCCGCGCCACCCCGCCCATAGCAGGCCGGACCTGGTATGGCGCCCGCACTCTCCGGGCCAACGACCAGCGTTCCCAGAGCGCCCTTCGAAGCCAAGCTCCCACCCCCCGCCCCGATCTCGACCAGATCCAAGGACGGCACTTGCACGGGCAGCCCGCTCCCGCGTTTGAACAAGTGCCGCCGGTCCACCTCGAACAAGGATCGTGTGCGCGCTCCCGCTCCATCCAGAAACGCGATCTTCGCCGTGGTACCGCCCATGTCCAACGAAAGAACCCGCGGGAACGACAGACTGCTCCCCAAACGCTGCGCGGCGAGCACGCCTCCCGCGGGCCCGGACTCAACGATGCGAATGGGATGACGCGCGGCGGTTTGGGGGGAAATGAGGCCGCCATCCGACAGCATCACGTGGATGGCCGGAGCATCTCCTGGCGAGAGCGCGCTCAACTCGCCGACGAGTTGTTGCAAATACGTCTCGGCGATGGGACGCACATAAGCGTTCGCAACCACGGTGGAGGTGCGCTCGTACTCGCGAACTTCCGCTCCTACCTCGCTGGAGAGGGAGACGGGGACTCCGGGAAAGGCAAGGCGCAACACCTCCGCCGCGCGTTTTTCATGCCCGCCGTTGGCGTAGGAATGAAGAAAGCAAATGGCCCAAGATTCGACCTCGAGACCCTGCAACGTTTGCGCCAGCGCGCCTTCATCCAAACGCTCCAACACCGCTCCCCGATCGTCGAGACGCTCCACCGCCTCGAACCGCAGCCGCCGCGGCACCAAGGGCTCCGGAAACTCGAGTTCCAGGTCGTAAAGGTCGTAGCGACCTTCCCGGCGGATCTCGAGCACGTCTTTAAACCCCTTCGTGGTCAATAAGGCCGTCACGGCACCTTTTCGCTCCACGATCGCGTTCGTGACCAGGGTCGTCCCGTGAATCACGCGCGCCGGAAACACCCCGCCCGCCTTGGCGATGAGCTCCCGCGTTCCCTGCAACACCGCTCGGACGGGGTCCTCGGGAGTGGTGAGGAGCTTGTGCGTCCAGAGCACCTGGGAGCCCAAGTCCAAGAGGACGAGATCCGTAAACGTGCCGCCGATGTCCATGCCGAGTACGCGCACGAGATCTCCTCAGGGGGGCCATGGAGTTCCGGAACGGAGTCGCGCCGGCACGGCATTATCCAAGACCTGCATGGGGAATCCAAGGCAATCGGCGTATACTTGGCGTTGATTGAAGGGAGGTGAACGATGTCTCCTGCCCGCCTTTATCGACTTCAGGGCTCGGCTGGCGCCACCCTACTCGTCGCTTCGTTGTCGGCCCCTCTGGGAGAACCGGCCGCGTGGCGCTCCTGCAGTGATGCAGGGAGTGGACTTCCCTGGTGGACTCCGCTTGGGGTCACCGGCCTTCTCATGCTCATTTCGGCGATTTACCGGTTCCGGCACCGACCGAAACCACCCATCGAAACCTCACCACAACTGCACCCCGACATCGAACCACTCACCAACTGCGGAAACGACGAAACGCCGCCGGCAAATTTGTGGACGATGGTTCCGGAATAGGGGAACACCGGACTCGGGCACAGGTATAATCCTCGCGTTCTGCCTGGAGGATTACGAACGTGAGCGAGTCGCGCCCCCGTCTTGGGCTGT
>Ga0114129_10001872_pt1 | contig 28684 bp, 30 predicted proteins | sample RhiMetdeltSRZDD1_FD_80071 | JGI IMG/M metagenome (GOLD analysis project Ga0114129, IMG submission 80071) | Populus rhizosphere microbial communities from Tennessee, USA - Rhizosphere MetaG P. deltoides SRZDD1 (version 2) (version 2) | ecosystem: Host-associated > Plants > Roots > Rhizosphere >... | reverse complement strand
CGCGCTGCAGAAGCCCAAGCGCTTCTTCGGCGCGGCGCGCAACATCGAGGAAGGCGGCTCGCTCACCATCATCGCCACCGCGCTGATCGACACCGGCAGCCGCATGGACGACGTGATCTACGAGGAGTTCAAGGGCACCGGCAACCTCGAGGTGCACCTCGACCGGCGCATGCACGAGAAGCGCATCTACCCCGCGATCAACGTCAACCGCTCCGGCACCCGGCGCGAGGAGCTGCTCATCGACCAGCCGGTGCTGCAGAAGATCTGGGTGCTGCGCAAGCTCCTCTTCCCGATGGACGAGCTCGAGGCGGCCGAATTCCTCGTCGACAAGCTGCGCGCGACCAAGACCAACTCGGAGTTCTTCGACTCCATGCGCCGGGGCTGACAAGGCAGGAAAGAGAACAACAAGAACGGTTTTCCTGGGAGAAGGGGATGCTCGACACCACGCGCAAGGTGGCGACACCCGAAGGCATAGAGCTGACCCTGCGTCTCGCCGGACCGGTGCCGCGCGCCATGGCCTGGGCGGTGGACCTCGCCATCCGCGCCGGGATCGTGTTCGCGGTCATGTCCGTGGCGCTGCAGGTCGGCCGCGCCGGCTGGGGCATCGTGCTCCTCACGCTGTTCTTCGTCGAATGGCTGCTGCCGGCGTGGCTCGAGGCCGCCTGGCGCGGCCAGACGCCGGGCAAGCGCATCATGCGGCTCGCGGTGCTGAACGACGACGGCACGCCGGTGCGCTGGCCGGCGGCGCTTACGCGCAACCTGCTGCGCGCGGTCGATTTCCTGCCGTTCGTCTACGGCGTCGGGCTGGTGTCGATGCTGGCCAGCCGCGACTTCAAGCGCCTCGGCGATCTCGCGGCCGGCACCGTGGTGGTGTACCAGGCCGAGAAGGCGGAGGCGAACAAGAACATCCCGGCGGCGCCGGCGATCGCGCCGCCGGTCGCGCTCACCCTGGAGGAGCAGCGCGCGGTGCTCGACCTGGCCGAGCGCTCGGTGACGCTCACCCAGGAGCGCGTGGAAGAGCTCGCCGAGCTGCCGGTCCCGCTCGTCGGCCGCCTGCACGGCAGTACAGCGGCTATGCGCCTGCTGGGCATTGCCAACCACATTGCCGGAAGATGAAGCAAACACCCTTCGAAGCCGCGCATGCCCACGAGTGGCGCGAGCTGGAGGACTTTCTCGACAATCCCAAGTCGAAGGCCTTTCCGGCGGCGGAAATGCCCGCGCGCTACCGACGCCTGTGCCAGAGCCTCGCGCTCGCGGCCGACCGCCGTTACAGCCCGGCGCTGGTCGACCGCCTGAACGAGCTCGCGCTGCGCGGGCACCACGCGCTCTACCGAAACCGGGGGCGCCAGGGGCAGCAGGTCGCCGAGTTCATGCTGGGCGGATTCCCCGCGCTGGTGCGGCGGGAGTGGCGCCTCGTGGCGGCCGCGGCCGCGCTCTTTTTCGGCCCGCTTTGTGCGCTGATCGTCGTCCTGCAGGTGTTCCCGGAGTTCGTCCACTACCTGCTCTCCCCGGAGCAGATTGCGAGCTTCCATGAGATGTACGACCCGGCCTCGAAGCGCCTCGGCATGCGCGAGGCCGACACCAACCTCGTCATGTTCGGGTTTTACATCTGGAACAACGTGCGCATCGGCTTCCAGACCTTCGCCGGTGGGCTCGCGTTCGGCGTGGGCTCGATCTGGTTTCTCGCTGCCAACGGCGTGGTGATCGGAGCGGTCTCGGGCTACCTCACCGAGATCGGCTACGCGCGGACCTTCTGGTCGTTCGTCGCGGGCCATTCTTCGTTCGAGCTGATCGCGATCGTGCTCTCGGGCGCCGCGGGGCTGCGCCTCGGGCTCGCCGTCATCGCCCCGGGCGATCTCTCGCGCAAGGCCGCGCTGGTCGCGGCGGCAAAGCCCGCGGTGCGCATCATGTACGGGGCGGCGCTGCTTTTCCTGATCGCCGCGTTCGTCGAGGCGTTCTGGTCGCCGCACACCGCGATCCCCTTCGGCGTCAAGATCGCGGCCGGCGCGGCGGGGTGGGCCCTGCTCGCGTCGTACTTCGCCTTCGCCGGGCGCGCCCGTGCAGCCGGCTGACCTCGCCGTCGCGCTGCGCAGGCGCTCGCCCTGGGAGGCGACCGACCTCGGCCTTGCCATGCTGCAGCGCTGGTGGCGGCCGGTGTACGCGGCGCACGCGCTCGTCGTCGCGCCGCTCGCGCTGGCGCTCGTCGCGCTCGGCTGGGCGTTCGACGCCGTGTGGGCGGGAATGCTCGCGTTCTGGTGGCTCGAGCCGCTCTACGACCGCGTGGTGCTGCATGTCCTGTCGCGCGCGGTGTTCGGCGAAGTCGCCAGCCCACTTTCGGTCTTTCGATCATGGAGGGAATGGACCCGAGGGCTGGCCGGCGCGCTCCTCTGGTTCGATCGCTTCGACATGGCGCGCTCGTTCAACCTGCCGGTGCGCCAGCTCGAAGGCAGCCGCGGCCGCGAGGCGCGCGAGCGCCGCCGCGTGCTCGGGCGCAGGGCGCGCGGCCAGGCGGTGTGGCTCACGGTCGTCTGGATCCATTTCGAGGGCGCGCTGCTCTGGTCCGCTGGCGCGATGGCGGGACTGCTGCTGCCGGCCGGCCTCGAGCGAGCCCCCGGCGGCGATGATCCGTTCCTCTCGGGCTTCCTCGATCTGCTGAAGATGGCGTCGGTCGCGGACGCGCTGATCTACGCCGCGGTGATCCTCTTCCTGGAGCCGTTCTACGTCGCGGCGGGGTTCGGGCTCTATCTCAACCGGCGCACGCTGCTCGAAGGCTGGGACATCGAGGTGGCGCTGCGCCGCATCGCCGAGCGCCACGCGGCCGTACTGGTTTCAGTCTTTTTCTTCACATTCGCCCTGCTGTGCCCTTTCTTTTCGGGTACTTCGCTAGCCCAGGAAAAGAATCCGAAGCAGGAGATCGCCGAGGTGCTGAAGGCGCCCGAGTTCGGCCATTACCGGGACGCCACGCGCTGGGAGCGGCGCGACCCGGCGAAGCCGCCCGATCCGAAGACGCCCGACCTCAGCTTCTGGCACGCGATCGGCTACGCGTTGGCCAAGGCGGCCGAGGTGGCGCTGTGGGTGGTGGCAGTCGCGGCGCTCGGCTATGCGCTCTGGTGGCTCGCGCGGCGGCTCCCGCGCGCAGGCGACGCGCGGCGCGAAGCCTACGAGCCGCCCCCCGCGCTCTTCGGCATGCAGCTCGCGCCCGACACGCTCCCGGCGGACGTGCCCGAGGCCGCCGCCCGGCTCGCCGCCTCCGGGAGGCTGCGCGACGCGCTGAGCCTGCTCTACCGCGGCGCACTGTCCGAGCTCGTTCACAAGCGCGGCGTGCACCTGCTCGCGAGCCATACCGAGGGCGAAGCGGTGCGCCTCGCCCGTGTGGCGTACTTCGGCGCGCTGGTCGACGCCTGGCGCCGCTGCGCTTACGCCAGCCGGGTTCCCTCGTTGGAAGAGGTCCAGTCCCTGGCGAGGGCCTACAGGGAAGCGTTCGCATGAGGAGCTGGCTGCTGCCGTTCGCGCTGGTCGCGCTGCTTGCCGCGGGCGTGGCGTGGTTCCTGTCGACCCACGAGCGCGTGCCCTCGCGCGAGTGGGTCGGGCCGTCGGCCGAGGCGCGGCGCAACGCGTATCTCGCCGCGGGTCGCTTCGCCACGCGGATGGGCCTGGCCACGCGCGAGCTGCGCTCGCTGCCCGACCTCGACACGCTCAAGCCGAAGAGCGCGCTCCTGCTGCCGAACCGCCGCCAGGCGCTCGACCCGCGTCGCCTGCGCGAGATCGCGGCGTGGGTGCAGGCCGGTGGCCATCTCATCGTCGAGGCGGAGCTGGTCGGCGTCGCCGATCCGCTGCTCGACCTCGCCGGCGTCGAGCGCCTGCGCGGCGTGGCGCCCGCGAAGCCGGTTGCGGTCGAGCTCGCGGACGGACGCAAGCTCTCGGTCTCGCTGTTCGGCGCCATGACACTCGAGGCGGGCGACGCCGACGAGAAGGGCCGCTTTGTAAGCTTCGACTACGGTGAAGGCGTCGTGACCGCGCTGATCGGCCTGCACTTCGCGCGCAACCAGCTCGTCGGCACGGAGGACAACGCCGATTTTCTCTGGCACCTCCTCACCCTGACGCCCGCCGCCGAGCTGCAGATCTATCTGCGCCCGGAGCGCCTCTCGCTGTGGGGATTTCTCGTGCAGCACGCGGCCCCGGTGCTCGCCGCCGCGGCCGCGCTGATCGCGGCGTGGCTGTGGCGCCTCGCGCCGCGCTTCGGCCCGGTGCGGCCCGACCCCGCGCCGGCGCGGCGGCGGCTCCTCGACCACCTGCGCGCGAGCGGCCGCTTCTACTGGGCGCAGGGACTGCGCGGACGCCTGCTTGCCGCGGCGCGCGACGCCGCGCTGCGGCGCATTGCCCGCGCCCAGCCCGACTTCGCGCAAGCGGGCCAGGCCGAGCGCACCGCCCGCGTCGCCGCGCTCGCGCAAATCCCTCCCGCGGAGGCGCAGCGCTTCATGAGCGCGGGCGCGAACCTTCCCGGCGCCGAATTCATCCGCGCCATGCACACCGCGCAGCGCATCCACGCCGCATTGGAAAGAGGAGCCAGATGAAAGAAGAAAATTTCGTCCAGGCAGCAAAGATCGCCGCCGCCCTGCGCGCCGAGGTCGCCAAGGCGATGGTGGGCCAGCGCGACGTGATCGACGCGGTGCTGTGCGCGCTCCTCGCGGGCGGCCACGTCCTGGTCGAAGGCGTGCCCGGCCTGGGCAAGACACTTCTCGTGCGCGCGCTGGCGCGCGCCATCTCCGGCACGTTCGGCCGCATCCAGTTCACCCCCGATCTCATGCCCGCCGACGTGACCGGCCATACCCTGTACGATCCGAAGGCGCAAGCCTTCGTCGCGCGCCGCGGCCCGGTATTCGTCAACCTGCTCCTCGCCGACGAGATCAACCGCGCGCCGGCGAAGACCCAGGCCGCGCTCCTCGAGGTGATGCAGGAGGCGCAGGTGACGATCGAGGGCCAGGCGCATCCGCTCGAGCCGCCGTTCATGGTGCTCGCGACCCAGAACCCGATCGAGCACGAGGGCACCTACGCCCTGCCCGAAGCCCAGCTCGACCGCTTCCTTCTCAAGGTGCGCATCGACTACCCCTCGCCCGCCGACGAGATGGCGCTCGTGCGCCACGTCATCGAGGGGAAGGTCGGCGACAAGCTGGACGTCGAGCAGGTCATGCCGCTCGTCAAGCCCTCGACCGTGCTCTCGCTGCAGGCGGTCGCGGCGTCGGTGCGGATGGACGAAGCGGTGCTCGATTACGCGGTGCGCCTTGCGCGCGCCACGCGCAACTGGCCCGGGGTCGTGGCCGGCGCCGGGCCGCGCGGCGGGATCTCGCTCATGCGCGCGGCGCGGGCCGCGGCGCTGCTCGAGGGGCGCGACTACGTCACCCCCGACGACGTGAAGCGAATGGCGCTGCCCGCGCTGCGCCATCGCATCGCGCCTTCGCCGGAGCTGGAGCTCGAAGGCAGGGATACCGATGCGATCCTGAAAGGCCTACTGGAAAAAATCGAAGCACCCAGAAAGTAGAAATGCAGACATGATCTTGCCGGCGCCCCGCCTGCTGGGGATGCTCGCAGCGCTCCTTGCCGCGGCGCTCGCCGCATCCATCTACGGCGCGCAGGACCTCTGGTTCGGCGCCGCGGCGCTCGTGGCGGTCGCGGCGCTCGCCGATGCGCTGATGGCGCTGCGTCTGCCACCGCCCGAGTTAGCGCGGCGCGTCCCCCACGCCCTGGCGCTCGGTGTGCGCACCGAAGTCGGCCTGAGGATCCTGAACCGGGCGAAGCGGCCGATCCGGCTCGAGCTCCACGATCATCATCCCGCTTCGCTCGAGGCCGAAGGGCTGCCGCGCGCGGTGGCGCTCGCGCCGGGCGGCTGGACCGAGTTGCGCTACCAGGTGCGTCCGATCGCGCGCGGCGAGGCCCGCTTCGGCCGAGCCGAGGCGCGCCTTGCTTCGCCGTTCGCCCTCTGGCAGGTCACGCGGCGCGCCGGCGAGGAGGCGCCGGTGCGCGTCTATCCGAACTTCCAGGCCCTCGCCAGGTACACGCTGCTCGCGACCGACAACCGGCTCTCGCAGATCGGCGTGCTCCAGGTGCGCCGCCGCGGCGAGGGCACCGAGTTCCACCAGCTGCGCGAATACCGGGAGGGCGACCCGCAACGCGCGATCGACTGGAAGGCGACCGCGCGCACCGGACGCCTGATCGCCCGCGAATACGAGGAGGACAAGGACCAGCGCGTGCTGCTGGTGATCGACTGCGGCAGGCGCATGGCGTCCAAGGACGCCGCACTCTCGCACTTCGATCACACGCTGAACGCCGCGCTTCTGCTCGGCCACGTAGCGCTGCGCCAGGGCGACGCCGTCGGCATGCTCACGATGGGCGGGGTGCAGCGCTACCTCGAGCCGCGCAAGTCCGTGGCCGCGGTGCACGCGATGCTGAACCGCGCCTACGACCTCGAGCCGACGCTGGCGGTGCCCGACTACGACCTCGCGGCGCGCGAGGTGATGCGTCACATGCGCCGGCGCGCGCTCGTGATCCTGCTCACCAACCTGCGCGACGAGGACGACGAAACCCTGCTGCCCGCGCTGCGGCTGCTCGCCACGCGCCACCTGGTCGTGCTCGCCTCGCTGCGCGAGGCGATCCTCGGCCGGGCGCTTTCGGCGCGCGTCGACAGCTTCGATCGCGCCCTGACCCATGCCGCGGCGGCCGAGTACCTGGCGCTGCGCGAGCGCGTGTTCCGGCGCATCGGCGCCACCGGGGTCATGACCCTCGATGTGGAGCCCGAGCGGCTCCCGATCGCCCTGGTCAACCGCTACCTCGAGCTGAAACGCGAAGGAAGGCTTTGAAAAGCGAAGGAAGGCTTTGAAAAGCCCCGATTTTCCGGGTTTTCCTTTATAATGCGCGCCCCATGAAACAAGGCATCCACCCCGAATACCGGCCGGTGATCTTTCTCGACACCAGCGCGAACCACGCCTTCCTGACCCGCTCGGCCATCGACACCAAGGGCCGCGAGACCATGAAGTGGGAGGACGGCAAGGAATATCCCGTGGTGAAGCTCGAGGTCTCGTCCGAGTCGCACTCGTTCTACACCGGCAAGCAGAAGATCGTCGATACCGCGGGCCGGGTCGAGAAGTTCAAGCGCCGCTACACCAAGAAACCCGCGGACAAGAAGTAGGTCGTCGGGGGACGATGATCCCCGGCCGGGCTTTTCCTCCGCTCCGGCTCCCGCTGCCGCCCGCGGCGCTTGCGCTGATCGCGCTGGCGTTCGTCCTGCCCGGGCTTGCCGGCCACGAGCTGTGGAAGTCGCACGACGCCATCGGCATCGGCATCGTCTACGACATGGCGAAGAGCGGCGAGCTGGTCGTGCCGCGCGTCAGCGGCTGGATCTGGCTCAACGACCCGCCGCTCTACCACTGGGTGGCGCTCGCGTTCGGCAGCGCATTGCAGTATGTGATCGAGTTCCACTCCGGGGCCCGCCTCGCGAGCGGCGCTTTTGTGCTCGCCGCCTTCTGGCTGATCTACCGCGCGGGCCGCGACTGGGTCATCGCGCAGGATCGGGCGGCGAGCGCCTCCGCCGCCATGCTGCTGCTGCTTGGCTCGGTGGGCCTGATCGTGCACGCGCACGAAGCGGTGCCCGAGCTCGCCACGCTCACCGCGCTGTGCGGCGCGTTCGCGGCGCTCGCGGCCGCACAGGCGCGTCCCGTCGCCGCCGGCCTCGCCTTCGGCGCCGCGCTCGCTGCGGGCTTCGCCTCGTCGAGCTGGGTGACGCCGGCGGCGGTCTACCTGGCGGTGATCGCGGCGCATTTCGTGCATGCGCCCTGGCGCACGCGCCACGCGCTGCTGTTTCTCGGCGTCGCAACCGTGGTCGCGCTCGCCCTGGGCGCACTTTGGCCCGTCGCGCTGTTCAGGCGCGCCCCGGAAGCCTTCGCGCAATGGTGGGCGCTGAACGTGCGGCCGCAGCCGAACATCGGCGCGAGCCTGCGCTACTTCCTCAACAATGCCGGCTGGTTCGCCTGGCCGGCGTGGCCGCTCGCGCTGTGGGCGCTCTGGTCGCTGCGCCGCCGCTGGCGCGAGCCGCAGGTGTTCGTGCCGGCGCTCAGCGTGCTGATCATGCTTGCCGGGCTCGCCGTATGGGGCCAGCCGCAGACCGTGACGCTGCTGCCGATGCTCGCGCCCCTCGTCATCCTGGGGGTGCAGGGCGTGCCGAGCCTGCGACGCGGCGCGGCCGCGGCGCTCGACTGGTTCGGCCTGGTCACGTTCGCCTTCTTCGGCGGCCTGGTGTGGCTCGGCTATGTCGCCATGATGACCGGGCTGCCGCCTAAGATCGCGCACAACTTCGCGAAGACGGCTCCGGGGTTCGTGCCGGAGTTCAATCCGTTCCTGTTCCTGGTGGCGCTCGCGCTCACCGCGACCTGGATCTACCTGATGTTCTTCACCACGTACTCGCCCACGCGCAGCATCGCGCGCTGGGCCACCGGCATCGTGCTGCTCTGGGGCACTTTCGCCACGCTGTGGATGCCGTGGGCCGATTACCAGAAAGGCTACCGCTCGGTCGCCCTGCAGCTGCGCTCGAAGATCCCGGTCGGCACGACCTGCATGACGCAGCGCGGCCTCGGGGTGCCGCAGGGCGCCTCGCTCGACTACTATGGCGATATCCAGCCGCGCGCGTTCGATTTCGGAAAGCCGCGGGAGTGCCCCTTGCACCTGGTGCAGGGCAACCCGCAGTACGAGTTCGACGCGCCGGGCCCCGGATGGACCAAGCTCGCCGACGTCGGCCGGCCCGGCGACAAGGGCGAGCGCTTTCGCCTCTATCGATACGGCAAATGAACACGACCCCGCCCACCGAATGCAAGGCATGGCAGGACCTCGCGCACCACGCGGAGAGCTGGCGCGGCGTGCACCTGCGCAGCCTGTTCGCGCAGGACGTCGCGCGCGGCGTCCAGCTGGTCGCCGAAGGTCCGGGCGTACGCTACGACTATTCGCGCCAGCGCCTGGGCGCCGTGACGCTGCGCCTGCTCGTCAGGCTCGCCGCCGAGCGCGGCTTCGCAGAATGGCGCGAGGCGCTGCTCGCCGGCGCGCCGGTCAACAACACGGAGAACCGCCCGGCGTGGCACACCGCGCTGCGGGCTTCCCACCCACCACGGGAAGTGACAGAAACCCTGCAACGGGCCAAAAGCTTGGCGGCAAGACTGCGGCAGGAGAAGCGTTACAAGCGAATCGTGAATCTCGGCACCGGGGGCTCGGACCTGGGGCCGCGCCTTCTGGCGGATTCTCTTCAAGACAATGTTCTGGACGTACGCTTCGCCGCGAACATCGACCCGAAGGATCTGCAGCGCGCGCTCGACGGCGCCGATCCGGCGAGCACCCTGATCGTGGTCGTCTCCAAGACCTTCACCACGCAGGAGACGATGGCGAACGCCCAAGCAGCGAAAGCCTGGGGTGCCAGGGACTTCATCGGCGTGACGGCGAACGTCGAGCTTGCCAGGCAATTCGGCGTCCAGGAGATCTTTCCGATGTGGGACTGGGTCGGCGGGCGCTTTTCGGTCTGGTCGGCGGTCGGCTTCGCCGCCATGTGCGCAATCGGGCCGCATGCGTTCCAGGAATTTCTGGATGGGGGAAGCGAGGTGGACGAGCACTTCGCCCGGGCGCCGCTCGAGAAGAACATCCCGGTCCTGATGGCCCTGATCGGCGCCTGGAATACGAACTTCCTCGGCCTCCCGACGCACGCCGTGCTGCCGTACTCCAGCGCGCTGCGGCTGCTCCCGTCGTATCTCCAGCAGCTCGAGATGGAGTCGAACGGCAAGCGGGTCGACCGCGAGGGGCGTGAGCTCGGCTATGCCACGGCGCCGGTGCTGTTCGGCGCCGAGGGCACCGTGAGCCAGCATTCTTTCCACCAGCTGCTGCACCAAGGCACGCAGGCCGTCGCGTGCGACTTCATCGAGCTCGGCCTCGAGGCGCGGCTTTCGGCGAATTGCCGCGCGCAGGCCGACGCGCTCGCGTTCGGCACCGACGATCCGGCGCTCCCGCCGTATCGGCGATATCCGGGCAACCGCCCTTCCAGCACGCTGATCTTCGAGAACTTCGATTCGAGAACATTGGGCAGGCTGATCGCCCTCTACGAGCACAAGGTCTTCACCCAGGGCGTAGTCTGGAACATCAACAGCTTCGACCAGTGGGGGGTCGAATTAGGGAAGCAACTTGCGAGCAAGTTGCTTGGGGGCTCATAACTTGCTCAAAGATCCTCAAGGAGAACGGTAATGGACCAGGAGACCTTCAACATCAGCATCCGCAAGTTCCTGAAGATGGTGGGAGTCAACTCCCAGCGCGAGATCGAGCAGGCGGTTCAGAAGGCCATGCAGTCGGGCAAGCTGAAGGACGGGGAACCGGTGCCGGTAAAGTGCACGCTCGAGATTCCCTCGCTCGGCGTGCGCGTGCCGTTCGACGGCGAAATCCGCCTAAAATGAGTGCATGAACAAGGCGCGCGAACTTGACCAGTCGGTCCTCGCGGAGCTCAAGGCCTTGCTCGGCGATCGGGTCTCGACCTCGGCGGCGGTGCGCGAGCACCACGGCAAGGACGAGTCCTACTTCCCGTACGCACTTCCAGATGCGGTAGTCTATGTAACGACAACCGAAGAGGTGCGCGATGTGGTGAACATCTGCCGCCGCCACGGCGTGCCGATGATTCCTTTCGGCGTCGGCACGTCGCTCGAGGGCCACATCCTGGCGGTGCACGGCGGCGTGTCGATCGATCTCTCGCGCATGAACAAGGTGCTGGCGGTGCACGAGGAAGACCTCGACGCGGTGGTCGAGGCCGGCGTGACGCGCAAGCAGCTGAACGAATACATCAAGCACACGGGCCTGTTCTTCCCGGTCGATCCGGGCGCCGACGCCACCCTCGGCGGCATGGCCGCGACGCGCGCCTCGGGGACCAACGCGGTGCGCTACGGCACCATGCGCGAGAACGTGCTGTCGCTCAAGGTCGTCCTCGCCGACGGACGGATTATTCAAACTTCCACAAGGGCAAAAAAGTCCGCCGCGGGCTACGACCTCACCCGCCTCTTCGTCGGCTCCGAGGGCACGCTCGGCATCATCACCGAGGTCACGGTGCGGCTCTACCCGGTGCAGGAGGCGATGTCGGCCGCGGTATGCGCCTTCGACTCGGTCGACGGCTGCACGCGCACCGTGATCCAGACCATCCAGGCCGGGATCCCGGTGGCGCGCTGCGACATCGTCTGCGACAAGACCGTGGCGGCGATCAACAAGTTCAAGAAGACGAGCTATCGCGTCGCGCCCACCGTGTTCTTCGAGTTTCACGGATCGAAAACGTCCGTGGTGGAGCAGGCCGAAGCGGTGCAGGCGATCGCCAGGGAGCACGGCGGCATGGATTTCGTCTGGGCCACGAAGCCCGAGGAGCGCAGCCAGCTCTGGCAGGCGCGCCACGACGCCTACTTCGCCTGCCTGCAGATCCGGCCCGGCTCGCGCGCCGTCTCGACCGACGTCTGCGTGCCGATTTCGCGCCTCGCCGAGTGCGTGCACGAGACCATGGACGACGTGAAGAGTTACATCGCGCCGGTGCCGCTCCTCGGCCACATCGGCGACGGCAACTTCCACCTCATGTTCCTGGTCGACCCGGCGAAGCCCGAGGAGACCGAGCTCGCCAAGGCGTTCAACCAGCGCCTGGTCGAGCGCGCGCTGCGCCTGGAAGGCACCTGCACCGGCGAGCACGGCGTGGGCATGGGCAAGATCGGCTCGATGCGCATGGAGCTCGGCGACGACGTGCTCGACGTGATGCGCGACATCAAGCGGGTGCTCGACCCGGATAACCTCATGAATCCCGGAAAGGTCGTTCCATCATGAGCGCCGAAAAACGCCTCAAGGAACTTGCAATCGACCTCGGCAGCGTCTCCCCGCCCGTGGCGAACTACGTGAACGCGGTGCGCGCCGGCAATCTCCTGTTCCTCGCCGGCAAGGGCCCGCGCGCGGGCAAGGACGGCAAGCGTCCCAAGGGCAAGGTCGGGCGCGAGTACACCGTGGAGCAGGCGTACGAGCACGCGCGCACCGTCGGCCTCGACCTCATCGCCGTGATGCGCGCCGAGCTCGGCAGCCTCGACAAGGTGAAGCGCATCGTCAAGGTCCTCGGCATGGTGAACGCCGTGCCCGAGTTCGAGGATCAGCCGAAGGTCATCAACGGCTGCTCCGACCTCTTCGTCCAGGTGTTCGGCGAGCGCGGCAAGCACGCGCGCTCCGCAGTCGGCATGGGGTCGCTGCCGATGGGCATCCCGGTCGAGATCGAGTGCATCGTGGAAGTCGAATAGGGATCCGGGGTCAGAGCCCGCGCTTCCTACGCAGCGTCCTAGATGGTCATCGCCGTCTTGCGGTAGAACTTCAGCTCCTCGATCGACTCGAGGATGTCGGCGAGCGCCTCGTGCTTGCCTTCCTTGCTGAAGCCCTTGAGGAGCTCGGGCTTCCAGCGCCGCACCAGCTCCTTCAGCGTGGAGACGTCCAGGTTGCGGTAGTGGAAGTGCGCCTCGAGGCGCGGCATCCAGCGCGCGAGGAAGCGCCGGTCCTGGCAGATCGAGTTGCCGCACATCGGCGAGGCGCTCGCCGGCACGAACGGCGCGAGGAACTCGAGCGCCATGGCCTCGGCCTGCGCTTCGTTGAGCGACGAGGCCCTGACGCGGCCGATCAGGCCGGTCTTGGCGTGCGTGCCCCTGTTCCACGAGTCCATCGCCTCGAGCACCTCGTCGGGCTGATGCAGCACCCACGCCGGGCTCTCGGCGAGGATGTTGAGCTGCGGATCCGTGACCAGCAGCGCCATCTCGATGATCCGGTCGCTGTCGGGCTGCAGCCCGGTCATCTCCATGTCGATCCAGATCAGGTTGTTCGGATCCGCTGGCATGGCTTATTCTCTCATGCAGATGTCGAGCGCCCTGACCTGGACTTTTCTCGCCGCGCTGGCCGCAGCCACCGCGACGCGCTTGTGGCTTGCGCTGCGCCAGATGCGCCACGTGCGCGCCCACCGCGGCGCGGTTCCGCGGACCTTCGCCGACGCGATCCCGCTCGCGGCGCACCAGAAGGCCGCGGACTACACCGTGGCGAAGGCGCGCCTCGGCCTGGTGAGCCTGTTCGTCGGCACGCTGCTGCTGCTCGGCCTGACGCTCGGCGGCGGGATCCAGCTTCTGTCCGACGCCTGGAGCGCGCTGTTCGAGCCCGGCTCGCTGCCCCACGGCACGGCGCTGCTCCTGAGCGTGTTCGCGGTCCAGTTCGTCGTCGGCCTGCCGGTCGCCCTCTACCGCATCTTCGTCGTGGAGCAGGAATTCGGCTTCAACCGCATGACCTTCGGCCTGTTCCTGTCGGATCTCGCCAAGCAGCTCGCGGTCTCGCTCGCGCTCGGCGTGCCGCTGGCGATGGCGATCCTGTGGCTGATGGAGAAGATGGGCGCCTTCTGGTGGGTGTACGCGTGGGTGCTGCTGGTGGCGTTCCTGGTCGTGTTCATGATGATCTATCCCGCGCTCATCCTCCCGCTCTTCAACAAATTCACTCCGGTGACCGACGGCGAGCTCGCCGCGCGGGTGGCGGCGCTGATCGCGAAGTGCGGCTTCAAGTACCGGGGGCTGTTCGTCATGGACGGCTCCAAGCGCTCGAGCCACGGCAATGCCTTCTTCGCCGGCTTTGGAGCCGGCAAGCGCATCGTGCTGTTTGACACGCTGATCCAGCGGCTCAGCGTCGCGGAGGTCGAGGCGGTGCTCGCCCACGAGCTCGGCCACTACAAGCTGCACCATATCGCGAAGGGCATCGCGCTCAGCGCGGCCCTGAGCCTCGCCGGCTTCTGGATCCTCGGCCAGGTGTTCGACCAGCCGTGGTTCTTCTCGGGCCTGGGCGTCGACACGCCGAGCATGGCGGCGGCGCTCGCGCTCTTCCTGCTGGCGATCCCCGAGTTCACCTTCTTCCTCGACCCCTTGATGAGCCGCTATTCGCGCAAGCGCGAGTTCGAGGCCGATTCGTACGCGGTCCGGTATGCGCGCCCCTCGGATCTGGAGCAGGCCCTGGTCAAGCTCTACAAGGACAATGCCTCGACGCTCACCCCCGACCCGGTGCACTCGGCGTTCTACGATTCGCACCCGCCGGCGGCGGCGCGCATCGCGCGATTGAAGAGCGCGTGACCGATGTTGCGGGATGCTCTCGGTAGGGGGTGGTGACGTTGAAGGCGGGCGCCGGCTATGCGCTGGAACTCGGCTTCGCCAGCGAGCAGCCGCTTCGCTTCGACCTCAGGCCGGTGCTGCCGCTGGTGTTTCGTTCCTTTCCGTGAAAAGAGTCTTCGGCTCCTACAACCAGCAGCTCGTCCACCACGCGAAGAACCTCCTCGAGGCCGCGGGCATCCTGGTGCTGGTACGCAATCAGTACCTGTCCTCGGCCATGGGCGAGCTGCCGCCCGCCGAATGCGAGGCGCAGGTCTGGGTGCTGGAAGACACGGATTTCGAAAAGGCAACCCAGATTCTAGATGCGCAGCCGGTGCCGGGTCCCGATTGGACCTGCGAGTGCGGAGAAACGCTCGGCGCGCAGTTCAGCCAGTGCTGGCGCTGCGGCGCCTGGCGGAGGAGCTAGCTCACCTCCGGCGAGGCTTCCGCAGCCGGCGGACATTCGCCGATGCACGCCGGTGCACCGGCCCGAGCCCTTTTTCCAGCACCTTGGTCGCGCTCGCCGCCGCCGACCACGGGCTCACCCAAGGCGACCACCACTGGCGCATCGCCGCGAGCGCGTACTGCTGCTGCGCTTTTGCCATCTCCACTCCCATGGCGTTCATCGATTCCCAGAAGGCCAGCACCTTCTCCGTCCCCATGCGTTCGAGCTCGCGCCGGTCGCGCGCACTGGGATTGGCCCCGGCGGCCAGCATGCGCGCGGCACGCAGTGCGACGACCTGGGGCGCGGCAATGGAGAGCTCGGCGAGCTTCACGAGGGATCGACTGCGTTTACGGCGTCTCACCCGGACGTTCCAAGCACCGAGCGTGCCTAGAGCAAGCGCGCGATCGTGACGACGAGCAGGACGAATACCCACAGCACGAGCGCGCGCCAGACGAGGCCCACCGTGCTGTCGAGGAACGGCCCGTCGGCGGGCTCGCCGACGCCGAGCTCGGGGCGCGGCTGCATGCCCTCGACCTCCTGCACCGGCATGCCCAGGCGCAGGCCCATGGCGCCCGCGCCGGCGGCGAGCACCACGCCCTCGTTGGGCTCGGGCCAGGCGCGCGCCTGCGTGCGCCAGCAGTAGACCGAATCCTCGAAGTCGCCGACCACGGCGAAGGAGGCCGCCGTGAGTCGCACCGCGGGCCATTCGATCAGCTCGAAGGCGTTCTCGGCGAAACGGCCGAAGCCGCCGAGCGCCTGCCAGCGCTCGCGCAGGAACGCCGCCAGCCGGTACAGGATGGCGCCGCTCGGTCCAGGCAGCAGCACGTACCAGAAGATCACCCCGAACACGTGCCGCTGCGAGGAGACCAGTGCTTCCTCGATCGCAAGGCGGATGACTTCCTCCCGGGTGCGCACCACGCCGGAGGCCCCGCGCCACTCCTCGAGCAGCGCGCGCGCGCGCTCGATGTCGCCGGATTTCACCGCGAGCTGCAGCTCGGTGAAGTGGTGGCTGAACTGGCGAAAGCCGAGGGTGAAATAGAGCACCGCGATGTTGAACGCGGCCGCGAGCAGGAAGTGGACCGAGGCGAGCAGATGGTGGATCACGATCGCCGCCGCGACCGGCGGCAGCACCGCCACGAGCCAGGCCACCATGCCATGGCTGCGTTCGCCGCCGTTGAACGCGTGCTCGAGCCACGCTGCCCAGGCTTCGAGCAGCGGCTGCACGGTCCTTCGGCTGTCGAGCGGCCGCCACTGCTCTGCGAGCAGGGCGATCACGATGGCGAGCACGCTCATGGCCGCATTCTATTCACCCAGATGGCGGTACAGGTTCATCAGCATCCCCGCGGTCGCGCCCCAGATGGTATGAGCCCCGTAGCGCATCACGTAGTAGCCCACGGTGCGGCCCTGGATCTCGCGCGTCTCGCGGCGGTGGTTGCCGGGGTCGAGCAGGAATGCGAGCGGCACCTCGAACACCTCCTCCACCTCGCGCGGGTCCGGGATGAGCCCGAGCGGCGGGGTGACCAGGCCGACGACCGGCGTGACCCGGAAGCCGGTGCGGGTGTGGTATTCGGGCAGGCTGGCGAGTACCTCCACACGCTCGGCGGCAAGGCCGATCTCCTCCTGAGCCTCGCGCAGCGCCGTGAATTCCGGCGTCGGGTCCTCGGGCTCGGCGCGGCCGCCCGGAAAGCTCACCTGCCCGGAGTGCGCCTTGAGGTGCGAGGTGCGCTGGGTGAAGATCACGGTCAGCCCCGATGGATGGTCCACGATCGGCACCAGCACCGCGGCCGCGGTCGGAGTCGCCACGACCGATTCCCGACGGTCGTCGTCGCCGTATACTGAGAACGCGGGCGGGGTGCGCTTCAGGCGCACCCTCAACCCCGCTACATCAAGAACCATACGGAGAGAGGGACATGAAGCGCATTGCATTGACGGTTGCAGCACTCGCGTTTGCCTCGACGGCCTGGGCGCACAACTGCCCGAACGAAGTCAAGGCGATCGACGCGGCGCTGCCCAAAGCCAAGCTCGACGCCAAGCAGACGGCGCAAGTGAAGCAGCTCCGCGACGAGGGGGAGCAGCTCCACAAGGCCGGCAAGCACACCGAATCGATGGCTGCCCTCGGCAAAGCCAAGGGCATCCTCGGGATCAAGTAGCTTCGGCTAGGGCTGGAGGACGATCGATCCGGTCGTCTTCCGGCCCTCCAGGTCGCGGTGCGCCTGCTGCGCATCGGCGAGCTTATAGCGCTTGGTGGTCTCGATCTTCACCTTGCCGCTCTTCACCGCTTCGAACAGGTCGTTGGCGCGCTGGACCAGGTCGGCGCGGCTCGCGATGTAGGTCGCCAGCGTCGGCCGAGTGACATAGAGCGAACCCTTGGCCGACAGGATCCCCAGGTTGACCGCCGCCACCGGCCCCGAGGCGTTGCCGAAGGACACCATCAGCCCGCGCGGGCGCAGGCACTCGAGCGAGCCCTCCCAGGTGGTCTTGCCCACCGAGTCGTAGACCACCGGCACTTTCTTGCCCCCGGTGATCGCCTGCACGCGCTCGACGAAGTTCTCGCGGCTGTAGTTCACGACGTGCTCGGCGCCATGCGCCTTGGCGAGCGCGCACTTCTCGTCCGAGCCGGCGGTGCCGATGACCGTCACACCCTTCGCCTTCAGCCACTGGCAGGCAATGAGCCCGACGCCGCCGGCCGCCGCGTGCCATAGCACCGTATCGCCCGACTTCACTTCGTAGGTGCTGTGGATGAGGTAGTGCACGGTCAGTCCCTTCAGCATCATCGAGGCGGCCTGCTCGTCGGAGATGCCCTGCGGCAGCTTGACCATCCGGTCCGCCGGCACGATGCGGCTCTCGCAGTACGACCCGGGCAGCCCGGTGTAGGCGACCCGGTCGCCCGGCTTCAGGTCGGTGACGCCCTGCCCGACCGCTTCGACGACGCCGGCGCCTTCGTTGCCCGCGATCTGCGGGAGCTGCATCGGATAGAGCCCCGAGCGCTGGTACACGTCGACGAAGTTGACGCCGACCGCGGTGTGGCGGATGCGCGCCTGACCCGGGCCGGGATCGCCGACCTGGACATCGTCGTACTGCATGACCTCGGGACCACCCTGCTTGTGGAAGCGGACTGCCTTTGCCATGGAACACTCCTATCTGAAGACGGTCAGGACACCGGTGTAGCCGTACAGCCGGTCGCGGGAGATTTCGCCGTTGCAGAAGAATCCTACCAGCGGAACCTCGCCGAGCGTTCGTTTGACGAGGTCCAGTTCCGCACCCCGGCTGCCGAACATGTGCTCGCCGCGCGCCACGCACGAGTAATAGAGCGCCCCGCGCGGGTGGGGCGCGTCGCGTTTCAGGCTCGAAAGGATGCCTTCGAGATCCTTTTTCGCCGCCGCGGCGTCGCGCTTGCAGAAGAGGATTTCCATGCCCGGCTCGACCAGGTCGCCGATCGCGACTATGCCTGCCTTCGGGTCGATGCCGACGATGTTGCGCGCCGTGTAGTCACCTGTGTCGCTGCCAGGCACCGGCAGGCCGACCAGGAGCTGCGTCCTTTTCCCGCCGACCGTCTCGAGAAGCACCTCGAGCGCCGGGCGGCCGTCGAGCCTCGCGATGAGGTTGTCCTCGCCCTCGGTGACACGGAAGCGTCCCGGGTAGGGAACACAGCCCTGTGTCAGGCGGGTCGCCACCGCGACTTCCTCCCCCAGGACCGCGCCCGAAAGACCGCCGCTCAGCACTTCGTTCGCGATCTGCACTGTGTGCGAGCGGGAGCTCGACACGCCGCCGACGATGTAACCGGTATCGACCTTCGCCGACATGTCGGAAACCAGCCCGGGCAGATCCGGCGCCCCGGGGTCGGCGTGGACCACCGCGAAGCTTGCGTTCGCCTTGAGCGGGGCGCGGCCGGAAAAGACGGAAAAAGCGTCGACGTCGGCGACCATGGCGGCCAAGGCAGGGCCGTCCTGGTACTCGGTGCCCGTGGCGAGGATGCCGGTGCCTACGGTCCCGATCCAGTCGTCGACGCCGGTCTCGCCTCTTAGGGTGGAAAGAATTTCCTGGGAAGCGTCGACCAGCGCGTCCGTGAAGTAGACAAACCCCAAACCCCGGCCGGGGCGGCCGAGCGCGTCGACGCAGGCCCGCCAATCGTTCCCGTGGGCGAAAGCGAACGCCTTCATCCCTTCTTCGGCGGGTTGGTCGCGTCGCGCATGGCCTGGAGCGTGGCGCGCTGCAGCTCGAGGCCCTGGATGGAGAACCTGACCATGTTGAGGTTCATGTTGAGCCAGCCCTCGATCGAGCGCAGATCGGCGATGCGCTTTTCGATCTCGGCCGGGTCGAGCGTGGGCATGGCCATGCCGGGGATCGGCACGCCGAGCGGCCCCCAGAGCCGGCGAAACAGCTCGAAGGGGTCTTGCGGCGGGGGCTGCTCAGGCATGGACGCGACCTTCGCTGTAGTCGAAGAACTGCCGTACCTCGGCGTCACGCCGCATGGTGTCGTCGTAGCCGAGCTCGATCAGCGCACGGCAGAAGGGCTCCTCGAACAGCAGGTAGCTCGCAAGGTTCGAGCCCGAGCGGTTGAGCGCGCCGGTCGGGCGCAGGATGAAGCGCACGCTGGGGGGCAACTCGTGCACGAAGCGCGCGGCGATGCGCTCGAGGGGCTGGGAGGGGGTGACGAAAAGAACCTTGACCGGCCGCAGCTGCGAGTCCTTCAGCGCCTCGGGCGGGATGAGCTTGAGCGTGCGGTTGATCCGCTCGAGGCGCTCGATGTCCACCATCAGGCTGTCCAGGAAGATGCTGTTCAGCGCGTGCCCGGCGATCTGGGCGAGGGAGGGGTACACGTTCGAGCGCGCGCGCGGCTGCTCGATGCTCTGGCGCCCCGAGCCGACGATCAGCACCCGGTCTGCGCCCAGGTGCAGGGCCGGGCTCACCGGCGCGATCTGCCGCATCGAGCCGTCGCCGAAGTACTCGCGGTGCACCTTCACCGCCGGGAAGATGAAGGGCAGCGCGGCGGAAGCGAGCAACAGGTCGAGATTGAGCGGCACCGCCGCGCCGATGCGCTGGTTGCGCTCCCAGCCCTCGAGGCCGCTGCCCCCCTGGAAGAAGGAGACGCTCTGGCCGGAAGTGTAGCCCGAGGCGGTCACGCACACCGCGTAGAGCGAGCCCGAGTCGAGATGCAGCTGGATTTTCTCGGTGGCGACGTTCTTTTCCAAAAGGGCACGCAGCGGCGCGTTGTCGAGCAGCGAGATCGGGTTGCGGCGCGAGACCAGCATCGTGGCAGTGAGCCAGCGGGCGCCGCTTTTCAGGATGCTCCAGGCGTCGGTGCGATAGATCTGATGGCAATGCATGCGCTCCCAGAACGCGAGCAGCTTCGACACCGCGCCGGAGAAGTCGTCGGCCGCCGCTGCGAGGCAGGCGACGTTGATCGCGCCGGCCGAGGTTCCGGCGAGGATCGGGAACGGATTGCGCGCGGGCTTGCCGAGAATGTCGCGCACCGCCTTGAGCACACCCGCCTGGTAGGCGGCGCGCGCCCCGCCGCCGGTCAGCACCAGCCCCGCCCGCGGCTTCATCCGGCTCGCCGGGAAGGTCGCGACGTTGCTGGCCGCGGTCTCCATCAGAGCAGCTGCTCTTGGCCTCGCGGAGCGTTGGCGTCTGCCACGGCGAGCGCCGTCATGTTGACGATGCGGCGCACGGTGGCCGAGGGCGTCAGGACGTGCACCGGGCGCGCCGCCCCGAGCAGGATCGGGCCCACCGTCACGCCGCCGCCGGCGGCGGTCTTGAGGAGGTTGAACGAGATGTTGGCGGCGTCGAGCGTCGGCATGATGAGGAGGTTCGCCTCGCCGCGCAGCCGCGAGTTGGGGAACACCCGCAGGCGGATCACCTCCGAGAACGCGGCGTCGCCGTGCATCTCGCCCTCGATCTCGAGCTCGGGGGCACGCTGCGCGATCAGCTCGCGCGCCTGGCGCATCTTGGCGGCCGAGCCGGTCTTGAGCGAGCCGAAGTTCGACGCCGAGAGCAGCGCCGCCTTGGGCACGATGCCGAAGCGCCGGATCTCCTCGGCGGCGAGCAGCGTCATCTCGGCGATCTGGTCGGCGTCGGGGTCCGGGTTCACGTAGGTGTCGCAGATGAACACCGTGCGCCCCGGCATCAGCAGCACGTTCATGGCCGCGTAGCCGCGGACCCCCGGCCGCAGCCCGATCACCGCGTCGATGAAGTGCAGGTGCATCGCGAACGCGCCCGAGGTGCCGCACAGCAGGCTGTCGGCCTCGCCCTTGTAGATGCCCATCGCCGCGATCAGCGTCGAGGTGCGGCGCATCTCGACGCGCGCGAAATCCGGGGTCACGCCCTTCCTTTCGGTGAGGCGGTGGTAGGTGCTCCAGTAGTCGCGGTAGCGCGGGTCGGACTCGGGGTTGATGAGCTCGAACTCCCGGCCGGGACGCACCCGCAGCCCCAGGCGCTGCAGGCGCTGCTCGACCACCTGCGGCCGGCCGATCAGGATCGGCCTCGCCAGGCCTTCGTCGACCACGATCTGCGCCGCGCGCAGCACGCGCTCGTCCTCGCCCTCGGCGTAGACCACGCGCCGCGGCGCCGCCTTGGCGGCGCTGAACAGGGGCTTCATGATGAGGCCGGACTGGTACACGAACTGGCTGAGCGACTCGCGGTAGGCGTCGAGGTCCGCGATCGGGCGCGTCGCCACGCCCGAGTCCATCGCCGCCTTGGCGACCGCCGGCGCGACACGGGCGATGAGGCGCGGATCGAACGGCCGCGGGATGATGTAGTCGGGACCGAAGCTGATCGACTCGATGCCGTAGGCGAGCGCCACCTGTTCCGAGGTCTCGGCCTGCGCCAGCTCGGCGATCGCGCGCACCGCGGCGACCTCCATCTCGTCGCTGATGGTGGTCGCGCCGACGTCGAGCGCCCCGCGGAAGATGAACGGGAAGCACAGGACGTTGTTGACCTGGTTGGGATAGTCCGAGCGCCCGGTGGCGATGACGCAGTCGGGCCTCACGGCCTTGGCCTGTTCCGGAGCGATTTCCGGGTCGGGGTTGGCCAAGGCGAGAATCAGCGGGCGCTCGGCCATCTTCTTCACCATCTCGGGCTTCAGCACGCCGCCGGCCGAGAGGCCGAGGAAGATGTCGGCGCCGGCGATGACCTCGTCGAGCGTGCGCGCCCGCGTCTCGATCGCGAAGCGCTCCTTGTCCGGGTCCATCTCCTCGCGGCGTCCCTTGTACACCACCCCCTTGATGTCGGTCACGGTGATGTTGGCGCGCGGCATGCCCATCTTGACCAGGAGCTCGAGACAGGCAAGCGCGGCGGCGCCCGCGCCTGAAGCCACAAGCCTGGCCTCTTCTAGCTTCTTGTTTACGACTTTCAAGCCGTTGTAGACGGCAGCGCCCACGGTGATGGCGGTTCCGTGCTGGTCGTCGTGGAACACCGGGATCTTCATGCGCTTGCGCAGCGCGCGCTCGACCTGGAAGCACTCGGGCGCCTTGATGTCCTCGAGGTTGATGGCGCCGAAGGTCGGCTCGAGCGCGGCGATGATGTCGACGAGCTTTCCCGGATCGCGCTCGTCGAGCTCGATGTCGAAGCAGTCGATCCCGGCGAACTTCTTGAACAGCACCGCCTTGCCTTCCATCACCGGCTTCGCCGCGAGCGGCCCGATGGCGCCCAGGCCGAGGACCGCGGTGCCGTTGGTCACCACCGCGATCAGGTTGGCGCGCGAGGTGTACAGCACCGCCGTAGCCGGGTTCTGCCGGATCTCCTCGCACGCCGCGGCCACGCCCGGCGAGTAAGCCAGCGCGAGGTCGCGCTGGTTGGTGAGCTGCTTCGTCGGAAGGATGGAAAGCTTCCCCGGCGGATGGCGCCGGTGGTACTCGAGCGCGCTTTCCTTCAGTTGCTCGTCCACCGAAAAATTATAATCCCCGGCCCTATGGCAAAACCCCCGCTACCCGGTCCCCTCTCAACTGCGCGCCGCGTCGCCGAAATCCAGCCGTTCGAGGTCATGGACGTGCTCTCCCGCGCGCACGCGCTCGAAGCGCAGGGCCGGCGCGTGGTCCACATGGAGATCGGCGAGCCCGACTTCACCGCGCCGGCGCCCGTGGTCGAGGCGGGCGTGCGCGCGCTGCGCGACGGCGCGACCGCCTACACCGCGACGCTGGGGCTGCCCGCGCTTCGCGAGGCCGTTGCGAAACACTACCAGGAGAGATTCAAGGCTCGGGCGGGCGCCGACCGGATCGCGATCACCGCCGGAGCCTCCGGAGGCCTGCTGACCGTGGCTGCGCTCTATGTCGATGCGAACGACGAAGTGCTCGTGCCGGACCCCGGATACCCGGGCTACCGCCACTTCGTGCGCGCCTTCGAAGGGGTCGCACGCCCTCTTCCGGTCGGCGCGGCCGAGAACTTCCAGCCGACCCTGGACATGGTGCAAGCGGCCTGGAGCGCTCGCACCAAGGGCCTGATCCTCGGCTCGCCGTCGAATCCGACCGGCACGTTGATCGACTCGGCCGAGCTGCATCGGATCGCGGCCTACATCGCCGAAAAAGGCGGGGTTTTGATCGTCGACGAGATCTACCAGGGACTGGTCTATGGCGCCGAACCCGCCACCGCCCTGGGCCTGCCCGGCGAGGTCGTCATCGTCAACAGCTTCTCCAAGTACTTCTGCATGACCGGCTGGCGGCTGGGCTGGGTCGTGTTGCCGCCTCGCGCGGTGCGCGGGTTCGAGAAGCTCGCCCAGCATCTGTTCATTTCGGCGCCGGCCGCCGCGCAGCATGCCGCAGTGGCCGCGTTTTCCCCTGAAAGCATTTCCATCCTGGAGGACCGGAGAAGGCAATTCGCAGCCCGGCGCGACTTCCTCGTCCCCGCCCTGTCGAGGGCAGGCCTGGCGATCCCGGCGGAGCCGCGTGGCGCCTTCTACGTGTACGCCGACTGCGGCCGCGATTCGAAGGCCTTCGCCCGGGATCTGCTCGAAAGCGAGGGGGTCGCGGCGACGCCGGGGGTCGACTTTGGCTCGAACCGGACCGAACGATACGTGCGCTTCGCCTACACCCGCAGCATGGCGGACATCGAGGAAGCGGCTGCTCGGATCGCGCGGTTTTGCCGCTGAGGGGACAAAAAAACTGGGCCCCCGCCTTCGCGGGGGCGACTTCTTAAAGGGCCGCCTGGGCCACCTGCGATCTGCGCGCCTTCTGGCGGATCGGCTCTAGGCGCATGCGCTCTTCGAACACCTTGGCGGCGTAGCGCGCGGTCGGCTCGTCGAAGGCGCCGGCGTAGCGCTGCAGGGCGGCTTCCTGATCCTGCAGGCGCCGGTAGTACTCGTGCAGGATCTGCGCGCCGACGTGGATGTTGACCTCGGGGTCGAGGAGCGCCTCCTCTCCGCCGTGGTCGAGGAGCTTGTCCAGGTGGTACTTCGGGATGATCTGCATCAGGCCCTTGGCCCCCACCACGCTCTCGGCGACCGGGTTGAAGCGCGATTCGATCGCCACCACCGACAGGATGAGCAGCGGATCGACCGAGTAGCGCTTGCCGGCGCGATAGGCGATCGAGACGAAGCTGGTCGCGGCGGTCTCGGCGATGCGCCAGCGCTTGGCGATGAACTCGGCCAGCGCACGCTGCTCGCGCTCCTGGATCCCTTCGACGATGGCGGAAGGCTCGGCCGAAGCGTCGCCGGCCGCGGCGTCGTTTTCGGCGGCCTCGGCGGCGAGGGTGGGCAGGGTATTCCTGAGCAGGTGCCGCTCCGACGGCAGCAGCATCACTGCGAAGACGGCGGCAAGGCCGACCAGCGCAAACGTGGCCTTGGCCAGCGAGTACAGGCGCGACAGATGTAAGCTGAAAGGCTTCATCTTGTTCCTCCGTGCTCCCTGGTTGCGGTGTTGCCGGGAACTGATTCTATAGGCGCCAAGCGTTAAAAAGTACCATCGCGCCGGTTTGTGGCGTTTTCACCACCGCGGCGCAGCAAATCACGGTCTTCCAGTGACATCAATGAGTTGCGTTCGGGTATGCAGGCCCCACCGGCGTTTCGCCGAGGTATTTTTACCTTTGGTGGGGCCGTGGCGCGCCGGCCGGTAGAATGGAGACGGCAGGCGAAGCTCCCCCGAAAGGGGCTTCGAAGGGAAGCCTCGCGGACCGGCCTAAGTCTTCAGTCTTGGGCCGCTTGACCAAGCCGGTCCGCGAGCTTCGAGGGCCGGCGAGGGGCTTGCGCCCCTCGCCTCGTCCGCCCGGCTCCAGGTTACGGCCTGGAACCGGTGGGGAACGGCCACGCGGCCGCCGGATTCAGCGCTTGCGCGCTCGAAGTCTCGGCGGTGGATGGCGCCGGCGGTGCTGCCGGTGTGGTGCTCGCCATCGTCTCCGCAGGGCTGGCCGTGCTGGCGGCTTTGCTTGCTTTCTTCTTTTTTCCCGCCTTCTTCTTCTTCTTGGCGGATTTCTTCTTGCCTGCCGCCTTCTTCTTACCAGCTGTCTTTAACGACTTCCTTTTCTTTCTTGATGATGCTTTCCGCTTCTTCTTTTTCTTGCCGCCCTTCTTCGCTTTTTTCTTCGCCATCTTGATACTCCTTCAGTAGTTGAGAAAAGAAGCCCGGCCTTGCAGCGCCGGACTTATCCAACCGCCGGCGAAGGTTCCCCCGCGCCGGCGTGCTGAATCTGGTTTGCCTTGACGTCATGATAGAGGATGTCAGCGTCCAAGCGTATCCCGCCTTCCCAAGTCACGGTGGCGGTTTCCGGGTCGACGCTCACTTTCTCGAACTCGCGCACGTCGCGCCACAGCTGGAAGGCTCCGATCTCGAGCAGATTGCCGAGGAACACGCTGCCCTCCAGCCCGTCCTCGAACCGCAGCCACAGCTTGTAGTCTTCTTCCGCCTTGCACGCGGTGATTCGCATCTCTTCCCATTCCTCGTTCATGTAGGTCAGTCGCCTTTGAGCAGTTGGTCCCTGCCGTTGAGCAGCTAATCCCTGCCGTTGAGCAGCTAATCCCAGTTCAGCGCGCCGCCGGTTTGATACTCGATGACGCGGGTTTCGAAGAAATTGCGCTCCTTCTTGAGGTCGATCATCTCGCTCATCCAGGGGAACGGATTGGTCGCTCCTGGATAGAGCGTCTCCAGGCCGATCTGCTGGCAGCGCCGGTTGGCGATGAACCTCAGGTATTCCTTGAACATCGGGGCATTCAGGCCGAGCACGCCGCGCGGCATGGTGTCCTCGGCATAGCGGTACTCGAGCTCGACCGCGCGGCGGAACAGGCCCTGCAGCTCCTCCCGGAACTGCGCGGTCCAGAGCTGCGGATTCTCGAGCTTGATCTGGTTGACGAGGTCGATGCCGAAGTTGCAGTGCATCGACTCGTCGCGCAGGATGTACATGTACTGCTCGGCCGCCCCGGTCATCTTGTTCTGCCGACCCAGCGCCAGGATCTGGACGAAGCCGACATAGAAGAACAACCCCTCCATCAGGCACGAGAACACGATCAGGCTCTTGAGCAGCTGCTGGTCGGCCTCGGCGCTGCCGGTCCGGAACGCCGGGTCGGTGAGGGTGTCGATGAAGGGAATCAGGAATTCGTCCTTCTCCCGGATCGAGGACACCTCGTGGTAGGCGTTGAAGATCTCGCTTTCCTCGAGATCCAGGCTTTCCACGATGTACTGGTAGGCATGGGTGTGGATCGCCTCCTCGAACGCCTGGCGCAGGAGGTATTGCCGGCATTCCGGGGCGGTGATGTGCCGGTAGGTGCCCAGGACGATGTTGTTTGCGGCCAGCGAGTCCGCGGTCACGAAGAAGCCGAGGTTGCGCTTGACGACGCGCCGCTCGTCCTCGGTCAGGCCGCGCGGGTCCTTCCAAAGCTGGATGTCGCGGCTCATGTTGATCTCCTGCGGCATCCAGTGGTTGGCGCAGGCGGCGAGGTACTTCTCCCAGGCCCACTTGTACTTGAACGGCACGAGCTGGTTGAGGTCGGCCTTCGAGTTGATCACCCGCTTGTCTTCCACCGTGACGCGACGGAAGGCATTCCCGGCCGGCGCCAGCTCTTCTTTTTGTGCGGCGCCCGTAGGCACGAAGCCGGTGGTCGGCTGGATCGCCAGACCGGGAATGGGGGGGGTGAGGGCCATCGGAGGCGTCAAGCCCGCCTCCTCGTCAAAGCTGAGCATGGGCCTGTCCTCTTGTGGTTGTTGTGGGCAGGGTCAGCAACTCTTCGTAAGCGGCTGCGCGCTCGGTCTCGCTCGAGTGGTACATCTCGCAGGTCGCGATGTAGAGGTTCCATTCGCTGCCGGCCAGAGTCAGCCAGTAGCCGTACTTCGGGTGCTCCCGGATGAGGCCGGGTGCCGAGAGGTCGGCGGCGTGGCCGAAATGCACCGCGTGGAACATGAGCAGGCGCCAGCCGGGGACCATCACCGCGTAGAGCCCCGGCGCCCGGGGCGGCGACCACAGCCGCGAGATGAAGGGACCCGCGAACTGCCGGCTGCCGAGGGTAATCACGTGCTCGCCCCAAGGATGTTCACTGACAAGCCTCGCAGTCGGGATTCTCGATGGAGCAGAACTTGGCCTCGGCCGTCGCCTCCTGCTCGAGCGCAGGGACCGCGTTGAGGTGCCCGGTCTTGGTGGTCGACTTCTCGGCGTGGGTGGCCCCCATCGCCCGCAGGTAATAGGTGGTCTTGAGCCCGCGGATCCAGGCGAGCTTGTAGGTGTCGTCGAGCTTCTTGCCCGAGGCGCCCGCCATATAGATATTGAGCGACTGGGACTGGTCGATCCATTTCTGGCGCCGCGCGCCGGCCTCGACCAGCCACTTCGGCTCGATCTCGAACGCGGTGGCATACAGGCGCCGCAGCGCCGCCGGCGCGCGGTCGATCCGGGCGAGGTTGCCGTCGAAGTACTTGAGGTCGGCGATCATGACCTCGTCCCACAGCCCCGCCTGCTTGAGGTCGGCCACCAGGTATTCGTTGGTGACCGTGAACTCGCCCGACAGGTTGGACTTCACGAACAGGTTCTGGAACGTGGGCTCGATCGAGGCCGACACCCCGACGATGTTCGCGATGGTCGCGGTGGGGGCGATCGCGATGCAGTTGGAGTTGCGCATGCCGTGCCGCTGGATGCGGCCGCGCAAGGCCTCCCAGTCGAGGCGCGCGCCGCGGTCGAGCTCGACGTAGCCGCCGCGCTCGGCGGCGAGCAGATCGAGGGTGTCCTGCGGCAGGATGCCGCGCTGCCAGAGCGACCCTTCGAACGAGGAGTAGCGGCCGCGCTCCTCGGCGAGCTCGGTCGAGGCCCAGTAGGTCGCGTACGCCACCATCTCCATCGAGCGGTCGGCGAACTCCACCGCCTCCTGGCTCGCGTAGGGCACGCGCATGCGGTGCAGGCAGTCCTGGAACCCCATGATGCCCAGGCCCACCGGGCGGTGCCGCATGTTGGAGTTCTTCGCCTTGTCGACCGCGTAGTAGTTGATGTCGATGACGTTATCGAGCATCCGCATCGCCGTGCGGATGGTTTTCTTCAGCTTCTCAAAATCAAGCCCCCGGTCTGTCATGTGAGCGACGAGGTTTACCGAGCCGAGGTTGCACACCGCGATCTCGTCACTCGACGTGTTGAGCGTGATCTCGGTGCACAGGTTCGAGCTGTGGACCACGCCGACGTGCCGCTGCGGGCTTCTCAGGTTGCAGGGATCCTTGAACGTGATCCACGGATGCCCGGTCTCGAAGAGCATCGACAGCATCTTGCGCCAAAGCTGCACCGCCGGGATCTTCTTGTACAGCTTGAGCTCGCCGCGCGCGGCGCGGTCCTCGAAGCGCAGGTACGCGGCCTCGAACTCGGCGCCGAACTTGTCGTGCAGCTCGCCGACATCGGAGGGGCTGAACAGCGTCCAGTCGGCGTTCTGCATCACTCGCTTCATGAACAGGTCCGGGATCCAGTTGGCCGTGTTCATGTCGTGGGTGCGGCGCCGGTCGTCGCCGGTGTTCTTGCGCAGCTCGAGGAATTCCTCGATGTCGAGGTGCCAGGTCTCGAGATACGAGCAGACCGCGCCCTTCCTCTTGCCGCCCTGGTTCACCGCGACCGCGGTGTCGTTGACCACCTTGAGGAACGGCACCACGCCCTGCGACTTGCCGTTGGT
>Ga0114129_10001871_pt1 | contig 28692 bp, 24 predicted proteins | sample RhiMetdeltSRZDD1_FD_80071 | JGI IMG/M metagenome (GOLD analysis project Ga0114129, IMG submission 80071) | Populus rhizosphere microbial communities from Tennessee, USA - Rhizosphere MetaG P. deltoides SRZDD1 (version 2) (version 2) | ecosystem: Host-associated > Plants > Roots > Rhizosphere >... | reverse complement strand
TACCGTTTCAAAGCCTCGTGCTGGCCGAACTTCGCGACGCTGCCCGCCACCACGATGGCGAACCGGCGGTCTTCCCAGATTGCCTGGTTGAAACGGCGTACCTCGCGTCCGAGCGCCTTGGCGGCGCCGGGGTGGGACACAGCCAGGACCTGATCGGCGATCTCCGTGTCGCCGAACAGCACTGCCTTCGACCACATCATCCAGTGCTCAGCCGTGGCGTACTCGCGGCTGTCGATCGTGAACGCAGCCGGCCACCATTGGCTCAGGCAGCCCACGCCGATCGTGCCGTCGCGCTGCGGCCGATGCCCCCAGAAGTACAGGTACCTGGTACTCACCGAACCTCTATTCCCGGTTGGGAGGCAAACGCTTCCGTCTCGATCGCTGCGATGAACTCCCCGACCGGCGTGGCTTGGTCGAGCGCCGGACCGGCCTTCGCCGGCGATCGGCACGAGATCGAACCTCGCTGGGCCGGTCGGCCGCCACGGCGTGACGGACATGGCGCAGGACGCTACCGTGCGGCGAGGATGCGTTCCAGCGTGCGCCGCGCCATCCGGCTCATCGGCGGATTGCTGTCGACGTAGTACCACAGCGCGCCCATCGCCTGCTGAAACGCCCACGCCCGGCCGCGTGCCCACTCCAGATCGTCACACCTCAATGTCGTACGCACAACCGTCCGCGGTCCGGCCTCCAGCAGGTGCCAGGCGCCGACGAGATCCAGGGCCGGATCGGCCGGGCCGAGCCCGCCGACGTCGAGGACTCCGGTCAGGCGGCCGCCGGATGTAACAATGTTTCCGGGAATCAAGTCGCCGTGGTTCATGACGTCGGGGCGGGCCAGCCGGGGCAGATCCCGCAAGGCATCCCAGGTACGCCGGAGGATTCCGGCATCCATCAGCGCTTCGCTGTTGCGAAAACAGGTTTCCATCCACTCGTCATGGGCTCGCAGATCGCCGCCGCGCCCCCAGCCACTGAACGTCCGTCCCCGCGCCGGAATCGCGCGTACGCCTGCGATGAACTCCGCAAGATCATGGGCGAACGGAATGGAATGACCGGGATCCTCGTCGGAGGCGATGGTACCCGGCACCCACGTCTGCACCGACCACGGCATCGGATAGCCCGCACCCGGTTCGCCCAGCGCGACCGGTTCGGGGGTGGCGAAACGGGTGGCGCCCAGCAGCTCGCGGGCTGCGTCCGCCTCCTTCTCCAGCCATCGGCGGACCTCGCCCGCGTCGCTGGGCTGAAGCGGGAACCGGGCCGTGAATCCGTCGCCGATCCGGAAGATGGCGTTCACCGTGCCCTGCGACGCCAGCGGCCGGATCGGTAGGTTGCGCCACTGCGGAAACTGCTCGCCGACCAGTTCGCGAACTGTTTCAGCGGCCACGGTCAGCTGGTCGGCGTGCATTTTCACACCGGGCAGTCTCCCGATCCTGTCCCGGTTGCGCAACGTGGTTACTCGTTGATTCGCGGCTGGACCATTCGGAACGGGGCTGGTGCACCGGGGCGGCCACCGCGCCGGCTGGCGTACGCCGGGACACCGACGCAGGTGAACAGGAGGGTCGCGAGGTCTTCCGATTCACCGAGCAGAGCCGGCATCTCCGAATCGAGGAACGTCATCCCGGACGCTCCGGCGCCGAGGGCGTACGCGGCGAGGTGCAGGCGGCCCTCCACGATGCCGGCGGCTAGCTGTGCATCGCGATAACCCCGATCGTCCAATTGCGACGCCGGAACCGCCGACATGACGACGAAGGAGGCATCCCCGCCGAGACCTTGATCCAGGCACACGCGTTCGAGTTCGGTCCGCATGTCTCCGATGTGTACGGGCGCGTTCAGATCAGGCCAGCGGTAAACACCTGGTGAAACATCGTCGACACCGTGCACCGCGACCCAATGCGGCACGTCGATGCCGCGCAGCGCGGCCCTCATCGCGAACGTCAGGAAGGAGCGCGGCAGCGTCTTCGTGCGGTCCATGAGACGCTGCGATCCACGGCGCCGGACGATCTCGTCGAGCGACGCCGACGGCGGATACTCCGCCAGCACCGGCGCGGCCGGCCACGGATCGCCGAGGACGTCTTGATCGCCTGCGCGCTGCGCGGCTGTAACAAGCGGAAACTCGAACTCCGGCAGTTCGCCGCGCACGGCCGGGCCGCCGGGTCCGATCGCGGGATCGCCGGAACCGATTGTCAGTAGCGCGATCGGGAATTCGTGGACTCCGTCGGCACCGACGAGTTCGGTAAGCGTGGTGTCCGGGAAGAGTGTGCGCAACTGCGGCTGCCATGCGGAGGACGCGGCCCACAACTGCGATACGAGCGTTCCACCGTCCCAGTAGACATGGCGCCAGCCGCGTTCGGCGTACTTCCAGGCAGTGCGCCAGGGCACGGCGGTGACGATCAGCGTCGTCGCGGTCCCCTCGGCCGGTGGGCCGATCTGGATCAGGGCGTGGTTGACGGCGTCATACCAGTGCACTCCGTCTGGTACGCCGGCCACGCCGCGCGTACTCGTGTAAAGCTCCAGAGGGAACCGCGCGCCGGCCGAACCGCTGGCGCGGAAGTACATGGAACGGCCCTCGCGTTCCACGAAGCGCACGGCGCCGGCGCCGAGAAACAGGATGCGCCCGAGCTGAGCCGCGTCGAGGGGCGGAGCCGTGATCGGTACGCCCGCCAGCACCGCCGTGGCCGCAGCGCCGGGATCGGGCAGGTCGCGCGGGAGCGGTACCGACGGAAGGCCACGTGCATACGCCTTGAACTGCGGCGGCCGCAGGGTCGGATCCATCGAGAGAAGGTCCTGCCGAACGCGCGGATCGTCGACCGGTTTGTCCCAGTCCATGCCCGGGCGATAGGACGTGAGGCGGTGTAACAGGCCGGCGCCGGAGTCGGGGTTCACGCCAGCCATGATGCCAGAGCCGGGCGCGCTTCCCCTGTGGCCGGTCAGGCGCGGCTGCGGCTTCGCTCGTCCTCCACGGAGAACGCCAGCCGCTCGTCCTCGACGTCCACAGTGACCGATTGACCGGGCAGCAGCCCGCCGTCAAGCAGCATCGCGGACAAGCGGGTGTCCACCTCACGCTGAATCGTGCGACGCATGGGCCGTGCACCGAACGTGCGGTCGTAGCCGTGTTCCACCAGCCACCGCACGGCCGCGGGAGTGAACCGGACCGGGATGTCCTGAGCGTGCATACGCCGGCGCGTCTGTTCCAGCATCAGATCCGTGATCTGCTCGAGTTGCTCGGGCTCCAGGCGGCGGAAGATGACGATCTCGTCGATCCGGTTGAGGAACTCCGGCCGCATGTGCTCGCGCAGCCGGCGCAGAACCTGGTCCCGCACGTCGTCGTCGCCGCGGTCGGCGTCGGTGCCGAAGCCGATCGGCTGGTGATCGGCGATCAGGTCCGAGCCGAGGTTGCTCGTCATGATCAGCACGGTGTTCTTGAAGTTGACGGTGCGGCCGCGGCTGTCGGTGAGGCGGCCGTCGTCCAGTACTTGTAACAGCAGGTTGAACACATCGGGATGAGCCTTCTCGATCTCGTCCAGAAGCACTACGGCATAAGGCTTGCGGCGCACGGCTTCGGTCAGCTGGCCGGCTTCCTCGTACCCCACGTAGCCGGGCGGGGCGCCGATCAGCCGGCTCACGGTGTGGCGCTCCTGGTACTCGCTCATGTCGACCCGGATCATTCGTTCGGCGTCGCCGAAGAGGACCTCGGCCAGTGCCCGGGCCAGTTCCGTCTTGCCCACGCCGGTCGGGCCGAGGAACAGGAAGCTGCCGATCGGCCGGTCGGGGTCGCCGAGCCCCGTCCGCGCCCGGCGTATCGCCTCCGAGACAGCGGTGACCGCCTCGTCTTGGCCCACGAGCCGTTGGTGCAAGCGCTGTTCGAGGTGCGACAAGCGCTCGCGCTCCTCCTCGGTCAGCTGCTGGGCCGGAATGCCGGTCGCTCGTGAAACAATCGCCGCGATGTCCTCGGCGGTCACCTTCGCCACCTTGGTCCCGTCGCCGCCGTCCTCCACCCGGCCGAGCTGGCTCAATTGGGTACGCAATTCCTGAATGCGGTCGCGGAGCCGGCCGGCTTGCTCGTACTGCTCATCGGCGACGGCCTGATCCTTGTCCCGCAACACTTCTTCCAGTTGCCGTTCCAAGTCCCGCCGACCCGTGTCGGAGCCGCCGGTGCGCAGCTGGACCCGGGCACCCGCCTGGTCGATGAGGTCGATCGCCTTGTCCGGCAGGAACCGGTCGGTGATGTAACGGTCCGCCAGCTGAGCCGCGGCGACGAGCGCCTCGTCGGTGAAACGTACGCCATGGTGGGCCTCGTACCGGTCCCTCAGGCCCCGCAGGATCTCGATGGTGTCGTCGACAGTCGGTTCGGGCACCAGGATCGGCTGGAACCGCCGTTCCAATGCCGGATCCTGTTCCACGTACCGGCGGTACTCGTCGAGCGTGGTCGCCCCGACGACGTGCAGCTCGCCGCGGGACAGCGACGGCTTGAGCATGTTGGCCGCGTCCGCGCTGCCTTCGCCCGATCCGGCGCCGACGATCGTGTGCAGCTCGTCGAGGAACAGGATCATCTCGTCGGAATGGCTGCGTACCTCGTCGATCAGGGCCTTGACGCGCTCCTCGAAGTCGCCGCGGTAACGCGTACCGGCGACCATGCCGGTCAGGTCGAGTTGCACCATCCGCTTGCCGCGCAGCGAACGCGGGATGTCGCCGTCGACGATGCGCTGCGCGAGACCTTCCACGATCGCGGTCTTGCCGACGCCCGCCTCGCCGATCAGGACGGGATTGTTCTTGGTCCGCCGGGCCAGTACCTCCACGCACTGCTCGATCTCGTCGGCGCGGCCGACGACCGGATCGATCTTGCCTTCGCGGGCCAGTTCGGTCAGATCGCGCCCGTAACGGTCGAGGGTCGGCGTGTTCGTCGCCGGTTTCACCGGTGCCGTGGTGCGCCCTGATGCGGCCTGTTCCAGACCTTCCAGGGACACGCCCCGCGCTGCCAGCATCTGCCCGGCTTCGGTCTCACGATTGACGGTCAGCGCCAGCAGGATGTGTTCAGGCCCGAGGTACGAAGCGCCGAGCGTACGCGAAATCTGATACGCCTGAAGCAGGCTGCGCTTGGCCGCGGGCGTCAGGGCCGGCGGATCCGTCCGGGGCTCGCCGCGGCGCGCCCGTTGCTCGATCTCCTGTGCGAGGGCCTGGGGGTCGACGCCGGCACGGCTGAGTAACTGCTGCAAGGAGTCACGCTGTGTGACCGCCCAGAGCAGATGTTCGGTGTCCAGGTCCACGCTGCCCAGCTCCGCTGCCTTCTTCGCGGCGTCGGTCAGCAGCTGGCGGGCCTCCTGGCTCATCAGGCGGCCGAGATCGAGGCGGCGCACGGACTGCGCTCCGCCGAAGAACCGGTTCAAGAAGTCCTCGAACGGATCCGATCCGTACTGGCCGGAGCCGAAGTATCCGGTGGACATGGGCGTCGCCTCCATCGCTGGGACCTCTCGATCGCCTACCCGAAGGTCCCAGCGCCAAACCCCCGGCCTGGTCAGCGGCGGCGCCGCCGCCGGCGGTGCAGGAATCCGGCGAGCGCTGCGGTCGCTACGAGGAACGATCCGAGGATGGCGATCGGCGGGCCCATCCCGGTGTCGCCACTGGTCGCAGACGCGGGCCGGGCACCCGCGGCGGCCCCGGCCCGGTCGCCACTCGGCGATGGAGGCGCTGCGGCCTCACCGGGAGTGACGAGATGGCCCACCGATGCGCCCGGTGCAACCGTGAAACCCCAGTCCAGCAGAGCGGCACCCTGCTGCCAGCCACGCAACGGCCGGGGCTCGGCGCCGAGCAGCGTGGCTACCAAGCGGCGCCCGTTACGCTCGGCCGCGCCGACATAGGTGTGCCGCGCGAGATCGGTGAAGCCCGTCTTCCCGCCGAGCGCGCCCGGGTAGGTCAGGATCAGCTTGTTCTCGTTCTGGATCTGAAATCCCTTGTACTTTGGCGGCTGCGCCGGCATCTGCGCGGTCTTGGTCAGCGTGTAACGGCGGAAGGCATCCATGCCGAAACAAGCCCGTGCGATGAGAGCGAGATCGTACGCGCTGGTGAACTGGCCCTTACCGTCCAAACCAGACGGTGTTACGGCGTGAGTCTGGAAGGCGCCCAGCCGCCGGGCTTCCTCATTCATCAGTTGTACGCCACCGGCGACCGAGCCGCCGCCGAGACGGGCGAGCACGTTGGCCGCATCGTTGCCCGACTGCAACAGCAGGCCCAGCCACAGGGTCTCGATTGTGTAATGCCCGCCCTGCACCAACCCGACCAGCGAGGTACCCGGCTTGATGGCCAGATCGGTCTTGGTGACTGTGACGACCTGCTTGGGATCGAGCTTGCTCATCATCGTGGCCACCAGCAACAGCTTCTGTACGCTGGCCGGTGTCCCGTACTCGTGCGGTCCGCAGGCCCCCAAGATCTCGCCGGTGTCGAGGTCGGCGACGAGCCACGAGACGGCCGTGATCGCGGGCGGCTGCGGAGCACCGGGCGCGATCACCAGACCCGCGGTGTCCAGCTGATCACCGCCGACGACCCGGTGAGCGGGATTGTCTGGCGGCGGGGAGGGCCGCGGCGTGCGTTTCACTTTCGGCGCCACCGCATGCGGGCACGGGATCGGGGCACCGATCGCCGGAGCCGATTCCGACGGCGTGGCGGACGCGGTCGGCGTCGCGGACGGGGTCGGTTCGGCCGCGTACGCCGGCTGCGCGAATGTAACGGCAGCCGTCAGCGCCGCGCCCGCCATCGCAGAGAACACTTTTCGGCGAAGTCCGCACCACGTCACCCGGCGTACGGTAATGGAAATCGGTGAAAAACGCACATCCGGTGCTTCGCTCGTACGGCGTCGCGCAGGATGATCAGTGTGGTCGGGTAGCGCCGTACGGTGTCCAGCGGGGCCGCTCAGGCGTATTCGCTGTCCACTGTGCTCTCCGTGGCTCCCGGATGCGTTGCGATCAGCGCCAGTGCCCGGAAGACACTCGCACTCGGCGGCGTCGAACGCGAACAGCCAGTGCGGAACCTGACCGGCCCGTCCCTGGAACGGCTCATCGTCCCTGGAATGGCTCATCTTCGCGGACATCGTGGGGCGGCATACTCACTCGCCCGTACAGGAGCGGCTGCATCCTGCTGTACGGGCGCCGCGGGGGCCGCAACGGCCTTAGCGAGTTTGAGGACTGGGGCTGGGTGCTCGGGCTCGTCGCCGGCCTTGGGCACGTCGATCCAGCGCACGACGTCGTTGTCCGAGTAGGTCTGTAACGCCTTGAAGACGAGCTGGTCGACGTCGGGCAGCGGCCCGGCCGACACGTCGAACTCCTGGAACTGCCCGGGGGCGATGGCGGCACCGGCCGTTGCGGTCCAGGTGATCCGGCTGACGGCCTCGGTGATCTCCCGTTCGCCGGTCTTGATCGGCGTGGCGAGCTTCGCCTTCTCGGTCTGCACGGTCCATCCGGGCACGGGCTTGACCGATACGGACGCGATCGGTGTGTCGGCTGGTAACACGACCTCCAGCTTCACCGTCTGTGCGGCGTCCTTCTCGTTCGGTACGCGAAACGTCAGCTTGGCGTATCCGCCCTGAGTAGCGGCGGGTGAGCTGACGGTGACGTGGGCCGAGGCAGGTGCGGCGAAGCCGAGGCTCGCCAGCACCCCAGCGGCGGCGACGGCGAGCAGCCGCCCGGATCGGGTCTTCATGGCGGAACTCCTTGCAGGCCGGTCATACCGGGTGAGTTGCGGGCGACTGGTAGTCGCTCACCAAACGCCGGTAGTTCCCGGCGATTTCCACCCGTCCGGCGGTCGCCACACCGTCCAGTCGCGCTCATCGAAGGGCGCCCCTCCCGTGGCCACCGCAGCCTCCATGCGCTCTACTTCACCGAGTACGCGCGCCGCGACGTCGGCAGCGATGTGCCCCTGAGCAACAGCTCGGGCGAAGTCCTCCTCATCCTTGCGGCGGCCCGTTCCATCGGGTGTTACCACGAGATCCAGGACCAGGTCCACGGTGTCGAATCCGGCGGGCGTACGCCGGACCGGCTCTTGAAAATTGATGTACCAGCCGCAGAATCCGCCGCCCGCGTCGAACTCCACGTCGACGCAGTTCCACGCGCCCGGTTCGAGCAGGCGGATCAGGCTACCGCCGGCCCACACAGTTTCGGTCGGTACCCAGTCGTCGAGGTCGCGTACGGGGCCGCCGCCAGACGCTCGGGCCGCGCGAAAGGGCGTATCCGGCGCCAAATACAACACCGTTCGCTCCAGTGTGTCGGCCACGATGCGTAACGGCATCGCGGTCATCACCGCGCCGTTCCACAGTTCGCGATAGAGGATCATCTGTCCGGCGTCGAACACTCGCCCACCGTAGAGGTCCGTCGGTGTGAAAGTGCGCCAGGGCGCGCCGCGTCAACGACGGCGCACCCCGGCGGCGTCAGCTCGCTGCTGCGAGTTCGGGTCAGCCAAGCCGCGCCCGGAGCATTTTCTTGCCCTGTTCGGCGCCCTTGCGGCTCTCCTGCTGAGCCCGGCGGAAGAAGTCGGCCAGTTCCTGGTCGCCGTCACGCTCGGCGTCCTGGGCGTAGACCTCCATCCGCAGCGTGTTGTCGAGGCACGCCTGCGTGAACCAGATGATGTTGTAGTCCTTGTCCTTCGTGCCGGTGATGTTGCCGGCTTCCATATTGCTGCTGGTCGTCATGCTGGACGCGTACCCACCGGCCCGCCGGTCATGCCCGCCATCGGCGGATTCGGCATTCAGCTGCCCCTCACGTTCCGCTCGGCGACGATCTGCATCACCGCCAGGCGATCGATGTCCTCGCCCCCGGTGACCGCCACGAACCAGCTTGTGCCATCGGACCGCGTCGTCGAAAGAAACAAAGTGTTTCCGCTTTCCCGCATCAGGACGTGACCGCCGATCGCCCACTCGCGGGGTACGTCGGCGTGGAGTCCCGGCAGTCCGACCGGCCGGGTGCGGTCGAAGTCGCTGATCGCGATGATGCGCCAGGCGCCTTGCATGTCGATCCGCTGGTACGCCGAACGCCGGCCGCCGAAGGGTAACGCCGTCACCGCCGGCGGCTGTTCGGCCGACGCCTCGACATCGGCCATCAGCGTCCAGCCGCTGGGCAGGCCCTTGAGGAGAAGCGGAGCCGCGCCCGAGGCCTCGTCATGCCGTGCACCACCGATGACGAGAACAGCCGCCACGACCAGTACCAGCGCCGCCGCGCCCGTGGTGGCCCAGCGCACCAGCCGGCCCCGCGCGAGCTTCTTCCCGATCGCGGCCATCACATCGTCGGCTCGCATATCCCCCAGGAGGACCTCACCGGATCCGTCCGCTAAGGACGATTCCACGCTCGCCCGCCGCCTGCCATGCCGCCGGGCGGCGAGACTCCTCATCGTCATGCGGGCGTACGCCATCGGGTCGCGGTCGACCTCGGCGGTACGCCAGTCTCGGGCGACGCGTACCAGGGTGTCCCGAACCAGATCGCGGGCGGATTCGGCGTCGCCGGTCAGCGTCACGGCGTATCGGCCCAGGCCGGGCAAGCCGGCTCGGGCGAAGGCATCGAAGTCCTGCCCGCGCATGTCCTCAACGATACGGTCCGCACAGGGCCGGAGGCGGCAGGAACGGCCGCCCGGTGTGACCGTCAGTTCGGCTGCCGGACGCGCCGGCCGAGTGCTGATCACGTCGCTGATCGTGCCACCGCACCGGGCCGCTACGAGGCCGTGTACGCCGCCTCCAAGGCGTTCGCACAGTCGTTTGTCGACGCGATCCGCAACGAGCTGAAGGACACCGGTGTAACGGTGACTTCGCTTCTGCCGGCGCAACCGACTCGCCGTTCTTCGAGAAGGCCGGCATGCAGGACACGCACGTAGGCCAGATGCACAATGACGACCCGGCCGAGCAGGGCTTCGCAGCGCTCATGAAGGGTGAGGGACGGGTCGTCACGGGCGCGTTGCGGAACAAGATCCAGGTAGCCGTGGTAAAGATCACGCCCGATCCGTTGAGGGCCCAGGTTCACGGCAAGATGACCGAACCCGGATCGCTACGGCGTCGCGGGATGCGTGTCGGCTACGCCTTCTTCGAACGGGATCTGGCGGCTGCTCTGGGCCAGGTCGCAGACGACGACGCGTTCGGGATCGCGCCGCTGCGAGTCGGGTTCCGGGGCATACCGCCATGCTCAACGCCACGTCCAGGGAAACTGCCATACCCGACAGGGATCAGGCGAAGCCGGTGGGCAGCCGCGGCGTGTAGGGGTCCTCGATGGTGCGGATCTCGTCGCCGGTCAGTTCGATGTCCAGGGCGGCGACGGCATCGGCGAGGTGATGCGGTTTCGTCGGCCCCACGATCGGCGCGGTAACGACGGGGTGTTTCAGCACCCAGGCCAGCGCGACCTGAGCCATCGGTACGCTCCTGGCCTCGGCAAGGCCCTGCACGGCACGGGCAATGGGCTCATTGGTCTCGGCCGGGTACCGCGACTGCAACGGGTCGCTCTCCGCTCGCTGTGTGGTGTTCTGCTCCCACGGACGGGTCAGGCGGCCCTTCGCCAGCGGGCTCCACGGGATCGAGCCGACACCCTGATCGGCGAGGAGGCCGAACATTTCGCGTTCCTCCTCCCGCTGCATCAGGCTGTACTGGTTCTGCATCGCCACGAACCGCGTCCAGCCGTGTCGCTCGGCAGCGTGCTGCATCTTGGCGAACTGCCACGCCCACATCGACGACGCACCGATGTAACGCGCTTTGCCGGCCTTCACGACGTCGTGCAGCGCTTCCATCGTCTCTTCGACCGGGGTCTCGGGATCGAAGCGGTGAATCTGGTAGAGGTCGACGTAGTCGGTGCCGAGCCGGCCCAGCGACGCGTCGATCTGCTCCAGGATCGCCTTATGGGACAGCCCGGAACCGCCGGGACCGTCGTGCATCTTGTTGAACACCTTGGTCGCCAGGACGATGTCGTCGCGGCGGGCGTACTTGCGCAGCGCCCGGCCGACGATCTCCTCCGAGCTGCCGAAACTGTAGACGTTCGCGGTGTCCCAGAAGGTGATGCCCAGCTCCATCGCCTGCCGGAAGACCGGCTCGGCGGCCTCCTCGTTGAGCGCCCATTCGCTGAACCCGCGCGAGTTGTCGCCGAAACTCATGCAGCCGAGCGCGATCCGGCTGACCTTCAGACCGGACGTGCCCAGGCGTGTGTAACGCATCGCTTGCTACCTCCGTCATACTCGTCGCCGCTGCCCTCGTGCTGCGGCGGCCACGGACCTACGCTAGATGCCACGGACCTACGCTACGTCTGGCCGCATCTGCGGACCGGATCGATCTTGGACAAAGGTTAGCCCATATCCGGCGAAGGAGCTCGCGCCGGTATCGAGGAGAACGGCCACCCGGTCGGCATTCCGCGTACGGCGTGTGCGGAGCAGCAGTTCCAGGAGATCAAGGAGCTGGCCGCCTGCAAGAAGGACGAGGGCCAGATCATCGTGAGCGGCGACCTCAACGTGGACTTCAGCGCCGACCGCGCGGTCGGATACGCCCGGTTCCCGTGGAAGGTCTTCGAGGCCACCAGCTGCCGAACCTGCGCCCCGTCTACAACCTCTACGGCGAGAAGGGCACCGGTACGCGCGGCAACCGGCACATCGACTACGTCTACTTCTGGAAACGCGTCGAGGACTTCCAGCTCCTGTGGATGACCGACTACCACCTGGTCACCGGCACCAACTCCGACCACAACGGCGTCGTCGCAACGTTCGCGATCGACGTAGCCTGACCACCCGCGCCTGAAACTGTGCCGCGCCTGAAACGCCGACACTGCCATGCCGGATGCAGCAGGCATGGCAGGGCAGGGCAGGGCAGGGCGGTTCGCGAGGCCGCGATCTACGTTCACACGAACCGATGACTTGCCCGAGATCCGCAGTTTTGCACGATACTCAGCTCTATGGATTCCCGGGCAAGGAGATGAGTATGGAGCTGCGCAAGAAACCGCCGACCGCCAAGGCACCCGCCGAGACGTTCACCGGCGACGCCTGGCTCGATCCGATCGTTCGCGGCGAGGGCGATTCCCGCATCCGGGTCAGCGTCGTCCGGTTCGCACCCGGCGCCCGCAACGCATGGCATTGCCACGCGGTAGGCCAGACGCTGCACATCATCGACGGAACCGGCCGGGTCCAGGCCCGGGGCGGCGAGATCGTCGAGGTGCGCGCCGGTGACACGGTCTACACGCCGCCGGGTGAATGGCACTGGCACGGCGCTGACCCCGACCATTTCATGACACACCTGGCGATGTGGGACGCTCCCGCCGAGGGTCCGGAAACCCAGTGGGGAGACCTCGTCACCGACGACGAGTACAACTCCCGCTGACTGCTGCGTTTGGAACAGTCAGCGCACTACTCGTGGCCCACCCTCGCTCACTGCGTCGCGGGCCGCTGCGGGTTCGCTCGCCCACGGTCGGCCCGCCACCGATCCACGAACGGCAACGCCGCGATGTGGGAGCCTTGGCTGGTGGTGGCCAGCGCCTCGGCTTTGAACTCGTCGTAGCGCATCACCCGGATTCTCGACTGCTCGCCCGGCCCGGGATCGGGTTCCGCGACCCGGCGGGCCTCGGTCACCACCACCATGTGTACGCGGTTCGTGTGGTTGGCCGCGTTCGCCCATACGGTTCCGAGGATGGCAGCGGTGCCGCGGAATCCGGTCTCCTCCAGGAGTTCCCGTTCCGCAGCGGCGGCCGGGTCACGGTCGGCGTCCTCGATCCGGCCGCCCGGGAAGCCCAGCACCGCGGCGCCCGCGCCGTGCCGGTACTCCTCGACCAGCAGTAACTCGTCCTCGGTGACGAACGGGATCACGCACACCCAGTCCGGGCTGACCGTGACGTAGAACGGCGAGATCTCTTCGCCGGCGGCGTCGATACATGTATCGGCCCGCAGCCGCAGCCACGCGTCATCGACGACGAAGCGGGTCCCAACTGTCCGCCATACGCCGGGAGTCCCCGTATCCTGCCACCCATCGTCGAACCGCATCGCAACCTCCCGGCCGAACGCTGAAGCCCAAGGATAGGGCCGCCGGCAAACCTTCACCGCGAGAGCGACGTTTCATCGCGATCCGGTCACGATGAGCACTCCCAGCAGCATGAACACCACAGGAACGATCCAGTGGCCGTACCGCTGCACGACGGCGATGACCCGCTTATGCGAGCCCAGCCGGGAACCCGCCAGGCACCACAGCGCTATTCCGACGGCGAACACCGCCACCGTGATGAAACTGTTTGTTACACCGATGGTGCGGAACATCGGAGTGTAGACCGAGATGTTGTCCGCTCCGTTGGCGACGGTGACTCCGGCCACCGCCAAGGCACCCGTCGCCACCACCGGTGCGGGCGGCTCCGCGGCGCCCCTGGACCGGATCGCGGCCACGAGACCGCGGACACCGAGCGCGAACGGGATCAGACCGAGCAGTCCCACCCACCGATCGGGCACCACCGCGAGCCCCAGTGCCGCCGCGGCTGAAACGGCGACCAGGAAGCCGACACCGGCGTACTGGCCGATCCAGATCTGCCCCGGCCGCGGCCGGCCCGCCGACCGCGCTGACAGGAACAGCACGGTCAGCACGATCAGGTCGTCGACGTTCGTGCCGGCGAACACGGCGATCGCCGCCGCGATCGTCCTGTACGGATCACTCACAACGCGCCAGCTTAGGCTGCGGTATCGCTGCGCAGCCGCGTATCCCCGGCGGTATCGCCAACGGTGTCACCGAGTGACCTATCGGCGTACCCGGCTCTCGTGACGCAATCTACCTGCGGCGTTTCACCCGCCGCATACGCCCCCCGCAGGAGGTTACGTCATGAAACGAAGCGTGCTCGATTGCGCGTTGACCTCCAGCGCGCAGGCCCGGCCGGACATCGCCGGGACGCCCGACGGCATCTCCCCCGCCGGCAACGACGGTACGCACCAAGGGCCGTGCGTACACCGTGGTGGCGGACTTCGGTGTGGACCGGATTCACCGATCCGGTGTCTGCCATCGGACGGGGGTTCTTCGCGGGGCGGTGGCGCTGGGCACGGCGCCGTCCTTCGTCGAGCCACCGGCCGTTCCGGCGAACGACCCGGGGGTCACCGGCCGGGCCCGGGGCGGGCATCATCTCGGCGACGATCCCGGATACCGGCGATATCAATGGCGCACTTCGATGGCATGTCCTTCGGCAAGTAGATACCGGTCCGTCCCGTGGGGGGCCGGGCAGTGGCGGAGGCGGCAGCGCTCCGCCCGTCACTGCCCGCGGGCGTACGCCAGAAGCTGGCTCATCGGCTCGTCCGCACCGGCCGCCCAGGAATTCGCGACCGCCTCCTCGTCCAGTTTGGACCGTACGACGGCCACGTCGCGGACATGGATCGAGTGCGCACCCGGATTCATGCGGATGCCGCCCGCCTCCGCCATCGCCTCGGCCCCGGCGAACAAGTACGCCGCCCGCTGGATGTCGTCCTCCGCGACCGCGACGCTGGCGAGCCCGGCCAGACACCGAGCGAATCCGGAGCGGTCACCGGTGACGTGATTGGCAGACAGGCTGGCGTTGAAGTACTCCACAGCGGGCCGGTACTCCCGCCGGCCGAGCGCGACGTAGCCGAGATGCTCGTACGACGCGGCGACGCCCCACCGATTGGACAGCCGGCGGAACAGGGCCAGCCCGTCGAGGAACAGATTGTGGGCTCGGGCCAGCTCACCACTCGCGAACGCAGCCAGACCTTGATGGTGCAAGGAGATCGCGATGCCCCAGTCGTGACCCAGCCCGCGGAACAGGGCCATGCTCTCCTCGAACAGCCGCTGCGCTCGTGGATAGTCGCTCAGCCCCAGCGCGGCGTTGCCCAGATGATCCAGCGACCAGGCGATTCCGACGTCGTCACGCAGTTCCCGGTTGACCGCCAGACTCTCGGCGAACAGTGCGGCCGCGCCCTCGTCGTCGTTGGCGGCCTGGGCCAGGATGCCCACTCCGTGCAGCGCGTCGGCGATCCCCCGGGCATCGCCGAGTTCGCGGAAGATGGCCAGACTGGCCTCGAAGTACGCCGTCGCCTGGGCGTGATCGCTTTGGTCGAGGGCGATCCAGCCCGCACCGAACAGCGCCACGGCCCGCGTCCGGTCGGCTCGGGCCGCCGGGAGCGCCAGCACCTGGCGGATCGATCGCAGCCCTTCGGCTTGACGCGAGCGTACGTGCCAGAATGTCCACAGTGCTGCGATCATCCGCAGCGCCGGTTCGGCTTCGCCGCGGCCGGCGTACCACTCCACCGCCGCACGCAGGTTGTCCTGGGCCGCGTCGAGGCGATCCAGCCACGCCTGCTGATCCTCGCCGCCCATGTGCGTGTTCGCCGACTCCGCCAGCCGCAGATAGTACGCCGCCCACGCCACTCGGGCCGGTTCGATCTCGTCGCGTTCGGTCAGCCGTTCCAGGGCGTACTCGCGGATCATCGCCAGGAATTGGAAGTGCCGCTCGCCGTCGGCCCGGTCCTCGTACCCGAGAAGGTTCTGATCCGAAAGGGCCGCGAGCCCGTCCAGGACGGTCAGCGGCAGCGCGCCGAGCGCAAGCACGACCTCCTCGGCGGCGGTGAGCGAGAAGCCGCCGACGAACACGGCCAGCCGGGCCAGGAGCGCTTGCTCGGCCGTGGTGAGCAGGTTGTAACTCCAGTCGATCGTGCTGCGCAGCGTCTGCTGATGCGCGGGCGCGTCCCGGGGTCCGGCGGTCAGCAGGGTCAGCCGGTGGTTCAGCCGGGCGACCAGATCGTGCACCGTCATCAGCCGGGTACGTGCGGCCACCAGTTCGATCGCCAGCGGCAGCCCGTCCAGATCGGAGCAGACCCCGGCGACCTCCGCGGCGTTGCCCTCCGACAGGGCGAACTCCGGATCCACCTCCTGGGCCCGCTCCACGAAAAGCTCGATCGCGGCGTCCGCCGACAGCGGCGGTACGCGAAACAGCCGCTCGCCGCGGATGTGCAGCGGTGCCCGGCTGGTCGCGAGGATCGTCGGCGCCGGGCAGGCCGTGAGGATCTCGGCGATCATCGTGGCCGCGGCCAGCAGGTGCTCGAAGTCGTCCAGCACCAGCAGTGCTCGCCGGTCCCGCAGGTAGTCGATGAGCACCGACACCGGTGCGTGCCCCCGGCTCTCCCGGATCCCGACCGTCGTCGCGACCGCCGACGGTACGAGCGCAGCGTCGTCGATGGCGGCCAGCGGCACGTAGAAGATCCCGGCCGGGAATACCGCCCGCAGGCCGGCCGCCACCTGCACCGCCAGCCGGCTCTTGCCGATGCCGGGCGGACCGACCAGGGTCACCAGGCGTACGTCCTTCTGAGCGAGCGAGCCTCGCAGGGCGGTAACCGCATCCTCCCGCCCGATCAGACGGGTCAGCGGTGTCGGCAGGTTGCTCGGCGGCCCGGCACCGGGGGTTATGGGCAGATCCGCGCTGAGGCGCTGAAGGAGATCGATGTCCGGATCGCCCTGTCCGGCCCGCGCCAGAGCCGTGAAGGTGGCGTAGTGCTCCGGGGCTATGTTCAGCCCGGCGGCCAGCCGTTCCACCAGCTCACGGGACGGGCGACGCTCGTCGGCCTCGACCTTGCGGATGGTGATGACCGAGTAGCCGACCTTGTGGGCCAGCTCCTCCTGCGTCAGATCCAGCGCCCGGCGCCGGGCGCGCAGGAGCCGGCCGAACGTGACGTCTTCGCTCATGCCGCCCTCCGCCCATAGAGTGACATCAGTAGATCCGACGTGTTACAGCCTAGACTTTCCGGTCACGTCTGATGACGGTGGGTTCTCGCGGCGACCGGCATCCGACATCCGATCGCCGATGTTACCGAGCGTGAAACGGGCTCGCCGCGCAGGAGTGCCCGGCGAGCCCGTTCGGTGTAGTTGTTTCTTACGACGTTGCCAGCTGACTGATGGCCGGGTGGACAGTACGCCGTTGTACACCGCGACTTCGCTGATGCTCCGGCCCCCCAGCGTCCGACGCCGCTACCAGCCCGGTCGCGACATCGATCGCCCGGCCGGTACGCACATCCGCCGCCGTCACCGTGTGCGAGACCGTCGAGTCCCACATCACCGGCACCCCCGCGGTAAACACCGGCCGGCCGTGGGAGTCCACCGCATCCAGCGCGCCATCCGGCTGCGCAGCGACCGGATGGGGCGCATGTCGGTGCGCGACGTCGCTGATCCGAGCCAGGGTTGCCGGATCAGCTTGTCGCGCACCACGTCATCGAACTCGCTGTCAGGCGACGGCTCGGCGCAATTCGCTGCGCGCCAACAGGCCGAATACGATCGCGGATCCGGCCAGGACCGCGACGATCGCCCACTCCAGTGCCCCGCTACCGCCGTCGGGGTCGACTCCGAACAGAACTTCGATCCATTCTCGGGTGAATACGGTGACTACGGCGAGGATCGCCGCCGCCGAGCCCAGGACCGTCTCCACCCAGAATCTGTTGCGCAATGTACGAGTGCCAGCCATCGCCGTTCCCCCTTCGATCGCGTTGCGTTTCATCGTCCGGTCCGAGCACATCCGCCGCAGTCCGATCGGGACTGCGCGAACTAAACGCGTACCTGGCTGAGGTTGATGGGCGGCTGGGTCGCCCAGTTGCCGGTCCAGGTCCCAACCTTCGTGCAGGCTTTGACGGGATGGATCTCGTTCCAGCCTTCGTGCAAGGAGTCGTAGACCCACGTGCCGCGGACGTAGATGATGTCCGCCCCGGGCAGCGGCTTCTGGTTCGCGTCCAGCTCGATCGCGTGCAGATCGCCGATGTGCGGATTGACGTCGGCCGGCGAGCCAGCGCTGGCGTACTTGCCGATGACGAAGGCCAGCAGCATGATCAACAGGACGAGCAGCGCGAGGAAGACCGCCACGGCTTTCGACCACCACACGGCGAACGCCAGCGCCGCCAGCGCTACCGCCAAGGAAATCCAGGCCGCGTCCAACAGGGTCTTGTTGCCACGCCCCTCGAACTCAACGTGCAGGCCGTAAGACCGTATCCGGCCGGGGCCCGTTCCGTGGCCGGCGGCGTGGCCGGGCGTTGCCCGCCCGATGGCGGAGATCGTGTGATGCGGTGCGACGAGTCCGCCGAACGGCTGGCTCTGCTCGGCCTGCGCTTGAGTCGACCCGAACGGCGAGTCCTGGAGCAGCAGGTTGATGGTGAAGTCGTTGTCCCAATCCCAGTCGAGCAGCCGTCGTGACGGCGGTGAGAAGCTCGCCACCACCCCGATCACCTCGACGTCGTCGTTGCCGATACAGATCAGGCGATTGTTCAGCCAGATGCGGCAGTACGCGATCAGCGCCGCCAGCCCGCCGATCTCCAGGCCGACGAGCGCCCACCACGGTCCGCTCGCTACGACCGCGATCAGGGTCGCCGCTCCCCCGCTGAAGACGGTGATAGCACCGATACGCATCGCCCGGCTGGCCGACCCGAAGTCGTCCGGCGCCACGCAGCGCGTGTAATGGCGGAAGGCCACCTTCGACACCTCCTAGCGGCCTGTAACAGGCCCGGTGGTGAAAGGAAGATCCGCCGGAGGCAGATCCATCGCGACAGCGTCGCTGATCTCTGCGTGCGGCGCTAGCCCAGAGTCGGCTTCCAGACCGCCCAGCGAGCGGGCGTGCGCACCTTCCTATTTGACGGCCTGGCGGCGCACCATCTCGGTGATCCAGATGGGTGCGAACGGTGACGTGCAGTTGGGCGGAGTCGGGTAGTCCTTGAGCACCTCCAGGCGCTCACCGATGTCGAGAGCACGGGCGCGGTACTCGGCGTGCTCGATCCCGATCTGGGCCAGGCAGTGATTCATCGCCCACTGCAGGCGGTCCGGGGCGTCTTTCATGTCCGCCTCGATGACGTCGAGCAGGCCAGCCAGATCGAGGCCCTCGGGCTTCTTGGCCACACGGTCGGTGGTCAGCGCCCAGCCGGCGCTCGCGACGACCGGGTCCGGATCGGCGAACCAGGCCCGGCGCAGCGCTTCAGAGTGCGGGCTGTTCTTCACCACGTAACTCACGAGCCAGTCGTGCACCTTGGGGGTACGCGCCTGGCGCAGCATGACGTCCAGCTCGTCGCGCTCGAACGCCTTCGGTCGGCAGATCAGCAGCGCCAGCAGTTTCGCCGCGGTGTCATCGGTCTGCCAGAGCCGGCGCGCGAGATCCTGCTGCGTCTTCAGCCGCTTGGCGACCGTACGCAGCCGGCTGAGGTTCACACCGTGATCGTCACCGTGCTTCTCGTTCACCTGGCGTACCTTCGGGTCCTCCAGCGCGGCCAGCTCGGCCATCACCTCGGCCACCGTCGTTTCAGCCACCTCAGCCTCCTGTCCATCACCTGCGAGAGTCAGCCTGCGAGGAAAGCCCAGCCCACCAGGTGTTCTGCAAGCGCATCATAGACAGGCAGGCCAGCCGGATCAGACCGGCCTCGCCTGCGCGTACGCGGACATTCCTTGATTTACCTTCATGACTGGATCCAGAATCGTTACATGCGTCCTGTCGCGCTCGTCGCAATCGTCTTGGCCGCGGTCACCTTCGATGTCGCGCCGGCGTACGCCGCAGACTGCACGCGTACGCACACCGGCCGGGTCCCGATCAACGATCTGGGCACCGGAACCTACCTCGGAGCACAGGGCGGGCTGTATCCGGGCGGCGTCAATCCCCGTCCCGCCGGCCACAACAATGCGGGCCTCTTCCTGGCCGGCAACCGGATCAAGCCTCGCAACTCTGCCGGCGCGGTTGACCTGGCCAATGGCAAGATCGGGCTGATTTCGATCGGTATGTCCAACACGACCCAGGAGTTCCAGCGCTTCCTGACGATCGCCGGCAGCGACCCGTCGATCAACGCCAAGGTGGCGATGGTGGACGGCGCGCAGGGCGGTCAGGACGCCGTGGCGTGGTCGACGCCGACCGGCCCGCCCTGGGCCGTGCTGGCCCAGCGCCTGAGCCAGGCCGGTATCGGTGCCGCGCAGGTGCAGGTCGTGTGGCTCAAGGAACAGATCGCCGGGGATAATCTGGGCCCGTTCCCGGGTGGGGCGCAGAATCTGCGCGACCTGTTGCGCTCCATCGTCACGATCGCCCGCTCGAAGTATCCCAACCTGCGTATCGCCTACCTGTCCAGCCGCAGCTACGGCGACTACAACGGTGCACTGCGCGGCACCGGCGCCTATGAACAGGCGTTCGCGGTGAAATGGTTGATCCAGGACCAGATCAGCGGGGATCCCCGGCTGGCGTACACCGACTCCGGACCCGCGCCGTGGCTCGCGTGGAGCACGTACCTGTGGGCTGACGGGCTCGGCGCCGACGACGTCCCCGGTGGCATCCCCGGCCGTAGCGACGGGCTCGAATGGTCGTGCAGCGACTACCAGTCCGACGGCGTACACCCATCCGCGAGCGGGCGAAACAAGGTCGCGAACAGGCTGCTGAGCTTCCTCAAGGCCGACACGACCTCTACACCGTGGTTCATCGGCTAGTCCACACCGGACATAGCAAGGGACCAGCTGTCCGCATAGTGGACGTCATTGCGGCGTAATGGGCCTGGCCACAGCGTTGACGGCGGACGGTTCTTTCCAAAGTCGACACGGGACGGTTAAATCGTTCGCAATACATAGATAGAGGTCTGCGTGGCAGCGGCCCACCCCGGGCCGCGACATCCCACTCGCCCAAGTGGCCACGCCGGACCACTCCACGGACAAGGAGATACCGCATGCCCGCCCCCAATCCCGGGCGGTGGCCTTGGGCCGCCCCCGGTCGCCGAAACATTGCCTGGTACGCCCTGGCGGCGGTGGTGACCGTCGTGTTGTTACTCACGACGCTGATGGCCAGGGTCGCCGACGCCCACGGCAGCGTCGTGGATCCGTCGTCCCGCAACTACGGCTGCTGGCTTCGCTGGGCCGACCGTTTCCAGGCGCCCGAGATGGCCACTGAGGACCCGATGTGCTGGCAGGCCTGGCAGGCCAACCCGAATGCCATGTGGAACTGGAACGGCTTGTTCCGCGAGAACGTCGCGGGCAATCACCAGGGCGCCATCCCCGACGGGCAGTTGTGCAGCGCCGGTCACACCGAAAGCGGACGTTACAACGCCCTCGACGCCGTGGGCGACTGGAAGGCCCAGACGATCGGCACCAGTTTCCAGGTGAAGTTGTACGACCAGGCCAGCCACGGTGCGGACTACATCCGCGTGTACGTGACCCGTCAGGGTTTCAACCCCATCACGCAACCCCTGCGCTGGGCCGACCTCGAACTGGTCGGCGAGATCGGCAATACCCCCGCCAGCCAGTGGACTCCGGAATCCGCCGGCGGCGTCTCGATCCGCATCCCGGCGAGCGCCGCCGGGCGGTCCGGCCGCCACATGGTCTACACCATCTGGCAGGCCAGCCACCTCGACCAGTCGTACTACCTGTGCAGCGACGTGACCTTCGGTGGCGTCACGAGCCCGTCGCCGAGCCCGTCGACATCACCCTCGTCCTCGCCGTCGGCCTCAGCAGGTCCTTCGCAGTCGACGTCGCCCGGCGGCGGGCGTACCTGCTCCGCGGCGTACGCCCTGATCAACCAGTGGCCGGGTGGTTTCCAGGGCCAGGTCACCGTCACCGCCGGCGGTGCCGCCATCAGTGGCTGGCGCGTCACCATGACGTTCCCGAACGGACAGCAGGTCACCAGCGGCTGGAATGCCACCATATCCGGCAGTGGCCCGACCGTCACAGCGTCCAACGTCGCGTGGAACGGTGGCCTCGCGGCGTCGGCCAGTACGAACTTCGGGTTCCTCGGCAACTGGAGCGGCAGCAACGGAGCACCGGCGCTGACCTGTAGCGCATCCTGAACATCACGGGGCCGCATCCCGATCTGCGGGTGCGGCCCCACCTCGCAAACCGGCCGGACCGGCGTCACAGACGCGCGAGGAAGTCGCGTACGCGTTGCAGCATAAGAGTTGCGGCCTCGTCGTCGTAGGACGGCAGGCTGTTATCGGAGAACAGGTGCTGATCGCCCGGGTAGAGGAAGAGTTCGGCGTCATCGGCCGACTCGACCAGTGCCCGAGCGGCGTCGATGTCCCCTTCGCCGACGAAGAACGGGTCGGCGTCCATCGAGTGGATCTGCACCGGTACGCCCGCCGGCCACGCATCACCGAACTCCCCGACCGGCAGGGCCGAGTGAAACAGCAGTGCACCACGGGCACCGGGCCGGGTCTGAGCCAGCTTCTGCGCCGGCATCACACCGAGGGAGAAGCCGGCGTACACGAGGTCTTCCGGCTGGTCGTCGGCAGCGCGTACGCCTTGTTCCAGAAGGTTGCCGAAGCCCACCTTCTGCGCGTACGCCAGCCCGTCGTCAAGGGTTTCGAAGGTGTTTCCGTCGTACAGATCCGGGGTGTGCACGGTGTGCCCGGCCGCGCGAAGCTCATCGGCGAAGGCCAGTACGCCGGCCGTCAAGCCCTGGGCGTGATGAAACAGCAGTATCTCAGCCATGGAAACCTCTCTTGTCCGCGAATGCTCCAACATATTAGAGTGTTCGAGAAATGTCGAGCGATACGCGGTTCCCGGACTACGACCTGCCGGACACGGTCGACGTGGCGACGCCTGCGCAGCTGCGGGCGATCGCCGATCCGCTGCGCTCGGCGATCCTCGATCTGGTCATGGAACGCGCGGCGACGGTAGCCGAACTCGCCGCTGCGGTCGGCCGGCCGAACAGCACCGTTGCGCACCACGTCAACGTGCTGGTCAAGGCCGGGATGCTCCGAGTCGTGCGGACACGGCGGGTGCGGGCCATGGAGGAACGCTTCTATGGGCGTACCGGCAGAACCTTGAACATTGCGGTGACGCGGCGGCCGGGTGGCGCCGAGACGCCGATGTGTGTCAATGAGCTGTCGGTCGGGGCGGTCGAGTCGTTACCGGCCCACGAGGCCGACACCCTCTACACCACGCGGCGCCACGTGCGGATTCCCCCGGCCTCCGCCGCGGAGTTCTGGCGGCGGGTCGAGGCGCTCGTTCGCGAGTTCAGCCGGCTCCCGCGCTCCGGCGACACCGTGTACGCCTTCGTGGCGGGCCTGTATCCGACCGACTACCCGACGCTCGCCGACCCCCTGTCCACCGCCGACCCAAGATCCCGGTTAGATCAGGGATAGTGCACAGATCTTGGGCCATGATCCGCGCGCTATCCCTGATCTAACCGGGATCATGAACGGCCAACCGGAATCATGAACGGCAAGCGCAGTGGAGGGATTAGATCTCGCGGACGGGGTTCAGGGAATCGCGCAGGAACCTCGCCTGGATCTCCATCAGCTGCGCGGCGATCTCCGACGTACTCATGTGGCTGGCCGTCGGCAGCGGCAGGACCGTGTGCGGCCGCCCGGCGGCGAACAAGGCCGCGGAGAGCCGGATCGTGTGCACCGGGTGCACGTTGTCGTCCATCAGGCCGTGAATGAGCATCAGCGGACGGCGTAGCTTCGGCGCGTCGGCGATCAGCGATCCGTGTTCGTACGCCTCCGGATCGGTGCCGGGGTGGCCGAGGAAACGCTCCTGCCAATGCGTGTCGTAGAGGAGCTTGTCGGTGATGGGCGCACCGGCGACGGCGGCGTGAAACACGTCTGGTCGCCGCAGCACCGCCATCGCCGCCAGGTAGCCGCTGAACGACCAGCCCCGGATGGCCACCCGGCTCAGGTCGGCGTCGGGGTAGCGCTCCGCCACCTCATGCAACGCTTCGATCTGGTCCAGCAGCGCCAAGTGGCTGTTGTGGCCCGCGATCGTGCGTTCCCACCGCGGCCCGCGGCTGGGCGTACCACGGCCGTCCGCCACGATCACCAGGAAACCCTGGTCGGCGTACCACTGCGAGGCTCGGTAGGAGTACTGGGCGCTGATCGCCCGCTGCATGGCCGGTCCGGCGTACGGGTCCATCAGGACGGGCAGCTTCCCGCGGCCGGGTTCGTGGCCGGTCGGCAGAAGCACGGCGGTACGCAGTTCCCGGTCGCCGGCCATGAGCAGGTCCACCTTGGGCTCCAGCGACGGCCGCTCGGCGAGGCTGGCGATCCGGTGGCGTACGCCGTCCGCGGTCACGGTGACGGCCGCATCGGATTCGGTCAGGGTGTACGACGAGATGAGCGTCGTACCACCGCTACGCCAGCCCATGTGCACTCCGGCCTCGGTGGTCAGCCGGCGCAGTCCGCCGGCACGGGTCCACGTCCACGCATGGGCTTCGGTCGGCTCCGGCGACGCGGTGAACAGGACCGTGCCGCCATCGACGCCGCGTACGTCGTGCACTTGAAGTCCTGGAGGTGTAACGGTTTCATCGCCGACGACTAGCCGCCGGGTGTCCCCGTCGTCCACCGTCCACACCAGCTCGCCCGAATCGATCCGGGCCGGTACGCCCGGCACGATGGTGACCCAGTCGGGGTCGGTGCTTTCCCGGATGACCTCTGTTTCACCGGTGGCGGGATCGACCGACAGTACCCGCATCACGGTCTGCGGCCGGTTCTGCACCACGGCCAGGAGGCCGTGCTCGTCCCAGACCACGGTGACGAGATATTCGAACTCGGCCCGATCCCACCGGACTTCGACGCGTTCACCCGTCAGCGATATCAGCCACAGGCTCACATCGGCGTTGGCCGTTCCAGCCATCGGGTACTTGGTCGCGATCGGTTCGGCGGTGGGCTCGCCGGGGTTGAACAGGTACCAGGTCTGCACGGCCGAGCTGTCGACGCGGGCGACCGCGAGCCGCGTACCGTCGGGCGACCACCAGTAGCCGTGCATGCGGCTCATCGACTCCGACGCGACGTGTTCGGGCAGTCCCCAGGTGACGTCCGGCCTGCCGGGTTCGGCCAGCGCCCGGTCGCCGTCCTCGGCCACGATGCGCAGCGTGCCGCCGTGGACGTACGCCACCATCCGGCCCGAAGGATCCAACTGTGGATCCAGCGCAGGAGCAGCCGCCGGAAGGAGGACCGTGGAACGGGTCGCCAGATCGGTGGTGTAGACGCGTCCCGCCACGGTGAAGACCGCTCGGCTGGCCGCGCCATCGGTGGCATAGGCCGAGATGCCCCGCGACCGGTCACGGCGGCGTTCCCGCTGGGCGCGTTCGGCCGGCGGCACCGACAGGTCGCCGTCAGCGAGCGTGACCGGATCGGCGGCCAGCTGCTCCTGCCCCGTCGCGACGTCGAGGACCCACAGGCACCGTACCGGATCCCGGCCGCCGCGCGTACGCAGGAAGACGACGCGGGAGCCGTCGGGGCTGACGGTGAACTGCACCGGCCGGCCGAGGGTGAAGGACTGGGTCTGGGCCAGGGCGACAGGGTAGGTCATCGTCCGTTCCTACCAGGCCCTGCGCCTCGCCGTCGAACGTGGCGGCAAGCGGCGCCCCCGCACCATCACGGCCATCCATGCAGAATGTGTCGCAATGATCGATCGACGAGGGGAACCGATGAGACACCTTGGACTCCGCCGGGCCGCGCTGAGCCTGATCGCCACCGTAGCACTGGTGCTGGGCCTGACCACCCCGGCGTATGCGTGGCCCACCACGTCATTCAGTGCGTGCGTCGAGAACTTCTGCGAATTCTCGTACACCAACGGAACCATCACCTGGTACAACCGGACCGCGAACATCGCCGGCAAGGTCGTCGACATCGGTCCGGGCAATACGACCGCCTTCTTCTATGCGTACGCCGGCGCGGTCCTGATCGACGACCAGACGCGGACGGCCGACGACGAGACCAGCCTCGGCAAGTCACGCAGCTTCAATTTCGGCATCGGCGACACGAACCTCGTCGGCGGGATCAGCGACATCTACATCTGGGTGTGCTCGACCTTCGGATCCACGACGACCTGCGGCAGCGATCACATCTACCACCGGCCGTAGGCCACCCGGCGACGGTCCGAGCCGGCTCGGCCCCGATAAGGGATCGGGCCGGCTAGCCGGACAGGCGGAACAGCAGGCGTTCGCGGAACGCTTGAAAATCCGCGCAGATCTCGTCGTCGCGTACGCAGTAGACCTCTTGCGCGGCGGCCAGTTCCCGATCGATCCCGGCCCGGTCGTTGCGCAGGAACTGCACGATGACCTGCCGGTAGGCGCAGGCCGGGTCGAACCGCGTGTCGGGCAGCTCGGCCCAGGCCGCGGGCAGGCGGTCGAGGCTCTGGTACGCCATGAGCCGGTCGAGTGCGGCGTGAATGGTGTCGAGGACCTCGGCCACCGCCACCGGGGCCTGCGGCCGTGGCATCCAGCTGCGGTACACGCCGTCGAGAATGTAACCGGCGTTGGCGCCGACCGTTCCGGCTCCCTCCGACGGCGACAGCCCGCACAATTCTTGCAGGAGCTTCTCGACGGGCGTGTACTGCAGGCCGGTGTACGGCGCGATGTCGGTCGCCTTGCCGACCGCGCCCGTGTCGACGAGCAGGCTCCAGCCGTCGTCGAGCGGCTTGCGGTGCATGAAACGGCCGCGGGCGAAGCCCTCCGCGACCAGTGCGTCCGTGACCTCCCGGCGCAGATTCACCGGTGACCTCCTCCATGCGCTGGAAACACCGTACGGTACGGGGAACCGCCGGCCGGATCGAAGCCGACCCGGCCGGCGGTAGGCGCTCTATTGAACGGGTGCCGGTACCGAGCTGGGATCGAGCGTCGGCCGGCCCGTCCAGACATCCTTCTGGAGCACCACATTGATCCGTTGATCCTTGACGAAGCCGCCCCGGTTGAACTTGACCCGCGCGGTCAGGCCCTGATTGCCGGCTTGTTCCAAGGCCGGGATGACGATCTTCTGGTTGGCCGTCATCGGCGCCGCGGGCGAGTACTTCGCCTCGATGTAGACGAGCTGCCCGCGCCCGCCGTTCGCCCGCGGGGCGATCGCGACCAGGTCCGGGCGTACGCCGACCTCCTGTCCGTTGATGGTGAAGACGAGGTCGACCTCTTCGCCGACGACCCGCCAGCCCCGGGCCTGTGCGGCGTCCCGGCTCCAGCCCTTGCCCATTTCGCCCTTCTGATTCGAGGTGGGCGTACCCCGGGTCGGCGGTGCCTCTTCCCGGGGGGTGAGGGCGCGGGTGAGTTTGGCCGTGGCCCCGGCGGCGGCCAGCCCGGCGGCCGCTTCGACCCCGGCGTAGACCCGCTCGTCGTCGGTGTACTTGTTGCCGAGCAGATCCTGGCCCGTCGTGACGATGCTGACGCTGTTGGTCAGCGCGATGAATCCCGCCGCCGTGGCGGTGGCCAGGATCGCCGGTGCGTACGCCGGGAACAGCGCGACCGCGCCGGCCACGACGACGGCTCCGGCCAGGGCGTAAGTGACCCCGCGGACCGCGGCGTCGAACACGCCTCGCCACGTCCACAGACCGTTCGGGTCGGTGTAGGTGACCGGGTTGTTGTCGGCGTACGTGTACATCGCCAGGTGGATCGGCGCGAACACGCCGCCAGCCGGACTACCGTCCAGATAGGAGTTGAGGATCGGATCCGGGCTCTGCCACAGCTGGGTCTGCGGATCGTAGTAGCGGGCTCCGAAGTAGTAGAGGTTCGTCTCCGGGTCCAGCTCCTTGCCGCTGAACTGCTGTGGCACCGGCTGCGAGGGGTGCTCGCTGACCCAGGTTTCGCCGCCGGGCAGGTATTGCAGGTGTTCGGCCAGCCCGCCTTCGGTACTGGTGACGAAGGCGGTCGAGCCGAGCTGGTCGGCGTGCGAGTAGAACTGCCGGTCCTCCAGCCGATTCGGCTCCACCATCTTCGTGAGCAGCTTGCTCTGTCCGATATAGACGTGTTTGAAGGCGTGGTTGCCGTCGGTGGAGAAGTTCTGGTTCGGGTAGAAGTGGAACTGCGCCGCGTCCTTGACGATGCGGTTGCCCTGATCGTCATAGCGGTAGCGGGCCCGGTTGGGCGTACCGCCGGCGTTGTCGCAGGAGGCCGGCGTCTGCGGCAGCGTCTGGCTCTGCGTGTTCTCGTGGCTGCACGCGAGCCGGTTCTCCTCGTCCCAGATCAGCTGCCGCTTCGGTCCGGGCTGCTGCTCCCGGCTGATCTGGTTGCCGTTGGCGTCGTACGCGAACGTGTAGATGCCGATGGTGAGCGCCGCATGGGGCCGGGCGCCGTAGGTGTAGTTGTTGGTATAGGTCAGCTTGCCGTCGATCGTCGTGTTGCCGTTGCTGACCAGTTCGTGCCGCTGTTCCTTGCGCGTGATGTTGTGGACGCTGTCGTACTGCAGATCAACGCTGTACTTGTCGGTCCGCGGCGTACGCGGCTGGTAGGAGCCGTCGGCGTGGACGAGCTGGTACAGATCGTCGTAGCGGAAGTTCTGGATGCTCGGGCCGCCGACCTGCATGCCGACGTCCGGGCCGTCGGGTGCGACGGTGTCGTTCTTGATCGACGTGACGTTGCCGACGGCGTCGTAGCTGTAGTTGAGGTTCTGGAAGACGTAGCCCTGGCTCAGGTTGGCCTTGAGGTTGGCCAGGCGCCGGTTCTGCGAGTCGTAGGTGTACTCGGTGTGTGTGCCGTTGCCGGTGTCGAGCAGGACCCGCTGGCCGAACTTGTCGTACTGGAGCCGTTGCAGGTAGGTGTAGGTGAAGCCGTCCTTGGTACCGGCCGCCGAGTCGACCTGGCCGCCGCTGTCGTAGTGGTAGGTCAGGACCTCGCCGTCGGGGTAGGTCATGCTCAGCATCCGGTCCCAGGTGTCGTACCGGTACTGGGTGGTGAAGGCGACGGTCTTGTTGCCCTGCCCGGTGACGGTGCGGGTCTCCGACACGATCTCGCCGAGCGGCCCGTACTTGCGTGTCACGGTTCCGGCGCCGTCGGTCATCGCGGTGATCCGGTTGGCGCCGTTGTCCGCCGC
>Ga0114129_10001870_pt1 | contig 28695 bp, 31 predicted proteins | sample RhiMetdeltSRZDD1_FD_80071 | JGI IMG/M metagenome (GOLD analysis project Ga0114129, IMG submission 80071) | Populus rhizosphere microbial communities from Tennessee, USA - Rhizosphere MetaG P. deltoides SRZDD1 (version 2) (version 2) | ecosystem: Host-associated > Plants > Roots > Rhizosphere >... | reverse complement strand
GTTTTGTTAACCATCTGGACAATTTAGCGGTGACCGTGGTCTTTCCACTCCCTTGAATCCCCACCATCAAAAAAATATTTGTTCTCCCACTAATTATGGGTAAAAAATCATGTCCTAATCCGTCTGGTCTTGCAATTGCTTTTCCATCCTGGTCAGCATATCCAAGCAATCTAGCAAGTTCTGTATATAGGATTGAAACAATATGATCTTTCCGAGAAAGTCCCTTTGGTGGCGGTTCATTCAACGCACGATCCTTAATCCGTTTTGTTATGTCTATTACCAGTCGTACATCTACATCAGACTGTAATAGAGCCCTTTGTACATCCTTGCGTAATTCTTCAATTATCTCTTCATTAACGTCAGAAGCACCAACTATTTTTTTGATTGCATTCCTCAGTCCAGAGCGTAAATTGTCCAGCATCTACTTAGGTGTTAATTCAACTTCCCGTATTTCAAATATTCCCCGATCGCCCGACCATACTATACCTCCCTGCTTTATTTTCATTATCTTTTTGTAGATTGGACAGTCCGTCACCAATGTTTCTGCTTCCCCACCTTCAAAATTCAAATTGACTCCGTACTTGCTAGAAATTTCTCTCAATTCTTGCAATGCGTTGGGATCTAATACTCTCCCAAGCCATTTGGAGTCCAGACCTTGGCAAGCAACACCAGTGATCATAATCTCAAAGTTAGACTCAAGCAGCTCGTTCATATACTTGGTTGGATCGACACCCCAGATGGGTGAAAATACAGTGAGCTTTTCTTGGTTACAGACTTCCTCAAACGCGTTTTTTTGGAAAACACTCGAAATTCCTCCGTGAACTATGCCCTCGATAAGATAATTCGAAATGGCATAATCCAAAGCAGATTTGAGTACCTTCTTCTCCATTTCTAAAGATGGATCGGCTGAATCAAACTGACTACAAGGGATTTGCAAAGCATGTGCTAAGTAAGATGTAACAGTGATATTAGGAAAATGAAAAAGCATACTATTCTCGCTGTTAGGTATGATTGTTAATAAGCAAACTACATCGTGTCCCATTTCTCTTAATTTGTAAATTGAAAAAGTGCTATCCTTTCCACCAGAATATAGAGAGGCAATTCGCATACTCTTATCTATTGAATTATGTTTTTATTAATGAATCGAAAGATGTCAATTTATCCTTGGTTTGACTAATATTTGATTGTAAGATTTTTATCGTGTTCATGATTCGGAGAGTACATGACAATTGCAGAAGGTCAGCACGTACTCATATTCTATCAGAGCGGGAAAACTTGGCTAACCAAAGCAACTAGTCTGCAGAAATTACACACCCATATTGGCATAATAAATTTCTCAGATATAATTGGCTTGGAATTTGGGTCCGAATACATCACAAACAAGAATAAATCAGTTTACATTCTTGAACCAACAATTTATGACTTCATTTTGAAGTCAGAGAGAAAGACACAAATCATCTATCCTAAAGACTTGGGTTACATTGCTGCAAGGACTGGACTTAAGGATGGCTCTAAAATAGTAGAAATAGGCACTGGAAGTGCGGCCCTGACTACCTTTTTCGCTAGCATTGTAAAACCTGACGGACATATCTTTACTTTTGATATAAACGAAGAATTTATGAAAATTGCCAAAAGAAATCTGGAAAAGGCAGGACTGCTAGCATACGTTACGATGTACGCTCACGATTTGCACGAGGGACTCCACGTACGTGATGCTGACGTAGCAGTTATCGACTTGAGTGATCCGTGGAATGTGCTTGATATTGTAAGAAACTCCATTCGACCCAGTGGTTCTTTGGTTGCGATCTGTCCTACAATCAATCAGATTGAAAAAACTGCCATGAAGATGAAAACGGTCGGATTCGTAGACATCGAGGCAATTGAAATTCTTACCAGGACTATTGAGGCTAGAGAAGGAAAGACTCGCCCTTCAATGCGAATGATAGGTCACACGACTTATCTAATTTTTGGGCGAAAAATTTTGAGTTAGAATTCTACTATGAGAATAGTTCAATAGTCTATACAATCGCTTTCTAAAGCCAGTATTGATATAAGTACTTGTATTTTCCTGTTCGAATAATTGTTGTAATTCTGTATTTATTGGACAGTAGGGACTACTAATTTCTAGAAATAGTTAGAAGCTGATTTCCCAAAGGAAAAAGGCGGAAGCTACTCTTCCTCTTGAAAAACCATCCTAAGCTCATCTAAGGTCAATTTCTCACCGGCCTTCAGCTTCTTTTGCGCTCCTTGTTTGAACTCGCTGATAAGATCGTAATTTTTACCCTGTGACAAATAGCTAGATGGAATATTCAGGTTTCTTCCTGCCTTGGCGATAGAATCTAATCTTCTGTTTACACTTCCTAGATTGGTCAGAACTTTGTTATAATGCAACATCATCGATTCTCTTTTTTCCTGTATCGCAGCTTTAGATGATACAAATCGGTCAATAGTATTATTACTCTGGGCTATGTTAGATTCTAACTGGGAAATCTCATAATTAGCCTTCGATATCGCAACGGTCAAATTCTTAGAAAGATCTCTTAGGGCTAAACATTGTTCATTAACCGTTGTCACGGCTTTGATAGCCTCCAATGCCATTGTGGTTCTTTTATAACGTTCTAACGCATCATTTCTCTTGATTTCCGATTTCCTGGCATTATTATCAAGTTCAGTCCTCAAAGTGTTGAGATCAGCTTGCAGAGTGTTCGCGTCTTCTTTTGGCAATCTATTCTGCATAAGGCTCAGAAACCCTTTTGATTGACTGATCCTTTCACTTGTCTGAAACAGTTCCGTATTAGAGTTCGCAATATTTTCTCTTAGAGTATTTATCCTATTTACGAAGTCTCTGACTCTTGCTTTTTCTGCTTTTATACCAAGACCTATTTCCGAAATAGTGCTATCAACCTGTATCACTTGAGTTGTGAGTTCCCTAAGTTGCTTCGATAAACTGCGTTTACTGGCTATTAGATTGGTCCACCCATTTCCATTGTTGGGACTATTACTTTCGCTAGACATCAGAAATGTCGACTACTAAAAGGAATTACTAATACAAAATAAAAATTTAGCCCCCAACGATCCCACCTATTGGTGGAACAAATGAAGGTCTAAAAGCCCCATATTCGATACTACGTATTCATCATGAGGATATACGAATTAGAGAAGAAAAATTTTCATCATCAGAAATCCGATTTGAAGAGGTAAGAGCTATTCTTATATGCAAGCACAGTTTGAATCATGGTATTGGCGACTGAAGGTTACTGTGTTAAATGTAAGGCGAAAAGAAAAATGGACGGAGAAAGACAAATAATAATGAAAAACGGTAGACCTGCAACACAAGGAACGTGTAGTGTTTGTAGTACAAAAATGTTCAAGATAGGTGGAGGACCAAGTAAAATCTCCGCCAAATCTGCGAAGAAATCTGCGAAGAAATCTGCGAAGAAATCTGCGAAGAAATCTGCGAAGAAATCTGCGAAGAAAAGATAATAGTAAAAAATGCTATTCGTTCTAGATACAGTTTATTTGCATCAATAATTTTTTTTAGTTAGTTAGTCCCAAACTTCAGTGTCACCTCTTTTATAAATATCGCTATCCTATGGTTAGAGAGGAAATGTCTAAATATTCAATCTAAATTTTTTTTCAACCTTCGAAAGTATGTCAAGATTACCACAAAGTTCTATCAAACTTCTTAACTTGATTCTAGGGGCATCAGACCTCAATATGTGCCTGACCACGTCCACACCTTCACCGATGGAATCGACTTTTTTCCCTACCAAAAGAGCAATTGCAGAGTTTAATAATACAATATCCTCCTTTGCTTTAGGGGCGACGCCATATATTACCTGCATTGTAGATCTTACAGAATCTTCCATTGACGAGCTAATGATCTCTTGTAATCTTGCAACCGGCATCTTTATCTCCTTAGGTGTAAATCGGTATTGTTCTACATTTGATTTCTTGATTTTTACAATCCTGTTTTCAGAGGTATTAGAAAGTTCGCCAAATCCATCTTCGGAATGAACCAGAATAACATTATCGACATCTAAGCTAATCAGGACCGACTGCATAATTTCAATCAATGCACTATCAGGAACACCTATAACTTGACCTGCTAGGTTATTGCAGGGGTTCGTAAGAGGGCCCAGTATATTAAATATTGTCTTAAATCCAATCTGATTTCTTATTGAGGATATTCTCTTTAATTTAGGATGGAACTTTTGCGCAAAGAGAAAGCATAGTCCGATTCTCTTGATAGAGTTGATTATGTCTTCTGTAGGTCTATTCAAGTCGAATCCAATCTGCTCAAAAAAATCAGCACTTCCACATATGCCGCTTGCTGACTTGTTACCATGTTTCGCCACCACGCAATCCGCAGAAGCCGCTATTATAGCTGCCGCAGTACTAATATTGAAAGTCTTGATCCTAGATCCACCTGTTCCACAATTATCAATTGCATGAAAGCCTGTCAGTGAAAATGAAATAGATTCCTCTCTTAAAACGTTCCTCGCAATTCTTACATAGTTGGCTCGGGTCCCATTCATGGTTAGGGCAGTCAAAAATGCCGCTATAGTGCTATCAGGTACTTCGGCAGAAAGTATGAATCGGATAGCCAATTCAATATCATTATCGGTCGATTCTCCTTTGCTAATGAGATTTCGAGTTACATTTTTTACAATGTTCTGCTCCGACATTGTTCATCTTTTAAGTAGATGAACATAATTAAGAAGGATCTTCGATCCATCCTTAGTGAGTACAGACTCTGGATGGAATTGAACACCGTGAATGGGATATCGCTTGTGCTCTAACCCCATTATTTCGCCATCATCAATGGATCTTGCAGTAATTTCTAGACACGAAGGTACGCTATCGGGGTCAGCCACAAGAGAGTGATACCTTGTAGCAACGAAAGGATTTCTCAGGTTAGAAAATAACGAACCTCCAAAATGCCTGATAGAACTTGTCTTTCCATGCCTCACGTATCTGGCGTTTACAACTTTTCCACCATACGAATATGCTATGCCTTGGTTGCCTAAACAAACCCCAAGTATTGGAATTTTAGGTCCGAAGTATGTTATTATTTCGTTACAGATTCCGAACGACGTCTTGTCAGCAGGATGTCCTGGGCCGGGAGAAATTACAATACCTGATGGCGACATTTTTTCGATTTCATCGATGGTAATCTTGTTGTTTCTAAGAACTGTAGGAATTGTATCCATTTGACCAAGTAGCTGTGCAAGGTTATAAACAAATGAATCATAATTATCAATCACAAGAATCCGTTTCAAGATATTCCACAAGCCAACCCTATATTATATACGCACCTGATTATACTCTTTCTTTTATTTATAGATAGGTTTTTCTTTTCAGACTCCAGTTACAGTAGCTAACTGCCCACTATACAATAAAATAATCCATTATTTCTTTCTTAGGCTAACAAGATATGGTCAAGATATTTGTCAATGGGTATGGGAACATAGGACGTAGGCTTGCAAGTGCTATTGCTCAGGACAAAGAGATCCAATTTCTAGGTGTTGGAAAATATTCGATAGACGAACAAGTTAAAGACGCTATTGCGAAGAATTTTCCGGTGTACGTTCCCGACAATATGATTCTGAAATTCAAACAAGCTGGAATTCCAACTGCTGGGAGTATTAGGGATGCTGTAGCTCAGAGTGATATTGTTATTGATGCATCAAAGGATGGTCTAGGGTTTTCCAATAAAACTGAAATTTATGAACCGTTAGGTAAGCCAGCCATATTTCAAGGTGGCGAAGATAGAACAGGTGGAAAAAAGGTCGCAGATACCATACATAATTCAAGAGTAAATTATGACAAGATGTTTGGAAGTAAATATGTGATACAAGGCAGCTGTAATGTGTCCGGTATAGGACGGATAGTACAACCGATGCTTGAAAGGTATGGAGATGAAATCGAACGATTCGACATTACTTTAATAAGACGGTGGGCAGATTTGGAAGATAAGAAGACGGTAAAAGATTCGATAGAATGGGATAAAAATCCTCATCATCAAGACGATGTTAAATCATTCATTCCTAAAGTTAATTTGTACATAGAGGCATACAAGGTTCCATCAAGAATGATGCATGTACACCAAATGACAGTAAGATTCAAAAATTCCGCGCCAAATATGGACTCGTTTCTAAATATTTATAGAAATGAATTTGGAGTAGCTATACTTGGTAATGTAACTGGAACTGGAGATATCCGTATGAAGGCGCTGAGTCTTGGTTTTGAACATGGTGATACCAATATGGTTCATATTCATTCGGATACAGTCAGGAGGCAAGGGGATACAATTAAGATTTTGTACTCCGATGATCAAACCGGGATGGTCATTCCAGAAAATCATCTTCTACTCCAATCTTTATTGTTTAGAAGACCATTGAACGATGCCTACAACCGGACTGACTCAATTTTTAGAATTCATAAAAAACGTCAGATCCTTGAGAGCGAATTCAAAAATTAGTTGATACTTTATCTCATATTGGCAATTACAAAGGTTCACTCTGAAGTAGTAAGCTTATTTAGGTGGCGAAATATGTTGATAGCTGTGAGCTAGTGCACGGGTTACTCTAACGAGAGGAAACTCCTCCCTCATAGCAGGCACTCGAATTAGTGATAATTAGCTGGAGACAGCTGGCGACGAAACAGAAATGAAATCCAGTCAGTCAAATATGATAATGATGGCAAATAGCCTGAAGATACTGATACTGGAATGAAACAGGCGACCCGAGTGGAGCAAGGCCGAACAGGGCTAAACCTTCCTGCAAGTGCCCGGGTTGGCCGCTTAGCGGAATCCCGTTTAAAACAGAAGGAGGGTTACGGCTAGCACACATATTTAATTAGGTAGTTGAAAGAAGTTGGGATTGCAAATATTACGTTAAAATGTAGGATTCTATCATTTTAGTATTATTGCCAGTGTTATTTCAAGATACGCCTAGATCTGTCGAGATGGCACAAAAATACCATTATCCCGTCTGGATCGTTTCTAGATTTATTAACATTATTCCAAATGCTTCAAAATTGTTCCAATATCTAGAATCACCTCCCAGAAAATACATTAGGATAAACACTTTGAAGGCGACCGTCGGTGAAATCATGGAACGCCTGAAGTGCATTGGATTTGAGGTCAGAAAAAGCATTCTATCCGATGTCTTAGAAATAACTAGCGAACCATTTTCACTTGGTTCAACAGTAGAGCATCTTCTTGGGTATTTTTACATTCAGGATCTGAGCTCCTGTCTAGCAGTAAGAGAATTGGATGCCTCAGACTCAAAATTGGTTCTTGATATGACATGTGCGCCAGGTGGCAAGACAACATACATAGCACAAAAAATGAATAATGCAGGTGCGCTAATTGCTGTCGATACAAGTAGACGCCGGATAAGGAGTACTTATTTTAATTTGATGAGATGTGGAATTCAAAATACCCACCTTTATAACATGGATGCAATTGACGTTACTAAATTCGGTCTCAAATTTGATCGCGTCTTGCTTGATGCTCCGTGCAGTTGTGAAGGAGTCATACCACGGGATAGGTCATTAAAAAATCGTCACACACCAGGATTAATAGACAAATGCGCTCAAAGACAACTAATTCTTCTAGATACCGCGTTAAGAGTTACCAAGCCTGGTGGTATCGTAATATATTCTACTTGCACATTTGCACCCGAAGAAAATGAACTCGTTGTTAACTCATTACTCAATTCTAGAGAAGGCATACGTATTGAACCCGTTGATTTTGGAAATGATGGTCTTACGTCATTCTCAGATTATTCTCTCGATTCTACTCTAACCGCTACAAAAAGACTATATCCTCATATTCATGGAACTTTGGGGTTTTACATTGCCAAATTCAAGATAGACTTTGGATAGTTATAGGAAACCTACTGAGCTTGAACTGACGATCCTTAAACGATCCTTTTCAAAGTGGGGCGTATTTGAATATTTTAAGAATAAATTACTTGCAATCAGAACTCAAGGCGACGATAAAAGGCAGATATTTTTGCTATCCACTGATGTAGGTGACATCGATCGGTTTCCTGTATACTCAGGTCTATATATTGGAACATTGGGAAAATATTTGTCTCCTTCCTTAGGAATGGCTCAAATAATTGCTAAGGAAGCAAAAATATTCCCGTTTGTGAAGGTAAACCGCAAAGCTGAGTCATTGGTTATCTACGGGAGAGATATCTTTGGTGACTCTATCGTAGAATATTCTGTAAGTAAGGAGAACGAAGTTGTCATTATTTTGAATATGCATAGCGAGGGGATAGGATTGGGACTAACTCGCCATGATTCTACTTTCATAACTACGAAAGGCAAAGTGACTGTTACTAATGTGGCTGATATTGGACAGTATATTAGGGAGGAAAGGCTTAGCGGCTCAATGTTTTAATTAATTACTTTATTAGTTAATACATTAATTAAGCAATCACTATCTATCTGATAACAATAAATTCATAAAAATTTACAAAAAAATTACTTTCGTGCTTTCAATAAAACGAAAACAGCCACCGCAGCCATCATTCCACCTAGAACAAGTAAGACCTGAATTGGAAAACCGCCAGTTGCAGTGCTTGTCCCTTGCGGTGCATCTTCTGTAACAGTTACAAACTCCCCGCTTGGAGTTGACCGAACCTGTGCAAAACCCGCTATTTGAATTTGAGCGCTGGGTTTACTGGTAAATACATGGGCATTAACATTTGTTCCTTCAATCGTAGCCGTGGCATCTTGTTCAATATCTGTGAAGGTCCCCTCTCTAAAACTACTCTCACCGAGTGAATAGATTGATACAACCTTAGCACCCCCAATCTCCTCAAACCCACTGCCTAACATACCAGCTTGGCTTCCAGTTGGGTCAAACAAGAAGTGCCACGTGTCCAAAGGCTGACCGATCAGTTCAAAATTGAAAAGGGGTTCCATCAGAACTTTTTCGAGTTCTGAACCCTTTATCTCAGAAGCGATGCTTGGTAGCTTATTTTCAAAAAGTCCTATTGGATAGTTTACATTTATTTGTCCTATTCCATCTACGGTCAGATTCAGTGGTTGCTGTACGACGAATGACCTCCAATCCAAGTCCACGATATTTATTGTAGTATTCTGACTGGGTAAGGTCACACCCTCCAGTAAGGGTTTAAGCCTAACTAGGTAGCTTACTTTCAGTTGTCCTGGGGACCCATCAATCCGTGCATTGTAGTCAAGGGTAGCATTCTTAATCTGAGCTGGACTTTGTTTTCCTGTCAATATAGCTTGATTAACTGTCGAAATGAGTTCAGGCATTCCAGGAGTAGACATATTGGCCTTAAAATTTACATTTTCATGAATATTTGTAAGGTTCTTGGATAGAGAACTGTCAGGATCGTAAGTCATAGTCAAAATTCTGTCTCCTGTAAATTGAGCTTGCGCATCGTTCGCAGATGGTATAACAACTGTAGTTAGCTCTACCGCGTAAGCCTCTAGCGCAATCGATGAAATGAAAAATAATCCAAATAGCGTAGGCACAATTACTTGTCTATAACCCACGAAGACAAACTGAAGTATCCTGTTTATATTCTTTATCTGTTTTCATCTTTATTGCTCGTGAATCAAATACGTAGTACTGAGCATCATCCTTTTAATAGAAACTTTGCTAGCAATATGGAATACGTTGGTCCATTGGAATCGAAAGTAATATGATAACTGTTATTGCCGGAGGTACGGGTTCAGTGAAACTTGTCCGTGCATTAGCGAAACTGGTCCCTGACATTAATGTGATCTCAAATGTTGCAGACAATTTTTGGCTAATGGGACTATACATTTGTCCAGACATTGATACAATGATTTACGGACTATCAAATAATTTAGATTTGAAACGAGGATGGGGCATGAAAGGTGAATCTTTTTCCTTTCTCAGTCACCTTAAGGTTTTGGGCCAAGAAATTTGGTTCCAGTTAGGTGACAAAGATTTAGCTACTCACATTGTTCGTACGAATATGATGAAAAAGGGTCACTCCTTATCTTCAATAACCAACTTGATGCGAAGAAGCTACAGGATACAACCCAGGATTATCCCTGTTACAGATGACCACGTTGAGACTTTAATAGCTACCGATGATGGAGAAATGCATATTCAAGAATTTTGGGTCAAAAACCACGGATCTCTTCAGGTAAAGGGAATACGATACAAAGGTCTAAGGGGAGCGAAAGTAAATGTATCGGCTCTCAGAGCTATTAGAAATTCTCAAATGATCATTATTGCACCTGGGAATCCGATTTCAAGTATATGGCCAATAGTATCTCATAAATCGGTTGAGTCTCAATTGATTCGATATGGTGGAAAAGTAATCGCCATATCTCCGATCATCGGATCGTCCCCCATAAGTGGACCAGCTGCCAAATATCTCAAGGCATTTGGAATTGATTGTTCTGTTTTAGGAATCGCGTCTCTTTATCAGAAATTTAATCCAGAGCTTGTAGTATCTTCGAATGAGGAACCAGAAACCATCAGCGCAGTTAAGAAAATGGGCATTAATGTTAGCAAAACCAACATTCTTATGCGTGACCGTTATGAAGAACATAAGCTAGCGCGTTTTGTGCTTGGGTCACCTCCTAGAAGCGATTTAAGAAAATGAATGAACATACATTGAAAACTGCTGCGGTAGTGCCTGTCAAGAGTTTTCATGCGAGTAAGTCTAGACTCTCACCTTTCTTAGATGATGTGCAAAGGGAAGCAATTTCGCAATTAATGATGAAATATACCTTAGGCGTACTTTGCAAGCTTGATTTTCTGACGCAAATCATTGTTGTATCATATGATGAATTCGTTGGCCGACTTGCTGAAGCATTTGGAGCTGATTATCTGTGCCAAGTAGAAAATGGAGTCAATTCTGCTGTTAGTGCTGCTGATCGACTATGTCTAGAGAATGGAGTTCAATCCAACATCATAATACCAACAGATTTGTGTTTCTTAAGTGAAAACGAAATTAGATTGATCTACAATGAATCGACGAAATTCCCTAGTGCTGTTGCAATTTGCCCATCGAAAAGGAGGGATGGCACAAATTTCCTTCTACGAAATCCTTTATCAATGTTTGAAACCTCGTATGATAATAATAGCTATTATAATCACTTGTCTTTAGCAGGTAACTCTAGGGCTCATATGATTATGATAGAGTCTGAAAATTTAGAAAGAGACATAGATATACCTCAGGACATTGTAGATGCGATAGAACATCAACCAATGAATAAGATGACTAAAATATTCCAAGAGATTCTATCTCAAAGAAACTCTTTATTGAATCGTCCAGATAAGCCTTAAGTCACTCCTTAGGCCAGGTCAATATATTTTCCAACTTTACTATATTCGAAGCAGAGCCATCTGTTAGAATAAATGATTGTTCTTTTGTTCTCGGACTAATTGATAATCTTGCCATAAAGACAATTACCGCAAATTAGTTAAAACTAAATTACCAATAAGTAGCCTTGATTTTTTCGATTACCCTTTCATGTTCAGGGCCTTTTTTTCTTGCAAATCGCTCCATTGCTCCCAATGGCACTCCACCTAAAGCTCTTGCCAGTCCTGCGAAAAACAAGTTCTTTACCGGATTATCTCTGCCAACTTTATGCATGAATTTCTGAATGCCGTACTTAAGATTATGCTGCCATGTCTTGTACATGACACCCAATTTAGCAGCGTCCATTGTGTTACCAATATCGAAGAAATCTGACTTTTCTAATAAACCGATAGGTACAAATGTTAAAGGAGTCGTTGTGAATTTAGAATCAGGCTGTTCAATTTCTAGATCGTGAATCAGCTGTATGGTTTCCCAACTATCATCAGCCGTTTCATTGTTATCTAAACCCATTATCAAAGTAAATGCAGGCACCCAATAGTTTTCGTTCAAGGTCTTTACTGCAGTTTTGACAACCCAATGCCACTCAGAAGGTTTAAAGGGAGCAAGTTTTCGATCTGCATATTTTCCGATCAGTCTTATGCTGCCAGTTTCGAATCCACATTGTATCCCTATATGGTTGTCAGCAGAAGCTTTGATAATTTTTGATAAATTCGGGATTAACCTTTCATCAGCAATTGCCCCGGCAAGGGTTCCATGTGTGGGATTTGTATGCTCAATCCCGGTAGACATTATACCTGCAAATAGTTCTTCTATAGCTTCCCGGTTTGGCTGCATATTCTTGGTTGTTCTTGGATTCAACCCGTAAACAAATATGTCGTCACTATGTACCCAAGCATTCTTGAGTCCACCATACTTCATATTTATTTCGATCTCTTTTACAACTTTATCTACTGGATAATATCTCAAAGGTCTCAAAGTAACGTCGCAAAACTTGCAGCCTCTTCCACAACCTCTCATTACTTCTATCATTCCGTGCATACTTGGGTTTACTATATCCGGGATTTCGTCAACAGATGGTTCATCCCAATAATGTATGAATCTTCCATGATATGTCTGATTACCCCTGATAAACTCCTTTATCTCCACCTTGAAAGGGCTTTTCTTAAATGGGTTCGCAATCTCTAGATCGCCGTTGGCTACCGCATCAAAAAATTTGGACCCTGCGCCGTCAATCTCTGGTCCTATACCTCCAAGATCGCCTTCCACTATCCCATACAATCCGTATTCTTCGATTTTTGCTGGATCATAATTATATTGCCAAGTTCCCGAGGCGCCTGCTATGACTTTTGCTTTACTTCCAGTCTTCTCTTTTGCCCTATTTATTTTCAAGTGTAATTCCCTATTGTAGAACTCATCATAGGATATTTGTTTTCGACCGTAAGTAAAAGTCATAGTAACAGGACCCATACCCAAAGGATCCATCTCGTAAGTCCCTACCACTTCGGTACCTGGGCCAATAAATCGCTCTATGTGATCAGGATGCGCTACTACAACATCTTCCCTACTGTAGCCATCTCGTATCAGAGAAGCTTCAACTTTCCTTAATCCGTAAGGAGCATAGTCTGCCCGGCCAGCAGTATGCGATATTGGATTACAGATGAAATCAAATAATACTCGAGGAGTGACCTGATTTTGCAACACTTTATACAGAATTGAATTGTGCGATCTATTGGGATCAATTGCAGGAGCGCACCCAAAGAAAGATGCTAAAGATATCCCTCTGTATGGGGACATCAGAGTTCTATCCGCGCTCAGCACAACTTTAGGATACTTCATTAAATATGGTTCACTAACATCTAAGCGTTAATTCAGGATAGATTTTAAGCTTTCCACAAAGATTGAGAGTACATATAAGTACTTCAACTGAGAAATTGAACGACTAATTCTTGACGATGGTTAGGATATCCCTGTCAAGCAGTGTATGGTCCAATGCGACCCTTTGCCCACTAAACTTCGCACTTTGGCCGATCACATATGCAAATCTAAAATCCTTCGCAAAATTTCTATGTATTTTGTTACAAACATCTCTTACGGTACTTCCTCTCTTGACTATCAAAGGTTCTCGATAATCGATCTGGCCTCCTCGTGGTTTTAGAAAAATTTTAATAAAATCCAATTTCTTAAAGATCAGTTGTTTGAGCAAATCGATGTTAATTTTTTTATCTGCTGAAATGGGAACGCTTCCGTTTGGTATTTTCGAAAGCATCTCATGCACATAGTTCTTAGCGACCAAATCAATTTTGTTAACCACCAATATTGATGGAATGTAGAGAGTATTGCCCAGCATGACGTCTATTAATTGCTCATCGCTTAGTTCTGGTTCTCTAATCATGATTCTACCATTGTGCAACCCGTGGATTCGGAGAATTTCCTTTGCCAAATTTAAGGACATTCTTAGCGGCTTCTGTGTCTGGACAAAAAGTCCTCCAGAACGAGTCTTCTCAATAGTTACATCTGGTTTGTTCTGGTTGATCCGAATTCCTACTTGTCCGAGCTCCTTCTCAAGAATTTTGAGATGGTTTACCTGGAACACGTCTAAAACAGTTAGTATCAAGTCAGCATTCCTAGCTACGGATAGAACTCTTCTCCCCATACCTTTACCTTTTGAAGCACCCTCTACTATCCCGGGGAGATCTATAACTTGTATCTTGGCACCATAAATATCCATCATCCCCGGTACAGCTGTCAATGTTGTGAAATGATATGACGCTACCTCAGAATTCGCATTTGTTAAAGAATTAAGAATTGTGGATTTTCCAACACTTGGTAATCCAACTAGTACAACAGAAGCATCACCTGACTTCCTGATATCAAACCCAACATTATCTCTTCCTGAAGCAATAGTTCTTCCATGCTTGTCCTCGTCCATCTCCCGCCTTAGTCGCGCTATTTTCGCTTTCAGGATTCCAATGTGAAATTCAGTAGCCTTATTGATTTGAGTCTTATGAATTTCTTCCTCAATAGCCTTGATTTTTTCAGGAATTCCCAATAGAATTCCTCTATCCTGCTAGTACCATATATTGATAAACATGTTGGCTTAGTAAAGGTAAATCCATTTCAATTAATTTAATATCCAAAATAATGTACCTCATTAACGGATAGTAAATATCATCAGAAGGGTGAAAAGGTTTCATTTCTTAAGGTAATTGTCTCGTTTTCATTAATAATTAGTCTTTATTTTTAGGCTCAAAATTCTTGTCTCTTTTTTCCTGCTTCCCCTTGGAACTCCGCCTCAGTTTTGTAACAAATAAAGTAGCAATAATTATCCCAATAATCACATAATTTACAGGTGGGCTAAGAATTTTTGGAATCATACCCAATGCAGGAATTACAAATTTTACCTTCCCAATAAAATTAGGTTCTCGAATGGGAAAATCCGTTCCCGGAATAGCGGCAGGATTAGCATCACCTTTTGTAGTTATTACTCTCTGGCCCCTTGAATCTATTTGAATTTCTGAAACCCTATGAACTATTACTCTATCTTCTCCAGCGGGTCTGTGAAATACTATTACATCGCCGACTTGTAAGTCGCCAAAAGAACCAGCATCTCCAACTACCAATATATCATTTACGTTTAGAGTCGGAATCATACTTCCGCTAGATACTATGTAAAATGGATTCCCTGTGGGGAAAATAAAGTGTAGGACGCCCCAGACAATTACTACGCCTGTTACAACAATAGCTATATCCTTAATAGCACCAGGCAAACGTGATCCCCGTTCGTCCAACAAGTTAACAACACTATCGAAAAAAACATTAGATAAACCTTGTCCCATAATGTGCATCTTGTAGCAGCCATATTTGCAGAAGAATTCAATTTAAGACTCGGCAGCCCACACAAAGCCTGTCGACATGAATTGAATAATCATTCCTACGCTTAACCGAAAATTACCGATTTTAACTCGAAAAAAACCTAAATTGATCTAAATAGGATACTAGAATAAATATATAGATATAAGTACCTACATTACTTTAGACAATTCAAAACATGTTAGCATTTTAGCACATCTTATCACATACTTCATTCAATGATGCTTCTGATGCTACCAAAATCTTCGCCTTACAAATTCATGAATTACTTATCGAGTCAATGTTTCCACATATTCTGAGGATTCATTTCGAGAAGTTGTGAAGTATACAGTTTAGATATCATGAAAAACGAATAATAGTAAAAAAATTGGCAGCTCAGTCTAATGCCTTTTCCTCATTCTCAAAAATTTTCGTATTGGTCTAACTCTGAATCCTCACCGCTGCCCAATAGATTATCAGGCTTTTGATATTTAATATAATCGTCAATAGCATAGTTAGCCTCTCGGTCTGCTTGCATATTTTCTGCTCTTGAAATATGTCTGTATTTGATCTCCTCAAACAAATTTTCAAGATTTGTAACTTCTCTCGAGAGAGTCTTAAGATGCATATTTCTTATCTTGTATTTTTTTAGTCTTTGGTTTATTAACAAGTTACTATCAGAGAGAACACATATTCGAGTGCAAATAAGAGTTGCTAGCTGCAATGCCCGCTTTAAAGAATGATATTCAGCCTGATTGTTTGTTTTTTGTCCTATAAATTCTCGATAGCTAAGTATCCTCCCATTTCCGCTATAAAGTACAATTCCTATTCCTGCCAAGCCCGGGTTACCCCTACTAGCCCCATCTATAAAAACCTCAAACAAGTAGTGTTATCAATTCAGTGCTATTAATAACGATAAAAATGTTATTATTTCGCATCAAATGGTTTTCAAAAGTTGAAAGGACCAATGTGATCTTGCTAATGATTAACAAAAGGTCAATAGCTCAAAAGAAGATCGGAAAGAGGATGTCTAAATAGTTTTAGAGTCTGGTTCATTTCTCTCTCTTATTTTAACGATATTGTAAGAATTTTTAAAGATCTTATGAACCTAGACGAACTTTCTGTGCCTGCATATCCGATCTGCAAATCAACTAGCTTCCATAGCCGGGTTTTGTGTTTATCTCTAGTACGAGATTCATTCCGGCTGCTATATATGCCCTAAGGGTATCACCTGCATCCAGTATGATTAATTTATGTGTTCCAGTATTAGGTATTCCAATTTAGTAATGATATGTATCAATCGGGATTTCTTCCGCTGCCCGTTAATATTTATCCAGTTTTGTCCATCCGTGATAATAATCGAAATCCCACCTCTCCATCTTCTCTCAGGTCTTACTGTGCCAAGAGTTCCAAGTACTATGTCATCCTTTCGTAGAGTTATTTCAAAGAAATTCTTGAACAGCCAATAACCAGTATGATTACCAGATATAACTATTAATTGTTGGCAACTTGAGTGTTAATTCTATAATAGTGTGCTTAGGGTGAGGCAATTTACCTTCATCTTGGTATCTCCAGTCATGATAGTACGTTCATATCCCAGCAAATTTACCTCTTTGAGGTACTTATTAAGGCCAAATTGGTGGTCATAATGACTCCCAATATGGATATCTGATATTTGCAACAAGAATGTCAATTAATCAAATTCTCATTCAAATGGTATATTAATGCAATAGCTGAATGTTATCACCGGATTCCATCCAATGGTGAACTCATTACGCCAAAACGAAAAGTGAAGGAAGATAAACCACGCCGCAAGATGACAAGGACTCATATTATGATACCTCCAATAATTGTGGGAGTTGCAACGCTTGGAGGTTTCGCCATCATGCATTTTCTACCAGCACCATCGCCAATCAATGTATGTCTGAAGGCTCATGATGTTGATACTTTTAATGTCCATTCAAGGATTGAGATCGATGTCGATGGAAAAAGGAAACTCCTGCCAGGGAATGTTGGCTTACAGGAGAAGCAAGGTAAGGAGTGTTTACATGTAATGCATACTGATGAGATGGGAGATATGATACATATTCAGTTTGTAAGGCCAATTAGACTTACAATGGATGATTTCATGAAAATATACTCGCCAGATAACAAGACAATCACGGTCGTCGATAACTCTACAGGCAATCCCATTTTTGAAAATCTTACGCTAAGCGAGTACAATGTCAATTATTCCTACTTTTCTTCGACAGGGTATACTCCCATTACAAACCTCACCCACTCCCCTCCCTTTACTGATACATTTTTGGCCAAGATCAGTATTCATTCAAGATAGATATAAATTATAAATCTTGATTCTAAATTGGATTGACTAAGACTGCAGCCGTGATAAAGGGTGACGGAACCGGTCCAGAGCTTGTGGATGCAATGATGATGGTACTTACTGAATGTAATTCTCAGATACAATTATCAGTTTGCGAAGCCGGTTCAGAGTGGTGGAAGAAGTTTGGTGGAAGTTCTTACATCTCTGAAGAAGTTTGGAAACTTTTGGAAGGATCAGATGCTTGTTTCAAAGGCCCTACGACAACTGTCCCTACACCATCTGCTCCAAGAAGTGTTGCGGTAAGTATTAGACAACGATTTGAACTCTTTGCAAATGTAAGGCCAATAAGGACATACAAGAGGTCACCACGTCATTTAGATTTTGTTTGCGTTCGCGAAGCCACTGAAGGATTATACTCTGGTATTGAATTTAGAACTAGTGAAGACTCTGCTATTGCTATTAGAAAGATAACGAGAAAATCATGTGAGAGGGTCGTAATTCATGGATTTAAATTAGCTGAAGAAATGAGATTCAATAAGATTAATGTCATTACAAAAAGAAACATCTTGAAGGAAACCGACGGAATTTTTTGGCAGGCTGTAGAAAAAATTAAGCAAAAATTTCCAAAGGTAATGGTGGAAGAGTATTATGTTGACAACATGACCCAACAGCTGGTTAAGAATCCTGAGAGGTTTAACAATAGTGTACTGCTCAGTACAAACCTTTTCATGGATATTATCTCCGAATGTGCTTCAGGACATTTGGGATCAATCGGAAATGTATATTCTGGAAACTACGGTGATAATTACGCAATGTTCGAACCAGCTCATGGGAGTTCTCCAAAATATGCGGGCTTGGATAAGGTTAATCCTGTAGCTACCATATTATCTGCCGCTTTGATGGTAAAGTACTTGGGAGAAATTGACATTTCTAATGCACTTTTTTCGGCTACAGAACATGTAATAAATGAGGGAAAATTTGTTACCTACGACCTAGGAGGGACGGCTACTCTTAGCAAGACTGCATCTCAAATTGCTAAGAAAGCAAGGACATTATTGAGGAAATAATTCACTTTTAGTGCAAGTAATACTTTACTAAATTATTCTTCAACTTCGAATTTCATCCGTATTAGTTCATTCTTTTGATAACTCGAACACCTGTAACACTTCGTAGAAAATTTTTCTTTGACTTATCTTTCTCCTCTTCAATTGTAATAATCGAAGAAAAAGATCAAGTTTTGATATATCGTATAACGAGGAGAACAGGAACAAGATGTGTCCTGCATTTTCCAAAATAGAAACAGACCTCTCCAAAAAATAAATTGACCATTCAATTGCTGTTGGTCCTCCATCCGTCGCAATATCGCATCTGAAATCTGCAGAATAATTTGAGAGGTAAGGAGGATTACATACAATAAGATCAAACCTAGATCTTAATGGGTCACTCATATTGCAACAAATCATAAGTGTATTCCGAGGAACAAGGTATTTGGCATATTTGATTGACCTCAGGTGCAGATCAGTTCCAACTACTAGATCAAAATTCCCGCATAAACTTTGTGTTACTATTCCAGATCCTATTCCTACCTCCAGAGCGTTTTTACCATAGTATTTTTTAGCGGTTTCTGCCAAAAGATAGCTATCTTCTGCTGGTATGTACAAAGTATCAGAATATTTCAGTAAATTGATTGAAAATACTTCTGCGGGTCGGGCAGGTTAAACAACTTTGCAGACAATGTGAGAAGACGAAATAATGAATGTTGACTCTAGATTTGCGGTTTCTCGTCTTCATATCTTTCTCACGACATCTACAACTTCCTCCGGCAATAGGTTTCTAATTTTCCGTGTTTCCAAATTATTATTTCTCCGATGCCATGCATGTAAAGAATAACTTTTTCCCCTTGAAAAGAGTAAATGGATTTTTTTAATTTCTGTCAGATCAATAGTATTACGTTTACGAATCAAGCGAAGTAAAGCAGAAGTAACCCGTGGTGGAGGAGAAAACGCTTCAGGAGGAACCCTGGCCACTATTTCGAGGGCCAAGCAGTATTGAGAAATTACAGAAATAGCAGTATAGTTTTTTTCGCCAGGTTGAGAAAGCATTTTAGATGAGAATTCATCTTGCACCATAATTACACCTCGCTGAAAGTTTTGACAACACAGCCAAGTGATTATTTCTCTGCTTCTTGAATAAGGAATGTTTGAAATGAATGCATCGAATCTAGGTGGCTTGATTTTCAAAGCGTCTAAATTGTACAGCTGAACGTTGGGTCTATCGAGACAATTAATACGCGCCGATTCATAAAGGTCTGGGTCCACTTCATACGAATATATATACCGAGAACATTGCGAGATAAGTCTTGTGATATTTCCCTTCCCACTACCTATCTCCAAAATAATCTCACTTGACCTAGGTGCCAGGCATTGGACCAACAATAACACTATTCTTGCATCTACAAGATGATGCTGACCAAATTCAATCCTTCTTTTCCGAGAAGTCGTATATTCATTTTCCGACAAACAAGTTCATCCTAACTTCGCCAGATATTTCTTCTACTATCCTCTTTGAGATTAGTTTGTGAATATCCTTGATGCCAATTCTAGCCTGGACTTCAGAAAATGAATCAAATTTTTTCCTCTCCCTTTCCTTTATAATACTTCTCATGTAGGTCTTTCCAATACCAGGAATTAGCTCAAGAGAATGTATCCGAGGAGTAACTGGCGGTGAATTATTGATATACGATACGAATCTCTGTTCACTTGATAAGACTATCTTATCTACTATGTTGGGTAGATCGTTTTTTGCAGAAGCAGATATTGCCCCATATTCTAATTTGCCCAAAACACTTAGAATTTTATTACGTCCCTCACGTCCGATGAATACACGTTCGCCAATCTCAAAACTGGCATTTTGGACCCCTAGCAGCTCCAATAGTGTAAGTCGCCCTTCACCGATCGCCTGCAAAATAAGACCTTCGCGTCCCCTAACTGTAATTGATTTGCTTCTAAGATTGTAGTCCAATACATATGCGTATTCCTCATATCTTCTGTGTCCGGCAATACTTGGATTGTTAATGTCCAGCCTATCATTTTCCATACTATGAGGAAGAGATCCCAATTACGATTGCATTATAATATAGCTCTGTATTTAACTTTCATCCGTCTGTAGAAAGCTTCGATAATGCTTTCTCTAGAGTGGATGTAAGGATTAATTTCTTCCATCCGAATGTAAATGTTCTAAGTTCCTCGAGTGATTTTGGCATAATATTAGCTAGCTCTACGGCTTCTTCTTCTGTAAAATCACATTCTTTAACCAAATCGCTTATCAACTTCTTGGCAACTTCAGGCTTTGATTTTGAGAATTTTGTTACATAGTCAAGCGTCCAGCGCTGAATCTGGTCCATTTCTTCGGCATTCCTCTTTTCGAGGATCTCTTTAACCTCAGATAAAGTAATCATTTCTTTCTTATTTATTTCAGTCAACTGTCATTCTTTTCTCCATGTATAGGATGAAACGGTTTCACATGATTAAACTTTGTCTGCAAAATTTTTTGTTTCTGTGATATTGCTATTCCGACTTTTACGGTCCTTCTTCCAATTTCTTGTATAACTCCTACGCGACCTTGATAGCGTCTATGTGGGAGAGTATTGTGCTCCCTAGGATCCACATCAATTACAACCTTATCGCCAATTTTGTAATTCCTTAATAAGAATGTGACACCCTTCGATGTTTTATTTTTCTTCAATAATTGTCTTGATTTCCTTCTTGGTCCGTGTGACCTGGGCATGTCTTATTGGCTATGTCTTCCTTAATTTAATATTATCTAAGTGCCACTATTACTATTGATATAATCCAATTATGTTTTGTGGTCATCCGATTTGAGAGTAAATAGAAAAAGTTATCCTCAACTAGAATGAAACTTCTTGTTTGAGGCAAAAATTGAACGGATGCGCATTATATTTTATCAGTGAATCAGGAACTATCATAGTTTTGAGATTGTTAATCAGTATTCAAGTATTACTGCAACGGATCCCCTATACCTTCTTCGTTTAATGTGAATAAGATTTCTCTTTCAGCATGATATGGACTATCAGCCATTCTCGCTATTCTGTTTTTTCCTGCCTTTTTTAAATAAATTCGATAAGTGGTTGTATGTCCCATTATATTGCCACCGGTAGGTCTAAAAGGATCGCCAAATAATGAATCTGGCGAAGATTGGATTTGATTGGTAATTACAACTGCGACAGAGCAGGTTTCTGCTATTCTTAGCAAGATGTGTAGAAACCGGTTCATCTTCTGTTGTCTTTCTGAAAGTAACGCCCTTCCCAAGAATTCAGCTCTATAGTGTGAAACAGCGGAGTCAACTACAAGTAGGCGGATCCCATGAAGCTGAATTACATTTGCAGCTTCTTCAATTATGACTTCTTGATGAGAACTATTATATGCTTTTGCAACGATAATGTTTTCTAGTATAGGTTCGGGATTCAGGTTTCTTGCATTGGCAATTGATACAATCCTCTCTGGTCTAAAAGTATTTTCTGTGTCTATATAAAGAGCATTTCCCGTAAGTCTGGATAACTGTGCATTTTTCTGGACTGTCACACAAAGAGTATGACATATCTGCGTCTTACCACTTCCAAATTCACCGTAAAGTTCTGTAATTGATCTAGTTTCAATTCCTCCCCCTAACAAATTATCCAGATTTTTTGATCCCGAAGAAATACGACTTTCTGACTTTCTCCTCTCATAGATAACAGTAGCCTGAACAAATGGCTTATCATAAATTCCAAGATCTTCTAATATCATTCTTGCATTATTGCACATGGTAGCGCATTTTTCAATACTAATTCCGGTAGCACTAGCAATATCTGTGGCTCCTCTAATAACCAAATCCTTTAGCGATCTGAATCCAGCTTTTTGCAGACAAATTCTAGTCGCTGGGCCTATGTCCTCTAGAACATTAAGATCCAGCAATGAAGAATCCACACTAGTACTACCCAATCCTGTTTATTATTATTACCAACTGACTACTTAATTAGTCTTTGAATTTCACAAAATGCGCGTAAATAGAAAAATCACTAAATAAGATATTTGAACAGATATTGGATGGTGATATGTTTCTCCTTATTTCAGTACAATAAACTATTCTGTTTCATTAAGCCTCCCCACTATCCGCATAGCTACTTTGAAGGCTCCCTCAATTGTGTGTTCCTTTGCTTGATGAGAAGAAAAACCTCTTGCCCTAAGCTCGTTAGTAGTGAGAGGACCCATACTCACTAACGCATGAATTCTCTCGCAATAATACATAAATTCGGGCAGAGCCTCTTGCATGATGTGGCAAAATGCATTAACAGAAGTTGGACTAGTAAATATTAGTGAATGTATTTTACCATTCTTAAGGAGATGAGCAAACTCGCTCCATACATTGCTACTACTATTGATTTCTGGACTGTAAAGATAGAATTCATCTACTTCAAGTCCGAGTAGAGAAAGAGATTCATTCATAAGCGATGAAGATGCTGAGCTTCTTGGTATTAGAATTTTCGTTCCTTTCTTCAGTTCCATTTTCTTGATGTGGCTTAATAGTCCCTCTGAAGAGTATCTTTCAGGCATGATATTAGTGCTAATGCCATTGATCCTTAAATGATTCATAACAGCTGGCCCTAATGAGATTATCTTCTTTTTTTTCAATTCCTTCAATACACTTTCTCTCTCATTTGTTTTCTCAGCCAAGGATAGCAATATGTCAACCGCATTTGGACTCATGAAAACAACATAATCAAATTCTGTCTTCCTAATTTTTCTTAGGAATTTGAATATACACTGTTCATTGCGTGGGATTAGCTTAATCGTAGGCAGTGAAAATGGATTTCCTCCGAATTGCTTTACCAACCGGATAAAGTCTCTATTATGATCAATATCTCTAGTGATTGCAAAAGTTTTATTCTTTAACATGCTTGCAACAATCAACGAATCCTATTCCCCAAATAAAAATTATCTAGCATGTTAATTAATGGACACAGTTACCCTGCAAGTCAATAGAAAATTCAAATTTTTGATCAAATTACATACCTTAAAATTCAATCCTTATTTCTAAGTATATTTACAACTTTTCCGATTATGATTATTGATGGAGGTTGAACAGAATATTCCTTAACTTTCGATGCAATGTTACCTAATTTTCCAAAAATGACTCTCTGTTTACTAGTGGTTGCGTTTTCAATTATACCAACGTTTGTATTGCGTGCCAAACCGCCAGAAATCAATTCGTTGCTTATTTTCTCTATATGCTCGATTCCCATCAGCACAACTATAGTATCAACACTTTTTGCTAGTTTTTTCCATTTAACAGTGCCGCCATCTTTGTCGAAATCTTCATGCCCCGTCGCTAAAGCAAAAGAAGAAGAAAGTTTTCTATGGGTTAAGGGTATTCTAGCATAAACTGCAGCAGCAGAAAATGACGAGATACCAGGTACTACTTCATATTCTATTCCATAAGAAGATAAAAATTCAACCTCTTCACCCCCCCTACCGAAAATGAATGGATCGCCACCCTTCAATCTCAATATTTTCTTACCAGCTCTTGCGAAATACAGCATAAGGTGATTTGTCTCTTTCTGATTCACAGTCGGATCTCCGGACTTTCGACCCACGTAAATTTTGCGAGATCTATCAGGTACCAATTCAAGAATCTCTTTTGTTACCAACCTGTCATATAGAACAACATCACTGGTTTCAAGTAACCTCCTGGCCTTTACTGTCAACAGTTCTGGTTCTCCGGGTCCAGCCCCGCAAATATACACCTTTCCACGCGGTATCAGATTATGTTCCATGAATTTAGTGCGTCTCTCCAACCACTCGCAATATCTTCTATGCCATTTTGAATTAGCCATCTTGAAGCCTCGTACCCTAATTGCGTTGGGTTGGAAGCCTTTCCTGTGAGTTTCATCTTAATAGACTTTTTCCTGTCTGTCGACATCGCTTTTACGCTTAACTGAATTGTTTTAGCTTGGTTACTGTGTTCTGCTAGTGCACCAACAGGAAATCTGCACCCAGCATTGATCCCCCTCATCAAAGCTCGTTCCGCTTCGACACATCTGCGAGACGGTTTATGTTCAATTTTTTGAAGTAAGGTCACCATTTTTAGATTATCTCTCCTACAGATTATGGCCATCGCCCCTTGCCCGGGAGCAGGCAAGAAATTCCTCACATCGAGTCTTTCTACTATGACATCTTGCATTCCAAGTCGAATTAGACCAGCTTCAGCCAAAACAACAGCGTCAAAAATACCATTGAGCGATTTATTGATTCTAGTCTCCACGTTACCACGAATAGGAACTACATCCAGACTTGGATTCCTCTGCAAGATTTGGATCGCCCTTCGCAGGCTACTGGTGCCAACCTTTGATCCTTTAGTCAATGTAGCCAACTTTACTTTTTTTTTACTTACCACTACGTCATTTGGTTTAGCCCTTTTTGGTACCGCAGCAATGAACAGATCGGGATGAAGGTCCGTGGGAATATCTTTAAGACTGTGCACACCAAAATCAGCATGCCTATTCAAAACTGAGTCATTTACTTCTTTCTCGAATAATCCTTTCCTGTCCATTGAGAACAGAGGACGGGGATCAACATCACCCTTTGTCTTTATCGAGATAATCTCAAATTGATCGGTTGGACGGATTCCTGTTAGTTCATCTATTACGAGTCCCGTCTGTCTGAGCGCTAATTTGCTGCCACGAGAGGCTGCTACATATTTCATGGTCAATGCTATATCACCTCTGTAAGGGCATTGACAAATGCTTCAATTGTCAGATCTATGTCTTCTTCTGTATGCGCAGCCGATAGAAAACATGTTTCAAACTGAGATGGAGGAACAAAAACTCTCAACTTCATCAAATTGTCAAACAATTTCCTGTAATACCTTCTGTTACTAGTTCGGACATCATATGCATTTTGAACCTTCCGGTCAGTAAAGAAAATTTGGAACATAGAGCCTATGTGGTTAACACAACAAGCAAAGCTCATATGATCTATTTCATCGGTAATACCATTTACGATCGAATCACACATTCTTGACATTCTTGGATAGATTACACTTCTTTCCCTTTCGAGCGCACGAACAGTGGCCAAACCGGCACGCACTGAAACTGGGTTTCCAGCATATGTACTTCCTTGATAAACATTTCCGGACGGAGAGAATTGTTCCATGATTTCTTTTCTCCCCGTCACCGCTGAAAGAGGAAATCCGTTGCCAATTGCTTTTCCAAATGTAGAAAGATCCGATGTTATACCTAAGTATTCTGATGCGCCACCCAAACTCAATCTAAACCCGGTTACAACCTCGTCAAAAATTAGAACAATATTATTTTCAGCCGTAATTCTTCTAAGTCTACTTAAAAATTCTTGTTTGGGAGTTATTAGACCCATGTTTGCTGGAACGGGTTCTACTATTACGCAAGCAATATCGTTATAATTCTTTACCATTTTCTCAACAGATTCAACGTCGTTGAATTGAAGAATCAAAGTCTCATTCGAAGATTTTCTTGTTTCTCCTTGACCGTCCACACTTGGTAATTCTGCGACTCCCGACCCAGCACTTGAAAGAACATCGTCGTAGGAACCATGGTAACATCCATCAAATTTTACTATCCTTCTATTTTGTGTCATCGCTCTAGCAAGTCTTATCGCATGCAAAGTAGCTTCTGTACCTGTGTTCATCATCCTTACTCGTTCCGCATTTGGTACCAGATCGGACAAAAGTTCAGCTAATTCTAATTCTTGTTCTGTCGGCATGCAATAGAGGTTCCCCCTTTCTAGCTGTGCCTTAACGGGTTCAATGATTTCAGAATTTGCATGACCCATAATCACGGCCCCATAACCCATGCAATAGTCTGTGAGAGTCATATGATCAGCAGTCACAATTTTGGAGCCCTTTGCTGATGAAATAAAAACTGGGTAAGGAGCATAGAAGCGGACGGGACTATTGACACCTCCTGGAATTACTAACTTCGAACTATCAAATAATGACTTTGACAACGGCATTCGATTTATCTCAATAAACTGTTATATTCTTATCTCAGCCTAACAACAATTCAGCCATTTTTCTTGCGTGATAGGTTATAATTATGTCTGCCCCTGCTCTTTTAATACATGTAATAAATTCAGTGACAGCTTCATTTTCATCGATGTGGCCTTCCAAGGCCCCAGCCTTAATCATGCTATATTCACCAGAAACACTAAATGCACAAATTGGTACTAGAGTCGATGCCTTAGCTCGGTGGATAAGATCAAGATAAGGAATTGCTGGTTTTATCATTATTGCGTCGGCTCCTTCACCAATATCTAGATCAATTTCTCTCATAGCTTCTTCAGCGTTAGCATAAGCCATTTGATAGGATTTTCTGTCACCATATGTTGGTCTGGATTTTGCAGCATGTCTGAAAGGTGCGTAAAGGTTGGATGAGATCTTTGCTGAATATGCAATAATTCCGACATCAGTAAATTTCGAAGCATCGAGAGCGCTACGGATTGTGCATACTTGACCATCCATCATTGCAGAAGGCGCGACAAAATCTACGCCTGATTCAGCATGACTAAGAGCTATCCGTGACAAAGCTTGCAAAGTCTTATCATTATCTATGTGAGTATGTTCAATGATTCCACAATGGCCGTGTTGTGTATAATGACAGAGACAAACATCACTAATTAGAACAATCTTGTCGGCAAATTGATTTCTGAGTAATTCTATCGAACGCTGTACAATGCCAATACGACTGTACGCTGACCTGGCGCTTTCATCCTTTTTTGAAGGTATCCCGAAAATAATAAATGCCTTAATTCCAAGGCCTGAAAGGTCTTCCACACTTTGCGCCAATTTGTCTAGCGGTAAACGAAATATTCCTGGCATGGATTCTATTTCGCGGGCCTCTCTAATTCCGTCTTCTACGAAGAGAGGGCAAACTAAATCGTTTACGGATAAGCGAGTTTCCTGAAAAAGGTCTCGAATAGAGGCTGTCCTCCTCAGCCTTCTAAGTCGAACTTCAGGAAATTTACGGCTACAGAAATTTTCACTTCGTTTCAAATATCAGCACACAGGGAAAATCATAAGGAGCCGAGATAAACCTTTGTTTCTGCATTTTATCACTAGCGATATTGGATTTGGCACTAGCCTCCACCTGCATCAAAACCTCCACCTGTTGATTCTACTTCTGCTTCATCGAACTCCTTGTCTTCCTTGGTCTTTTTCTTTTTTGGCGGAATGTTGCTCTCTTGCTTGTCTATGTCTTCATCTACTTTAGACATTTAAAGCTCTATCCTAGACAATTCCTTATTAAGTTGTAGACAGAGTAGGACAAAAATAAATTATTGACTGATGTATGCAACTATCTCACAGTCAACCATCTGTGATTATTAAAAGCAGATCCGCCGTGGCTGAAAATAGCGACTTTTGTGAAATCGATCGTAACAAACTAACAGATAATCGATTTTTTGACGTCAGGTATTTGATCGTGGTCATATCATTTCCGATACTATAATATCTGGTGGAGATGTTGCTTTATTGCGCTGTGACTTTTTCGTGGATACACCGGCAACATTGAACGATACATGGATCAATGAAGACACAACCCCTGTGCTAGATCTTGACGGCCGCTGACTCGTAGCGGAAGCGATAGCTATTCTAGCGAATTCATTCCAGAGTTCACATTTAAATTCTGCTCAAGCATCCGAATTTCGACCAAGACTTTCCGAGTAAAAATATTCGGGCTGACAAGATAATGATGCGTTAAGTTCTGCTGTGATTCCCCGCTAGCAGCGTCAGCACAGACATCATAATTACAAACCAGAATGCAGGACCGCAATAACCATTGGTAAAGTGGCTACGAATAACAATAGAAGTTTTTGAAACATCTAGATATCTTATCCATTTGTGTATCCCAATCTAACATGAAATGATATATTCTATGATTTTGGTCGAAAATTTTTGGTAATGCTGAACTGATCTTCAGATTCATTGTTACTATTTTAGTAAAGCGAAGCGGTTAATCTAGTTCCATTATCTGAAATTAATCGAATCGTTGGAATAGTTTGTAACATACTGGCTACCCTTCGAATTCATGAAGATCTTGTCCTGGCGTTCCTACAGTGAAAAATATTGGCCTCTTGAAGT
>Ga0114129_10001869_pt1 | contig 28696 bp, 28 predicted proteins | sample RhiMetdeltSRZDD1_FD_80071 | JGI IMG/M metagenome (GOLD analysis project Ga0114129, IMG submission 80071) | Populus rhizosphere microbial communities from Tennessee, USA - Rhizosphere MetaG P. deltoides SRZDD1 (version 2) (version 2) | ecosystem: Host-associated > Plants > Roots > Rhizosphere >... | reverse complement strand
GAGGAAGTATTGCATATGGTAGATGAATGCCGCCTGCATATGGTTCAGTTACATGGCGATGAAACGCCCAAGTATTGCGAAAAAATTGCCGACTATGTATCGGTAGTAAAAGCCTTTCGCATTAGTGAGAATGACAATATCGAATGGATGATACGGCCGTATATGGATGTGTGCGATATGTTTATGTTCGATACCATGGGCGCAGGCTATGGCGGTACCGGTAAAAAGTTCAACTGGAACATGCTGAAAGATGCTTCTATTGGTAAGCCTTTTTTCTTAAGCGGCGGCATTGAACCGGGTGATGAAGAAAAGCTGAAGGAGTTTACCAGCCTGCCAATTGGCAAAGCCCTGTTTTCGGTTGATATCAACAGCAAATTTGAGGTAACGCCCGGTATAAAAGATATGGCGAAGGTGAAGGAGTTTGTGCAGAAGCTGAATGGATAAAACTTATTCTATGGTACAGATACGGAAAGCAATTGAAAAAGACCTTGAAGGCATGTTGTTAATTTATAACGACATTATTCTGAACACCACGGCTGTGTACGACTATAAACCGCATACGATCGAAATGCGGCAGCAATGGTTTACAACCAAACAGCAGCAGGGCTTTCCGGTTTTTGTGGCAGAAGAGAATGGCAATGTGGTTGGCTTTAGTTCTATCGGTCCCTTTCGTACCTGGGCGGCGTATAAGTATTCGGTTGAGAACTCGGTATACGTTGCTGCCAACCAAAGAGGCAAAGGAATTGGCAAACTGTTAATGCAACCCGTAATTGAAGCGGCTGAACAATTGAATATGCATACCATTTTAGCGGGTATCGATGCAACAAATGATGCAAGCATTCAATTACACCGCTATTTTGGATTTGAAGAAGTTGCACACTTTAAACAGGTAGGCTATAAATTCGGCCGCTGGCTCGATTTAAAGTTTTTGCAACTGGTGCTGAAAACACCTGAGAATCCGGCAGAAGAATAATTAAACCATTTTTTATGATACAACTGGGAATCATGGGCGATTTTGATGCATCGAACGGTACACATACCGCCACCAACGATGCATTGGATCATGCCGCAAAAAAGCTGGGAATACCATTTCGCTACGAATGGGTAGGTACCGAACGTATTGAACCGGAGTTTGATACCATTTGCCGGTTGTATCATGGCTTGCTGATTGCACCGGGTAGTCCGTATAAAAGCATGCAGGGCGTACTTAAAATAATTGAATATGCCCGTTTGCATAAAATACCAACGCTGGGCACCTGCGGCGGTTTTCAGCATATGATCATTGAATTTGCGCGAAATGTACTGGGCATACAGGATGCAGAACATGCTGAAACCAATCCGTATGCATCGAAGCTGGTAATAAATCCGTTAAGCTGTTCATTAAAAGGGCAGCCGCTGGAAATACAAATAACCGACAAAAACTCACTGGCGTATAGGGTATTAAAAACCGATACAATCATTGAAAATTATTATTGCAACTTTGGACTTAACCCCGGATATCAGCAGCAAATACATGAAGCGGGGTTCAACATGGTAGCCAGTGATGCGCATAATGAAGCAAGAATGCTTGAGTTAAAGGGGCATCCGTTTTATTTGGCCACCTTGTTTATACCGCAGGCCAGGTCATCATTTGAAAAACCACATCCTTTAATAGTAGCTCTGCTTACAGCCATGGAACAGCACAATAGAATTGTTACAGTACAAGTCCCGACTAATATCGTCGTGATGCCGAAGTAATCGGCATGACACAACAGAAGCTAAATAGAATTACAAATGACCACAACAACAACATATCAGCAACCTAACGCACAGGGTTATTACGGAAAATTCGGCGGCGCATACATTCCCGAAATGCTGCACCGCAATGTGGAAGAACTGAAATCGAAATACCTCGATATCATTTACGATGCTTCTTTTCAGAAAGAATTCAAATCCCTGTTGCGCGATTACGCAGGCCGGCCTACGCCGCTGTATTTTGCCCAACGGTTAAGTAAACAGTATGGTACACAAATTTACCTAAAGCGCGAAGACCTGTGCCATACCGGCGCGCATAAAATAAATAATACCATCGGTCAGATATTGCTGGCAGAACGATTGGGTAAAAAACGCATCATTGCCGAAACCGGGGCCGGTCAGCATGGCGTGGCTACCGCTACCGTATGTGCGCTGAAAGGAGTTGAATGTATTGTGTACATGGGCGAAAAAGACATTGAACGCCAGGCGCCGAATGTAGCACGTATGAAAATGCTGGGCGCTACGGTTATACCTGCTACCAGCGGCAGCAAAACGTTGAAAGACGCTACCAACGAAGCCATTCGCGACTGGATCAATAACCCGGTTGATACGCATTATATCATTGGCAGTGTGGTGGGGCCGCATCCGTATCCCGATATGGTGGCGCGTTTTCAGAGTGTGATCAGCGAAGAGATCAGGTGGCAGTTAAAAGAAAAAACAGGCAGCGAATTGCCAACGCATGTATTGGCCTGTGTGGGTGGTGGCAGTAATGCCGCCGGTGCTTTTTATCATTTTTTGGATGAACTAAACGTGCAATTAGTGGCCATTGAAGCTGCAGGCCATGGCATATACAGCGGACTGAGCGCTGCTACCACGCAACTGGGCAAACCCGGCGTATTACACGGAAGTAAAAGTTTGGTTATGCAAACTGAAGATGGGCAGGTGGTAGAACCGCATAGTATATCGGCTGGTCTTGATTATCCGGGTATCGGTCCCCTGCATGCGCATTTGTTCGACAGCGGCCGTGGTACATTTTTAAGCGCTACCGACGAAGAAGCCCTGCAGGCCGCTTTTAACCTGGCAAAACAGGAAGGCATTATTCCGGCGCTGGAAAGTTCGCATGCACTGGCAAGCCTCGAATACCTGAACCCTGTAAAAGCAAAAACACCATTGGTGCAAATACCCGAAAGGGCAAAGTTTAAAAGTGATTCGGTGGTAGTAGTTTGTTTGAGCGGAAGAGGCGATAAAGACATGGCAACGTATATGAAAGCCATGGAAGGTAGATAAGATTGTAACATGTAACCTGAAACAAATAATTAATGAGCCGTATAAAGGAATTATTCGAGCAGAAAAAAGATAACATTCTCAATGTGTATTGCACAGCCGGTTATCCAAAGCTGGAAAGCACCGTGCCGGTAATGAAAGCATTGCAGGATAGCGGAGTTGATATCATAGAACTGGGCATGCCGTACAGCGATCCGCTGGCCGACGGGCCCGTAATACAGGCAAGCAGTACAACCGCCCTGGCCAATGGTATGACGATCGCTAAATTATTCGATCAGCTCAAAGGCTTTCGCCAGCAGATATACGTTCCTGTTATTTTGATGGGCTATATGAACCCGGTGTTGCAATATGGCTTTGAAAAATTTTGTCAGCATGCGGCCGACGCTCCCATAGATGGATTGATATTGCCCGATTTGCCCGAATATGAATTTGAAACCGAATACGGCGCTATTATACAACGCTACGGATTGAATTTTATATTTCTGGTTACCCCCGAAACATCTGAAGAGCGTATACGTAAGCTGGATAGTTTAAGCACCGGCTTTTTATATGCCGTTTCATCGTCATCTACCACCGGTAAAGACAAAGACATGAATGCCGTGAATAGCTTTTTGCAAAAGCTGCAGAACATGAAACTGAAAAACCCGGTATTGGTAGGTTTTGGTATAAAAGACAAAGCTACTTTTCAGCAGGCCTGTGAACATGCCAATGGGGCAATTATTGGAACGGCATTTATAAAAGCAATTGAAGATGCGGTGGACGTAGAAGGGGCTATCAAAAAATTTATAACAGATATTAAAAGCTGAGCAATAAACCAATGGATCTGGTAATTATAAAATACAATGCAGGTAACATTCAATCGGTGCTGTATGCATTGGAGCGCATTGGTATGAATGCCATTGTTACCGATGACTACGAACAAATTCAAAAAGCCGGTAAGGTTATTTTTCCGGGTGTGGGCGAGGCCAGCAGCGCCATGCGATACCTGCGGGAACATAAGCTGGATGCCATTATCAAAAACCTGCAGCAGCCTGTACTGGGTATTTGCCTGGGCATGCAGCTGATGTGCGCCTACAGCGAAGAAAACGATACTACCTGTTTGGGCATTTTTGACGAGCAGGTTAAACTATTTAAGCCAGATGAGCAGCGAACAGAAGTAGATGGGTTAGAACAAAAGAACAGTGTAGTTACAAACGTTCGGCCCCCCTCTCTTTCAGAAGAGGGGCCAGGGGTGAGGCTTAAAGTGCCCCAAATCGGCTGGAACAACATCTTCAACCTCAAAACAAAACTGTTCAACGGATTACCCGAAAACAGTTATTGCTATTTTGTACATGGTTATTATGCCGCATTGGGCGAACATACCATAGCTACTGCCGATTATGTACAACCGTACAGTGCGGCATTACATAAGAACAACTTTTATGGCGCCCAGTTTCACCCCGAAAAAAGTGCAAAGGCCGGCGAACAGATATTGAAAAACTTTTTGAGCTTATAATATGCAAATACAACAGGTTGGCCTTGACGATATATGGGCCATGCGAAAAAGCGTAATGTACCCACACGAAAGCCTGGAATTTGAACAACTTGAAGATGATGAACGCGGAGTACATTGGGGACTATACCTGGCCGGTGAACTGGTTTCGGTAATATCGGTATTCGAAAAACAGGGATCGGTTCAGTTCAGAAAGTTTGCTACCAGAACAACCATGCAGGGCAAAGGATATGGGACCGCTTTGCTTCAATATGTAATGGACCAGGCGGTTACAACCAAAAAAAGAAACATCTGGTGCAATGCCCGCACATCGGCCATTGACATTTACAAAAAGTTTGGTATGAAGGCGGTTGGCGATACCTGGCAGAAATATGGTATTGAGTTTATTAAAATGGAAAAACAATTACAGCAACAACGTATGCAAATCATTCCCGCTATAGATATTATCGACGGAAAGTGCGTGCGGCTTACGCAGGGCGATTACGAACAAAAGAAAATTTATAACGAACATCCGCTCGAAGTAGCCAAACAATTTGAGGATGTGGGATTACAACGCCTGCATCTTGTTGATTTGGATGGCGCCAAAGCAGGCGCCGTAAAAAACTGGAAGGTGTTGGAAACGATCGCCGCCAAAACTTCTCTGGTGATCGATTTCGGTGGCGGTATCAAAACCGAAAAGGATGTGAACATCGTATTTAATTCAGGGGCGGCACTGGCAACCATCGGCAGTTTGGCGGTAAAGAACGAAGCCGAATTTGTAAAATGGTTATTACAATTCGGTGCCGATAAATTTTTATTAGGCGCCGATGTAAAAGATGAAAAGATCACGGTAGGCGGCTGGCTCGAAACAACCGACTTATGGATCTATGATTTTTTGCAGAAGTATATCGATCAGGGTGTGCAACAGGTATTTTGTACCGATGTAAGTAAAGATGGTTTGCTGGCAGGGCCGGCAGTTGATTTGTATAAAAAAATTATTGAGCGCTTTCCATCACTTCAATTTATAGCCAGCGGCGGTGTTAGTTCGGTTAAAGACCTCGAAGATCTGGCCGCTATAGGTTGTAAAGGTGTGATCGTTGGAAAGGCGATTTACGAGAATAGAATTTCGTTGGAAGATCTGAAAGCTTTTTGACCACTCACGAAAAAAGATAAACATGCTGTGTAAGCGAATTATTCCATGTCTTGATATAAAAGATGGCCGTACCGTGAAAGGGACCAACTTTGTGAACCTGCGCGATGCAGGCGACCCGGTTGAACTGGGCGCATTATACGCACAGCAGGGCGCCGATGAACTGGTGTTCCTTGATATTACAGCCACAGTTGAAAAACGAAAAACATTGCGTGAGTTGGTGAACCGCATTGCGCATCATATCAATATTCCATTTACGGTGGGTGGCGGCATCAGTAGCGTTGATGATGTGAATGCCCTGCTGCAAAACGGGGCCGATAAAATATCTGTAAATACTGCTGCTTTTAAAAATCCGCAGCTGATCAATGATCTGTCGAAAGAATTCGGCAGCCAGTGTGTGGTGCTGGCCATCGATACCAAACAGGAAGAAGATGGTGAATGGTATGTGTACCTGAACGGCGGCCGGCTGAAAACCGATACCCGTTGTTTCGAGTGGGCCAAACAGGCGGTTGACCTGGGCGCCGGTGAAATTTTACTCACGTCAATGAACCACGATGGTACCAAACAGGGCTTTGCGTTAGATATAACGCGCCGGCTTGCAGTGAATTTGCCGGTGCCGGTAATTGCCTCGGGCGGCGGCGGCGCCATGCAGCATTTTGTTGATGTTTTTGAGCAGGCCCAGGCCGATGCCGCGCTGGCTGCCAGTATATTTCATTTTAAAGAAATCGCAATTCCGGAATTAAAGGGATATTTGCAGCAGAAACAAATTGCTATACGCCCGGTATGATATTCTTTGTTCTCTTTTTATTCTGCCTTGCATTAGGTGTGTTTATTTATATTAAACATAAACAAACTGAACGGGAAATTCATAAAAGAGAACGGCTGGAAGAAAAACAGGAGCAATTAATAGAAATTTTGAGAAAGCGAAAAGAAGAACAAAATGATTAAGGTTGACAATTTGTGAATGCAATGCGGAGAGAGAGGGATTCGAACCTCCGGACTAACCGTTCGACGGCATATTACAATAGTCAACCTTAGCAGAAAATTATTCACCATTCACGATTGACCATTCACCATGAAAATAGATTTCAAAAAATACGCCGATGGACTGGCGCCTGCCGTTATCCAGGACTTTAAGACCCATAAAGTGCTGATGCTGGGATTCATGAACGATGAGGCCCTGCAAAAAACTATGGCCGAAGGAAAAGTAACTTTTTACAGCCGTAGCAAAAACAGGCTGTGGACAAAAGGCGAGGAGAGTGGCAACCACCTGCTGGTTAAAGAAATATTGAGCGATTGCGACAATGATACCCTGCTCATAAAGGCCGAACCCCTTGGGCCTACCTGCCATACGGGAGCCGATACCTGCTGGAGCGAACGCAACCATGCCGATGACTTTTTGTATTACCTGCAGGATATCATTGAGTTACGAAAAAAAAGCCAGGACGAAAAGTCGTATGTGAAACAGCTTTTTAATAAAGGGATCAATAAAATTGCCCAAAAAGTGGGGGAGGAAGCCGTGGAACTGGTCATTGAGGCAAAAGACAACAACGAAGACCTGTTTTTGAACGAAGCCGCCGACCTGCTTTTCCATTATTTGGTATTACTTAACGCAAAAGGTTATAATTTGCAACAGGTGGTAGGCATTTTGCAAAACCGCCATTCAAATAAATAGTTTTTCAATGAAGAAGTTGATACCAGGGCTTTTTTTACTTTTTTTAATACCAGTTTCATTGCTTGCCCAACAAAAGGGCTTTGTTATTAAAGGCACCATAACCGGACTTGCCGAAAACTCAAAGATTTCGCTCACCGATTTAAATAAAACTACCGATACGGTAGCCCGTGGCGTAGTAAGCAAAGGCAGTTTTGTATTAAAAGGCGCTGTGGCAGAACCCAATCTGCATCAACTGAACTTTGATGTAGCTGGTAAAAAGGCGGCGCTGTTTATGGGTAATGAAACGATAACCATTAAGGGAAGCATCGATAATGTACAGAAGCTTGATGTTAAAGGATCGCCGGCCAATGCTGACTTTATGGAGTTTCAGAATATATTCAATCCTTTATTTCAAACACTTACCACCCAAAATCAACAAATAAGCGCACGGGGAGGCTCCCTTCAACCTACCGATTCATTAATGGTAGCCTATAAAAAAACGTACGACAATATTGTAGCCGCTATCGACAAATTTGTAGTGGATAAAAAGTCATCGCCTGTAACCCCGTTCATGCTGTTGGTAACAAGGCAGCTTGAGCAGGACCCCGTTACACTCGAAAAAAGATTTAGTCAATTAAGCGCTCCGGTGCAACAGGGCTTTTATGGTAAGATATTACAGGAGAGCATAAACGATGGTAAAATAGGATCTGTTGGCAGCAGTGCCATCGACTTTATTCAAAACGATACTACCGGTAGCCCGGTATCGCTCACCTCATTCAGGGGAAAATATGTACTGGTTGATTTTTGGGCAAGCTGGTGCAGACCCTGCCGCATGGAAAATCCCAATGTAGTATCGGCCTATAACCGCTTTAAAGACAAGAACTTTACCGTGCTGGGTGTTTCGCTCGATAAAGCCCGTGAGCCCTGGATTCAGGCTATAAAAGATGACAATCTTACCTGGACGCAGGTGAGCGACCTGAAATTCTGGAGCAACGAAGTGGCCCGCAAGTATAAAATTGAAAGCATTCCTCAAAACTTTCTCATCGATCCCAGCGGAAAGATCGTTGGCAAAAACCTTCGTGGCGCCGACCTCGAAAGCAAATTGTGCGAATTGTTAGGATGCAAGTAGGTTAATATCAGAGATAAAAAATGTACTTAAAATAAAAAGGCCGTCCCGCATGCAGCGCGACGGCCTTTACTTTTTATATTTTGTATTCACTTCAACATTGAATATTCAACATTCAATATTCGTTATTAATTATTGATATCCTTTCCTTCCTGCAGGGTTTTAACCATCCTCTCAACATTGGTTTTATTACCGTTATCAGGTGCATGTGTAAGTGCTTTCTGGGCAAATGTCAGTGCTTTTTTATAATCGCCGATAGCAGAATAACCACGCGCCATGCCAACCTGTGTAGTGAACTCGTTGGGATTTTTATCGTAGTTTAATTTGAATACCTCAAAGGCTTCTTTGCCTTTTTTCTGCTGTAATAACTGCCGGCCATATGCGTGAACCTCCTGAACAGTGCCCATGGCCAATCCTTCTTTCATCAATGCCTGCGCTTCGGCTTCACGGTTCATTTTTTGTAAATACTGCGCTTTGGTTGATAAGGTTACAAAATTCTTTTGCCCTACGAATGTTGAGCTGAGGGCGCTTTCGGCCCATTTAAAGCCTTCTTCAAGATTAACGTTGTTTTGCAAACAAAACTGGGCTGCCTGGTTAAAACTTTGCCATCCGGGATTAAACCCTTTTTCACTACGCAGCTCACGACGGAAAGACTCCACCTGCAGGTTGTTATAATCTGTTTCAACTTTAAACGGGATCTTCAGCTTTTCCCACATCAGGGCAATAGTGGCCCCTGTATTGGTTTCATCGGTAAATGCGTAGGTTAACCATTCAACGCTTTTATCGAGCGGTTGTGGTTTTACTTTTACACGTAGCGCATCTTCTTTGGGATCATAAAAAAAGCTGCCCCATGAAGTAGAATTCTTTGAAAAGATGATCGTGCATTCATCGGGGTCATAGGCAATAAAGAAACCATAGGTACCGGCAGGCAGTGTTTGTCCTTCAATGCTTACAGGGGTACTAAATTCAATGGTAGTATTTTCGTTGGCCCCTGCACGCCAGGGAGCTGCTTTACTGGTGCCAAAACCCAAATCGGTGAAACCTTTATGAACCAGGTCGCCCCATATTTTACCTTCGCGACCTTTAACAGTTGGCCGGTCGTAATGAATGGTTACGTCGGTAATGCCTAAACGTTCGCCCACCATGGCTTTTTTATTACCGCCAAAAGGAGGTACCATTAATTGTGCAAACGAGGCAGTATGAAACAGTAATACTGAGCAGGCAATCAAAAGCTTTTTCATGTCAGTTAGTTTTTTGGAAAAAGGAAATTAATCAATTTGAAAATTTGAATACGGGCTGAAGTGGTTGGGTGGTTAACCTGTTTGATGGCTGGATTGCCTGAGCCTTGTATCTTACACCTTTTCCCTATTCCCGCTTTCTATGCTGCGATAAATGGCTTCAATGATTTTTATATCCTGGCGGCCCATTTCGCCGGGTACGCCGGATGGTTCATGCTGCAATATGCTTCGGGCAAAACCGTCCATCTGAAATGCCTGCTGGTTAATGTTGGCGTCGAAGGTCATAGGTACCTGTGGAGTAGTACCTACCATACCGCCGTACCGGTAGGCCTCTGATAATTCGAACCAGCCTTTTTCGGCTTTGACTTTCAGATAATTTATATGCTTATTGTAACTCGCTGTTCCTTTGGCAATAGTGCCGCCGGGAAATTCAAGCGTAAAGTGAATGGTTTCATCTACTTCTTTAAAAAAATCGGGGCGTGTTTTTTCTTCCGTTGCAGTAACATAGGTTGGTTCGGCGCCGGTTATATAACGGGCACTCTGAATGGCATAAATGCCCATGTCCATCAACGCCCCACCGCCTGCCAGTGATTTATTCAACCGCCAGGCATCGTCATCATCGTTCCAGCGAAAACCATTACCACATTCAATTTCCTGCACGGCGCCATATACCTTTTGCTGACCCAATCGCATCATTTCGCGGTTATAGGGTTCAAAATGCAACCGGTATCCGATCGACAGCATGCGTTTGGCTTTTTTACAGGCTGCGATCATTTCATCGCACTCTGCTGCATTCAATGCCATTGGTTTTTCGCATATCACATGCTTGCCTGCCAGGGCGGCCCGTATGGTAAATTCTTTATGCATTGAAACGGGCAATACAATGTAAACGATGTCGATAGCTTTATTATCGGCTATTTCATCAAAGCGCTGATAATTGTAAATGTTTTTGGCAGAAATGTTATACATCCCGGCCCATAATCTTTCTTTCGCCGGCGTACCGGTTACAATACCGGCCAGGTAGCAATGTTGTGTTTGCTGCAATGCGGGGCCTAACTGGTATGTGCTGTAACTGCCCAGACCTACCAGTGCAATGCCGAGTTTTTTTTCGGTTGAAGAATAGGCGGCCAGGGTTGAAAGCGCCGGTGATAATATAGCAGTGCCACCCAGCGATACATCACGTATAAAACGGCGGCGTGAATAATGATACGAGTTCGACATTGCCAGCAATTTTATGGAAGAAGGTGGTTATTAAAGTCAGAATTAAGTAGTTATTCAATTTTCAGACCATAACCTGTTGTGTATAATGGCAGCTATGAGTAAAAAGCAGATGTAATTTTTTTGCAGATTTTATTGCAAATCGGGGTTGAAAAACCAATTCAGTCACCGGTAGGATGCAAATAATAATGCATTTCTGTTGCCGGATACCGTTATGGTTCCGGCAAACAGAAATAATGCTGTAATTATTACTGTGGAATTATTTAATCAATTGTGTGGGGAAGAAGCTTAATCGTTATTCTTTTTACCACCGAACAACCTTCTGAAAAAGCCCTTTTTCTTTTTGTCGTCTTCCACAGCAGAATCTTTGCCAAGCTGGTTTTTAGCATTGCTGGCTTCTTTCAGCACCTTTTGCTCTTCCATTGCTTCTTTTGATTCTGTAGGGATATTTTGTGTATCGGGTTTGCCCAGATAAGCGTCTACGTTGCCATTGCCTTCATCCTGGCCTTCGGCGCCGGGCGGTGGTGTATGTTCAATATAGTTACCCAAATCGTAGTACTGCTGGTTCTTCATACTTTCGGGCTGTACAAATTTGGCTTGTCTGTCGAGTCCCAATGTTTTATCGCCAAATGCTTTTGAAAAGAAGTATTCCCAGATGGGCCTTGCGGCGGCGCCACCATAACCCAGGCCGCTTTCGAGGCGAATGAAACGGTCGTCGCAACCGATCCAAACACCAGCCATCAACTGTGGTGTAAAGCCAAAGAACCAGGCGTCGGAATTATCGTTGGTAGTACCGGTTTTACCACCCATTTCGGCAACGCCCAGGCGGCCACGCAAACCGGCGGCAGTACCAAAATCAACCGGGCCCTGCATCATGCGCGTCATAGTATAGGCCGAAGGCTGACTGATCACTTCTTTACGTTCGGTATCGAAACGCGCCAGCACATTGCCGTTCTTATCTTCAATACGGGTAATATAAACAGGTTTAATACTAAAACCACCGGTGGGGAACATGCTGTAGCCCCACATCATTTCGTATAACGACAGTTCGCAGGAACCCAAACTTATAGAAGGGTAGGGCGGAACTTTTGTTGGAATATTGATCTGATGCAGGAACTCGGCAAACCGCTTGGGCGTTGTTTGCTTGATTATATAAGCTGCCACTTCGTTGATTGAATAGGCCAAACCGGTGGCCATGCTGCGCATGCCCGATACTTTGGGATTGGGTTTGGCTGGCACATAACCCGAACCGGGGAAATACTGCTGCGTGGCCTCGCACATGGTTTCGGGGGTAAAGCCATATTCTTCAATAGCCAGCGCATACAGGAACGGTTTTATAGAAGAACCTACCTGGCGTTTCGTTTTAAGGTTTGCGTGATCGTACTTGTAATTTTTAAAATCGATGCCGCCAACCCAGGCCTTTACCTGTCCGCTCATAGGATCGGTTACCATAAAGGCGGTTTGCAGCATTTCGCGATGGTATTTGATGGAGTCGATCGGGGTCATCACGGTATCTTTTTCCCGCTTAGGGTTCCATGCAAATACTTTCATGTGCACTTTTTGTTTGAACGATTTCCTGATCTCATCATCGCTTAATCCATCGGCTTTCAGATTCTTCCAGCGATCAGAATTCTTCATGTAATTCTCAAGAATGTTTTCGTGGCCCTTCCACACTGCATCGGTACGCAAACTTCTTTGAGCGGCCAGCACGCGTTGCAATACAGGAAGGTGTTTGGCCACTGCTTCTTCGGCATATAGCTGCATACGCGGATTGATGGAAGTGTACACATGCAATCCATCTTCGTACAGGTCATAATTTTCGCCGTCGGTCTTTTTATGTTCGCTGCACCATTTTTTCAGGTCGTCGCGTATTACATCGAGGAAGTAAGGTGCAATACCGTTGTTTTCATTTAACTTTTTATAGTTAAGACGAATAGGTTGCTTTTTTAGGTCCGATGCTTCGGGGGCTGCGAGATAACTATTTCTTGCCATTTGATCGATAACCGTGTTGCGGCGTTCGAACGAGGACTTGTAATTAGTTCGGGGGTTATAGGTGCCGGTAGCTTTCAGCATACCGATCAGCACAGCGGCTTCACCAACATTCAGGCGGTCGGGCTCCTTTGAAAAGAAGGTGCGGGCCGCATTTCTGATACCGTACACGTTATCGCTGAAAGAAACGGTATTGAGGTATAAGGCAAGAATTTCCTGCTTGGTAAAATTCCTTTCGAGCTTAACGGCAATGATGTTCTCTTTTAATTTTTGTATCAAACGGGCAATGCGGTTATCGGCCCTTTCATCGAACATGTTCAGCGCCAGTTGTTGGGTAATGGTACTGCCGCCGCCTTCTTTACCTAAAAAGAAAATGGCGCGGGCCAGGGACCGGCCATCGATGCCGGAGTGGTCATAAAAGCGTTCGTCTTCGGTAGCCACCAGCGCGTCGACCACATGTTTCGAAATGTCTTTATACTGAACAAAGCTGCGGTTGCCTTTTTCCTTGTAATATTTACCCAGCATGGTGCCGTCGTCGCCATACACTTCAGAGGCCAGGGTAATGGAAGGATTTTCCAATTGGGCCAGCGAAGGCATTTCACCAAATAAGCCAAAGCTTATAAGGGTGAACAGGAGGATAACGATCAGAAATCCGATAAGGAATATTTTCCAGAAAATTTTAACTGCGCGCGTCATATACCTGGGAATTTAGCAAATGGAATCGTCGGTTTGGGCTTATGCGTTGCAAAAATCATGCTTTATAGCCGATAAAAGAACCGATGTGTACGAAAGTATTCTTAATTTCTTGTATGAGCGTGATTAAAGCATTGGTAACCAAATAACTATTAAAGAAATATCGAATGTCGAATGATGAATGTAGAACTTCGAAGGTTTCTTCATTTCAACGTTCGACATTTAAAATTCGATATTCAATATTAAAATTTGCCGGGAAAACTTTGCGACAGGAATTTCTTAAAGGCTTCAACGTCTTTGGTGTTTTTCAACACTTCGAGGTTGTTGTCGGTGATAATGCCAAAGGAATATTTATTGGCGGGCAGCCAGGGAATGATTTCACTTACAGCCAGCTTGCGGGTTTTATCGATGTATTCGATGGCGGCATTGGCATTGGGGAACGCGCCGATCATTACCAGCTTAACATCGTCTGAAACAGCCTGGTTATTAACACTGAAACCTTTTGCTGAGTATTGTTCCCTGTTGTACCGGGTAAAGGCATTACGCGCTTCATTTACGTATACAGGGTCAACTTTATCGAGCAAAATAACCACATAGTGTGGGTTCTCAGCATTGTTGGTAAGCACCAATGCTTTGGGTGGAGCCACTTTTGCCTGCACCGAATCTTTTTTAACCGGGGCAGGTGGCGGCAGTTGCGTAGGCTTTTGCGCCGGTGGTGTAACCGGTTTATCGGTTTTTGCTACCACAGGTGGTTGCGCCGGTTGCTGTGGTTTGGGAACGTTGGTTTGCGCAGAATCTTTTTTGGCAACAACCGGTGATGGTTGCTGCGTTGTTGGTTTGGCTATGGCGACTGTATCGCGTGTTTGCGGCACATATACAACAGGAGGCGGCACTACAATGCCTGTAGGTTCTGCCATACCGGTAGTGTCTTCGGCCGGACGCTCAATTTGCAGTTTGGTAAGGTAATCTTCAATCTGCTGGCGACGGCCCAGTACATCTATAAGCGTGCGGGCTTTAAGGGCCAGCGGCGAATTGGGATATAAACGAATGATATCCTGCAATGTTTTTTTGGCCGTACTGTCTTGCCGCTGCTGAATGTAATAAACAGATTGTATATACAATAACCGGGGTGTCCAGTAATTGTTGCTGTATAGGCTGTCGGCTATTTTCTTTTGCTCCAGCGCCTGGTCAAAACTACCTTCTATAAACAGGTTGTAAATATTGTCGTAGCGGCGCGTCATATCCAGTTTGGCAGTGCTGTCGGTCGATATTCCTGTTGGGTTGGAAACAATTTTTTCATAGCTGCTGCCTGGATATTTCTGTTTCAGTTCATCCTGAACAGCCTTTGCCTTTGCTTCATCACCGGTTTTTGAATAGCAATACGCCAGCATGAACAGGGCTTCGGGCCGCTTTTTGCTATCGGGGAAGCGCGAAAGAAATTCTTCCAGCGTACTGATGGTCATGGGGTAATCTTCCAAACCTTCGAGGTAGGCTTTGCCAAGTCCGAATTGCGCCAGTTCAATTGAATCGTTCGAAACTTTTATCTGGGCCGGGGTAAGCGGCACCTGTTTTAATAACGATTCATATGTAATTGGCCCGGTAGCAGCTGCGTCGGTACCGGCTTTACCGGCATCCCCTGCAATGCCCATAGCCGGAAGCACCTGCTTAAGAGCGGCCAAACGCTGCCAGTTATCTACATTGGGCCTGTTGCCCCATTTACCTTTAAATTCAGTATATCCTTTCGCTTTAAGTGAATTATTATAAAAGTACCAGTCGCCTTTTGTATTGGTGCCAAACAAATCGGTTGGCCCGTTGTCGTTGTTAAAATCAAGCGGACCGCCGCCTGTACCTGAAGCGTTTTCATCTTCCTTAAGGCCCTGCTGTTTGCGTAATTGCTTTACCAGCTTTTTAATATAGGCCTCGCGTTCGGCATCGGGCATGGCAGCTACACGTTGCAGGCTGTCTTCACGATTGATAGTTGTTTGATAAGCAACGATTTTTGCCAGTGCCGATCTTAATTTTTTTAATGCTTCCGGATCGGTGATATCGGGAGTTACATTGGTAATACTATCGTAATACCGTTTGGCATCTGAATAGTTCTTTTCTTTAAACGACAGCCCGGCGAGCAGTAAAAAAGCTTTTGTGCGAACAGTATTGTCGTCGCCCGGGTTTGCCGTTGCTTTTAATAAAAATGCTTTGGCGCCCGGTACATTATTACGCTCCAGTTCCATTTCGGCGGCAGCATAATAAATGATATCACGGTAGGCGAGGTATTTGTCTTTACGCGCCATCTTAGACAACTCCTTGATATTTTCCTGAATCACCTTTTCATCGCCCTTATGCTGACGGATCGAGTTCAGGCGGGCATACACTTCAAGCACGGGGTTAAGGGTACGACTAACCGTTTTGTCGAAAAATTGAGCGGCTTGTTCACTTTTTCCGGCCTTCTCATACATTTGGCCGATAAGGTATTCCCAGCGGGCCTTTTCTTCCCTGTTTTCGGCATTATCGAGCGCCTGCTCAAGATAAAAAGCCGAACTATCGTACATCTGTTGCTTATAAAACCAAAGGGCCTGCATTTCGCGCAGATCGGTTTTTAGCCGTTCGGGAAAAAGCGGGTCGTGTTTTAAAGTTTCAATTAAACCGGCCGCTTCGGGCGTTTCATCCCTGGCCAAAAATGTTCTGATTTGCCAGATGAAGGATTCATTGCGGCTGGGCGGGCTCGACCACACTTTTTTAGCGATGTTGGTGTTTTCTTTGGTAGAAATGGAAAATGCGTTGTCGCCCTCGCTGGCATTGCTGCCGATGGGTTTATCGTATCCGTCTTTTTCCTTGGGCGAAAAAGCGTAGTTGATATATTGAAAACTAAAATACGCCGAGTCGAGCTCTTTTTTGAAATAATAGGCTTCGCCCATGAGCATGTACAGATTGTCGATCCAGCTGTTTCGCAGATCGTGGATCAGAATGCCTGCATTGGCCTTGTAAATCACCGAATCGAGCTCAACCTTATCTTTTGAGGTAACATCAAGACTATAATTGTAAAACGAAAGCAGCCGGGTGTAGTCGTCTTTGTGGTATGCTTTGGCGCGGGCAATTACTTCTTCGAGCTTTTTGTTGGCGTTAAAGTGCCAGTTGAATTTGGTGATGCCGTTTTGGGTAAAGCGGCGAACGATGGTGAACTTTTTTTCTTCGGTTTTTTCGGAACCCAGCTTCCTATTCTCGTATTTCTTTGGCTTTTTCAGGTCAAAAGAAAGCGTAGGCTGCCCGTATATATCCGGCAGCGCAGCGAGCAGTAATACAACAAATACAAATATCCTCGTCAAAACCGTTTTTTATTTCTATCAGCAAACTAAACCTTATTAACTGATTTTCAAGAAAAATATTTTGTGTGGGCGTTAAATTTTATACAGATGTAATTCAATTAAAATAACTTATTACCTTTAGCGTTTTGAAACTCTCTCTATGGCTAAATTCGTTGCCCAATCTACCCTTAAGCGCCTGCAGAACCGGTACCGGCTGGTAGTTATGAACGATGATACTTACGAAGAGGTTGTGACGTTTAAATTATCCAGACTGAGTGTTTATGTAACGCTCAGCACCATTTTTGTGTTGCTGACCGGCTTAACTGTGGCTCTTATTGTGTTTACGCCCCTGCGTATGTATATTCCCGGTTATGGGGATGTAAATGCTGCGCGGGAACTCAGGGAATTGAAGGTGCGTACCGATTCGCTGGAACAGGCGATGCAGTATAAAGACAATTACCTTGACAATGTAAAAAGTGTATTGCAGGGAAATATCAGCGTTAAACTGGATACTACAACGCTTAAAATTCCCAGCACCGAAAATATTGAAGAATAAACCAACCATACCGTATGTTTAATCAAAAATCCAAGTCCGAAACCTACAGTGAAACCGCTGCAGCCGGCACAGGCGCTGCTACTATTATTGCAGCAGGAACTACATTAAAAGGAGATATTGCCAGCAATGGCGATATTCGTATCGATGGCACCCTGCAGGGTAACATTCAATGCCAGGCCAAAGTGGTAATTGGCAGCAATGGTACTGTAGAAGGTGATATTTCGGGTCAGCAGGCCGATATCATGGGTAAAGTAACCGGCACCATTAAGGTAAAAGAGTTATTGCAGTTAAAAGGCGGCAGCCTGGTAAATGGCAATTTATATGCAGGTAAACTGCAGATAGAGCCAAGCGCCAATTTTAATGGCCAGTGCCACATGACCTCTGCTACCAATGGCGTGGTGAATGATGTTGTTGTTGACAAGAAAGGGGAGAAACTGCAGAAAGCCTAAGCTAATCCTTCGGCTTTGCTCAACTGGTGCCTGACTTTCAGTTACCGGTATTAATCATTTAATCAATAATCTTTCGAAAACCAGGTGTTATCGAAACAGGTATCTATTTGCTTAAATGTATGGTTTTTAGGTTTAAAGTTTTAACCTGTGTACACCTCACTGCCTGGTGCCCATTGCCCACTGCCTTCTTGCGCCTTGAACCTTGTGTCTTGTGCCTTCTGTCTTCTCTGCTTATCTTTGCCCCTCATTTTTACAACAATGACAAATAAAACGGTTTTCAGGTCTTTTCTTCCGCTGTTGCTGATGTTTATTATTACCAATGCTTTGTTTTTAACAGCCAGCGCACGTTTTGCTGCCTGGAACCTGAGCTCTGATGTATTAATAACAGGCAACCTGATCTTATTTGTGGCTACCGCCCTTTCGTTTTATTTATATATCCGCTCGTTGCAAACAAAGAACGCACAGGCCATTGTAAGAACTGTGTATTCGGGCGTATTAGTGAAAATGATGATTTGTTTGATTGCCGTGTTTATTTATATTAGCATAACGCGTAAAGCTGCGAACAAGGGAGCCATCATCGGATGCATGATCCTGTACCTGCTTTACACGTTTGGTGAAGTTGCTATTCTGATGAAATTGAGCAAGCAAAATAAGAATGTCTAAGAAGCAGGCGCCACTCGAATACCTCAGTAAATTTATCCCTGCCGCGGCTGTACCCCGTGTGCTGGAATTTTTGCACCAGTATAAAGTACACTTAACTATCACGCGTGAACGCAAATCGGTATTGGGCGATTACCGCCATGCAACCCAGCACAAAAATCACCGCATCAGTGTAAACGGCAATTTAAATCCCTACGCTTTTTTGATTACGCTTATTCACGAACTGGCGCATTTGGTAACCTTTAATCAGTATGGCCACCGGGTGCAGCCCCATGGCCGCGAATGGAAAAACTGTTATGCCCTGTTGTTAAAAGATTTTATGGGAAAGCAAATTTTTCCCGCCCTGGTTGAGCAGGCATTGCTGCAATCTATGCACGACCTGCCTGCAAGTAGTTGCGCCGATGAAGACCTGATGCGTGTACTAAAGCAGTTCGATCCGCATAACGGCCTGGTAATGGTAGAAAGCTTATCCGAAGGACAATTATTTGATATCGGCGAAGGACGCATATTTAAAAAAGGAAAGAAGCTGCGCAAACGATACCAGTGTACAGAATTGGAAACAGGTAAGCTGTATTTGTTTAGTCCGATTTATGAAGTGAAAGCCTGTTAAGTTCTTAGTTCTCACCAGAACCTTGACTTAGAACTTATAACTCTTTCAACATCCACACATCACATCCAAAATGTCCTGTATTGCCGAGGGGCCCATCCAAATACCGGAAGCCGAATTTTTCGTATACCGACATTGCTTTTCGTAATTCGGGCATGGTTTCGATATACACCTTTTTATAACCCGTTCCGGCTGCAAACTCCAGCGCTTTTTCGATCAGCATTTTACCGATCCCCTTTCCACGGGCCCCGGCAGTTAAATACATTTTTACCAGCTCACAGGTATCTTCGGGCAAACCGGCAGAAGGAAAAATACCGGCGCCACCAATGAGGCTGTTATTTAATTCGGCCACATAATAAATGCTGCCGGGTGTTTGAAACAGTTCGTATAAAGCATCGGTGGTAGCATCGTAGTATACGGTGCCGGGTTTGTTGGCGCCAAATTCGGCCAGGGCATTACGCACAATAATTGCAAGTGGTTTGTTATCGGAAGGCTGAATGGTTCTGATGGATGCGGTTGACATGATGCAAAAGTAAGGCAACAAGGCATAAAGGCACAAGGATCAGGAGGGTACGATCAAAACGACAAAGAGATTACTCTGGAACTACAAAATCGTAATTCCTGATACAGTTAAGTTCAAAAATAAATAAGGGGAAGGGGGAGTAGTGCGAATTAAGCGAGAAGGGCCATCAAACTATAGATTATTACATAGGCTACAAAGATGAAGCCGAAGAATAGTCGTACGGGATTTTTCATTTGCTACAGATTAATCAGGTTAACGAATGGTTTAACATTTTATTATTAACAAAATTCTGTGCCAAACACGAATTATCCACAAGAGATAATTACGAACATTTGAAAATACAGAAAATACGGTATGCTTATCGGAACAGTACTAACGGTACAATAGGGAGTAATTATTAGGGGTAGTGGTTGTACCTGGTTTTATATTATAACAATACAAAGATATATTCCTGCAGCATTATTCATAGAAGTGTGACGGAATTAAATATCCACAGTTTGCATCAGGCTTTGCAGCCTTTGTAACAGGCGTCTGTTACACATAGTGAGCGTTTAAAAAGTTGCGCTCGTAAAATTACGAATTACGATAATTGTGCTTTATACGAATAATACATGTTTCATCGTAGTCATACCTAAAATAATCGCAGATGTACGAAAGTTTGTAATGAATATACTTCTCAATATAAACTTAACGTTACATCTTTATAATAACGACAGGATATTTGTTAGTAATGCTTACCTTTGCATCGTTAAAAAAAAGTCCAACGTTTAGTGAGAACCGAAAACATACATAACGCTATTAAAGTTTATAACGGTACTGCATCTTTGAAAATATGCAGTGAAGTTGTCGCCAAAGGAATTTCCTGTTTGTTTTTGCAAACGGGTTTTTTTATTTTAACACCTGTTATCTGTACACTATTGTCAAATACGTATACAGGTAAGGGTTTATTCCTATCGGTATCTAAGTTTACCTCCGACCTGGGCGAATTAAAGGAGCAAAAACTTGAAAAGCGAATAAAATGTTTCGATCTTTATACCGGCAAACAAAAAAATTCGTTTTAACATAGAGAATCCAAAATCCAGATAGAAAAACCAGTCCAACGTCCGAAAAACCAAACCGTATTCCTGTGTAAAACCATCCATGTCCAATGTCCGTAAAAACCGAAAAATCCGAATTCCGTTGAAAACCAAAATGATCCGAAATTCCTAATGAGAACTGAATCCAGGTATCCTAATTGAAAACAAAACCGTCTCGCAAAAAAATTGTCCCCGCTTCCGTTGCGGGGACATTTATTTTAAGCCAACCTCACTTTAAAGTGTCTCAGAACCTGTACGAGCCAGCCCGATACGTCGGGATCTATTGTTGCCCACATCTCAAAAACGCATTACCGGTTACATCTTTTATTGCTCTTCCCGTGCTGTTTTAGCTGCCGCTTGATAAAAGGCAAAATAATGAGCTGCACCCTGAAAATGTGCCAAACGGCTATTTGCTGTGCCTGCATTATATTAACTTGTATACACATTATGCGGCATTTAATTGCAATATGTTTATTCCTCGTTTTGCTGGCAGGCGTAAAAGGGCAAATTCCCCGGACCAATTCAGGACAATTTGAATATACGGGTGAAATAATTGCAGAAAACATCCCCCGGATAATGGAAAAAGCCAGATCATTTTTTAATCAGCCTTTTCTGGTGCACTGGGATTCAATAGCGCGTGAAGATCAATCCGAAAATATGGAGGTAACAGGTACAGGCCATATTACTGTAAAAGCAAAGCAACGCGGATTGTCAATGCCCTCTCCGATACCGGTTTCATTACGCCTGAAAATTGAAATACGCAACGGTCATTACCGCTACACCATAAATCATTTTGTGGTAAATGGTAAAGACGGTGGTATACGCTTTCCGCTTGAAGACAAGCCCGATTCAGTAAAATCAATCTTATACGACCAGCTTATTCAAAACACCCACAAACGGGTGAGCTTTATGATAGGATGGCTGAAGAAGTATATGAAAGGTGAAGAATAAGTTCTAAGTAAAAGTTCTAAGTAATAAGTTTTAGGTAATAAGTAAAGGCAGGTGTTTAAATGAAAAAATCCCATCTCTTTCAAGACGGGATTTTCTTTATATTTTTTTCCGGCCTTCGCCCTGAAGGACGGAGCTATATTACGCAACAGCTTTACCAACCAAAGCAGCAGCCTCACTTAACAGAATAGCAGATTGTACTTTCAGTCCGCTTTCTTCGATGAGCTTTTTAGCTTCTTCGGCATTGGTGCCCTGCAAACGCACAATGATGGGAACAGTAATATTGCCAATCGATTTATACGCATCGATAACACCCTGGGCAACACGGTCGCAACGAACGATACCACCAAAGATGTTGATGAGAATTGCTTTTACTTTCGGATCTTTTAAGATAATGCGGAAACCGGCTTCAACGGTTTGTGCATTGGCAGTACCGCCTACATCCAAAAAGTTGGCAGGTTCACCACCGCTGAGCTTGATCATATCCATGGTAGCCATGGCCAAACCGGCGCCATTTACCATACAGCCCACATTGCCATCGAGCTTTACAAAGTTCAGGTTGTGTTTACCTGCTTCTACTTCGGTAGGATCTTCTTCGCTGATATCACGCAATGCTTCGAGGTCGGGATGACGCATGAGCGCATTGTCGTCGAGGTTCATTTTACAGTCAACCGCAATGATCTTTTCATCGGCGGTTTTGAACAGCGGGTTGATCTCGAGCATCGAGCAATCAAGTCCTACATATGCGTTGTATAAGTTGGTAACAAACTTTACGCAGTTTTTAAAGGCTTCGCCTTTAAGACCGAGGTTGAAGGCAATTTTACGTGCCTGGAAACCCAGTAAACCGCCACCGGGATGTACCCACTCCTTAAATATCTTTTCAGGTGTTTTGTGTGCTACTTCTTCAATATCCATTCCGCCTTCGGTGCTGTACATGATCACATTTTGTCCTTTTGAACGGTCGAGCAAAATGGATAAATAAAATTCTTTTACCGGGTTGGGGCCGGGATAGTATACGTCCTGGGCCACCAGTACTTTGTTCACCACTTTACCAGCGGCGCCGGTTTGAATGGTAACCAGCGTACCGCCTAATATATTCGAAGCGATTTGTTTTATTTCTTCGGCATTTTTACCAACTGCCACACCGCGTTGCTCAGTGCCCTGTATTTTTCCTTTTCCGCGCCCACCTGCATGTATTTGTGCTTTTACTACTGCGAAGCTATTGCCGTACTGAACTTTCAAATTCTTATATGCCTCTTCGGCTGCGTCGGCCCTATCGACCGGAATGCCTTCCTGCACCGGTACGTTGTATTTTTTGAGCAATTCTTTTGACTGATATTCGTGAAGATTCATGCCGTAAAAATTTTGGCGAAATTAGGGAAAAAAGCTATTAAGTTCTTAGTTCTTAGTTCTGAGTTCTCAGTTCTTAGTTCCGGGTTTGGAGGTGCATCCTTATATTTGCACGCATTTTACCATCGGTAGGTACCACCATCAATATTATTTATCCTTTATGCCCAATATTATCCAGCAATTACAGGAAACCACTTCTTTTATCCAAAGTATTTATCCCCATGCTCCCGAAACCGGTATTGTTTTAGGCAGCGGCCTGGGAAACTTTGCCCAGGAGCTGGTTGTTGAAAAGGAGATCGGCTATGAAAGCATTCCGCATTTTCCTGTTTCTACGGTAGAAGGGCATCATGGCAAACTGATATTTGGCGAACTAAGCGGCAAAAAGATTGTAGTTATGGCCGGACGGTTTCATTTTTACGAAGGCTATTCACCCGAACAGGTGGCGTATCCTATTCGTGTAATGAAACAACTTGGCATACGGCATTTGTTGCTATCCAATGCAGCTGGCGGGGTAAATCCGGCTTTTAAAGTGGGCGATCTGATGATCATTAACGATCACATCAGTTTGAGTATGGTAAACCCGCTGATCGGTAAAAATCACTCCGAACTCGGGCCTCGTTTTCCCGATATGAGTGAGCCTTATAAAAAAGATATCATTAAAAGGGCCAGGCAAATTGCTGCCGATTTGAATGTGAAGGTGCAGGAAGGTGTTTATTTTGGCGTTACAGGGCCTACTTTCGAAACCAGGGCCGAATACAAAATGATTCACCGCCTGGGTGGTGATGCTGTTGGAATGAGCACAGTGCAGGAAGTGATCATTGCGGTACATATGGACTTACCGGTTTTTGCCATGAGTGTAATTACCGATATTGGTATTCGGGAAGAAGAAAATGTTATAACACACGAAGAAGTATTACAGGCCGCCCGGGAAGCCGAACCAAAATTGACCGCAATATTTAAGCAGTTGGTGGCCGAACTGTAATTTGTACAATTAACTTTCTTATAACCGGGAACGGTTTATTAATTATTAATTTGTTGCCTTGTTTAATAATCGTTCATATTTGTTGCATTTCCGTTATATATCTTTTTTATTATTGATATTACTGTCTGGCCTTGTGAACACAACGAAGGCGCAGGATGATATTCTTCGTAAGGCGCAGGGACGCTTCAGCGGCCTCGGCGGCGGAACAAAAGGAGGGGGCGATAGCATTGCCCACCGTACCGGTTTGGAAGATTCGATCACTATACGTTTCCGTTATCTCGATACAAGCAGGGTGCAGAACTTTGATTCGGTATTATTCGATTTTACCAAACGTTTGCCGGTTCCCTGGTATCATGTAACGCTGGGTAATTTGGGAAATCCGTCGCGCAGTTTGCTTTTTTCTCCTATCATGAAACCGGGCTGGGACCACGGATTTCATGCCCTGGATATATATAATTTCACTGTAAGCGAAGCCCGTTTTTTCAACACTACGCGGCCTTATGCCGAACTGAATTATATGCTGGGTTCCAAGTCGGAACAAATGATCCGGTTAATGCATACACAAAACCTGAAGCCTAACTGGAACATGGCATTTGAATACCGGTTGATCAATTCGCCGGGATTTTTTCAAAACCAGAACACCAATCACAACAATTACAGGTTCACCTCGTGGTACCAGTCAAAAAACAAGCGCTACCAGAACTTTATTGTAATTGTAGGGAACAAGCTACAAACGGGTGAAAACGGAGGTATTAGATCAGATGCAAATTATTTAGACAGTGCCGGCGGCGCTTACGACGAACGGGCGAATATTCCCACACAGCTGGGTCCCGATAATCCCGGAAGCCGCAATTTTTTCAGCACTAATATTTTTACAGGTACTTATTTTACGAATGCAACCTACATGATGCGGCAGCAGTATGATGTGGGGCAGAAAGATTCAATTGTTGTTAATGATACAACGGTTATTCCATTGTTTTATCCGCGGTTGCGGCTTGAACATACCATCAGTTTAAGCACCTATAATTATCGTTTCAGGGATAACAGCGCTACCGATGGTACTTATTACGATTCGCTGTATGCTATTAAACTGCAGTTGGACTCACTTAAATCAGCCGATACTATTTTTATACGCGATCACTGGAAGGAAATAGTGAATGATTTTTCGATATACACTTTTCCCGATGCAAAGAACGCACAACAATTCCTGAAACTGGGCGCTGCGTTTCAAACCCTGCAGGGAACATTCGATTCAGCGTTTACGACTATTTCAACTAAGAACTATTATAACTTTTTTGTACACGGCGAATACCGCAACCGAACAAGAAATCAGAAGTGGGATGTTGAAGCGCTGGGCAATTTTTATGTAAACGGGTTTAATGCAGGCGACTATAATGCATATATAAGTCTGCGCCGGTTGATCAGCCGCCAGATCGGCTACTTACAGGTAGGATTTCAAAATACCAACCGCACTCCTTCATTTGTATATAATCCTACCAGCAGCTTTTACCTCGATACAACGGCAATTGATTTTAAAAAAGAAAATATTACAACGCTTTTCGCCACGTTCGAGCAGCCTAAATTAAGACTGAAGCTTTCGGGCAGCTATTACCTGGTTACCAATTACGCCTATAATTCAGGTTTTATAACAGTAGGGCAGGCTTCTACCTTATTTAATGTATTGCAGGTAACAGGAGAAAAGATTTTCAGAATAGGCGGTAAATGGAACTGGAAAACCTGGCTGGTATTGCAACAACGGGTAGGCGACGGACCGGTAAACCTTCCGCTGCTTACCACCCGCAACCAGGTAGGGTACGACGGAACGCTTGGTTTCAAAAATCTGCGCATCAGCTTTGGCGCCGAAATGCGTTATTTCACATCTTACAAAGCGCCGCGCTATTCACCGGTTAACGGACAATATTTTTTTCAGAACAGTACTACGGTTAGCTTAAGGTTGCCCGATATAAGCGCCTATCTGCACTTCCGTATTAAAAGCTTTACCGCCTATGTACGGGCCGAAAACCTGAATTCGCTTAATCCTTCGCAGGGTGGATTTACAAAGAATAATATTCCTACCATAAATTATCCCTATCCCGGCATGCAGATTAGGGTGGGTGTGTTCTGGAGTTTTGTGAATTAGTTCTAAGTTCTCAGTTCATGAAAATCCAACATGATGGCCGAAAAGGGTCTGGTGTTTTCTTAACCTAATGCCAAGCGATGCCAGTATAATACCAATGGTTATAGCATAAATGCCAAACAGGATGGTAATGGTTAAAATACCGGCAGCAGGCATAATCAGCAACAGAAAGCTAAAGACAATGCTTAATATACCCGATGCAATATACCAGCCTTCGCCTCTGATAACCTTACGTAAACGAACAGCCCAAACTATTTCGGCCACACCGATCAATAATGCCCAAAAGGCCACCAGTGAAAGAATGGCAACGGCGGTAGCAAACGGATTCAGGAAAGTGATAATGCCTATAACAACACCTAAAATACCCGATGCCATTAACCAGGCCCAGGTGCGCATGGTTCTTCGGGCATTGAAGGCTGCCACAATAGAAAAAATGCCATCTATAAACATATAGGCGCCTAAAAATATCACCAGCACAGTAATGGTACTGCCCGGAAATAATATTGCCAAAACACCCAATAGAATGGCAAATATGCCTCTTACTAAAAAGAGCCACCAGTAGTCGCTAAAATGTGGGTTCATGGTCTTATTTTTTACCGTGATAGTATTATATAACCGGCATCAATTATTATACCCGTACAGTTCTGCCATGGTTTTGCGGCCGGCTGCTGGTGGCATAGAATTTTCAGCAGCACAAAATTCTGTAAATCAAATCGGTAATTATATAAAAATGGTAACTGTATGTTTGCTTTCTTACAGTCGGATAACAAAAGCCCTGTAAAAGAGCACATAACGTGTTTTTAGCTTTATGAGTTAACTTGCATGTTGTGCGATGATAAAAAATTACTATGTTATTGCGAATAAAAAATATGGTGTGCAACCGTTGTAAGTGGGTCGTTAAAACTGAATTGGAAAAACTTGGGCATGAGGTAATGATTATAAACCTTGGTGAAGTAGAATTGAAGAATGAAGTAACGCCGGTGCAGTTACAGGATATTGAGAATAAGCTGCAGGAATTTGATTTTGAACTGATCAGTGATAAGTCGTCGGTGCTTATTGAGCAAATTAAAACGCTGATCATTGAGCTGGTAAAAAAGCCCGAAGCGCTGGAAAAACAAAATCTGTCGCAATACCTTTCGCAGCAATTGCATAAAGATTATTCTGCATTAAGCAAATTGTTTTCAGAAGTAACAGGCATCACCATTGAACAATATTTTATTCTGCAAAAAATTGAAAGGGCCAAAGAACTGATGGTGTATGATGAATTAAGTCTTACCCAAATTGCCTGGGAACTTGGCTATAGCAGTGTGGCGCACCTGAGCAGCCAGTTTAAAAAAGTAACAGGATTAACCCCACGCCATTTTAAAAATTTAAAAAATAAGCAGCGCAAACCGCTTGATGAGGTTTAGTGAGTAGTATCTTCGATAGCTTTAGTTAAATGCTTTCAGTAACAGTTGATAAATTTTTTCCATGGCGGTTACCTTCAAAAATCCTTCGATAACCTTTCAAAATACGCCCGGTCCACAAACCGATCAATACACCTGGAAGTATCCATAACAACCAGCTAAAAGAACCTATTTGCACGTTCACAACAATAAAAGCAGTTACTGTTGCCGCAAATGCACCACCCATGCGGGCGCCATGGGTAAAGAACCAATGCTGTTTATTTGCAGGACGTTTATAAAATCGGCGAATGTCTTTTACCCCGCTCAAAAAGCAAAAAACACCGAATGAAAGGGGCACCATGCCCCACATGCCCCGTTGCATAAACCAAATAAAACTAAAAGCGGTAAGAGCAAGTCCCGATATAATTCCTGTGCAACTGATCAGCCAGTCGGTAAAAGCCGGGCGCTGATTCATATGCTGCTTTTTTAAATATAACACCCGGTATCCTGAGCAGGTAAGGTAATAGCTGAAAAAACCTACCATAAACAAAAAGGGAATGTTCTTTGCAATGGAAATAAAAGTAGCGGTAATAAACACGCCGGTCATTCCGCTAAAAAATATCTTACCGGTAAGCCGGTGCAAACGGGCCCCTTTTTTATTGATCATCGAAATAAGTCCGCATACCAGAGATACAAAACCGCTGATGATGTGAACGATTAATATGCTATGTAACAGGATTGCCATACATTGACGGAGTTTAATTTTAAATTTTTGGTGAGCATCGTCAATGCAAATATGCCTGTGTTTCAGGGCGTTTTCCAAATGCAAGGGATGAGTTGCAGGTATTTGGGGCGAATTGCAAACAAATTACCTGTCGTCGGAGCCTGCCCGACTACTGGCGGGTCGAAGGGTTATTTGTTCCGAAAGAACGGCATTCAGGTTGCGCGAAACGGGAATCAGTTCTTCAACATCTTTCAGGTGCAGCTTGTACCCCTGCGCATTGCCGCTAACATGTTCTACGGCAGAAAGGTTTACAATATAAGCCCGATGACACCTGAAAAACTGCGGGTAGGCGGCTATCATTTCTTCGGCTTTGCGAAGGGTATTGCGCAACAGGTGAGTGGCCGGCTTATTTTGTTGTACATAAAATATCCGAACGTAAT
>Ga0114129_10001868_pt1 | contig 28696 bp, 26 predicted proteins | sample RhiMetdeltSRZDD1_FD_80071 | JGI IMG/M metagenome (GOLD analysis project Ga0114129, IMG submission 80071) | Populus rhizosphere microbial communities from Tennessee, USA - Rhizosphere MetaG P. deltoides SRZDD1 (version 2) (version 2) | ecosystem: Host-associated > Plants > Roots > Rhizosphere >... | reverse complement strand
ACCGATCCGCGCGCGGGCCGCAGGGGCCGGGCCCGGCGGCGGTGCTAGGATGAGCGGGACGGCAACCGTCTGCGCGGGAGGTGCACCATGCCGGGACCGACCTATCAATGGCCCGTGGCGCCCGTGGGACGCCGGGCGCTCCCCCTCGTGCTGGCCACCGCCCTCCTCACGGGCGTCCCGGGGGGCGCGGCCGCCCAAGCCTCCAAAGGCGCGGACCAGGTCGTCGAGGGCGCCAAGAAGATCGGCAAGGGCGTCGAGGAGACCGCCAAGGGGATCGGCAAGACGGTCACCGAGGGCGCCAAGGAGGTCGGCAAGCGGGCGGAGGGCGCCGGCCAGGAGGCCAAGCCCACGGCCGACCGGCTGCACGACAGCGCCAAGGGCTTCGGCGAGTCGATCTGGGCCGGGATGAAGTCGGTCGGCCGCACCCTCGAGCGGTTCTTCACCGGGAAGTAGCGCACCCCGGCCGGCTCACATCTCGCGCCGCCCTTCGAGGGCCCGCGAGAGCGTCACCTCGTCCGCGTACTCGAGGTCGCCCCCGACCGGCAGCCCGCGCGCGATCCGCGTGACGCGGAGGCCGAGCGGCCGGAGCAGCTTGGCGAGGTAGAGCGCGGTCGCGTCCCCCTCGACGTTCGGGTTCGTCGCCAGGATGACCTCGCGGACGTGGTTCGCCTCGACCCGGGCGAGCAGCTCCCGGACCTTGAGCTCGTCCGGGCCGATGCCGTCGAGCGGGGACAGCGCCCCGAGGAGCACGTGGTAGCGCCCTCGGTACTCGCCCGTCCGCTCCATCGCCACCAGGTCGTTCGGCTCCTCCACGACGCAGAGAAGTCCTGCGTCCCGGGCGGGGTCGTCGCAGATCCCGCACGGATCGGCGTCCGCGACGTTGAAACAGCGTGAGCAGTGGACGACCCGTGCCTTCATCTCGATCAGCGCGTCCGCCAGGTCCTGGACGTTGGCGGCCGATTGCTTCAGGAGATGGAATGCCAGCCGCTGGGCCGTCTTGGGACCGATTCCGGGAAGGCGCTGGAGCGCCTCGATCAGGCGCGCAACGGCGGGGGGGTGCGCGGCCACGCGCCCTCTACATCAGCCCGGGCAGCTTCGCGCCGAGTCCCCCGGTGACCCGGGCCATCTCGCTCGCCACGAGCTCACGGGCCTTCCGGAGCGCCTCGTTGGCCGCGGCGAGGACGAGGTCCTCCAGCATCTGCGGATCCTCAGGCGTCACCACCTCGCGGTCGATCCGGATCGACACGAGCTCCTGGTTGCCGTTGGCCTCGACGACCACCATGCCCCCGCCGGCCGAAGCCTCCACCTTCTTCTTGCCGACCTCTTCCTTGAGGGCTTCGAGCTGCGCCTGGAGTTTCTGGGCTTCCTTGACGAGATTGCCGAATCCCTTCATGGGGCCTCCCCGCCGCCGGCCGCCGGCTCCGCGGACGCGCTCGCGCGCGGCCCGGGGGCGGCACGGACCTGGGTGATCTCTCCTTCGAACAGCTCCATCGCGGCCTGGACCAAGGGATGCGCGCCGGCCAGGACACCACCCGACGCACCCCCGGCGGTGAACGCGATGTCTTTCAGCCCCGGCTGGAGTCGCCGGGCCGCCTCGAGCACGACCTCTTTGTTCTCCGCCCTCCGGAGCTGGTCATGCGCAAACGCGCTGCCGTTGGGCACGGAGACGATGAGCCGCCCATCCTCCTCTCCAACCACCACGCCCTCGGACAAGAGGTGCCCGAGCGTCGGCCGGATTCGAATGACCTCGGCGACGATCGCCGACCAGGTCTCGGCGGCGCTCCGGGGCGCGGGTGCGCCCGGTGGGCGCGCCGGGGCCGGGATGTCCCGGACCGCCGGGGCGGGATCTCGGCTCGCGCCGCGCGGGGGTGGCGCCGGCGCGCGCTCCACGGGCCGCGGCACGGCCACGGGTCGGGGGAGCGCCGGCTCGGTCGGCCCCCCGAGGAGATCCGACTGGACCGGGCCCGCGGGCTCCGGGGGACCGCCGTAGCCCCGCAGCCGCGCCTCCGCCTGCTCAAGCCGCTCAAGCACCGTCTGGATCGACGCGACCTGCGGCCGGTAGCAGAGCCGAACGGCGGCGATCTCGAGGTCGACGCGAGCGTGGGGCGAGCGGCGCATCTCGGTCTCGGCGTCCAGGAGGCCGCGCAGGAGGACTAGGAGGTCCGCCTCGTCGGCGCCCGCCGGGGGGCCCAGCGTCGCGAGCCGGACCGTCTCGTCCTGGGTGGCATCCGGGCCCGGGGTGCCGGTCACCGTGACGAGCAGCGCGCGTCGCAGGAGCTCCATCGTCTCCTGGCAGAGGAGCGCCAGGTCGAGTCCGCTCTCGGCGGCGTCGGCGATCCGCTGCAGGGCGTCCGGGGCCGCGCGCCGGACGAGCGCGCCGGCTAGCGCCCAGGCCGCCTCGGCGCCCCCGCTGCCGAGGAGCTCCTCAACGGTCCGCGCGCCGACGCGACCCTCGCCGTACGCGAGTGCCGTGTCGAGGAGGGACAGTGCGTCGCGGAGGCTCCCGTCGGCCGCCCGCGCGAGGAGCCGGAGGGCATCGGGCTCCACCGCGTCCGCCGCGACCTTCTCCTCCTCCAGAATCCGCCGGAGGGCCTCTGCGATCTCGGTGCCCGCGATCGGACGGAAGTCGAAGCGCTGGCAGCGCGAGAGGATCGTCGGCGGCAGGCGCCGCGCCTCCGTGGTGGCCAGCACGAAGACGACGTGGGCCGGGGGCTCCTCCAGGGTCTTGAGGAGCGCATTGAAGGCCGGCTCCGTCAGCATGTGGACCTCGTCGATGATGTAGACCTTGCGCCGCCCCCGCGCCGGCGCGTAGCGGGCGTTCTCGCGCAGCGTCCGCACCTCGTCGATCCCGCGGTTCGAGGCCCCGTCGATCTCGATCACGTCGAGCGCGCGACCCGCCGCCACCTCGCGGCAGGGCTCGCAGATCGCGCAGGGCACGGCGCCGCCCGCGCGCGCCGCCTCGCAGTTCAGGCCCATCGCGAGGAGCCGGGCCGTGGTGGTCTTGCCCACGCCCCGGGGCCCAGCGAAGAGATACGCGTGGGCGATTCGCTCCTGCGCGAGCGCGTTCCGGAGCGTCCGGACGATCGGCGCCTGGCCGACGACCGCGTCGAAGGTGAGCGGGCGCCAGCGCCGCGCGAGGACCTGGTAGCTCATCTAGCGCTCTGCCGCGCGGGCCGGCGCCCTGGCCTCAAAAAAGTGGCCGTGCACCCGCCGTCGATGGCCAGCGTCCTGCGATCTCCCCGGGGAGACGGCTCCGGCCAGGGAATCCCACGGCACACGAGAGGGTCTGCGGACCGTTGCTCCCTTCCGGGCCTGGCGGGGTTGGCAGATTCTCGTCGCGTGGGGCCCAGCCCTCATCGCCACTCCTCGGGGCTCAATTCAACACGCCGGCACCTCGGGCGGGGATTCCGCCTCGCTGGAGCGGATTGCGAGTACAGGGCACCGCTACCTCCCCGCCTAGCACGGCCACGCTCGATCATGCTCGGTTCCACCTCGGCCCGCCCCGATGCGGGGATGGCGGAGAGGGAGGGATTTGAACCCTCGACACGCCTTTTGAACGTGTACACGATTTCCAGTCGTGCCCCTTCGGCCGCTCGGGCACCTCTCCCCGGCCCTGATGACGCACGCCCAGCCACTCCCCGTGGCGGAAGAATGGCGGAGGGGGTGGGATTCGAACCCACGTGGGGGCTCATCACCCCCAACTCGATTTCGAGTCGAGCCCGGTGCGACCACTTCGGTACCCCTCCACACGTCGCGTCCGGAAAAACGCCTGCATCAGCTCGGCCGCGTCAGCGGCGAGCACGCCCCCGGTGACGCGCACCCGATGGTTCCACGCCGCATCGTCGAGAACCCGGGCGCGGCTGACGACCGCCCCGCCCTTGTCGTCCGGGGCGCCGAACACGAGCTCCTCGATTCGCGCGTGGAGGCACGCACCCGCGCACATCACGCACGGCTCGACCGTCGCGTAGAGCGTCGCCCCCGGCAGCCGGTAGTTCCCGACCCGGCGCGCGGCATCGCGCAGGGCCAGAACCTCGGCGTGCGCCGTCGGATCGGCCGCGGCGACGGGGCGGTTGTGTCCGCGCCCAACCACCTGGCCGTCGAGGACCACGACTGCGCCCACCGGCACCTCCCCGCTCGCGGCGGCCCCGCTGGCCTCCTCGAGCGCGACGCGCATGAACCCCTCGTGGACGCTCCTGGCCTCGCCCGGGGAGGAGGGTGTGCTCAGCGGGACGGGACCCGACGACCCGCGCTCTCGTAGCGTATCGCCGAAGAACATGGTGGCCAAGTATACCCGCGGCGCCGTGCTCTCGGGAGTGCGCGCGTCAGTGGTGGTGCGCCCAGCAGGATTCGAACCTGCGACCTTCGGATTCGTAGTCCGACGCTCTATCCAACTGAGCTATGGGCGCGCCCAACCGTTCCGGAGAATTGGCGGAGAGGCCGGGATTCGAACCCGGGACCAGGCTCAACACCCGGTAACCGCTTAGCAGGCGGTTGCCTTCGGCCGACTCGGCCACCTCTCCGTGCGTAGCGCCTCATCTTCCCGGCGGGCCGAACCTTTGTCAACTCAGCGGGCTGCCGTGGGACGGATGGCGGAGGGGGAGGGATTCGAACCCCCGAGGGCTTGCGCCCATACCGGTTTTCAAGACCGGCGCCTTCAACCGCTCGGCCACCCCTCCGGTGTCGGGATTCCGCGTACTTCCCTGAGACCGCGCTTCGAGTATAGCGTCATGTGCCGACTCCGGGAACCGGGAGGCCAGCCCGGCCCAGATCCTCAGCCAGAACCTGGACCGCCTCGTTAGAGGCGTGGGTCAAGATCACGTTGTGAGGGACCCTCATGAGCGCGGCTGCCTCGGGCCCCCTCTCGCTAAGGACCTCAAGCCGGGCGACGAGAACCTCAGCGCGGCCCCGGCGCAAGCCCGGCGATCCCTGACGATTGACGGCCGTCCGCACTGGCCTCTGCCCCCCGTCGGGAGCTACTCCCGTTCTTGGAAGAGACCGCCCCGCCGCGTTACCGCTTGACCCCGACTCGTCGCTTCAACTGCTCAAGAGAGAGCGTGGGTTGGCGTCGCCGCGCGCGGATGAGCCGCCAGAACTTCGGGTCCGTCTGGACCACGACCGCGTCCCAATCCTCGCCCTGGACGCCGACCAGCACGGCCGCCGGCTTACCGTGGCGCGTGACGATCACGCGGTCTCGCTGGGCGTCGTCCACACATGCCTTCACCCGCTTCTGGAGGTCGCGCACGGTCACCGTCTTCACAGGATGTCCTCCGTCCTCTTCCCCGCGCGCTTGAGCCGGATCGCGCGGACGAACGATGGCCTCGGCACGAAGCCAGACTGCTGCCGGCTAGAGCGCGCGTACGGCGCGAAGAACGTCGTCCGGATCGGGGCGAACTTGGAAGTTCCGGGTGATCGAGAACCAACGCACGACGCCGTCGCGATCCAGCACCACCGTCGCCGGGCGCGGAACGTCCCGGCCGTCCGGCCCTCCACCGGTGTGCACCAGTCCATAGCGCCGCGCCACGGCAAGGTCGCGGTCGGCGAGGAACCGATGGCCGAGGCGCAGTCCCTCGGCGACCTGCTGGCTGCGTTCGTTGGGATCGGGCGAGACGGCGACGATCTCGACGCCCGCGCGCTCGGCCTGGGACAGCTGGGCTCCAAGTCCTTGGAGCTCTGCCATGCAGAACGGTCACCAGTAACCGCGGTAGAAGACGAGCACGACCGGCTTCTTGCCGCGGAAGTCCCCGAGCGAGACCGGCCGGCCGGCCGCATCGGGCAGCGTGAAGTCCGGCGGCTGCTCGCCCACCCGCAGGGCCGTCGGGGCGTCCGGCACCCGCGCGACGACGAAGTTGAACCACGCGCCGGCCACCAGCAGGAGGCTCGCGAGGCCGAGCGCGAGCCAGGCGGGCCAGCGCCGCGCCCGCGCGCGGACCACGGCCAGTATCGCCAGTGCCGTCGCCAGCGCGAACGCGACCACGTAACCCTCCGGATGGTTCCGGACGACCGCGACCCGGAGCAGGAGCACGTAGGCCGCGACGGCGCCGATCGCGACCACGACACTGAGCCCGGCAAGCCGGCCGGAGGTCATCATCGTATGCGAATTGTGCCACAGGCGGCGGTTCCCTTCGAGGGTCGCCTTGCCGTATCGTGCCGTCGTGATCGTCCACCTGATCGACGGCACTTTCGAGCTGTTCCGCCACTTCCTCTCGCCGGCGGCCGCCTTCGACCGGAGCACTCCGGAGGAGCTGAGGGCGGTGCGCGGCGTCATCGCGTCCATCGTGTCGCTGCTCGAGGGCGGCGCGACGCATGTGGGGGTGGCGACCGATCACGTCATCGAATCGTTTCGCAACGGGCTCTGGCCACGCTACAAGACCGGCGAGGGCGTGGACCCGCTGCTCTACGCCCAGTTCCAGCCGCTCGAGGATGCGCTGAGCGCCCTCGGCGTCGTCGTCTGGCCCATGGTCGAGTTCGAGGCCGATGACGCGCTCGCGGCCGCGGCGGCCATGGCCGCCGCCGATGCGCGCGTCGACCAGGCCGTCGTGTGCACGCCGGACAAGGACCTGGCGCAGTGCGTGCGGGGCGACCGGGTCGTCCAGCTCGACCGGCGCACGGGCGCGATCCGCGACGAGTCGGCGGTGCGCCAGAAGTTCGGCGTCCCTCCCGCATCGATTCCAGATTGGCTCGCGCTCGTGGGTGACCGCGCCGACGGCTACCCGGGGTTGCCCGGCTGGGGGGCGACGTCCGCGGCGACGGTCCTCGCCCGCTATCAGCACCTCGAGCAGATTCCGCCGATGGCCGCCGCGTGGGACGTGCCCGTGCGGGGAGCGCCGCGCCTGGCGGCGACGCTCACCGCGCAACAGGACCGCGCGCGGCTGTTCCGGGTGCTCGCCACCCTGCGGGCCGACGCGCCCATCGGCGCCGACGTGGACGCGCTGCGCTGGACCGGCCCGCACGCCGAGTTCGCGGTGTGGTCGGAACGCCTGGGCACGCCCCGGCTCCACGAGCGCGCCGCCCGGCTGGCGGCGACGCGCGCCGCCGGCACGCCCTGAGGACGCACCCCGAGCAGACGGAGCCCGTCCCGCGCTCAGGCGGGGGTGAGGCGCTCGAGCCCGTCGAGATAGGGCCGAAGCGCGGGCGGGACGACGACGGTCCCGTCGGCCTCCTGGTAGTTCTCGAGAACGGCGATCAGCGTCCGCCCGACCGCCAGCCCGGACCCGTTCAGCGTGTGAAGGAGGTCGGGCTTGCCGCCGCCGGCCGGCCGGTAGCGGAGATTGGCGCGCCGGGCCTGGAACGCCTCGCAGTTCGAGCAGGACGAGATCTCCCGATAGCGCCCTTCGGCCGGGAGCCACACCTCGAGGTCGTAGGTCTTGGCCGAGGCGAACCCCATGTCGCCCGTGCAGAGGAGCACCGTCCGGTACGGGAGCGCCAGCTCTTCGAGCACCCGCTCGGCGTCCCGCACCATGGCCTCGAGCTCGTCGTACGAGGTCTCGGGGGTCGCCAGCTTCACCAGCTCGACCTTGTCGAACTGGTGCTGGCGGAGGAACCCTCGCGAGTCCTTCCCATAGGACCCGGCCTCGCGCCTATAGCACGGCGTGAAGGCCGTGTACTTGCGGGGCAGGGTCTCCCCCGCCAGGATCTCACCCCCGTGGAGCGCCGTCAGCGGCACCTCGGCGGTCGGGATGAGGTAGAGCGGCCGGCCGGCCTCCGGCTCGACGGTCTTGAACAGCTCCTCCTCGAACTTCGGGAGCTGCGCCGTCGCAAGCATGGTCTCCATGCTCACCAGATGGGGGACCCAGAGCTCCTGGTAGCCATGGGCCTTCGTCTGGAGGTCCAGCATGAGCTGCACGAGCGCTCGCTCGAGCCGCGCACCGAGCCCCCACAGTACCGTGAAGCGCGACTTCGCCAGCCGCGCGCCGCGCTCGAAGTCGAGGATTCCCAGGATCTCGCCGAGATCCCAGTGCGGGCGGGGCTCGAACGGAAAGGTGCGCGGCTCGCCCCAGTGGCGCACCTCGACGTTGTCGTCCGCCGAGGCGCCCTGCGGCACGGTCGGATGCGGTACGTTCGGGAACTGAAGGGCAATCTCCGCGAGGGCGCTGTCCAGCGTTCGAAGGTGCCCTTCGAGTTCGCTGATCCGGCTCCCGAGGACCCGCGACTCTTCAACTAGGGCGGTCGCCTCGCGGCCTAACCGCTTTGCCGCGGCGACATCCTGGGAGAGACGATTGCGGCGAGCCTTCAGCTCCTCGACCTCGCGCAATATCCGGCGCCGGCTTGCATCGTGATCGAGGTAGACGTCGATCGGGACCCCGGACCCTCGCGCGTGAAGCGCGTCGCGCACAACCTCCGGCCGCTCCCGCAGGAGGCGGGGGTCAAGCACCGTTGCCCCGCTCGCCCTCCACCCGCGCCAGGCTCACGACGCGATCGTCCGCCTCGACGTCGATGACGCGGACGCCCCACGTGTTGCGACCCTGGGAGGACACGTCCCGAGCCGCGAAGCGGATCAGCTTCCCCTTGGTCGTCACGATCAGGATGTCGTCGCCCTCGCGCACCTGGATGAGGCCGATCACGAGCCCGTTCCGGCCGCCGGTCTTGATGTCGATGATTCCCTTGCCGCCGCGCCCCTGGAGCCGGTACTCGCCGAGCGGCGTCTGCTTACCGTAGCCCCGCTCGGTCACCGTGAGGATGGCCGCCCCTTCCTGGACCACCTCGGCCGCGATGACCGCGTCCTCCTGCTCGACGTCGATCCCCTTGACGCCGGCGGCGGCGCGACCCATCGGGCGCACCTCCTCCTCGCTGAAGCGGATCGCCAGCCCTCGCCGGGTCGCCAGCAAGACCTCGCGCTGCCCATCGGTCAGGCGCACGGCCATGACCTCGTCCCCTTCGTCGAGGGTGATCGCGCGGATCCCCCCGCGCTGGGGGCGCGAGTACGCGTCGAGCTCGGTCTTCTTCACCCGGCCCTGGCGCGTCGCGATGAATACGTAGCCCCCGGTCGTGAAGTCTCGCACCGAGAGGGTGGCGGCCACGCGCTCCCCCTCCGCGAGATGCAGCAGGTTGACGAGCGCCTTGCCGCGCGCGTCGCGCTTGGCCTCCGGGATCTCGTGCACCTTCAGCCAGTGCACCTTGCCGTCGTTCGTGAAGAACAGGAGGTAGGCGTGCGTCGAGGCGATGTACACGTCCTCGACGACGTCCTCCTCCTTGGTCTCCATGCCGGTGACGCCCTTGCCGCCCCGGCGCTGGCTCCGGTAGGCCTCGATCGCCGTCCGCTTGATGTAGCCCGAGCGGGTGACCGTGACCACCATCTCCTCGTCGGCGATGAGGTCCTCAAGGGTGAGCTCGACCGACTCCTCGACGATCTCCGTCCGCCGGTCGTCGGTGTACTCGGCCTTGAGGGCGAGGGCCTCCTCTTTGATGATCTGCCGCACGAGCGCGTCGGAGCCCAGGATGGCCCGCAATCGCTCGATCAGCTGGAGCACCTCGGTGTGCTCCTGGACGATCTTCTCGCGCTCGAGCTGCGTCAGGCGCTGGAGCCGCATGTCCAGGATGGCCTTCGCCTGGATCTCGCTCAGCTCGAGGCGGCGCATCAGGGCGTCCCGGGCGGCGTCGACGCTCTCCGCGCCTCGGATGAGGCGGATCACGAGGTCCAGGCCCTCGAGCGCCTTGCGCAGGCCCTCGAGGATGTGGGCGCGCTCCTCGGCGCGCGCGAGGTCGTAGCGGGTGCGCCGGACCACGACTTCCCGCCGGAAGTCGATGAAGTGGTCCAGCATCTCGCGAAGCGCGACCACCTGCGGCCGCCGGCCGACGAGGGCCAGCATGTTGACGCCGAAGGTCGACTGCATCGCGGTGTGCTTGTAGAGCTGGTTGAGGACGATCGCGGCGATCTCCCCCTTCCCCAGCTCGAGCACCATCCGGATGCCGTGCCGGTCCGACTCGTCGCGGATCTCGGAGAGGCCGTCGAGCTTTCCCTCGCGCGAGAGCTCGGCGATCTTCGTGATCAGGGAGGCCTTGTTGACCTGGTACGGGAGCTCGGTCACCACGATGGCCTCGCGCCCGCCGCGGAGCTTCTCGGTGTGCGCGCGGGCGCGCATCGTGATGATCCCGCGCCCGGTGGTGAAAGCTTCCCGGATGCCGGCGGTGCCGTAGATGTACCCGCGGGTCGGGAAGTCGGGGCCCTTGACGATCCCGAGCAATTCCTCGACCGGCGCCGCGGGATTCTCGAGCACCAGGATCAGGCCGTCCACGATCTCGCCGAGGTTGTGCGGCGGGATGTTGGTCGCCATGCCCACTGCGATCCCGGACGAGCCGTTGACCAGAAGGTTCGGCAGGCGCGCCGGGAGTACGACCGGCTCCTGCTGGGTCTCGTCGTAGTTGGGGACGAAGTCGACCGTGTCCCGGTCGATGTCGGCGAGCATCTCGTGGGCGATCTTCGCCAGCCGCACCTCGGTGTAGCGCATCGCCGCCGGCGGGTCCCCGTCGATCGAGCCGAAGTTCCCCTGCCCGTCGACGAGCGGGTACCGGAGGGAGAACTCCTGGGCCATCCGCACCAGGGCCTCGTAGACGGGCGCCTCGCCGTGCGGATGGAATTTCCCGAGCGTGTCCCCGACGACGCGGGCCGACTTGCGATAGCCGCGGTTCCACGCGAGGCCCATCTCCTGCATCGCGTAGAGCACGCGGCGATGGACCGGCTTGAGCCCGTCGCGGATGTCGGGCAGGGCCCGCCCGATGATGACGGACATGGCGTAGTCGAGGTACGAGCGGCGCATTTCGTCCTCGATCTGGATGGACAGCTGGCGCTCAGGCATCAGGCACTCCTACAAAGGCCGGACCGGGCGTCCGGGGCACTACACGTCGATGGTGGCCTCGAGCGCGTGCGTCTCGATGAACTCCCGGCGCGGCTCGACCTCGTCGCCCATGAGTCGCGTGAAGATCTCGTTGGCGGCGACGGCGTCGTCGACCGACACGCGGAGCAGCGTGCGCGTCTCCGGGTTCATGGTGGTGCTCCAGAGCTGCTCGGGGTTCATCTCGCCCAGCCCCTTGTAGCGCTGGACGGAGCTCCCCTCGCGGCCCGCCTGGAACACGGCCTCGACCAGGGCGTCGCGGGTCGGTGCCGGCCGCTCGGCTCCGTCCGCGGCGACCAGCGCGAACGGCGGCCGGTCGAGCGCCTCGAGCTGGCCGTAGACCTCGAGGAGCCGCGCGTAGTCACCGGAGCCGAAGAGGTTCAGGTTTAGCGTTCGCTCCTCGCCGTCGATGACCCCCGCGGCGACGACGGCGTCCTCGGTCTCGGGCCGCACGACAAACTCGACGTCCGGCCGCCCGAGCGCGCGGGGAATCTCCTGGAGGAGGCTCTCTCGCGAGATCCGCTTCCGGGCGAGCGGCCGGTGGCGCGCGAAGGCCTCCAGCCAGTCGGCCGGGGCGTAGCGCTTGGCAAGCCGGTCCCGGAGGCGCCGGAACTCGAGGCTGTCCCCGACGAGGCGGCGCAGGCGCTCCTCGTTCAGCACCTTGCCGCCCTTCCCGTTCCCGACCCGGAGCTGGGCACCCGCCGTGCCTAGTGTGAGCAGCTCCTGCTCCAGCTCGCGCTCATTCAAGAGGTACTTCTCGGTCTTCCCGCGCTTGAGCTTGAAGAGGGGCGGCTGGCCGATGTAGAGATGGCCCCCCGCGATGATGGAGTCCATGTGCCGGAAAAAGAACGTGAGGAGGAGTGTGCGGATGTGGGCGCCGTCGACATCGGCATCGGTCATGAGGATGATCTTGTGGTACCGGAGCTTGGCGACGTCGAACTCCTCCAGCCCGATGCCTGTCCCCAGCGCAGAGATCAGGAGCCGGATCTCCTGGTGGGAGAGCACCTTGTCGTAGCGCGCCTTCTCGGCGTTGATGATCTTGCCGCGGAGTGGCAGGATCGCCTGGATCCGCCGGTCGCGGCCCTGCTTCGCCGAGCCCCCGGCGGAGTCGCCTTCCACGAGGAAGAGCTCCCGCGCGGCGGGATCGCGCTCGGAACAGTCCGCCAGCTTCCCGGGCAGGTTGTCGCCGTCGAACCCCTTCTTGCGCGTGAGCTCACGCGCCTTCCGTGCGGCCTCGCGCGCCTGCGCCGCGTGCACGCACTTCTCGGCGATCTTCCGCGCCGTGGCGGGATCTTCCTCGAAGGCTCGGGCCAGCTTGTCGTTGACGACCGATTCGACGAGACCGCGCACGTCGCTGTTGCCGAGCTTGGCCTTCGTCTGGCCCTCGAACTGCGGCTCCGGCAGGCGCACCGAGATGACCGCCGTCAGCCCCTCGCGGACATCGTCACCCGTGATCGCGCCCTTGAAGTTCTTGAGGAACCCGTTGGCCTGCGCGTACGCGCTGATCGTGCGGGTGAGCGCCGCGCGGAAGCCCGTGAGGTGCGAGCCGCCCTCGCGCGTGTTGATGTTGTTCGCGAACGAGAAGACGAACTCCTGGTAGCCCTCGTTGTACTGGAGGGCGACCTCGACCTGGATGTCGCCCCGCCCGCCTTCGAAGTACAGGACCTTGGGATGCACCGGCGCCTTGTTCTGGTTGATGTACTCGACGAACTGGCGGATGCCCCCCGTGTAGTGGAAGGTGACCTTTTTCTCGTCTCGCTCGTCCTCGAGCTGGATCTTGAGGCCCTTGTTCAGGAAGGCGAGCTCGCGGAGCCGGTTCGCGAGGATGTCGAAGCTGAACGCCGTGACCTCGAAGATCTCCGGGTCCGGCTTGAACCGGATCGTCGTTCCCCGCTTCGTCGTCTTCTCACCCGCCTGGAGGTCGCTCTGGGGCTTGCCCCGGTCGTATCGCTGCATGTAAACGCGCCCGTCGCGGCGGATCTCGACCTCGAGCCATTCGGAGAGCGCGTTGACGACGGACACCCCGACGCCGTGGAGGCCGCCGGAGACCTTGTACACCGAGCTCTCGAACTTCCCGCCCGCGTGGAGCGTCGTGAGCACGACCTCCGCGGCGGACTTGCCCGTGCCCGTGTGGACGTCCACCGGGATGCCGCGGCCGTCGTCCACGACCGTGCAGCTGCCGTCGGTGTGGAGAATCACGCGGATGTTCGAGCAGAACCCGGCGAGCGCCTCGTCGACGGAGTTGTCGACCACCTCGAAGACCAGGTGGTGGAGGCCGTACGAGGCCGTGTCCCCGACGTACATCGCCGGCCGCTTGCGGACGGCCTCGAGCCCCTCGAGGACCTTGATGTCGCTCGCAGTGTAGGTGTCGGCGGGCCCCGTCCCGGCCTTCGACCCGGCCTTCGGGGCGCTCATGCCACCCCCCGGGCCAAGGCGCCGGGCTCCAGGCGACCCTCGGCGACGTGCCAGACCGCGCCCGCCGCCGTGGCGGCCGGCTGGGCGTCCGTCGCCGAGTAGACCACCTGCCCCTGGGTCTCGAGCCACGCCAGGACTCGGCCGCCAATCGCCCGATCGAGCTCGGACAGGACGTCGTCGAGCAGCAGGACGGGCCCGTCACCGTAGCGCCGGCGGACGACGACCGCCACCGCCAGCCTGAGCGCGACCGCCAGGAGCCGCTGTTCCCCGCGGGAAGCCGCGCTTCGTGCGTCCGCCCGCCCAAGCCGCACCGCTATGTCGTCGCGATGCGGGCCGACCCTCGTGAGCCCCCGACGCAGATCCCCCGCCTGGGCTGCCGCCAGCGCCGCCCGGAGCGCGCTCCGGGTCGCCTCCCGGTCCGCCCCCGGCGCCACCGATGGCTCGTAGCCCAGGATCACGGCGGCCGCGCCCGGCGTCAGCGCGGCCAGAACCTCGCGAACCGCATCCGCCAGCAGCGCCAGCACCTCCAGCCGCCGGTGCACGATCTCGCCGCCCAGGGTCGCGAGCTGCTCGTCCCAGGGCGCAAGCAGCCGGCCGGCATCGGCCCGGCCCCCGAGGTCACCGAGAAGTCGCGTCCGCTGCTGGAGCGCGAGCCGGTAGCGCCGGCACGCTTCCGCGTGCACCGGCATGAGTTTGGCTGCCGCGCCGTCCAGGTAGGCGCGCCGGAGATGCGGACCGCCCGCGAGCAGGGCCAGATCGGACGCCGCGAAGCTCACGGCGCCGGCCCACGGGCAGAGCATTCCTCGCACCTCGATCCCTCCCTCGCGCGCGAGCAGCTCAAGCCGCACGTCGCGCACCTGGCTTCCCGTAGCAAGCTCGCCCACCACCGTGGCCCGACCGCCGGCGTCCCAGCCGAGACAATCGGCGAGCTTCGCCGTGCGGAAGGATCGTCCGGTCAGCAGGACGTGGAGCGCCTCGAGAAGCGAAGTCTTGCCCTGGCCGTTGCGGCCGACGAGGACGTTCAGCCCCGGCTCAGGGGCGAAGGTGAGGGACGCGTGATTCCGGAACCCGACCAGCTCGATCCATCGGACGTGCACCCCGGGCGGGCCTCCCCTCACATGCGCATCGGCATTATAACACAGCGATACGCGTCGTCCGGCGCGCCGTCTTTCTCCGCCGCGCCGACGAGAACGCCCGGGCTCAGCCCGTCCTTGAGGCCCACGACGGTCCACGGCCGATCCATGGGACCGAGCGCATCGAGGACGTAGCGGGCGTTGAAGCCGATCGTCAGTTCAGCATCGCCGAACTCCGCCGGGAGGGTCTCCTCAGCCTCGCCGAGTTCCTGGCTCTGCGCGGACAGCCGGAGCTGGCCCGCCGTCGCGGTCAGGCGCACGGGCCGCGTCCGATCGTCGGCGACGACGGCGACACGCCGGACCGCCGCCAGCAAGGGCTCGCGCTCCACGACCAGCCGCAAAGGCGAGGATTTCGGGATGACCTGCTCGTAGTTCGGGAACTGTCCCTCCACCAGCTTCGAGACGAGCTCGAATCCCTCCGTGCGCACGAAGAACTTGCTCTCCCCGACCGCGAGATCCACTCGCTCGGCGCCGCCCAGGACCCGAGAGAGCTCCTGGACCGCCTTCCGCGGCACGATGCCAGCCATCTCCACGTCCGCGTCCACGGCGCTGCGCGCCAGCGCGAGCCGGTGGCCGTCGGTGGCCACGAGCCGGAGGTCCTGCTTGCGCGCGACGAGATAGAGCCCGTTGAGGAACGGGCGGCTCTCGTCCTGCGACATCGCGTAGCTGGTCCGTCCCACCATGGTGCGCAGGAGTCCGGCCTCCAGGCCGAGACTTCCCCCCACCGCGTCGACGTCGAGCGGAGGATACTCGTCGGCAGGTAGCCCCACCAAGCTGAAGCGGGCAGCGCCGCAGGTGATCTTGACCCAGCCGTTGTCGAGCAGCGTGAACGCCACGGGCTGAGCAGGGAGCTCGCGCACCAGCTCCACCAGCTTGCGCGCGGCCAGCGTGATGGCGCCCGGCCGGGTAATCGTCCCGGGCACGGCCACCCGCGCCCCGACCTCGAGGTCCGTCGCCGCGAGACGGAGCCCACCGTCGCGGGCTTCGATCAGGACATTGGCCAGAATCGGCAGCGTCTGACGGGGCTCGACGATGTTCTGGAGGAGCTGCAGTGCACGCAGCAGTGGCTCGCGGGCAACCTGGAAGTCCATGGGTCTTAGTAACCCTCCTCAGAAAGACAAAGCAGTCGTCGTAGTAGACGTAGGTATTGGGGACAACGGGCCACGGAGGCGCGCGGGCACGGCTGGTCTGTTGGCGCACCAGAACCTGTCGTGGGGACAAGTCGGGGGACGGTGGTGGACAGGCTCGGGGCGTGGTGGGGACCGTCGGGGACGACGCGGCTCACGCGAGGCGGATGGTGTTGATGATGTGGTCGAGGGTGCGACGGAACTTCGGATCCTGCTGGAGGAGGGCGTCGATCTTGTTGACCGCATGGAGCACGGTCGTGTGGTCCTTGCCGCCGAAGCCGCGGCCGATGTCGGCGTAGGAGTCGCTCGTGAGCTGTCGGGCGAGGTACATGGCGACCTGGCGAGGAAAGGCGACGGCCTTGGTGCGTGTCTTGGCGCGGAGATCCTGGGTCTTGACGTGGAAGACCTCGGCGACGCGGCGGAGAATGTCGTCGATGGTCACGAGGTGCTCCTCGGCGCCCCAAATGTTGGCGAGGACCTCCTGGGCGAGGTCGAGGGTCAGGGGGCGGCCGGTGAGGTTGCAGAAGGCGCGGATCCGGACGAGCGAGCCCTCGAGCTCGCGGATGTTGGACTTGACTCGGTTAGCGATGAAGTAGGCGACATCGTCGGGCAGGACGACCCGATCGAGCTCCGCCTTGCGCTTGAGGATCGCGACGCGCGTCTCGAACTCCGGGGGCTGGATGTCGGCGATGAGCGCCGACTCGAACCGGGAGCGGAGACGTTCCTCGATGTCCGGGATCTCCTTGGGGGAACGATCGCTCGAGAGGACGATCTGGCGGTGTGGGTAGAGGTCGTTGTAGGTGTGGAAGAACTCCTCCTGGGTGCGTTCCTTGCCGGAGAGGAACTGGATGTCGTCGATGAGGAGGAGATCGATGGTGCGATAGCGCTGCCGGAACTCTGGCGTCTTGTCGTGGCGGATGGCCGCGATCAGGTCGTTGGTGAACTTCTCGCTGGAGAGGTACTGGATTCGCAGATGGGCGTGGCTCTGGGCCAGGCGGTGGCCGATGGCCTGGAGGAGATGCGTCTTGCCGAGGCCCACGCCGCCGTAAATGAACAGCGGGTTGTAGGCCTTCGCGGGGGACTCCGCGACCGCCAGGGAGGCGGCCTGGGCAAACTGGTTCGACGAGCCGACGACGAACGTTTCGAAGCTGTAACGGGGATCGAGATCAGGTGCTGGCACGGGCGCGGGCGGCGCCGGGACCGGCGGAAGGGGCGCCGATCGGTCGATCGAGAGCACGAGCTGGGCCCGTGGGCCTGCCACGGCCGCGACGGCGGCGCGGAGAGGCTCGAGGTAGCGCTGCTCGAGGTGTTGGCGGAAAAACTTATTAGGGACAATGAGTTCCACGCGTGTGTCGCGGGCGTCCAGCACCCGCAGGGGGCGGATCCACGTGTCCAGCACCTCGGGGGGGAGCTTTCCCGCCAAGGCACCAAGGAGCAGCTCGTGAAAGTCGTTGCGCATGGGCGGGCCTTCCTACGGGAGGGAGTTACGCACACACTTATCCACGGCGGTGGATAACTCTGGGAGCCCTGCCGTCGTCACTGACGCACTCAATTACCTGCGCGGCCCGTGGCGGCGTGGCGTGCGCAGCAACCGCCGGCGCGCACCCCGTCCCTGGACCGAGCGGCACACCATAGCACGGGGCTCTCCAGGGCGGCAACCGGGCCTTGCCGGCGGGCCGCCACTACGCGGATGGTGGAGCGCTTGACGCAGTCACGGGGGCATCTGTAGGATGGGCGGGCTGTGCGCATTGCGCGCACTAGGAGGAAGTCGTGAAGCGGACGTTCCAACCGAACCGTCGCCGGCGCGCCAAAACGCACGGGTTCCGCGAGCGAATGGCGACGAAGGGCGGCCGGAAGGTGCTGAAGCGTCGGCGCGCCAAGGGGCGACGCCGGCTGACGGGCTAGGTAGTGCCCGAAGCGCCGCCCGCGTGCGCGGGGCTGCCCCGTGCGGAGCGGCTCCGGTCCCGAGCGGAGTTCGACCGACTCTTCCGACGTGGGGCGCGTGTGGAGAGCCCTGCGTTCGTTCTGCTCTGGCGGCGGATGCCCGGACCCCGGGCGGTGGGCTTCGCCGTGGGCCGCCGGCTGGGTGGCAGCGTCGTGAGGAACCGTGCGCGGCGGCGACTCCGGGAGGCCTACCGTCGGCAGCGCGGTCTCGTGCCGCCGGAGGGAATGCGCCTCTGCTTCATCGCCCGCCAAGGGGCGCTGACGAGCCCCTTCGACCAGCTGGTCGACGCGGTGGCCGGGGCGCTGGCGCAAACCGCGCGGGCCCCGCGGTGATTATGCTGAAAAAAGAATGGAAAAACGCGCCCTTATAGCGATTGCGCTGTCCGTGGCCGTCCTCCTGGCGTGGCAGATGTGGGTCGGCGGACCGCCGCCTCCCGCCGAGCGGCCACGCGCGCCAGAGACTGCCGCCCCGGCGCCCGCGACCCCCTCCCCGAGCGGTGAGACGAGCAGCCCCCACCCCACGCTCCTCCCGCGCGCGAGCCTTGGAGCGGCGCCGGTCGCGGAGGTGGTGACCCCGCTCTACCGGGCGAGCTTTGCGGCCGACGGGAGCGTGACGGCGTGGACCATCGAGTACCGCGGACCGAAGCGACTCGCCGTAGGAGGTTCGCTTCGCCCGCTCGCCGTGGCGGTGCAGCGACCCGGGGAAGCCATGGAGCTCGTGACGCTGCGCCCGGACGCCGTCCGGACGGAAGTCAACGGGGCCCAGCCACTCGGGAAGCTGACCTTCACGGGCGTGACGGGGGACGGGCTCCGCATCCGACGCAGCCTCGAGTTTCGCGCCGACTCCTATCGAGTGACCGCCACGTTCCAGATCGAGGGGCCGAGGAGCGGCACACGCCCCGTGGACGTCCTCATGTACTGGACGACGCCGGTCGCGGAGCCGGGGCCGACGCCCGACCAACCATGGCACACCTTCGGGGAAGGCAAGGACGGGCAGCACCTCCTGGGACGGGTCCTAGTGGACCGGCCCGGGGCGGATCCCGAGGCCTACGACGCCCCCCCACCGGCGCTCAAGGACCCCAAGGAATCACCGGGGGGGGCAGAGCTGAAGGACCCGCACATCGTCCCGGACGCCGTCGTACCCGGGGAGCACCGGTGGACGGCGCTCGAGGACGATTACTTCATCGCTGCCCTGCTCCCTCGAACGGGAGCCGCGCTGAGCCGTGGTCGGGCACGCGACGTGGCGGAAGTAGGGCTCGTCTTCCGGGACATCCAGCTGGCCGCGGGGCGCAGCGTGGAGGTGGGCGGCGATCTGTACCTGGGGCCAAAGGAGTGGGAGCGACTTCGAGCATTGGGAGTGGGGCTCCAGGCCGCGCAGGCGAGGAATTACGGGCACTTCCTATGGGTGGGACCCCCGATGTGGTGGTTCTGCGTACCGCTCCTCTGGCTCATGAACTTCTTCGGGACGTGGCTTCCGGGGCAGAACTACGGGGTGGCGATCATCCTGCTCACGGTGCTTGTGAAGGTGGTCTTCTACCCATTGTCCCTGAAGAGCATGCGGTCGATGAAGGCGATGCAGGCGCTTCAGCCGCAGGTGAACGCGCTGCGCTCGAAGTATCGGTCCGATCCCCAGCGCGTCCAGCGCGAGCAGATGGAGCTGTTCCGGAAGCACGGCGTGAACCCCATGGGGGGCTGCCTCCCAATGATCGTGCAAATCCCCATTTTCTATGCGCTGTACCTCACCCTCCAGTATTCGGTCGAGCTTCAGGGCGCCCCATTCCTCCTCTGGATCACCGACCTGTCGAAGAAAGACCCCTACTACGTCCTGCCGATCCTGATGGGGATCTCCATGCTGGTCCAGCAGAAGATGACGCCGACGGTCGGAGACCCGCGGCAGGCGCAGATCATGCTCATCATGCCCGTGGTGTTCACGTTCATGTTCCTCGAGTTCCCCACCGGGCTGGTGCTCTACTGGCTCGTGAACAACTGCCTGTCCATCGCGCAGCAGTACCTGATCGATCGCAGTGCGGTACCGAGGAAGGCCGTCGAGCGGGAGGCGCGCGGAGCCTAGGTCGGCGGCCGGGGGCACGCGGCCGCCGAGCGGACGGGCGTCGCAGGATCTCGAGGAGACCCTCCGACAAGCCGCGGCCGCGCTCGACCTCTCGCTGCCGGCCGCGTTCGCGACCCAGGTCGAGACGTACCTGGACGAGCTGGAACGCTGGCAGCGGATCGGGAGTCTGACGGGCTACCAGAATCGAGCCGCGCGAGTGCAACACCTCGTGCTGGAGTCCCTCATGCTCCTCGCCGTCCTTTCCGAGCCGGCCTCTCCCCTGCTGGACATCGGGAGCGGGGCCGGCGTCCCCGGCCTGATCGTCAAGCTCGCGCGGCCGGACTGGGAGGTGGTCCTGGTTGAGGCTGCGCGCCGGCGTGCGAACTTTCTTCGGCACATCGTGCGGCGGCTCGGTCTCACGCGGGTGAGCGTCGACTGGGGACGGGCGGAAACCCTGGTCCCCGGGCCCCTGGCGGGCCGATTTCGGACCGTGACGATGCGGGCGGTGGCAACGGGGCCCGTAGCGCGGAGACTCGCCGCGCCCTTTCTCGCGCCCGATGGCACCCTAGTCCTCCCGGTGGGGCCCCGAGGGGTGTCGATGAAGGGGAGGCAACGGGAACTGGCGATCTCCCTTCCGGGGGAATTGCCCTGGAGGCGGCAGTTTCTTATAATCCGCCGGACGGAACTAGACGCGGACGTTTCACGTGGAACAGAACGAGCAGCCAAGCCGCAGCATCGCGATCGTGAACCAGAAGGGCGGCGTCGGGAAGACAACGACCGCCGTTAATCTGGCGAGCGCCCTCGCGGTTTCGAACCACGCGACGCTCTTGGTGGATCTGGACCCACAGGCCAACGCCACGGCGGGGCTCTCGCCGGAGGGGTCCCGGGCCGGGGCGGGAACGATCTACGAGGTCCTGGCCGAGGGTCGCCCGGTCGCCGAGAGTCTCCGTGAGACGGGGGTCCCCGGACTCATGCTCCTGGCGGGCAGCCCCGACCTGGTGGGGGCGGAAGTGGATCTCCTGGCGGTGCCAGGCCGCGAGGGTCGGCTCCGAGCAGCGCTGGCGCCCATGCGGACGCGGTTTCGGTATCTCGTCATCGACTGTCCCCCCTCTCTCGGCCTCCTCACGCTCAACGCGCTCGTCGCCGCGGAGGGGGCACTAATCCCGCTTCAGTGCGAGTATTTTGCCCTCGAAGGGCTTGCCCAGCTGGTGCGGACCCTGGACACTGTCCGAGCCCGGGTGAATCCCGCGCTCGAGATCGAGGGGATCGTGCTCACGCTCTTCGACGGGCGGACGACACTCACGACGCAGGTCCGTGCCGAGGTCGAGCGGTACTTCAAGGGCCAAGTGTTCACGACCGTGATTCCCCGCAACGTTCGGCTCTCTGAGGCGCCCAGCCATGGGCGGTCCATTCTCCAGTACGACCTCCGCTCCCCCGGAGCGGTCGCGTACCTGGAGCTGGCAAAGGAGGTCATGGGGCGTGATGAAGCGCGCACTCGGACGGGGTCTGGGCGCCCTCCTGCCGCCGGCTGACACCGAGGAAGGAACGCAGCTCCGGGACCTGCCCGTCGAAAGCCTGATTCCGAATCCCCAGCAGCCACGCCGGAGCTTCGATCGCCAGGCGCTCGACGAGCTGGCTGCCTCGATCCGGTCCTCGGGCGTGCTCCAGCCCCTCGTGGTCCGGCCCCGGGGCAGCCAGTACGAGATCCTCGTCGGCGAGCGACGCTGGCGGGCTGCCCAGCAGGCCGGGCTGGCCCGAGTGCCGGCGATCGTGCGGGAGGCGAGCGACGCGGAGGCGCTGGAGCTCGGCCTGGTGGAGAACCTCCTGCGGGAGGACCTCAATCCGGTCGAGGCTGCCCAGGCCTATCAGCGCCTCTTGGCAGAGTTCGGCTGGACCCAGGAGGAGCTTGCGCGACGCCTCGGGAAGGACCGCTCGTCGATCGCGAACGCGCTCCGGCTCCTCCGCCTGCCCGAGCCGATCCAGGACGATCTCCGGGCGGGCCGCCTGACGATGGGCCATGCGCGCGCCCTCCTGGGCCTCCCCTCCCCCGCGGCCCAGCTGCGCCTGCGCGAGCGTATCCTGGCCCAGGATTGGTCAGTCCGGGCAACGGAGGCCGGGGTCCAGGCGCGCCGGCCCCGACGGGTGAAACCTCGGCGGCGGGCCCCGGACGTGGAGGCAGTGGAAGAGGAGTTACGGTTGGCGCTCGCGACCCGCGTGCGCGTCGTGGGAAGCCTCGTCCGGGGGCGGATCGAGTTGCCGTACACTTCCCCCGCCGAGCTCGAGCGGATCCACGGGCGGCTCACCGGCGGCCCCACCCCGGCCGAGCTCGAGCGGATCCATGCGCGGCTCACCGGCGGCCTCAAGCCGCCGCCACGAAGTAATTAGTGTAATTGAAATAGAATGTCTACCATTATTGTGGGACTCAGTGGCGGGGTGGACAGTTCGGTGGCGGCCGCTCTCCTCCGAGAGGCAGGCCACGACGTGGTGGGAGTGACGCTTCGGACTACACCCTGGGACGAACCCGGGGAGGCGGCCGCACGCTTCGGCTCCTGCTGCTCGCCGAGCACCGCGGGCGCGGCCCGGCAGGTAGCCCGGCGGCTCGGGATCCCCTACTATCTCCTGAACCACGAGCGCGAGTTCGGGGACCGCGTCATTGCGGACTTCACGCGTGAGTATGGAGCGGGCCGGACGCCGAGCCCCTGCGTGGTCTGCAACCGCGAGATCAAGTTCGGCACCCTCTTGGACCGCGCACTTGCGTGGGATGCGGAGGCGGTGGCGACGGGGCACTACGCCCGGGTCGCGCCGGATCCACGAACAGGGCGGCTCTGCCTTTTGACCGCTCGCGACGAGGCGAAGGACCAGAGCTATTTCCTCTGGCCGTTGACCCAGGCACAGCTCGCGCGGGCTCGCTTTCCGGTGGGGGGTCTCAGCAAGCCCGAGGTCCGCGCCCGGGCGCGCGCACGCGGGCTCGCGACGGCGGCGACCCCTGAGAGCCAAGAGCTCTGCTTCGTGAGCGGCGACTACCGGGTCTTCCTGCGCGACCGGGCGCCCGAGGCGTTCCGTCCGGGGCCGGTCCTGGACCAGGCGGGGCGCGAGGTCGGGGTGCACGCCGGCCTGGGCAGCTACACCGTGGGGCAGCGCCGGGGCCTGGGACGGCTCGGGCCGGGGCCTGCCTACGTGGTCCGACTGGACCCGTCGCGGAACGCCGTCGTGATCGGGCCGCGCGAGGCTCTCAGGGCGACCCGCCTCGTCGCCGAGCGCGTCAACTGGATCGCTGTGCCGGCCCTCGCGGATTCCCTCGATGTCGAGGCCCGGGTACGGCACCGCGCCCCGCGCGTCGCCGCGCGCGTCGTTCCCCGCGGCGCCGGGCGGGTCGAGATCGAGCTCCACGAGCCCCAGTACGCGGTCACGCCGGGCCAGTCGGTCGTCTTCTATCGGGGCGAGGTCATCGTCGGCGGCGGCGTGATTGCGTGCGCCGCTTGACACCCTTCCGAGGGGCGTGGTATCCCCCTAGGGGGCTGCTTGCCCCTTTTTTCACAACACCCCGCCCGCGAGGCTGACATGACAGGGAACCGGATCGAGGTGGGTCTGCTCGTGGGCGTCATCCCGCGGGCGCCGCGCGCCCTCGTCCTGTGCGCCGTATCGCTCGGCCTTCCCGTGTTGGCGCACGCCTCCGAGGGCGGCGGCGGGAGCCTCATCGAGGTGAATTGGACGCTCGGTGTTCAGCTCATCAGCTTTTTGCTCCTCCTGGCCGTCCTCTACAAGCTCATGTACCGACCGCTCCTGGGCGCGCTCGAGGGTCGGAGCGCGGCCATCCAGCAGCAGCTCGCCGAGGCGCAAGCCGCCCGGGAGGAGGCCCAGCACCAGCTGGGCGCGATGGAGGAGCGGATCCGGGCCGCCCAGGCTGACGCGCAGGCCCTCCGCGAGCGCGCCCTGCGTGAGGCCGCCGAGCTGCGCGAGCGACTCAGCGCCGAGGCGCGGCAGGAGGCCGCCCGCCTGGTGGAAGCGGCCCAGGCACAGATCGGGCAGGAAGTCCGGCGCGCGCGGGCCGAGCTGCGCGCGGAGGTGGGCGCGCTCGCCACCCAGATCGCCGAACGGCTCGTGCGCAAGAGCCTCGGCGATGAGGACCACCAGCGGCTCGTGCGGGAGGCGCTGGCCCGGATCGAGTCGGCGTGAAGCGGGACGCGGCGGTCGCGCGCCGCTACGCGCGGGCGCTCTACGCGCTCACGAGCGAGGCGCGGCAGGCCGAGGCGGTGGCGGACGAGCTGGCAGGGTTCGAGCAGCTCCTGTCGGCGGAGCGCGACCTGCGGGAGGCACTGCTCCGGCCGTGGGTGAAGGCCGCGACCAAGCGGAGCATCGTCCTCGAGGTGGCGGCGCAACTCAGGCTGTCGCCGCTCACGCGGAACTTCCTCGCGCTCGTCGCGCAGCGCCGGCGACTCGACCTGCTGGGGGAGATCCTCGCCGCCTACCGGGCGCGGGTCGACGAGGCCGCCGGGCGGATCCGCGCGCGTGTGCGCAGCGCGGCAGCCCTGTCGGACAGCGACCGGGCGGCGCTCCGCGAGCGCCTCGGGCGGCGCCTGGGCAAAACGGTTCTCTTGGAGACCCTGGTCGATGCGGACCTCCTCGGCGGCTTCGTCGCGGAGGTGGGCAGCCGGGTCCTGGACATGAGCGTTGCGGGCCAGCTGGCGGCCCTCAGAGAGCGCATCATCAAGGGGGCGGGGAGAGCGGCATGATCAAGGCCGGCGAGATCAGCGAGATCATCCGACGGCAGATCCAGGAGTTCGAGGGGGAGACCGATCTCACCGAGGTCGGGCGGGTGATCGAGGTGGGGGACGGCATCGCCCGCGTGTACGGGCTCGAGCGCGCGATGGCCGGGGAGCTGCTCAGCTTTCCGCAGGACATCGTCGGGATGGTGCTGAACCTCGAGGAGGACAACGTCGGGGCGGTGCTCCTCGGCGAGGACCGTGCCATCCGTGAAGGCGACGTCGTCAAGCGGACCGGCCGCATCGCGCAGGTACCGGTGGGCGAGCCCCTCGTAGGGCGGGTGGTCAACGCCCTTGGCCAGGCGATCGACGGCAAGGGCCCCATCGAGGCCACGGAGTTCCGCCCGATCGAGCGCTACGCGCCGGGGGTGGTCGACCGGCGTCCGGTGAAGGAGCCGCTCCAGACCGGGATCAAGGCGATCGACGCGATGATTCCGATCGGGCGCGGTCAGCGCGAGCTGATCATCGGCGACCGTCAGACCGGGAAGACGGCCATCGCGGTCGACACGATCCTCAACCAGAAGGGCCAGGGCGTCCACTGCTTCTACGTCGCGGTCGGCCAGAAGCGCTCGACCGTGGCGCAGGTCGTGCGCGTGTTCGAGGAGCAGGGCGCCATGGCGTACACGACGGTCATCGCGGCGACGGCCTCGGATCCGGCGCCTCTCCAGTACATCGCGCCCTACGCGGGCGTCACGATGGGGGAGTACTTCCGCGACTCCAAGCGCCACGCGCTCTGTATCTACGACGACCTCTCCAAGCACGCCCAGGCCTACCGCCAGCTCTCGCTGCTGCTCCGCCGGCCCCCGGGCCGCGAGGCGTACCCGGGCGACGTCTTCTACCTGCACTCGCGGCTCCTCGAGCGCGCCGCCAAGCTCAACGACGAGCTGGGCGGGGGATCGCTGACCGCCCTGCCCATCATCGAGACGCAGCTCGGCGACGTGTCCGCCTACATCCCGACCAACGTCATTTCCATCACCGACGGCCAGATCTACCTCGAGACCGACCTCTTCTACGCGGGCATCCGGCCGGCGGTGAACGTCGGCCTCTCGGTCTCGCGGGTGGGCGGCTCCGCCCAGGTGAAGGCCATGCGCCAGGTCGCCGGCAAACTGCGCCTGGATCTCGCCCAATACCGGGAACTGGCGGCCTTCGCCCAGTTCGGCTCGGAGCTCGACAAGGCGACCCAGCAGCAGCTGTCGCGGGGCCAGCGGATGGTTGAGGTCCTCAAGCAGGGTCAATACGCGCCGCTGCCCGTGGAAAAGCAGATCGTCATCATCTACGCGGGCACCCAGGGCCATCTCGACGACGTCCCGGTCGACGCGCTCCGCGCGTTCGAGGAGGCGCTCCACCAGTACGCCGACAGCCGCGGGGGCGCCCTCCTCACCGAAATCCGGGAGAAGAAGGAGCTGTCCGACGCGCTGCGGCCGCAGCTCGACGAGCTGATCGCGGGCGCGAAGGCCGAGTTCATGGCGGCCCGAGGCGTCACCGCTGCCGTGTAGGACGGACACAGCCCGACCCGATGGCGACCCTCCAGGACATCCGGCGGCGAATCCGCTCGGTCCAGTCCACGCAGAAGATCACCCGCGCGATGAAGCTCGTCGCGGCGGCGAAGCTCCGGCGCGCCCAGGAGCGGATCCTCGAGGCCCGCCCCTACGCCTTCCGGATGGCCGAGCTGGTGGGCGCACTCGTGCGAGGCCTGGGGGAGGACAAGCATCCCCTCCTGGTCCGGCGCGAGGGGCCCCGGAAGCTCTACGTCGTGATCACCGCCGACAAGGGGCTCTGCGGCGCCTTCAACTCGAACGTCGCCCGCCGCGCGCTCGAGCTCCTTCGCGGCAGCCCGGAGGGGACCGCGGCGCCGCTCACGATCGGACGCAAGGCGCGTGACTTCTTCCGGCGGCGGCCCTGGCCGCTGCGCGGCGAGCGCATCGGCTTCCTTGACCGGCTCGACTTCGCGGACGTGCGCGCGCTCGCGGGCGAGCTCGTGCAAGCGTACCTGGCGGACGAGGTCGACGAGGTATGGCTCGTCTTCAATGAGTTCCGCTCGGTGGCGGTTCAGCGGGTTACCGCTGAGCGCCTCCTGCCCATCGAGCCGCCGGAGGGCGCCGAGCCCGCGGGGGAGGGGCCGGCCGTCGACTACCTCTACGAGCCGGACCCCGTGACGATCCTCGCCGCGCTCCTCCCGCGCCGCGTGGAGGTGCAGCTCTACCGCGCGCTCCTCGAGTCGGCCGCCGGCGAGCACGGGGCGCGCATGACGGCGATGGAGGCGGCGAGCAAGAACGCCCAGGAGATGATCGGGCTCCTGACCATCCAGTACAACAAGGCGCGGCAGGAGCGGATCACCAAGGAACTGCTCGACATCGTCGGGGGCGCCGAGGCCCTGCGAGCCAGCGCGGAAGGCTGAGAAGAGGGAGAGGGGAAGGCGCATGCGAGAGGGACACATCGTCCAGGTGATCGGGCCGGTCGTGGACGTCGAGTTCGAGCCGGGCGCCCTGCCCGCCATCTACAACGCGCTCGAGGTGCTCGGCATCGAGACCAAGGACGTCTTCTCCTATAGCCAGAAGCTCGTGCTGGAGGTCGCCCAGCACCTCGGTGAGTCCACGGTGCGGACCGTCGCCATGTCGTCCACGGACGGCCTGACCCGGGGCGCCAAGGTCCAGGACAGCGGGCGGCCCATCTCGGTGCCGGTGGGGAAGGGGACGCTCGGCCGGATCCTGAACATCGTGGGCGAGCCCGTGGACAAGCTTGGCCCCGTGGCCGCCGACAAGACCTATCCGATCCACCGGCCGGCACCACCGTTCGAGGACCAGTCGACCTCGGTCCAGATGCTGGAGACGGGCATCAAGGTCGTCGATCTCCTCGAGCCGTACACGAAGGGCGGCAAGACGGGGCTCTTCGGTGGGGCTGGCGTCGGTAAGACGGTGCTCATCCAGGAGCTCATCCACAACATCGCGACGCACCACGGCGGGATCTCCGTCTTCGCGGGGGTGGGGGAGCGGACGCGCGAGGGGAACGACCTCTGGCTCGAGTTCAAGGAGTCGGGGATCATCGAGAAGACGGCCCTGATCTACGGGCAGATGACGGAGCCGCCCGGCGCGCGGCTCCGCGTCGGGCTGACGGGGCTCACGGTCGCCGAGTACTTCCGCGACGAGGAGGGGCAGGACGTCCTCCTCTTCATCGACAACATCTTCCGGTTCACCCAGGCGGGCTCGGAGGTGTCGGCCCTCCTCGGGCGCATGCCCTCCGCCGTCGGCTATCAGCCGACCCTCGGCACCGAAATGGGGCAGCTCCAGGAGCGGATCACGTCCACGAAGCGCGGCTCGATCACGTCGGTCCAGGCGATCTACGTCCCCGCCGACGACATAACCGACCCCGCCCCGGCGACGGCCTTCGCCCACCTCGACGCCACGACCGTGCTCTCGCGGCAGATCTCGGAGCTCGGGATCTACCCCGCGGTGGACCCGCTCGCCTCGACGTCCCGGATCCTCGACCCGCGCATCCTCGGCGAGGATCACTACCGTACCGCGCGCGCCGTGCAGCTCACCCTTCAGCGATACAAGGACCTCCAGGACATCATCGCCATCCTCGGGATGGAGGAGCTCTCGGAGGAGGACAAGCTCACCGTGGCGCGAGCGCGGAAGATCCAGCGCTTCCTCTCGCAGCCCTTCTTCGTCGCTGAGACGTTCACCGGCGCGCCGGGAAAGTACGTCTCGCTCGCCGAGACCGTCCGCGGGTTCCGCGAGGTCGTCGAGGGCAAGCACGACGAGCTGCCGGAGCAGGCCTTCTACATGGTCGGCGGGATCGAGGAGGCCGTGGAGAAGGCCAAGCGCCTGCGCGAGTAGGGGCGCAGACTGGCGATGGCGGACCGGCTCCGGCTCGAGGTGGCGACCCCAACGCGACTCGTCGTGTCCGGCGAGGCCGACGAGGTCGTGGTCCCCGGGTCGGAGGGATCGTTCGGCGTCCTGCCGGGGCACGCTCCGCTCCTGAGCCTGGTCGGGACTGGCGAGATGATGTACCGGACCGGGCGCGAGGAGCATCACCTCGCGGTCAGCGGCGGATTCGCCGAGGTCGGCCCCGACCACGTGACCATCCTCGCCGAGAGCGCGGAGCGGCCCGGAGAGATCGACGTCGCGCGCGCCCGGGCGGCGATGGAGCGAGCGGAGCAACGCCTCCGCTCTCAGGCGGCCGGAGAGGAAGTGGACGTGGCGCGCGCGCTCGCGGCCCGCGCGCGGGCCCAGGGGCGCCTCGAGACCGCGGCCCGGCGAGCCGACGGCGCGTGAGCGCTGCGCGCGGCCCGAGGGCGATCGATGCCGCGCGCCGGACCCCGCACCGCCTTGACACCCCCAGGGGCCCCTGAGTAGGCTCAGACGGGGGTTTCGGGCGTCGACATGGGACAGCCTGGACTCGTGCGGGTCTGCCTCCGCGACAAGCAGCGCCGGGT
>Ga0114129_10001867_pt1 | contig 28697 bp, 29 predicted proteins | sample RhiMetdeltSRZDD1_FD_80071 | JGI IMG/M metagenome (GOLD analysis project Ga0114129, IMG submission 80071) | Populus rhizosphere microbial communities from Tennessee, USA - Rhizosphere MetaG P. deltoides SRZDD1 (version 2) (version 2) | ecosystem: Host-associated > Plants > Roots > Rhizosphere >... | reverse complement strand
GGGAGTACTGGCCAGCTTCACATTCCAGGTGATTTACAACGTGACGATGTCGGCCGGCCTTGCGCCGGTCAAGGGACTGACGCTTCCGCTCATGAGTTACGGCGGCTCCTCCATGATTGCCACACTGGCGGCGTTCGGCCTGATTCTCAATGTGCGGATGCGTCGATTTACAAATTGAGGCTTCCGGCTCCAGACGCCGGGCTCCTGGCCGTGCTGGCCGGAAGCCAGACGCCAGTAGCCCGTAGCCTGCTAGCGGGTTCCGTGATGCCGTCCATCGCTGTCACCCTCGTGCTGCGCCGCCTTCTGGCGTTCGCCAGTGTCCTTGCTGCTTTTGTCGCAGCGAGGCGAAGGGTCCACGTGTCCGCGGCATCAGGCGAACCCGCCCGGAGTTTGGGGCATGACCAAGGAGATGATCATCTCCTCGAGCGCCCACGAAACGCGGGTCGCGATCCTCGAGGACGACCAGGTTGCCGAAGTCTTCATCGAACGCGAGCATCAGCGTGGCGTGGTCGGCAATCTCTACAAAGGCCGGGTGTCGAAAGTACTGCCCGGTATGCAGTCGGCGTTCGTTGACCTCGATCTCGAACGCGACGGATTTCTTTACGTTTCAGACGTCGTCGCCACTTCCGAGGAGTTCGATCGTCTCGAGACGGAGGATGACGATGGCGGGTCCGCCGTCACTGTAAATGGTTCGTCCGGCGGAATCCGGCCCACATCGGCCGTACGTGGGCCGGGTGCCAGCGACGGTGGTGCCAGCGGAGCTGGACCCGGCAGCCGCGGCCGCCGCGATCGCGAGAGGGGGCCTGAACCCAAAATCGAGGAGCTGCTGAAGGAGGGACAGGAGATCCTCGTCCAGGTGGCCAAGGAGCCGATCGGCACGAAGGGCGCGCGGCTCACCTCGCACGCGACCATGCCGGGGCGCTTCCTCGTATTCATGCCGACGGTGGACCACGTCGGCGTCTCCCGCAAAATCGAGTCGCGCGAGGAACGGAGCCGTCTCCGCGGCATCGTCCGCGAATTCCGCGAGCAGCACGGCTTCACCGGCGGCGTCATCATCCGCACCGCCGCCGCGAGCCGACCGAAGGAAGACATCGTCGCGGACCTCAGCTATTTCCACAAAGTCTGGACGGAGATTCGTCAGAAGGCCGAAGGCTCCCGCGCCCCCGCCGTGGTGTACCGCGAGCAGAGCCTGGTTGCGAAGCTGCTTCGAGACTTGTTGACGGAGGAATATTCGGCGATTCGCATCGACAACGAGCAGGAATACCGTCGCGTCTACGAATTGATCGAGCGAATCATGCCGTCGCTGGCGCCGAAGGTGAAGCTGTACAACAAGGAGTATCCGATCTTCGAGGAGTACGGCGTCCAGGCGGAGATCGACCGGGCACTTCGAAGCAAGGTCTGGCTCAAGTCGGGCGGCTCGATCGTGATCAATCAGACGGAAGCGCTTGTCGCGATCGACGTCAACACCGGCCGCTACGTCGGAAAAAAGACCGCCGGTCGCCTTGAAGACACCATTCTCAAGACCAATCTGGAGGCGGTCAGGGAAATCGTCCGCCAGATCCGCCTTCGCGACCTTGGCGGCATCATCGTGCTCGATTTCATCGACATGGAAGAGAAGAAGAACCGGCAGAAGGTATTTCAGGCGGTGGAGCAGGAGCTTCGGAAGGATCGCTCGCCGTCAAAAGCGCTGCAGGTGTCGGACTTCGGCCTTGTCATCATCACGCGCAAGCGCGTGAAGCAGAGCCTGGAGCGCGTGCTGACCGAGCCCTGTCCGTATTGCGCCGGAAGCGCCGTCATCAAATCGCGCTCGACGATTTGTTACGAGATTCTGTCGGAGGTGAAGAAGATCAGCGCCGACCTTGACGGCCAGACGCTGGTGCTTCGCGTCAACCCGGACATCGCGCGGGCGCTGCGGGACGAAGAGCGCGCCGTCTTCAAGGAGCTGAAGCAGGCAATCGGACGGGACATCGCGGTGAAGCCGGATGTCCAGCTTCACCACGAGCAGTTCGATTTGATGGCGGTTGGATAGGCTCAGGGCTCAAGGCTCAGGGTTTTGGGCACCGAAAGCCCTAAGCCCTAAGCCTTAAGCCTCGAAGGTCAGTATCCGCAGTACCCGTTGACGTAGAACCGCACCGTCTTCTTCGTAACGGAGCTCTTGACCCCCTCGCGGTCTTCAAGCTGAAGGCTGACATCCACGTTCAGGTACTTATCGCCGTTGTCGTCGTTCGTGCTGCGATCCTTGTAGAAATCGCAGTTCGGGATATCGACGTCGCTCATCCTGTCGGTCTTGCCGTCGGTGATCGTCGTCGATCCGATTGCGTATGTGTAGATGTAGAAGCGAATCACGCCGCTCGACGCGCTCGCGTCCACGCGGCAGTCGTTATCGCCGTTGTTGTCGGTGAGCGTGCACTTGTCCTCGCCACGGTTCTCACCTTTGACGGTGAAGCGTGCGACCGGCGGCGGGATGATGACACGGACGATCTGGTTGATCGCGACGTTCTGGTACCGCGCGGTAATCTGCACGTCGGTTGAGGCGCCGACGGTGGTTGTTTCAATCCTGAACGTAGCCGTCGTCGATCCTGCCGGCACGGTGACGGTGCTCTGCGCGGGACGCGCCGTGTCGCGATCCGACGTCGACAGATCGATCGTGATGCCGCCGCTCGGAGCTTCGGTCGTCAGCGTGACTGTCCCTGTTGCTTCCTGCTGCGACTGCACTCTGCTCGGCGAAATCGTGAACGCCGAGAGCGCTGGAGGAGCTGGTGGCGGCGACGGCACAGGGGCGGGTGCGGGCGCCGGAGCTGGGGCCGGTGCGGGCGCCGGCGCCGGGGCGGGCGCGGGTGCCGGTGCGGGACTCGGCGACGGTGTTGTCGGCGCCGGATTGTCGCTGCCGCACGCGACGGCGAACGCAAGAATTAGAATAGCTAGGCCGGCACACAGAACGTGCGTTGTACGCAGCATGAGACTCCTCAATCCTGAAATGGTGTGGTTGAAGTACCGGCGCTGGGATCGCCGGCCTCATATTAGCGGTTTCGGCTCGGGAAGGGAAAGAAAACAGAGCTATCGGCGCGCGAGTGAAATGTTGCCGCTGAAGGCGCGGAGGGCGACCATTGCGCTGGCATCGCCGAACGCGCCGCGCAACGTGCGGGGGCCCTGCGCGGCTGCACCTTCGGCTCCGGCTCGCCCGCGGTTGAACGTGAAATCGGAGCGGACCATTCCGCTGAACGTGTTGGCAAGCACCTCGAATCCGGTATTGCCTGAAAGGATGAGCCGGATGTCACCTGAATGCGAATTGAATTCGTATCGGCCGCTGCGCGCGAGATCGCCCGCGTAATCGAGGTTCCCCTGGACGGTCTTCACCATCAGGCGTTCGATCAGCGCATCTTCGATGTGGATGTTTCCACTGACGGACGTCAGTTGCGCTGCACGCGCCCTCAGACCGCGTACGATGACGTTGCCGCTCACCGTGGATGCTGTCACCGGATCCTCGGCGCCCGCGTCCGTAATCTCGACGTCGCCGGTAACGCATTTCAGAGCTGCCAGCTTCCGAACGCCCGATGCCGAAATGTTTCCCGCAACCGTGTCGGCGCGCAGCTCGCCTTTGACGTTGCTCGCGCGAATACTGCCGGTGATGGTCTTGACGATCACACTGGCGTCCTCGGGAATCATCACGGTGAAGTCGACTGACCCGGGAAAATTGCGGGGCCGGGGGACGATCGTTCGCACTTCCACCCGATTAGCCTGCTCGGTCACCTGGATATCGATCATGGCGAGGAGCATACGTGCGGCCCGTGGATTCGGCCGCTGCACCCGCTTGACCGCCTCGATGGTGACGTCGCGGCCGGTTGTGCCGGTAATCACGATGTCCCCGATGACGTTCGTCAGATCGAACGTGCCGTTTTGATCGAGGTGTGCGGTCTTCGAGAAGCGCTCGGTGACCTCGTTCTGCGCGGCGGCCGGCAGCGCGAGCGTGACGCCGACGAGCGCCGCGACCACGACACGCGCAGCGTAGCTCATTGATTCAGTTCCTTGACGGCAGCGGCCGCTTCGTCTGGCCCTCCGCCCGTATCGCTTGCAAGCGCGACAGTATCCTGCAGGAGCGCGACCTTCGTCTCCAACGCGTCGAGGAGACTCTCCTGCGCCAGCGTGCTCGCCGGCTCCTGTGCCAGCGCCGCGCGGCTCTCATCGATGGCGCGATCGATGACCGCAAAGTTCTTTGTGAGCACTGTCCGGGTCTCCGGATCGAGTGCCGCGTTCTGAGCGTTGGCCAGCTCCTGCAAGCCGGCAATCGCCTGCTCGTAATGCTGCTCGGCTGGGACGGCCTCCCGCGGCTGGGGGGCGCCCCCTTGTTGTGACGTCTCAACCCGTCTCTGTTGCCACACGTTCCAACCGCCCGCAACAAGCAGCAGCGCGATCGAAGCCGCGACGGCGGTCGGTACCCACGCCGAGAATGCGCCCCCGAGCTGACGCTGCCACCACGGCTGCCGCTGTTGCTCTTCAATTGACGATGCGATCGTGGCCCACAGGCGCGGCGGCGGGATGTGCTCGTCGAGCGTCGATGCGGCGACCCTGATGCTGGTCAGGTCAGCGACGAGCGCCTGGCATCGGATGCACCCGGCCAGATGCCGCTCGAACGCGGCAAACCGTTCATCGCTGCGATGGTCGGTCGCACGCACGCCGTCAACATAGTCGTCGAGCAGATCGTCGTGTAGCTCGCAGTTCATCGCCTCAAGATCATGCGCAGTTTCATACGCGCCTTATGCACCTGCGATTTTGACGTCCCCTCGGAGATCCCGAGGATCTGGGCAATCTCGCGATGCTCGAACCCCTCTACGTCGTGCAGCAGAAACGCCGCTCTCGCCCCGTCGGGCAGCATCTTAATCGCACGTTCCAAATCCAGGCGGCTCACCACCGCGGGTACCACGGGCGCCGGGGCGGTCGGCTCTTCGGCGCCCTCCTCGTCCAGCGACTCGGTCGCTCGATTCATTCGCACCTGTCGAGCCCGCAGATGATCCAGACAATGGTTCATCGTGAGCCGGTAGAGCCACGTGCCAAGGGCGGAATCGCCGCGAAATCCTGAGAGTTTCCGGTGCGCCTGCAGAAATACCTCCTGCAGCAGATCCTCCGCGTCGTCGACCGAGCCGATCATCCGCACCACCAGACTGAAAAGACGTCTGGCGTGCTGCCGGTACAGCTCCTCGAACGCGCCGGCATCACCGGCGCGGCACCGCGCGGCCAGTTCCAGGTCGGCGGTTCTCACGTCTCCTTGCTGCTTAGACGATGGCGACGGTCGGTCGCGTTGCCCGTACGGCGGATGAAAGTCACAAAACGGAACGCTTCTTGTTTAACGGGCTTCTCAGGGAGGAAAGTGCATGGCAACGTTCCGCAGGAAGGCAGCCGAACAGGAAGTAAAAGGAATCGGACAGAAGGTGAAAGGCGTGGCGCAGGAAGTTGCCGGCCGCGCGACGGGCAACCGAGAGCTGCGGGCCAAGGGCGAAGTGAATCAAGTAGCGGGTCATGTCCGCAGCCGCGCCGGTGAAGCCGCGCGGAAGATCGGGACGGCCGTCAACCGCGAGAAGACCCGCGGCCGGCGGTAGGCCCACGCGACCGTCCGCCTCTCGGACCATCGTCGCGAACAGGGGTGGGACGCCACCGCGCGCGCTCGAAGCCGCGCACGCGCCCCATCCCAACCTCTATTCCCTCCGCTCGCAGCAGTTCCCTCTTGAGCTGTAGGTTCCCGCCGTATCCTCCGAGCAGTCCGCCCGCGGCGATCACTCGGTGACACGGCACGCCCGGCTCCCTGCAGTTTCGCATGATGTTGCCGACAGCGCGCGACGCGCGGGGTTTTCCTGCCAGCGCCGCAACGTCACCGTAGGTTGCGACACGCCCGGCAGGAATTCGTCGGACAACCGACAACACCCGGCGGCGAAATTCTGTCATCGGCCCACGATGATGCGGACGCTCAGCGTGAAACCGCCGAGATCATGTTCGTCATACAGCCTGGCGACGCTGCTCGCTGAATCCCCCAACGCGTTCGGCACGATCGCCCACTGTGCGTCAATCGCAGCAGCCATCCATCTGCGAATCGGAGTCTCCGCGCCAGCGAGCACGTGATAACCGGCGTTGGTCATTTTCGCTTCGTCGGCATTGGTCGCGTGTGGGGATGTTTCGCTGAATCGATACCACCCGACGCCGCCGCCGGCATACGGGGTGAATCGGGCGGGGCGAGTGGGCCTGGCGCGACGCCGCCCGAGAAAGCGGTAGCCGACGCTCAGCTGAAACGGAGTCACCGTGATTGTGTCCGACTCGTTCAGCTTAAAAACCTGGTTCTGAAACACAAACACGCGCTGGCCGGTTCGACTGAAGCGCGATGCGCCGACGGAGAGAAACAGATTCCTCGTCAACCCGACCTCGACACCACCGCCGAACACCGCCCCTGCCGGGCTCCCGAGAATCGCCTTGAAACTCTGCGAGGCCGTGAAGATTGTCAGCCCCGCGTCCGCAAAGCCGCGCATGGAGATCCCGTTGTTCTGCGCCTGACACGGGACCGCCGACGCGAGCAAAAACGCGACCGCACCGGCGAGAGCAGGGCGATTCATTTCGCCAATCCCAGACCGCGCAGCGATGCGCGTGGATTGATCAGGCCGTGGCCGTATTGCTGGTCGACTCCTGGAGCACCCAGGTCGGTCGCAAACTGTTCCATCGCGGCTTCGACCGCCGCCGGGTCAGTGATGCCCTGCTGCATCAGCAACGCAGCGAATCCCGCGACGTGCGGCGTCGACATCGATGTTCCCTGCAGGAATTGATAGGAGAAGACGTCGAACCGCGGAGGTCCGTAGCGCGCCGGGCCGAAGACAAACGTATCGGTGAACGCGAAGTCGTAGGTTTGCTGGATGATCCCCCCGGTCGTTCCGCCGGTCCGCTGGTTTCCACCCGGCGCGACCAGCTCGACAAAGGGTCCCGTCGACGAGTAATAGGCACGTTGCCGATCGCGCCCCGTCGCGCCAACAGCCACCGCACCCTGGATCGAGGGCGCGTACGCCGCAGGCCACTGCGTCGGGTTGCCGCGCTCGAAGTCGTTGCCCGCTGCGATCGCCACAAACGCGCCGTGCGAAGTCGCGTAGATGATGGCTTCCTGCAGCAACGGGCTCGGCGCGCCAGACCGGCCAATACTCATGTTGAGCACCTTCGCGCCGTTGTCCACGGCGTAGTGCACTCCTCGCGCGACCACATCGTCGGTTCCCTCGAACGGGCTGCCGAGAATGTCATCCCACATGGAATCGATCACCTTCACCGGCATGATCCGGACATTGAACGCCATGCCTGCGACGCCAATGCCGTTGTTGGTCAACTGTCCGATCGTGCCGGCCACGTGCGTTCCATGACCGTCGAGGTCGAGCGGGTCCGTGTCGTTCCAGATGAAATCGCGCGGCGCCACGAAGCGATTGGGGCCCGCAAGGTCGGGCGCAGCGGCGAACGGTATGTCGACGGTGCCCAGCGCCGGATAGGTGACAAGACTCGACCCGAAGAAGTCACGCCACGAAGGAATGTCGCGGCGCAGCACGGCGTTGCGGTACGCGACGCCGCTGTCGAGCACGGCCACGACGATCGATGACGTGGCGCCGGGGTTCAGATCCCATGCGTGCTCCATGTCAATCGCCGGGAAGTTCCACTGCTGTGAGTACAGCGGATCGTTCGGGACAAACATCGGATGAATCTTGTAGCGCGCCTGGGCGTATTCGACGTCCGGTTGCCGCGCAAGAGCCGCGGCGGCGGCCTCGGGATCGGCGTTCTCGTCAATGTTGACGATTTGGAAGTCGGCGTATGACGGAGCCTCCATCGTGGTGGCGCCGACGCGGTTCACCATCAGTCTCTCGGCAGCCGGCGCAGTGCCCGGTCGAAACTTGACCGCGATGCTGCCGCGTAGATACGCCTCGCCGCTGGAGCGCGTGATGACATCAGCCGGATAAGGGCGCGGTGGTCGGGGTGCGTCTTTGTCGCGCATGCCCGTATCGACGCCGGGAAGTGTCGTGTCAGAGATGAACGTGCGATACCGCGTCGTCGAGTCTTGCGCAGTAACAATGCCGACGGCGAGCGTCAGGACGGTCAGGACGCCAGCTGACTTGGACAGGAACATTCAGCCCTCGAGCGAAGGGGTGGCAGGCAGGGAATCTAAATGTTACTGCAGGTGCGAAAGCGGATCGATTCCGTAGAGTGCCGGATCGAGCGGTGCTTCGATGGCGGTGGCCGGTGCCGCGGCAGCCTCCCAGAGATTGATTTCATAAGGTCGTTCGACATCGGCGCCATCTGCGGCGCGCAACACCTTCACGCGTGGACGGTAGGGATCCGGGGCGTACGGCTTGGTCACCACGGCGATCTCCCCAGTTCGCAGGCGGACGAGGTTGCCGGCGGGATAAATCCCGACCAGCTGAGCGAATCGGCGCACGAGGTTCTGATCGAACTGTGTTCCGTCGTTGCGCTTCAGAACCGCAAGGATCCGATCGGTTGGAAACGCCGGCTGATAATGCCGCTGCGAGCGCATCGCGTCGTACACATCGGCCACGCCGCATAGCATTGTCGCGAGATTGAGCTGACCCCGGTTCACGCCTTCGGGATAACCGCTGCCGTCGAGACGGAGGTGATGCTCGAAGGCGACGATGGGCGCGAGCGTGGGCATCTCAGGCGTGCGACGAAGGATTTGGGCGCCGTCGACCGTGTGGCGCTTCATGATCTCGAATTCGCCATCGTCGAGCTTCTCCGGTTTGTTGAGAATGTCAGTGGGTGTCTTGACCTTGCCGATGTCGTGCATCAGCGCTGCGAGACCGAACTCGCGCAGCAGCGCCCCGTCGATTCCAAGGCCGCGTGCCTGTCCCATCGTCAGAATGGATACGTTCACCATGTGGGTGAACGTGTAATTGTCGTAATTCTTCAACGCCGTCAGCGCGAGCAGCGCCGTACGGTTCTGTGCGACCGCCTGCGCCAGCGAATCGACAATGCCGCGGCCCGCGTTTGAATCGGGCTTGCCTTCGGCCTGCGCTGTGTCCCACAGGCGTTCAGCGACCGTTACGGCGTCGTCGTATAGGCGCTTGAACGTGGCCATGTCGCCGATCGGCGCCTCGACGCGCTTCTCGACCTGTAGACGTCCGACGCGGATGTAGCGAAGCGTTCCGAGGCCGGCGACCTGATTCGGATCGGCGGCTGCGAGCACCTGGATCAGCCGCGTAATTTCAGTCGTCTCAACGCCTCTCTCGACAACGATCCGCTCGACGCCGGCCTGCTGGAGCCGCCGCATCAGCTCGCCCATGTTTTCGGCAGCGTGCGGTACAGGTATGTCGCCGACGACGAGATCCTCGCCCACGATACCGATTGCGAGGGAAGGCGTCGCGGCATGAGCGACGGCCAGCGACTCGGTCAGCGCCGTGACGCTGCGCACGACGATGGGATGGCCGCTCGAATAGAGTTGGGCACTGCGAATCGAGGCCGCAAGGCGGCGCACCAGATCATCCGCCAGTCGGGCACGCTGCACCGCGTTCACGTGACCTCCTGGACGGCGGAGGGCAGGTATCGCCGGGCTGCAGCACGCACGCCGCGACTGCCACGCGTCGCCGCATCCTCCAGTATCGCGAACGTCTCTGGGCGGCCGAGCTGCCGCAGAGCCGATGCCGCTGCCTGACGGAGTGCCGCCGTCCGAAGCGGCGCCCACCATTCGCCGCGGTAGAGAATCGTGCGAAGTGTTCGCGTCGATTCCGCATGCACGGTGAGGCTTCCAAGCGCGTCGATGATCTGCGCGTGCACGTCCGCCATCTTCCCGCGCGGCGACGTGTGATTGAGCACATAACACAGCAGCGGAACCGCCTTGTCGTCACGCAGACCGATCAACTGCTGCAGGATGGTGTCGCGCGACGCGCTGCCGCCGACCAGCGCCTGCTGAAGCACGGCAAACGCGTCGTCAGTGCCAATCTGGACGATGGCGCGAATTGATTCGCGCTGGACCTGCGGGTCGGCGTCATCGAGCATCGAGGCGAGCTCGGGCAGCGCCTCGCTGCCGCCAAATACGCGCAGCAGATCGATGGCCATCCGGCGGACCGCCGGATTCGGCGAATGCTTCAATTGCTCGACGGACTGCCGTCCCGCCGCGCCAAAGGCAAGCAGCAGTTCGCGCAGACGGCGAATCGCGCGATTGTTCTCCTCGGCTGCCAGTGCCATCGCGAGCGGTCGAACGACGGACGGTCCAATGGTGTGGCAAAGGCGATTGAACGCTTCCAAGGCTGCATCGTCGGCCTTGCGCAGATGAAAGACGAGGTGGCGGATGATCGCACCGCCCGCGAGCTTGTTGAGAATCGATTCAGCAATCGGGCGAAGCGGCGCCCTGCCCTCATCACTTCGTTCGGCTACGAGAATGTTGAGCAGGCTTTGCGCGGGCGCGACATCGCCGAGCAGCGTCCGCCGCTCGATTTCATCGCTCGCGATCGCGGCGATGGCCTGCCATGCCGCCGGCTCCGATTCGAGACGAAGCAGGTCCTGGATCAACGCGAGGTCCAGGCAGCGAACCGCGTCGTCGCTCACCGACGCCCGCCATGCCTGGACGCGGTCGGGCGGGTCATCTGAGACGCGTTCGACCTCGATCGCCTGCGTTCGTGCCCCCGACAGCTCCCGGCCGTATTCGTCGGAGACGAAATTCTTGTCGGAGTACGACATCAGCAGGTTGGATGCCTCCTGCCACAGGCTTTCGAAGCCCGCCTCGCTCCCGAGGGGCGACTGTGCGGCCGCCTCCTTGGCGAGGTCGAGGAGTCGTTCCTTTCGGTCGTTCTCCGGAACAAGCGTCTCGAACGCAAGCGCGAGCCGTTCGGTGGCACCGCGTTCCGCGACAACCGATCCCGCCACAAAGCTCGCGACTGTGCTGTCGCCGATGCGAGCCACGACAGCCGCGGCAAGGGGCGGCTCGCCGTTTTCGCTTTGCTCCCGCGCCTCCCGCAGCAATGACAACATCATGTCGGCGGTCATGTGAGCGGCTGAATCGGCGACAGTCTGGAGAACGGCCCCTTCGTCGAGCTGGTTGCGCTCCCTCATCCTGTCGATGGCCTTGCGAATCAAACCCAGCAGCGCGGCGGCGCGTGCGCCAATCGACGCCGCATTGTCGGAGGCGGCCTGCAGGGCCCCGAGGAGTTCGTTGAAGCGTTCTGGATTGTCCAGCGCGGAGATGACGGCTTCGAGCGTTCGCTCATCGACGACGGCGCTGTTGTCGCCCTGCAGACAGAACTCGATGATGCGCTCCCACGCGGCGGCGTCACCTCCGCCGCGCTCGCGCAGGACTTCGGCATAGTCGATTTCGCGAATGTCGAAATGGGATTGGCCCGATGCCGCCCACAACTTCCCGATGCCGCCATCGGCCATCAGTTCCTCGGCGGTCTGTGAGAGCAACAGCAGGAGCGTTCTCCAGTCGGCCGCATCGGCGTCGGCCTCGATGCGCAGTTCGCCAACCAGCCGATCGTGAAGGAGGCCCGCCAGTTCGGCGATCGCTGGATCCGGCCGTACGGGGGCGCGTCCGTCGATGACGAGCGCGTCGGGTAGGACGGCGATCGTGACGTTGCCGGCCTCCGTCAGACGCCGTGAGGCGCTGACGACCCGGCTCAAGGCGCCCTGGATGGCGGGATGCGTCGCCGGATAGAGCGATACGGATCGAGCGGCCGCCTTGCAGCTTCGCGCGAAGTCCGCCAGCGCGGCGCTCTCCGGCGCCGGCATCGGTTCGGTCTGCAGAGGCGCGGCCACTCTCTGGGTGTTCATTGAATAAAATGCCGAGTCATGCGCGTCGTTGACGTAATCGCGAAAAAGCGTGACGGAGGCGCGCTTTCACGCGAAGAGATCGAGTTGTTTGTCAACGGCGTGACGCGCGGCACGCTGCCGGACTATCAGGCGTCCGCGTTACTCATGGCAATCGTGCTGCGCGGCATGACCATCGACGAAACCTCGTGGCTGACCGACTCGATCGTCAATTCCGGCGCTCGTGTTGATTTATCGGACATTCCCGGCGTCAAAGTAGGGAAGCACAGCACCGGGGGGGTCGGCGACAAGGTGTCCATCGTCCTCGCCCCGCTAGCGGCCGCCTGTGGGGTCGTCATGCCCAAGATGTCGGGCCGTGGCCTCGGCCACACGGGCGGGACCCTCGACAAGCTCGAGTCGATCCCCGGCTTTCGGGTCGACCTCGACGTCAATGAATTCAAGGCGGTGCTGAAGGAGGTCGGCACGAGCATCATCGGCCAGACCGACTCGCTCGTCCCTGCGGACAAGAAACTCTACGCGCTGCGGGATGTCACCGCTACCATTGGCAGCATTCCACTCATCTCGGCCTCCGTCATGAGCAAAAAGCTCGCGGAGGGAAGCGAGGTGGTGATGCTGGACGTGAAGAGCGGTGATGGGGCGTTCATCAAGGACGAAGCGGGTGCCCGTGCGCTTGCCTCCGCGATGGTGGCGATCGGCACGCGGGCCGGCGTGCGCACCGAAGCGCTTATTACGGACATGGACACGCCGCTCGGGCGCGCGGTCGGCAATTCGCTCGAGATCGTCGAATGTCTCGAAACGCTGCAAGGGGGCGGGCCCGCGGATCTCTCCTACGTGGTGAAGCGCTTTGCCACGCGAGCTCTCGTGCTGGCGGGACGAGATGCCGACGAGGCATCCGCACTGCACAGGATCGAGCAGGCATTGTCCTCGGGGAAGGCGATCGAGACGCTCGGGCGCATGATTGAACGGCAGGGCGGCGACCGCCGGGTCATCGACGACCATTCGTTGTTGCCATCGGTCAACGAACGTGAACAGTTTGTCGCGCCACGCGACGGCTTCATCGCTGCTGTCAAAGCGGGCGCGATTGGTTTGGCAACGAGCCTCCTGGGCGCCGGGCGGTCCAATGTGCACGACCGCGTCGATCCGGCCGTTGGGGTCGTGCTCCATGCGAAGCCAGGTGCGCCAGTCGTACGAGGGCAGCCGCTTGTGGAGATACACCACCGCAACGGGCGAGGCGTCAGCGAGGCGCTGTCGATCTGCTCGGCCGCATGCGTCATTTCCGACGAGCCGCCGATTAGACGTCCGGTGATTCTCGGAGACGTGAGATGACGCACAGAGTGTTCGCCCTCGCACTGCTGGGGTGCGCAATCATCATGGCCTCGGCATGCCGCCGCGTGACCTACGCCGAAGAGGATCGGTCAAAGATCCATGTCGGAATCGTTTTCGACATCGGCGGGAAGGACGATCGGTCGTTCAATGCGGCGGCGTGGGCCGGGGTGAAGTGCGCGGAAAGCGGCACGTTCGCGGACGGCAAACCCTGTGGCAAGCCGGCACTCGGAATCGGGTTGCGGGATGTGGAGCCTGGCACACCGAACGCGATTGAGCCCGCGATGCGCGCCTTTGCCGAGCGGGGGTACGACCTTGTCATCGGTGTCGGCTTCGCTCAGGCGCCCATCATGCGTGCTGTGGCGCGCGACTATCCGAACATCCGCTTCGCGATTATCGACGGCCTCGTGCTGAACGACGACGGTAAGACGCCGATGCCGAACGTCGCGGGACTGCTCTTCAAGGAACACGAAGGATCGTACCTGGTTGGAATGATTGCCGCGAAGACGTCACGCACCGGCACTGTCGGCTTCGTCGGCGGCATGGACATTCCACTCATTCGCCGTTTTGAAAAAGGGTACGAGGAGGGTGCCCGGGCGGTGAACCCGCGGATCCAGGTCGTTCAGAATTATGTCGGCGTCACCGACGCGGCATGGAACAATCCGGGCAAAGGCAAAGAGCTGTCGCTCGCACAGATGGACAAAGGGGCGGATGTCATCTTCGCGGCGGCGGGGAATTCGGGTCTCGGCGCGTTCGATGCGGTCGAGCAGGCGGGCACAGCGAACGGACGCGCAACGCATTTCGTTATCGGTGTCGATTCGAATCAGAACGGCGTCAAACCGGGGTTCGTGCTGACGAGCATGGTCAAGCGCGTCGACAACGCTGTCTACGACATCGTGAAAGAAGTGGTGGAACGGCGGTTCAGAGGCGGCTTTCATGTCTACGGACTTGAAAGCGATGGCGTTGGCTACGTGATCGACGATTACAACCGCACGATCGTGTCGCCGGACGCCATTGCCGCCGCTGAAGAAGCGAAGAAGAAAATCATCGCGGGTGAAATCAAGGTGACGGACGCGATGGCGCAATGAAACTCGAGCTGCGCAACGTCACCAAGCGCTTCGGCGCGGTCCTGGCAAACGATCACCTCAACATCACCATCGATTCGGGCACCATTCACGCCATTGTCGGCGAGAACGGCGCTGGCAAGTCCACAGCGATGCGGATTGCCTACGGGTTTTATACGGCCGACAGCGGTGAGATTCTCGTCAACGACGAGGTCCGTGAGATCCGTGCACCCCGCGATGCCATCGCCCTCGGCATCGGCATGGTTCACCAGCACTTCATGCTCGTGCGGCCGATGACCGTCACCGAGAACATCGTTCTTGGTGCGGAGCCGGGTTCCGCGGTGGCGCTGGATCTCCGCAACGCGGCTGCTGCCATTCGCGCCTTGTCGGAAGACTTCCGGCTGACAGTTGATCCCGACGCGACCATCGAGACCCTTTCGGTCGGCCAGCAACAGCGCGTCGAGGTCCTGAAGGCGCTCTACCGGCGCGCCGAACTACTGATTCTTGACGAGCCGACTGCCGTACTGACGCCGCAGGAGGTCGAGGAATTCTTCTCGATCCTCAGGCGAATGCGCAGTCAGGGGAAGACGGTCGTCATCATCACGCACAAGTTGTCGGAGGTGCTCGCGATCTCCGATCGCGTTACCGTGATGCGCGACGGCCGGGTCGTCGGCAATCTGAAGACCAGCGAAACCAACGCGGCGGAGCTCGCGCGTCTGATGGTCGGACGCGAAGTCCTGCTTCGTGTCGCGAAGTCCCCCGCGACGCCGGGTCCAGACGTGCTCACGGTTCGAAATCTTTCGGTGCAACGCGTCCACGGCGTGTCCTTTGACGTCCGAGCCGGCGAGATCGTCGGCATCGCCGGTGTCGAGGGCAACGGTCAGACTGAACTGATCGAGGCGCTGGCAGGTCTGCTTCCAGAATCGCAGGTCACCGGAACCATCACCTTCAGTGGGCGCGACCTGCGCACCCTCGACGCGCGACGGCGAAGGGAGATCGGGATCGCGCATGTTCCGGAGGATCGTCATCGTCGTGGTTTGGTGCTCGAGTTCAGTCTGTCTGAGAACTCAATTCTCGGAGTTCATTACCGTCCCCCGGCGGCATCGGGGGTGGGCGCGATGCTGCTGGACCAGAAGGCGATCGACCGCCGCGCGGATCTCGTCATCCGCGAGTTCGACGTCAGACCACCGAATCCGGCGCTGCCGGCGCGGGCGCTGTCCGGCGGCAATCAGCAGAAGCTGATCATCGGCCGGGAGTTCGAGCTGCCACCAATCCTCCTGCTGATTTCGCAGCCGACGCGAGGGGTCGACATCGGCGCCATCGAATTCATCCACCGCAAGATCATCGCGATGCGCGACGCCCGTTGTGCGGTCCTTCTGGTCTCCGCGGAACTGGAAGAGGTGACGGCGCTTGCCGATCGCCTTCTCGTGCTCCACAACGGCCGGATAGCCGGCGAGGTGGACCCATCTTTTGCAACCGCGGAAGAAATCGGGCTGCTCATGACGGGTGGACGTCATTGAAGCTGCGCGAGCTGCTGTTTCCACTGCTCGCCGTCGTTTGCGCATTTGCGGTCGGCGCGATTGTCGTGCTGATCGTTGGCGACAGCCCGCTCCAGGTCTACAGCCTGCTGCTCGGCAGCGCTCTTTCGTGGCCGGATGGCATCGGCTACACGCTGTTCTTTGCAACACCACTGATCTTCACAGGTCTGGCGGTGGCGGTGGCGCTGCGCGGCGGCCTGCTGAACATCGGGGCGGAAGGGCAGTTGTATGTCGCGGCGTTTGCGACCGCATGGGTGGGAATCAAATTCGCGGGGCTGCCATCGTTCTTGCTCGTGCCTCTCTGCTGTCTCGCAGCGGTTCTCGCCGGCGCGGCCTGGGCGGCGATACCTGGCGTGTTGAAAGCACGGTTCGGATCGCACGAAGTGATCAACACGATCATGTTGAACTTCGTCGCCGTCGCACTGGTCGGTTACCTGACGCAGTATGAATACCGAGTCGCTGGCGATCCCATCATGGAGAGCGCCCCGATTGGCGAGACGGCACATATCGCGCGACTCGGACGCTTTATTCCGGGACTGCCGGAACGCATTCCGCTGAACGTCGCATTTCTGCTGGCGCTCGTCGCGTTGTGGTTGGTGTACGTGCTGCTGTGGAAGACAAAGTGGGGTTACGAGATCCGTGCGACCGGTCAGAACCCCGCTGCCGCGGAATACGGCGGCATATCTATCCGCCGGCAGATCGTACTGACCATGGCGATCTCGGGCGCACTGGCGGGCATGGTGGGGATCAATGAGGTGCTCGGATACCGCTATCGGTATTACGACGGTTTCTCGGACAACTACGGGTTCACCGGGATTGCGGTCGCGTTGCTTGGACGGAACCATCCTGTAGGCATCCTTCTCGCGGCGTTGTTGTTCGCCGTGCTTCAGCGGGGCGGTGTTCCGGTCGATGCGTTTACGCAGCTCGTCTCGAAAGACATCGTTCAGATTCTGCAGGCGCTCGTGATTCTCTTTGTTGCCGCTGAGGCGATGTTTCGGCCGCTGCAGAAGTGGATAGGGGGAAGGGGGAAGGGGGAAGCAGGGGGAAAGGGGAAGGGCGAAAACGCGATGAGGCAAGAGGTTGCAGTGGTGGGTCAACAAGCGGGCGTTGGCAAAATCTGATGCGCGACATCTTCACCATCTCGCTCGTGTTCTCGACGATTCGCCTTGCGACGCCGCTCGTGTGGGCCGCCATCGGCGGGCTCTATTCAGAACGAGCTGGCGTCGTCAACATCGCCCTCGAAGGGCTGATGCTCGCCGGCGCGTTTACCGCGGCGGCCGTGACGTTCTACGCCCACAGCCCATGGATCGGTGTCGCCGCGGCCAGCATCGCCGGTGCACTGGTCGCATTCCTTCTCGCCATCGTCTGCATCCGGTTCAAAGCGAACGAGGTCGTCGCCGGGACCGGCATCAACATCTTGTTTCTTGGCCTTCCGGGGGTTCTCAGCGGCGCGCTGTTTCTGTCGTCTGGCTCCACGCCGCAGGTTCCCCAGGAAGAACTGCTGCCGACGCTCGCGCAACTCGTTCCCGTTGCACCGCACTGGCGTGTTTTTACGAACGTTTCTGCCATCTCGGTGCTGGCGTTGCTCGTCGTCGGATTTACGTGGTACGTGCTTTATCGGACGCCCTTCGGTTTGCGCCTGAGGTCGGTCGGTGAAAACCCGGAAGCGGCGGATGCCGCAGGCATTCGCGTTCAGCGAATTCGCTTTCTGGGCGTCATCCTCTCGGGGGTGCTTGCAGGCATCGGCGGCGCATATCTGTCGATCGGACAGTCGTCCTTGTTCACGCGCAATATGACTGCCGGCCGCGGCTTCATCGCCCTGGCGGCACTAATCTTCGGCAAATGGCGCCCTGTTCAGACGATGCTCGCGTGTCTGTTGTTCGGGTTTGCAGACGCGGTGACGATTCAGATGCAGGGTGTCGTGAAGCTGCCATCGGGCGAAGATGTTCCCATTCAATTCATTCAGATGATTCCGTACCTTGTCACCATCATCGTGCTGGCCGGCTTCATCGGCCAATCGCGTGCACCAGGCGCGCTGGGCGTGCCATACGATAAAGAAGCGTGACCGCGACATCCACGTGGGAACAGGTGGACCAGGCTGCCGCCGATATTCGCCGCCGCTCTGCTGCGCTTCCAGAGACAGCGATTGTTCTCGGTTCAGGCCTCGGCGACTTCTCGGACACACTGCTTGACGCCATCGCCGCGTCCTACACAGAGCTTCCGCACTGGCCCGCCTCGAACGTGGTTGGCCATGCCGGGCGGCTGGTGGTCGGCAATGTCGCCGGCAAGCGCATCGCCGCGCTCTCGGGACGCGTGCATTTCTACGAGGGTTACGACCTGGCGACCGTCGTATTTGCGACGCGGGTCATGGGACGTCTGGGCGTTCGTCATCTCATCCTGACGAACGCGGCGGGAGGAATCAACACGACGTTGACGCAGGGTGCGTTGATGATCATCGACGACCACATCAACCTGATGGGGACAAACCCATTGGTTGGTTCGAACGATGATCGATTCGGGCCTCGCTTTCCGGATATGAGCGAAGTGTATTCGGCGCGGCTGAGAACGATCGCAGACGAGGCCGCGAGGACGCGTGGCGTACCGGTTTCGCATGGTGTGTACGTCGCCGTCCAGGGACCAAGCTACGAAACACCGGCGGAAATCAATTTCTTTCGAAAGATGGGAGCCGACGCGATTGGCATGTCGACGGTTCCGGAGGCGATTGCGGCGCGCCACATGGGCATGGAGGTGCTCGGGATCTCATGCATCACCAACGCCGCCGCCGGCGTGGGGCATCATCCAATCGTCCATGACGATGTGATCGCGACGGGCCGGCGCGTCCGCAGCTCGTTCATCTCGCTGCTCGAGGGAATCATTGAGCGACTCTAGCCAGGTATCAGGCCGGGATTCCGGATTCGGGATTCGGGATTCGAAGCTCGATGTGCTGATCGATGCAGCCCGCGCGGTGCGCGAGAACGCGCACGCTGATTATTCCGGTTTCAAAGTCGGCGCTGCTCTCGAAACCGCCGACGGGACGATCGTCACCGGCTGCAACATCGAGAATGCAACCTATGGCCTCACCGTCTGCGCGGAGCGCGTCGCGATGTTCAAGGCGCTCTCTGAAGGACATCGCGAGTTCCGGCGAATGGTGGTTGTCGCGCCACCGGAGGCGCCTACGCCGCCCTGTGGCGCGTGCCGGCAGGTGCTGTGGGAATTCGCCGGCGATCTGGAAATCGTTCTTGCCAACTTGAATGGTGAAACCGGGCGCCATCGGATTAGCGAGCTGCTGCCACAGCCGTTTGATCGGCGGTTGTTGAAGTAGTCGGCAGTGGGCAGTGGGCAGGGTTCTCACGAGCCCGGCCGACTGCCTCCTGACTGTTATCATCGACGGATTCATGCTGCCCACCATCGACTGGAAAGATGACGCGGTCGTCATGATCGACCAGCGCAAGCTGCCTGCATCCGAGGTCTACGTCTCGTGCAAGACGGCGCAGGAAGTTGCCAAGGCGATCAAGACGATGGTGATTCGCGGAGCGCCGGCCATTGGCGTGGCCGCGGCGATGGGAATTGCGCTCGGCATGCAGCGGAGCAAGGCGACCGGCACCAAGCAGTTTGCGACCGACTTTCAGAAGCTGTGCGATCTGATGGCAGCCACACGTCCGACGGCGGTCAACCTGTTCTGGGCGATCGAGCGAATGAAGAAGGCGTTTGCCGAAGCGGCGCAGGGCGGAAGCTCTGTTGACGAAATCAAGCAGCGGCTCGAAACCGAGGCGCGCAGCATTCACGACGCGGACGTTGCCAGTTGCCGTGCGATGGGGGCGCTCGGCGCCGAACTCGTTCCGGCGCGTGCGCGGATTCTCACGCACTGCAACGCGGGCGCTCTGGCAACGGCCGGTTACGGGACCGCGCTTGGAGTGATTCGCGCGGCCGCCGAGCAGGGCAAGCAGGTCGCCGTGCTTGCGGACGAAACGCGTCCCTTCCTGCAGGGCGCGCGTCTCACCGCCTGGGAACTGGTCAAGGACGGCATCGATACCACGGTGATCACCGACAACATGGCCGCGGCGATGATGCGGACGGGGAACGTCGAGCTCGTCGTCGTGGGCGCCGATCGAATAGCCGCCAATGGGGACGTGGCGAACAAGATTGGCACCTACGGCCTGGCGGTCCTCGCAAAGGTGCACGACATCCCGTTTTACGTGGCGGCGCCGCTCTCGACGATCGACCTAAATACGCCGGATGGATCGACGATACCAATCGAAGAGCGGAACGATCGTGAAGTAACCCACATCGGTCCCAATCGACTCACGCCGGAAGGAGCGCGCGTCCGGAATCCGGCCTTCGACGTCACACCCGCGAAATATGTGACGGCGATCATCACGGAGCGTGGTGTCGTGCGTGCGCCGTATCACGAATCGCTGGCCGCACTCGTCAGCGGAGTTCAACTGGTGGCTCGGCCGTGATCAGCGCATCTACTGTGTCCTGCTTCCTGATGACTGATCCCCCTTCCCCCTTCCCCCTTCCCCCTTCTCCCTATCGTGATTGCACTCGGCATTGAAACGTCGTGCGACGAAACCTCCGCAGCGGTCGTCGAGGAGACCGGCGACACCACCAGGCCGTGGCGGATTCGTTCGAACGTTGTCGCCTCGCAGGTGGCGATTCATCGGGAGTGGGGCGGTGTGGTGCCGGAGTTGTCAGCAAGGCAGCACATTCGTGACATCTGCGGAGTGGTCGAGCGGGCGCTCGACGAGGCACATGCACCGCGAATCGACTTAGTCGCGGTCACCCAGGGTCCGGGTCTGGTCGGGTCGCTGCTCGTGGGCGTGTCATTCGCGAAGGCGTTTGCCTGGACGCGCGGGATCCCGGTCATTCCCGTGCACCACTTGGCGGGGCACATCGAATCGCTCGTGCTGCAAGCGGGCGAGATGCCGATGCCTGCGGTCGTGCTCGTCGTCTCTGGGGGTCACACCAGCCTGTACCGCATTTCGACGCCGGGCGTATACGAACTGCTCGGGCGTACGCGCGACGATGCGGCCGGGGAGGCGTACGACAAGGTCGCGAAACTGCTGCACCTCGGCTATCCCGGCGGGCCCGTCATCGATCGGCTCGCTGGCACCGGCAACGATCGCGCGGTTGCGTTTCCGCGCATGCGGCTGACGCATGCGGATCGCAATGCGCCCGATCTTCCCGGCACCCGTGATTTCAGCTTCAGTGGCCTGAAAACGTCTGTGCTCAGGCATGTTGCGGGGCGTCGTAACGCGCTCGGGCTGACACCTGCCGACCCGTTGCCGGACCGTGAAACCGCGGACATCTGCGCGAGCTTTCAGCGCGTCGTTGTCGAGACGCTCCTGGATCGACTGTTCGACGCGGCGCGGTGGTATCGGGCGCGTAGCGTCGGCATCGCCGGCGGTGTCTCGGCGAACAGCCGCCTGCGTGCCGACGCGGAAACGACGGGAGCTGCAAAGCAGCTGCCTGTGTTCGTACCCGACCTTGTGCTTTCGACGGACAATGCGGCAATGATCGCTGCGGCTGGGTTGCGGCGGTTCCGTGCAGGCTTCGACGCACAGGCCGACATCAACGCGGAAGCCAGTCTCACATTGTGAGGATCCGACGGCTGTGGATCTGCCGGGTCCCAAAGGACCCGGCCTACGCTGAATGACCTTCTACACAGAATACTTGTGGTTCAACACGAAGAAGCGGCAGGAGTTCGTCCGCATTACTGACGATGTCGCGAAGATTGTCGAAAAAAGCGGTGTGAAGGAAGGCATGGTGCTCGTGTCGGCCATGCATATCACCGCCGGTGTCTATGTGAATGACTGGGAGAACGGCCTGATTCACGATTTTCAAGTGTGGCTCGAGAAGCTGGCGCCCGCCGGTCTCGACTACCGGCACCATCAAACCGGCGAAGACAACGCGGACGCGCATTTGAAACGCACCATCATGGGTCACCAGGTGATGCTGCCGATTACGGGCGGTACGCTCGATCTCGGTCCGTGGGAACAGGTGTTCTACGCCGAGTTCGATGGCCAGCGCCGAAAGCGCGTCATCGTGAAGGTGATGGGTGAATAGAAGCGTGAACAGTACGCGACAGTACCCTGAACGTCCTATTGTGGGGGTCGGCGCCGTGATCGTTGACGACGGCAAGGTTGTGCTGGTTAAGCGGAAGTACGAACCGCTCAAAGGCCAGTGGAGCCTCCCGGGCGGAATGGTGGAGATTGGCGAAACGTTGGAAGCGGCACTCGCACGCGAGATGCTCGAGGAGACGGGGCTGCGTGTCGACGTCGGCCCGGTCATCGAGGTGTTCGACCGCATCATGCGCGATGAGGAACATCGTGTGCGCTACCACTTCGTCCTCATCGATTACCTGTGCTGGCCGGCGGACGGGTCGCTCCAGGCCGGTTCTGACGTGGAGGTGGCGATCTGGGCGGACCCGGCGACGCTCGGCCAATACGCGTTGACCGAGAAGGCGACGTCCGTCATTCAGCGAGGTCTGATGCTCGCGCGCGAAGCGCCGCGACCTGTGAGGTAGCCATGGATGCCCTGCTGACACGCGACGCTGCGTGGGCGCTGCTCACCGAATGGACCAAGAGCGAAAGCCTGAGGAAGCACGCGCTCGCGGTCGAAGCGTCGGTGCGCGGTTACGCGCGTCAGTTCGGTGAAGACGAGGACGCGTGGGGCTTCGTCGCACTGCTGCACGACTTCGATTACGAACGGTATCAGACGCCGGCCGACCATCCGTTCCGCGGATGTGAGGAGCTGCAGCGGCGTGGCTATCCGGAGTGGGTGATGCGTGCGATCCTCTCGCACGCCGACTACTCAGGCGTGCCGCGTGAGAGCCAACTGGAAAAGACGCTCTACGCGTGCGATGAAATGTCGGGATTCGTGACGGCCGCGTCGCTGGTGCGCCCGTCGAAAAGCATTCTCGATCTCGAGCCCGCCTCGGTCGTCAAACGCATGAAGGACAAGGCGTTTGCACGCAACGTCTCGCGCGAGGATTTACGACGCGGCGCCGACGAATTGAACCTGCCGCTCGACCAGCACATCGGCAACGTCATCCGGTTCATGCGTGAGCGCGCGGACGCGCTCGGGCTGCGCGGAACATTGTGAATTCGGATCGTTCGCCAGTCGTTCTCGAAAATGTCACGGTCAGTTACGGCTCGCATCCGGCGCTGCGCGATGTCAGCGTCGCGTTTCCCGAAGGGGCCGTCGGCCTGCTCGGTCCAAATGGCGCAGGGAAGAGCACGCTCATCAAGGCGCTGCTCGGGTTGCTGCGTCCTGCCGGCGGCGTAATGCACGTACTTGGACACGATGTTGCGAAAAGCCCGCTGGCGATTCGCGCGCGTGTCGGCTACATGCCGGAAACCGACACGCACATTCCGGGTATGAATGCGGTTGCCTTCGTCGCCTATTGCGGCGAACTTTGTGGTCTCCCGCAGGCCGATGCGATGCAGCGCGCCCATGAAGTCCTTTTCTACGTCGGTCTTGGCGAGGCGCGATATCGCAACGTCGAGACCTATTCGACAGGTATGAAGCAGCGCATCAAGCTGGCGCAGGCCCTGGTGCACGATCCGGACCTGCTGCTGCTCGACGAGCCGACCAATGGGATGGATCCGAAGGGTCGGGACGAGATGCTCGCGCTGATTCGAGACATTGCGGATCGGATTTCAGTCATCCTCTCGTCGCACGTGCTGCCCGACGTGGAGTTCGCATGCGATCACGTCGTGGTGCTGCACAAGGGCGTGGTCGCCACGCACGGCCCGATTGCCGCGCTCAAAGGCGACTCCGCGCGTGTGTTCGAGCTGCGCGTCAAGGGCGATGAGACGCAGTTCGTCGTGGCCCTTCGAGACGTTGGCATCGAAAGCGACGGCGAATCCGGCGATGTCATGCGCGTGTTCGTCCCGGCGGACCGCCCGGCGCGGCTGCTGTTCGAAGTGGCCGCGCGGCACGGCGTGCAGGTGCGGCACTTTCGCGCGAGCGTGCCGTCGCTCGAGGACGTGTTCGCTCGAGCCCTCGGCGACTGACGATGCCTATTCACGATCAGGGCTACCGTCGCTACGCCGGCGAGCGGCGGGGGGGCGACCGTCGCTGGCCGGTCATCGCACGCGCCGGGATTATCGAACGCCTGCGCGAGCGTCGCTTTCTGGCGCTCTTGCTGGTGGCCTGGTTGCTGTTCGCTGTCCGCGCCGTGCAGCTCTATGTGGGCACGACGATCGTCCGCGCGTCTTTCTTCGCGCCATCAGAGGAAACGTTCCACAGCTTCTTGAACCAGCAGCGGCTCTTTGTCTTCTTCATCACCATTTACGCCGGCGCCGGCCTGATCGCCAGCGATCGACAGGCTAACGCGCTGCAACTCTATTTATCGAAGCCGATCACGCGACACGACTACATCGCGGGAAAACTGGCGACGCTGGCCGCATTTCTGATCGCCGTCACGTGGGTGCCGGCGATGATGCTGCTGGCGCTGCAGGTACTCTTCAGCGGCAGCCTGGATTTTGTGTCCAGTCACCCGCGGCTTGTTCCAGCCATCACCATCACATCTGTGCTGCAGGTCGCGCTTGCGTCGATGACGATGCTCGCCCTGTCGTCGCTGTCGAGAAGCCGAAGGTTTGCTGCGATGCTGTACGCGCTCGTGACGATCTTTGCGGGCGCCGTCGGAGGTGTACTGCAGACGGCAACGGGCGCGGCCGGCTGGGTGCTGCTGTCGCCGCAGAATACGCTCCGCGTCGTCACCGACGCACTGTTCGGAATCGAGCCTGAGATTCCGGTGACCATTGCGCTCTTCGCCATCGTCGCGTTGATGACGGTCTGTATCGCAGTCCTCGAGCGGCGCGTTCGTGCCGTGGACGTGGTCGCATGATCGTCTCCACGGATCACCTTTCGAAGTGGTACGGTCACGTATCGGGCCTCAACGACGTCACGATCACGATTCCACGCGGTGTCACCGGTCTGCTGGGACCGAATGGCGCCGGAAAGTCGACGTTCATGAAGCTCGTCACGGGACAGCTCAGGCCGAGCGCCGGCACGATCCGAGTGTTCGACGAATCCATTTGGGGAAACCCGTCACAGTACCGCCGCCTCGGCTTCTGCCCCGAGCAGGACGCCTTCTACGAGCACATGACCGGCCGTGACTGGGTGGCGGCACTCGCGCGCCTCCACGGCATGGAGGACGCTGCGGCGGCTGCCGCGGCAACGGCGGCACTCGACGCCGTCGATTTGCTCGACGTCGCCGATCGGAAAATCGGTGCCTACAGCAAGGGGATGCGGCAGCGTGTGAAGCTTGCGCAGGCGATCGTGCACGACCCGGAGCTGCTCGTGCTCGACGAGCCGCTGAGCGGCATGGATCCATTGATGCGGCGCCGCACGATTCGTCTCGTCAGGCAGTGGGCCAGCGCCGGGAAGAGCGTCATCGTGTCGAGCCACGTGCTCCACGAAATCGAAGCGATGACGGCGACGATCGTGCTGATGCACAACGGACGAATCGTCGCCGAGGGCGACGTGCATCAAATCCGTGCTCTCATCGACGCTCATCCTCACCGTGTTTCGATTCGCGCGGCCGACCCGCGGGCGCTCGCCAAACGGCTGCTCGTCGACGACGACGTCTCCAGCTTCCGTTTCGAGGGCGACGCGCTGATCGTCGAAACCGCGAATCCAGATTCGTTCTACGCGCGGCTCACGGAGGTTGCCGCGTCAGGTGAAGCGGGTTCGATCGAAGAAGTCACCTCGCCGGACGACAACCTGCAGGCGGTGTTTTCCTACCTGGTGAAGCCATGACGGCGCCGCTGCTGGCATCCACGCGGCGCGTCTTCGATCTCGCGCTCGGGCAGATGCTCTGGGCCCACCGAACGGCGCTGCTCGCTCTCGCGGCGGGCGCGCCTGTGCTGTTGGCACTCGTGACCCGCCTCACGCTATCCGGCTCGGCAGTCGTTCAGATCAACGGCCGGCAGATAGGGAGCGAGACTGTCTTCAGCACGGCGATCACCCTGCTGTACCTACGGTTCATCGTTCCTGCGATAGGCGTGTTCTACGGAACGTCGCTCATCGCTGACGAGGTTGAGGACAAAACGATCACCTATTTGTTCATCCGGCCGATTCCACGCGGTGCCATCGTGCTGGGCAAGTACCTCGCCTACGTCCTGTGCGTGACATCCGTCGTGCTCCCGTCGGCCGCGGTGGTGTTCATGGTGATGGTGCCATTTCAGGACATGGCGCCACTATTCGGGTCCTTTGTCCGTGATCTCGGAGTGCTGGCGCTTGGACTTGCCGCATATGGCGCTGTCTTCCTGTGGGCCGGCGCGTTGTTCAGGCGGCCGCTTGTCGGCGGGCTGTTGTTCGTATTCGGGTGGGAACAACTGGCCGCTGTGCTGCCCGGATACCTAAGACGGCTCACAATCGCGCATTACCTTCAGGCCGATACGATCAGTGTGGCAGCTTTGCTGTGAACGACCATTGCTGCCCTGTGGCTCGCCATGCGCACGATACAGCGCCGCGAGTATCTGCTCGACCGATGATCGAAACCGCTGTACAGCGCGACCCGTATAATCGGTGACGGCAAGGAGTATCCCGATGAAAAGGCGTACCCGGGTATTTCTGTTCGCAGCAGCCGGCGTGCTGATTGTGTCGGTGGCGACTGGTCTGGTTGCGTGGGCGACCCGTGTGTCGGCTGCCGGCGCGACCGAAGACCTCACGTACGTGCCTGCGACCGCCCTGATGGTGGCGTACGCCGACGTTCGTGGGCTGATGAATTCGCCTTTCCACGATCGCTTCCGGCAGCTTCAGGGTACGAGTCCCGGATCCTCCGACGATCTCGAGGCCCGCACGGGCATTCGTTTCGAGACCGATGTGGACGGCGTGCTGGTGGCGTCGACTGGCGTCAATGATCCGCAGGAACCGGTTGATGGCTCGCTGCTGATTGCGCGGGGGCGTTTCGATGCCACGCGCATCGAGAGCCTGATGCGCAGCCGGGGTGGTCAGGTCGACCAGTACAGGGGCAAACGCATCGTCACGCTCACGAACACGACAAACGACACCGCTCTCGCGTTCGCGGAGCCCGGTCTTCTGCTTTTCGGTCCGCAGGCGAGTGTGCACGGCGCTCTCGACGCGAAGGCGGGAGCCGCAGCGAGCATCGGTTCCAATCGCCAGTTCATGGCGCTCGTCAACGACGTTAGCGAGGGGACGGCGTGGAGCGTCGCCAAACTGGACAGCGCGTCGGGCCGCGCCGCCTTCCCGCCGGCCCTGATGAATCAACTTCCGCCGATCAATTGGTTTGCCGCGAGCGGGCGGGTCGACAGCGGCCTGCACGGGCGTTTGCGTGCAGAAGCGCGTGACGTCCAGTCAGCGGAGAGTCTGCGCGACGTGATTCAGGGCTTTCTCGCGCTGGCACGGTTGCAGGGCGCCCGTGACCCCGCTTACAGGAGCATGCTCGACTCGGTCGCCTTGACGGCTGACGGTACGTCGGTGTCCGTTTCATTCGACGTAACGCCTGCGGCACTCGACCTTCTGACGCCGTCGAATCCGTCGCTGCGCGGCCCCGCAGCGCCGCGGCGCCAGTGAGCCAGCTGATCTTCTTCTACGGCACCCTGATGACGCCATTCAACAGGCCGGGCCGGACGCGTATCGACCCGCAGCTGATCTTCAAGGGCCAGGGGCGCATCGAGGCTGCGCTCTTCGATCTGGGTATGTATCCAGCGGCGGTGCCTGCGGAACATGACAACGCGTGGGTGCGCGGAGAGGTCTACGCGATGACCAACGCAGCCGTCGTGTTGCAGGTACTCGACGAAATCGAAGGCTACAAATCGACCGAGCCCGACACGAGCCTCTACTCGAGGCGGCTCACGCGGGTCACGTTGGACGACGGGGGTGTTGTCGAGGCGTGGGCGTACTTTTATAACGCGCCATTGGGGCACGCCGAGCGAATCGACTCTGGCGATTATCTCGAATATCTGAAGGCGCGCTAGAGCGGCCAGACGACGGCAACTGGCCGGTCACACGCCGCTGCGGGTCGCTTTGCGTGTCTCGAGAAACTCCGCTATCACCGTGCGCACCGGCTCGGAAGCCTCAATGAACTCGATTCCGCTGCGGTAGGTGACGTTTTCCTGCTCCACGTGTGAAATCCGGGAATGCGCGACCCGTCCTTTGAGAACAATCGACCGCGCTTCGGTGTCACGTTTGTTGGATTCGGAGCTCAACGGCGGGAACTATAACAATGCCAAAGTGGAGCGAGCAGGGCCCGGAGGTGGGGGTAGGCCGACCTCAAGGTCGGCCTCTACGACGACTAATTCATCCGCAGTGCGGGACGCTGAGGCGGAAGAAACTCCTCCTCGTCCTCGGCGAGCTGCGAAATGGCGGAGTCGAAATCCTGTCCCTCATACTCCGTTGTATACGTGAGGATGGGGATGTTCTTCGTCTCCTGGTCAAGCTTGAGCATGGTCAGAAGCTGGAATCCTTCCAGCTCCTCAATGCGGGTGCAGAGAATCACCAGATTCGGAACGACCTTCTTGATTTGCGAGTAGGCGCGGTCACTCGATTCGACAAACACCATGTCATAGCGGCCGGCGTCCAGGACCGTCTCGAGCATCCCGAGCACTTCGGTGTTGCCGTTGACAACCACTACCTTCTGCACCGGTGTGGCGGAGATCTGGTTCGTGTCAGCCATCTGAGTAACCCGCCCTTCTGGCTTCCAACAATTCAGGATTCGTGCCATCAACGGGACGCTCAGATGCTGCGTATCTTTGCGTAAATTGCGGCAATCCTGCGGGTGCTGTCCACGGGGATCCACCGGTTTCCAGCCCTCTCGAGCTGTAACTCTTTTATTACTCAGATTTTTGGCATTGCCCGCCGCCCGTGGGTCGGAGGCGTGTCACATTTGGCGGCCGCACATTTAGCAGCCACACTGCTGGGCCGCATCATAGGGCGGCTTCAAACTCGCAATCGTAGGGCCGGCGTCGGCCGGCCCTGCCGCAAATAGGGCGCGCGCAGCGCGAGTGAATCTCGAGGCCGC
>Ga0114129_10001865_pt1 | contig 28716 bp, 27 predicted proteins | sample RhiMetdeltSRZDD1_FD_80071 | JGI IMG/M metagenome (GOLD analysis project Ga0114129, IMG submission 80071) | Populus rhizosphere microbial communities from Tennessee, USA - Rhizosphere MetaG P. deltoides SRZDD1 (version 2) (version 2) | ecosystem: Host-associated > Plants > Roots > Rhizosphere >... | reverse complement strand
GAGCCGGAACGGCGGCGGTCGCGGCACCCGTCGGCGTAGAGTCCACCGGTCCTGTCACGGCCTACCTCGACTACCAGCGGGTCTTCGATGCGCCGCCGCTGGAGGCGCACACGGTTCGCTACGTCATCACCGCAAACTGCGCGGTGGACCGGAACCGTACGAGCGCGCGGTTCGACGCGGAGTTTTCGCCGACCATCGGCGCCGAGGATGTGGAGTTCGGTTACCAGATCCGTGACCGTGGCGCGACGATCGGATGGCTGGGAGACGTACCCGAGGTCGCGCAGACGCTATCCGATGACATCACCGAGATAACCGGCCGATTCCACAAGTACGGACGGGGAAGTGCGCTGATGTACCGCCGGTTCGGGCGCACCGGTGAGTCGGCATCGGGCGCGACGGTGTGGCTCGCCAGTCTCGCGGCCGGCAAACTGGGAGACCGGCGCAGGTTCCGCGAGTTCCGCGACGCACGGATTCGTGCGGCCCTGACCACCATCGACTTGATTACCGCGGCGAGTTGGCTCCTCGGCTACCTGGCCGAATTGGGTCTGCAGCTCGAGCACGACATCATCGAGGCCGACTGGTCCGGTCTCGCCGCCGGCTGGCGGGACCTGGCCACCGAGATCTCGGCGATGAGCTCCGGTGTCGACTGGCCGGCGATCGGACCGGAGCCGAGTCTGCTGTGGACATCCGCCGACCCCGAGCCCGACGGTCTGCTCGACGCGATCGGCGACGTACTCACCCGCAACGTCCGCATCGCCGCCGACCTACCCGACGACGTCGCGGCGGTGCTCCGGCGCCGCGACGACCGTGTCCGCCTCGAGTCGGCGTCGGCCAAGACCGCCGCGGCGAAGCTGGCCGCCACCGGCGCCCGGGAACGCCTGGGAGTCAGCGATCTGAAACGCAACCTACGGGCCGCGGGACTGACGTTCCGCGACGGCATGCGCATGCTCGAGCAGGCAATCAGCGCCTGAGGGTACCGCTGGACAAGGCGGCGCCGCGGTCCGCTGTGCGAGGATGTGCCATGCCACGGAGCTTGATTGGACGGCTGGGTCGCTGGTGTTTCCGTCACTGGGCCTGGGTCTTTCTTTTCTGGCTCTGCGCGGCGGTAGCCGGTGTCGCCGCGACCGGCCCGCTGTTCGATCGGCTGGCCGAGACCGGCGTTCCCCGGAGCGTGGAGTCCATCGCCGCCAACGACGTCATCAACGCCAGCAACGACTCCGCCGGCACCGTGGTGGCCGTCATCGATGGCGTGGACCCGACCTCACCGCGGACCCGCAGCGCCGTCATCCAGGGCGCGGCCCGCGTCGCCGCTGTCGACGGCGTCAAGCGGGTGGATTACCCGTACGCGGAAGGCCTGAGCCCGGCGCGGACCGCCACTCTCGTCTCGGCGGACGGTAGAGCCATCCTCGTCACGGCCACCCTCGAGTCGATGGACCGTCCCACCCGCGACGCCACCGGCAGCGCGGTCGCACAGGTCATGCACGGTCTCGTCGCCGACCTGCCGGCCGGAGCGAGCATCGAGGTCGGGGGCGGCCCGGTGCTCGGCCGCCAAGTCCGTGCCACAGTTCAGCAGGATCTGCAACTGGCGGAGTTCCTGTCGCTGCCGATCACCCTCGTGGTACTCGTCATCGTGTTCGGCGGCATCGTCGCGGCCGGCCTGCCGGTGCTCACCGCGGCCCTCTCGGTGGCCGCGGCGATGGTTGTGATGCTGGGCTTTTCCACGTTCACCGATGTGGACCAGGAGGGCGTCACCGTTGTCACGCTGCTGGGACTCGGGTTGGCGGTGGACTACGGACTCCTTCTCGTGGCGCGGTACCGGGAGGAGCTGGTTCACGGCTGGGATCCCGATGTGGCGATTGCCCGGGCGTGGGCCACCGCCGGTCGGACGATCGGCTTCAGCGCGTTGACGGTCGCGGCGGCGTTGAGCGGGCTGCTCATGTTCGACGTACCGACGTTGAGTGCACTGGGCGCGGCCGGCGTATCCATCGCGGTGGTCGCGATGCTCGCCTCGCTGACGTTCACGGCTGGTCTGATCGGACTGCTGCGCCGATGGGTACGGCCGAGCCGACGTGCCGCCGCGGCGGCCACCAGAGCCGCGGCTGAGGCGGACCGTGGCTTCTTCGCTCGACTCTCCACAGTGGTCCAACGTCGGCCGGTGATGGTCATCGCGCTCACCGGCGCGGCGCTGTTGGTCGCCGGGGCTCCGTTGCTCTCGACGTCGATCCGTCTGCCGGGACTGAACGGTACGCCCCGAACCATCGAGGCCGCCCGGGTGGCCGACTTGCTCGATGTCCGCTTCAACCGGCCCGAAACGCCGGCGATCACGGTCGTCGCCCGAACCGACCCGGCCGTCCTTCAAGCGTGGGCGACGCCCTACGCCGACGACCCGGATGTGGAGCGGGTCAGGGCTGTGCGGGTGCTGGGCGACGGCGTGGCGGTAGTCGAATTCGACGTGGCTGGCGATACCCAGGGACCGGGCGCCCGCGCGCTTGTCGAGCGACTCCGCGGTGCGCGGCCGCCGGGTGGGCAGTCCTGGGTGACCGGCGACCCGGCCGTACTGACCGACCTGCTCGGCCTCATCTGGGCCGGCCTGCCCGCGGCGCTGGCCGTCACGTTGTTCGCCATGATGCTGCTGCTGTTCGCCATGACGGGATCGCTGGTCGTACCGGTCAAGGCGATCCTCGCGAACCTCATCTCGTTGGGCGCGACCTTCGGCGTGCTCACCGCCGTCTTCGTGCAGGGGTTCGCAAGCGACATCCTCCACACTCTTACGGTCGGCTCGATCAACCCGTTCATCGCGGTGGTGGTATTCGCATTCGCGTTCGGGCTCTCCATGGACTACGAGGTGTTCCTGCTCGCCCGCATCAAGGAATACGCCGACGCCGGCATGCCGACCGATGTCGCCGTGCGTCGGGGCCTGCAGCACACCGGGCGCGTCATCACCTCGGCCGCGGTGCTCATGGTGATTGTGTTCTCGTGCTTCGCGGCGGCCCGGATGGGCAACATCGAGCAGATCGGCCTCGGACTCGCTGTCGCCGTGCTCATCGACGCTACGATCGTGCGCTGCTTGCTCGTTCCGGCCACGATGACTCTGCTCGGCCGATGGAACTGGTGGGCTCCCGGCTGGCTGCAACGTCTCCACGCCTGGGTCGGCCTCCGCGAGCACCCCTTGCCACCCCCCCGCTGGTGAGGCCCCTACCGGGGCCTCACCAGATTGGTCTACGCCGGTAGCACGATCAGATCGGGCTGTCCGATCGCCTTCGTGAGCGTCCCGCCGATGCTCACCGGCTCCTCCACGAACGCGACCACTTGGTACGTCCCGGGAGCGAGCCAGATCCGGAAGTACTCCTGATTGACCACGCAGTTGTTGTTGGCCCAGCGGGTCTGGTAATACAACACCTCTTGGCCGTTGGAGTAGAACTTGAACCGAGCCACCGCGTCGGGCATCACGCCGGCGGCGATGACAAGCAGATACTGGCCCTGGCGGATGTACTGGTTCCGGCTCGGCGTCTGGTACCAGGCATGTGCGGGCTGGTTGCACCGCGTCGACGGTGGTGGGTTGTACCCGATGGCCAACAGTCCGTCGTTGAGCATCTTGTCGCGGACCAGGCCGGCGTCACCGCCGCCACCCAGCCCGCCCCGGAACGGTACCGCCGACCAGGCGAATTCGCCGGGGAACTGGTACCCGCCCAGGTCGTCGATCCGGCGCGCCCAGTCCTCGCCCACGTTGAACACGTTGAACTGCAAGGTGAAGCTCTCCGAGCAGTTCTCCAGGCCGCCGACCGCGCTGTCGCACGATGCGTCGGAAGCGTAGTTGCCGTGCTTGTTCTCCGACGCGTAGATCCGGGCCACGTATGGCGACCCGCCTGCGGCCCGGCCCCAGGTACAGCTGTTGCCGAGCAGACGCTGGTCCACGTGCTCGCCGGGCACGCCCTGGTGCGCCACCGTCTGGAGCGAGAACGCGCCGTAGCCGTACGGACAGGCGGGGTTGGGCGCCAAAGTGACCGAGAACGGTTCGACATCCCCGGCGTGACCGCTCAATCCGCCGAAGTCGCCGCAGTCCCTCTGGTACAGGACCACATACTGGATGGCGATTTTGCTCGGGTCGGCCGGGTGCGGTCGCACCCGCGCCAACGCGGTACCGGGGTTGCCGGCGGTCGACGCCGGGTTGGTGCAGCCGGCGTTCTCGCCCGAGTCGTACCAGATCCAGGGAAAGAACCGTGCGGCGAGTGCGTCTTCGACACCGTCGTCGATGGTGTCGCCATCGCTGTCGACGGTCGCCGATGCGGTCGGGGCGAACACGCCGAAGGCGATGAGAACGAGCGCGCCGGCAAGACCCGCGACGAGTCTCTTGCGAACTCTCATGTGGATGCCTCCCTCCGGCCCGTCACGGTACGCATTTTCGGTACCGGGATGAACCGGAAGGTTCCTACCGCCCCAGGAGTTGGTACCGGGCTTCGGTCGCCTGCTTCTGCGGGAGCCACCACCACTCGTTGCGCCGGTACCAGTCGATCGTCGCCGTCAGCCCGGCCCGGAAATCGGCGTGTACCGGCTCGAGCCCCAGTTCTGTACGGATCTTCGTGGTGTCGTTGGAGTACCGCAGATCGTGCCCGGGTCGGTCGGCGACGTGGTCGTACGCGTCCGGCGCCTCGCCCATCAACTCCAGGATCAGCTCGAGGATCTCCTTGTTGCTTCGTTCGTCGCCGGATCCGACGAGGTACGTGTCACCGATCCGGCCCTTGGCGAGAACGAGATGCACGGCGGCGTTGTGGTCGTCGACGTGTGTCCACTCCCGGACGTTCACCCCGGTGCCGTACAGCTTCGGTCGGTCGCCGACGAGAATGTTCGTGACCTGTCGGGGGATGAACTTCTCGACATGCTGGTACGGACCGTAGTTGTTGGCGCAGTTCGACAGCGTCGCGGCGACGCCGTACGACCGCACCCACGCGCGTACCAGCAGATCCGAGCTGGCCTTGGTGGCCGAGTACGGGCTCGACGGATCGTACGGTGTCTCCTCGGTAAACTTCCTCGTCGGGTCCAGCGGCAGGTCTCCGAACACCTCGTCGGTCGAGATGTGGTGGAACCGGCGGCTGTGCCGGCGTACGGCTTCCAGCAATGTGTACGTGCCGAGGATGTTGCTGCGGACGAACGGCTCCGGGTCGTGCAGTGAGTTGTCCACATGAGACTCGGCGGCGAAATGCACCACCACATCCGACCCGGCCACCAGGCGGTCGACGAGTTCGGCGTCGCACACGTCGCCGTGGACGAAGTCGATCCAGTCAGCCACCGGGGTCAGGGTGGTCCGATCCCCGGCGTAGGTCAGGGCATCGAGCACGCGGACGTCGTACTCCGGGTGGTGCTGCAGGGTGTAATGGACGAAGTTCGCACCGATGAATCCGGCACCGCCGGTCACGAGCATGCGCGTCATGTCAATGCACCGGCCACGCCGCGACCGTGTCGAACTCGGCGGCGAGCCACCGTTCCGCGCTCGCGCGGCGGCGCACTTTGCCGCTGGTGGTCTTCGGTATCTGGCCCTTGCGTACCAGGGCCAGTGACCCGACCTCCAGGCCGTGCTCCTCGGCGATGGCGGTTCGCACCCTGGCCAGAACGGTGGCGTGCTCGTGCCGGTTCGCGTAGTTGTCGAGCTCGCACAGCACGACCACGCGCTCGCCGTCGTCCGCCGGTACCGTGAACACCGCTGTGCCACCGCTACGAACCGCGGGATGGGCATTCTCTGCCGTGAACTCGACATCCTGCGGGCTGTGATTGACGCCGCGCTGAATGATCATGTCCTTGATTCGGCCCACCACGTACAGCTCGTTGTTGATTTTCACGCCGAGGTCGCCGGTACGCACGAACTGGCGGCCATCGTGCGGTAGCTCCGCGGCGAAGGTCTGCGCGGACAGCTCGGGTTGGTTCCAGTAGCCCGTGGCGCCACTCGGCCCGGTCACCCAGACCTCGCCCACCGTGCCGTCCGGACACTCCACGAGCCGTATCGGGTCGACGATCACCGTCTCGCTGTCTGCGATGTCAGGGCCGCAGCTGGCCAGTACCGTGGTCGGCTCGTTGTCGGCGGAGACGGCCACCCCGTCGTGGCGCAGGCGGGCCGCCGAGACCTCGAGGAGGGTCGGCTCGCGCCGCCAGTCGGCCACCGACACGTACAGCGTCGCTTCGGCGAGACCGTAGCCGGGAACCATCGCGGTGGGCCGGAAACCGTAGCGCTCGTACGCCTTGACGAATGCCTCGATGGTCGTATGCCTGACTGGTTCGGCACCGTTCACGGCGGCGCGCAGGTTGCTCAGATCGAGGGTGGTGCGTTGCTCCTCGGTGACCGATCGCACGCAGAGGTCGTAGGCGAAGTTCGGCCCCATGACGATGGACGCGCGGCTCTGGGACGCCATGTCGAGCCAGAGGAACGGACGGCGGGCGAACGCCACCGGTGTGGTCAGGTGGACGGTCATTCCCGCGGCCAGTGGATGCAGTACCGCGCCGATCAACCCCATGTCGTGAAACAGCGGAAGCCACGTCGCGACCGACTCGCCGTCAGCGGAGTGGAGCGTCGCGGCGAACGCCTTGACGTTGTGCACGAGATTGTCGTGAGTGACCATGACGCCTTTGGGGGCGATGGTGGATCCCGACGTGTACTGCAGCATCGCGAGATCCCCGGGGCGTGCGTCGACCCGACTGGCCCAATCGTTCGAAGCCGGTACCGTGGGCAGATCCTCCGCCGATACGAACGTGGTCGGAGGCTGTGCCGTATCCGTCAGCGGAGCCAACTCCGTACGCACGAGTTCGATGAGGTGAGCCGGAAGGATGAAGACCGAGGGTCGGCAGTCGAGCCAGATCTGGCGGAGTCGCTCCCCGAAGGCTCGCGTCGTCCGGCTGGTGAGGACCGCAGGCGGATAGAACGGCACGGCGACCGCGCCGGCGATCAGGCAGCCGTAGAAGGATACGACGTAATCGATGCCGTTGGGCAGCGCGACGAGGACGAACTGGGGGCGAGCCGCCGTACGCCGTACCGAACGCAACAGCTCGGCCACCGCCCCGGCCCGGCCGGCCAACTCGGCGTAGCTCATGTGCGACCACGTTTCGTCCCCGGTGGTGAATGCCACGGCGGTACGCTCGCCGTGCCGCTCGGCGCGGGCGGCGATGTCGTGGGCGAGCGTGGACGGGTGTTGCGCGAAGTGGGTTACGGGCGAACGCACGCCGCTCTCCCTTCGGATGCGATCGGTCGATGCGACAACGCTCGCAAGTCCCGTTAGAGAACGGCACGATGGCCGATCGTGCCACTGAATCGGTTGTCGAGCCGGCCTCCGTTTCCGGTAGCTCGAATGGCACCATGACGTACCCGGCCCTCCTCGACCGGATCGGCCCGCTTCCGGCGCTACTGGATCGGCCCGCTGCCGAGCCGGCGATGCGGCTACGCGCGCCGACCGGTGACGAGGTCTGGCTGGTCACCGACTACCGACTTGCGCGGCTGGTGCTCACCGATCCACGGTTCAGCCGGGCGGCGGCGGTGCTTCCCGAGGCACCAAAAATCAACACCGCCAACCCGGCACCGAGCTCGATGATGAGCATGGACGGCGCCGAACATGCCCGGCTGAGGCGGCTCGTGGCCGGGGCGTTCGCGCCGCGGCGGATCGCCGCGCTGGCGCCGGACGTCCAACGTCTCGTCGACGAGCTACTGACCACAATGGACAGCAAGGGCGCTCCCGCGGATCTCGTCGAGTCGTTCGCGGCGCCACTGCCGATCGCCGTCATCAGCACCCTGCTGGGCATTCCGGCCCAGGACCGTGCGCGGGTGCAGGAATGGGCCGGTGTGCTGTTCGACGTTACGGTCAGCACGGCGCGGGACAAGGCGCGACGCGGCTTCGCACTGTTCGAGTACATGTCCCGGTTGATCGAGCGCAAGCGCGCACAGCCGGGGGACGATCTGCTGTGTGGTCTCATCGCCGCCCACGACGCCGGAGCGGTGTCCCGTACCGAGCTCGTCGATCTGGCGTTGGCGATTCTGACCGCGGGGTACGAGACCACTGTGGGCCAGATCGGACTGTCGGTGCTGTCGTTCCTGCGCGATCCCGCACCACGGGAGGAGCTGCGCGACGAGCGGTCGACGGCCGCGGTTGTGGAGGAGTACCTGCGATTGACGCCGGCGACTCCCATCACGTTCACGCGGGTCGCGCTCGAGCGCGTCGACCTCGGCGGCGTCACCGTCGAGGCGGGCGATGCGGTGGTCGTATCCGTGCTGCACGGCAATGTCGACCCGGCGGTGTTTCCCGACGCCGATCGACTGGTTCCGGCGGGCCGGTCGACCGCTCACCTGACGTTCGGGCACGGTACCCATTTCTGCCTAGGGGCTGGGCTCGCGCGGCTGCAAATCACCATCGCCATGCGGACGCTCGTGCGGCGGTTGCCACATCTGCGCCTGGTCGACGGCGAGGACGCGGTCGGGTGGTACGAGGGCCTGGCTACGCGCGGGTTGACGCATCTGCGCGTTACGTGGTGACCCGGGAAGCGAGGCGCTCGGCGACGCCTGGGAACAGGCGCAGCGCGTTGGCGCGGTTGATGTCGGCCCGGATCGAGTCCGTCAGCCCGGACAGCCCGTCGTCCAGGTTTCGCACACCGGTCGACACCACGTCGGCGGGGGCGGCGCACCAATCGGTACCGAACAGGATCCGGTCGCTGGACACCGCGCGCAAGAGGCTCGGCAACCCGGACCACGCGGTCAGCGCCACGTCGTAGTAGAACCGACCGAGCGCGTCCGCCACTCGACCGCGCTCGAGACCATAGAAGGCGGCACCGAGCGCCTCGACGCGGCTCGCCGCGTACGGCAGGAACCCGCCGCCGTGCGCCAGGACGAAGCTGATGTCCGGGTACCGGTCGAGGGCTCCAGCCAGCACGAGGTTGATGGCGCCTCTGGTGGTGTCGAGCAGGAAGTCGGCCAACACCGGCGGGACGTTGGCGGCCGTTCCGCCGGGAAGGACCATCGGGTGGACGAGTACGACCGACCGGCGGCGGTTCAGCTCGGCGAAGAGCGGATCGTAGAGCGGATCACCGAGATAGCTGTCGCCCGCGTGCGCGATGAGGACCACGCCGTCGGCCTTCAGCTCGGTGTAGGCGTACTCGACCTCGGCCAGGGCGGCGTCGACGTAGGGCATCGGCAGCGCGGCCAACAGGCCGAAGCGGTCGGGGTACTCCGCGACGAACTCGGCCACCGCCTCGTTCGCGCTGCGGTTGAACGCGGCCGCCTGCGAAGCGTCGTCGAAGAATCCACCCGGGATCGGGTTCGATATGAGCGCGAAGTCGATGTCGTTGGTCGCCAGCACATCCCAGGTCTCATCGAGCGACCAGGGCAGCGTGAAGGGTGCGCCGCGTTCGCGCATCAGCCGCTGGATCGCCGGCAGGATCGCGTGGTGGTGCACGTCGATCCGCGCGCCATGCCCGCTCATGCCGCCGCCCTGTCCAGGTCGATGGTCGGCGCCGCCAACGAGGACACCGTACGCACCACACCGGTGGAACCGTCCACAATGACCAGTTGGTCGTCGCGCAGCACCGACGTGGCCGTCTCGGTGGCGACGACCGCGGGTACCCCGTACTCCCGCGCGATGATGGCGGGATGGGAGAGCAGGCTGCCCCGGTCCGTGACGAGCGCGCCGACACTGGGGAAGAGCATCGACCACTGCGCCGTGGTCTCGGGACACACCAACACATCTCCGTGCCGGAGCTTGCCGAACTCGGTGATGTTGCGGATGACCCGTACCGGACCGAGGTAGCGCCCGGGTGACACGGCGAGGCCCCGCAGACCGTCGTCGACGGCCCTCATCCGTGGTGGTGATCCCAATGGCGCACCGGCCGGGCCGGAGGGCGGCTCCCCGTACGTAGGTGGGCCGGGATTGGCCGTCGCCCACGCGTGTTGCCCCTTGTGGTGCCGGATGCGGGCCCGCTGGTCGGTGCCGCTCGACAGCGCCGAGAGGGCCTCGGTCAGCTCCAGGAACAGCGCGTCGTCGGCCTGGTCGATCGCGCCCCGCTCGACCAGGCGGCGACCGATCTCCAACGTGGCGTAGCGCAGCAGTGCCCACACGAACACCGCGTAGAAGACCTTCTCGTCGCGAACCGGGCTGCTCAGTACGCTCGCCTCCAGCGCCGCTTCGAAGCGGGCGGTGTCGGCGGCGGGCCGGTCGGCCAACAGCTCGCGCGCCTCGGCCAGTGCCTGATCGCGTCGGGCGGCGATCGCGGCCCGCTCGGCGGCGAAGTCGTACGGCTGGGCCAGTTGCGCCCGGATCAACGCGAGCAGGACCGCCGGCCGTTCGGCGACGGTGGGTTCGGTCAGGTCGAAGCCGACGGTGCGGTGCGCGTATCGGCGAACGTAGTCGGCGAAAGCCTCGGCAAAATCAGCATCGCGGTCGGCCAACGCCTCGGGAGTCGCATCGGGCTTTGCGAGGAAACGACACACGGCGGGCCGATCGGCGGCCAGGCGTGCCAGCTCGCTGAGCCGCACGGTGGCCGCCATGTGGTCGCCCGCCAGACCGCCGCGCAGCCGTACGGTCTGCTGGCCCGTCCAGCCGAACAGCTCGCCGCAGACCGTGGTGAGTTTGCTCATGACAGCGATCGCGGCACCGGTCAGCTGGAAGTACCGGTCGTGCAGCCGATCGAAGAGACTGACGATCGCCCGGATGTGTGCGTGTAGCGAGGCGTCGGTGAGAGTCGACATGTGGACATCCCGCAACTCCGCGATCTCCCGGGCGAAGGCGGGTTTCCAGGTCTCGTGCCAGCGTTGGATCAGTTCTCGCGGCCGGCCGTCGGTGATCGCCGCGGCGATGTGCTCCACCCGGCCGGCGGCCGCCTCGGTACTGTCGGGGTACATCGTGATGTAGACCCAACCACCGATCGATTGCGCCATGGGGACCGCGCCCGTCGTGAACGTGTGCATGTGCCGCAGCGCCGCGCTGAACACGGGGAGGAACACCGAACGCTCCATCGGCGTCCACGGGCGATCCATGCTGCCGTTGCGGATGGAGTGTCCGGCCGGCACCTGGATCTCGATCGGTATCTGCTCGACGACGCCGGGCGGCAGTGCCGTGATCGGACGTGCCTGCAGTAGCCAGAGCGTACCGTCGGCGAACGCCCACTCGATGTCCTGCGGAGTACCGAAGACGTCGGCGATGCGCCGTGCGAGCCGGGCCACCGTGCACGCCTCGAAGGCATCGATGGCCGGAGCGGCCGGCGACCGTCGGGACATGGTCGCGACGCCATTCCGTACGGTCCATTCGTCCGCGTCGACCTCGCCGGCCGCGAGCCGGTCGCCGAGGCCGGACACCGCGCTGATGACCGTCTCGCTGCCGTCTCCGGTCAGCGGGTTGCTGCTGTACGCGATTCCGGCGGCCGAGGCGTCGACCATCGTCTGCACTAGGACACCCAGGCGGGCCGGGCCACGGTGAGCGGTGCGGTATGCCTGGACGCGCTCGGAACCGGCGGATGCCCAGCAGACCCGAAGCGCCTCGACGACGGCTTCGAGTCCGCTTACGCCGAGAACCGATTCGTACTGGCCGGCATACGACATGTCAGCGAGGTCTTCGTCGATACCCGACGAGCGCACGGCAACCTGGCCGGAGCCGAGTCCCCGCAACGCATCGCGCAGCTCGTCCACCAGATCGGACGAGGGTGTGTCGCCACCCGACGCGGCGAACGCGTCGACGGTCACCGCGAATCCCGCCGGTACGGTGAACCCGGCGGCCAGCAGCTCCCCGAGGACGGCCGCCTTCCGGCCGACCCGGTCGGCGTCGGCCAGGCGAATCTCCGACAACGGCAGCACATACGACATCGCTTGGTCCCTTCCTGGGCGGCGCGACGACCGCGCCGGGCCGTGACACGTCGAACGGTCCCGTGTCCAGGTAGTGGAGCGATGGAGGCACGGTCGAAGGTCCGCGATCGCCAGGTCCGTCCGACATGGACCGTCACTGGACGGGTTCTCGACATGCGGGTACGACCGTGTCCGCCATGAATCCTGCAGGAGGTGCGGTGTGATCGGTCGACAGGCCTTGCCAGCGGAGTACCAGGAGTTCAACGGGCGGTGGGGGGCGCCGTTCGGTCTGCCGGCCGCCATGGGCGCAGGGCTCCGCCAGCGCCACAGCAACCCCCTGCCCGAGTACGGCCCGTTCGCGTTCCAGATCCCCAGCGGTACGCGGATCTTCGAGTACCCATGGAGTTTCTTCGCCACCAAGCCCGGGCCAGGATGCCGGGTGCTCGATGTCGGCGGTTGTGTGAGCGGGCTTCAGTTCGTGCTCGCGCTCGAAGGGTGCCAGGTGGTCAACGTCGACCCGTTCGAGGACGGTAGCGAGGGCTGGCCGCTCGAGTACTACTCGGCGACCCCGGAGCTGCACGACCGGCTCAACAAGGTATTCGGCACCGACGTCGAGTTGGTGACGAAGCGACTCCAGGACGCCAGTCTGGCGGAGGGCTCGTTCGACCGCGTGGTCTGCATCTCGGTGCTGGAGCACCTGGCGCACGTGGACGGGCAGGATCTCGTCGAGTACGCGGGTCGCCTGCTGGCCCCCGGTGGTCTGTTCGTTGCGACGATAGACCTGTTCCTCGACGTGGAACCGTTCGGAGTACTACCGCGCAACTCGTTCGGTACCAACGTCGACGTGGCCGGTCTCGTGGCGAACTCCGGGCTGGAACTGGTGGAAGGCGACCGTCGGGAACTGTACGGCTTCCCCGAGTTCGACCGCGACCGGGTCGTGGCGCATCTGGACGAGCTGTTGATCTCCCCGAGGTATCCGGTCGTGTCGCAGGCGCTCGTGCTGCAGAAGCCCGGCGAGTAGGCGTTTCAAAACTACCTGGAGGTGTCGTGTGATCGGTCGGCGTGCACTGCCGGAAGAGTACAAAGACTTCAACGCGCGATGGGGAGCACCCGCCGGCCTGCCGGGCACGTGGAACGTACCGCTGCAGAAGCGGCTCGACGACCCTTGCGCCGAGTACGGTCCGTTCGCGTTCCAGATCGCCGGTGGCACCCGCGTCTTCGAGTACCCGTGGGTCTACCTGGCCGCGGACGCCGCGCCCGGTAGCCGGGTACTCGACGTGGGAGGCTGTGTCGGCGGGCTGCAGTATGTGTTCGCGCTCGAAGGCTGCCAGGTCGTCAACGTCGACCCGTTCGACGAAACCTCCGGTGGATGGCCATCCGGATCGGCACGCATCGTGTTGCCGCCCGACATGCACGAGCGGCTGAACAAGGTCTTCGGCACCGACGTCGAGTTGGTGCGCAAGCGGCTCCAGGACGCCGACCTGGCCGAGGGTTCGTTCGACCGCGTGATCTGCGTTTCGGTCCTGGAGCACCTGGAGCAGGTGGACGCTCAGGATCTGGTCGCAGCGGCCGGGCGCCTGCTGGCTCCGGGTGGCATCTTCGTTGCCACGGTCGACCTCTTCCTCGACCTCGAGCCCTTCGGAGTGCTCTCGCGCAACTTCTTCGGAACGAACATCGACGTGGCGGCGCTGGTCGAGCGCTCCGGTATGGAACTGGTGACGGGCGACCGCCGGGAGCTGTTCGGGTTCCCCGAGTTCGACCGGGACCGCATCGTGTCCATGTTGGACGAACTGCTGATCTCGTACCGCGATCCGGTGGTGTCCCAGGCGCTGGTGCTGCGCAAGCCCGAGTGACAAACAGAACCTGGCGGGCGGTCGAGTCTTCTCGACCGCCCGCAGTGTGTTTACAAGGACCCGATGCGCCTACTGGCGGCCGAGGGCGGGGCGACGAGTCCGCTCCGGCCGGACTGCACGATCAGGTACCACACGGTCCGCAGCAGTGGCTGGACCGCACGGTCGTACACGGTTGTGAAGAGCTTCATCGCAAAGCCTCCAGGTCTGGCAGGATGTCGGCGGGGGTCGGGGTCGCGTGCATCTCGGCCCGCAGCGCCTGCGCCGCAGCCCGGTACCGCGGCTCGGTCAGCACATCGACCAGCGCGGTACGGATGGAGTCCCGGTCGGCATCGGCCGCGCGCAGGGCGACGCCCGCACCGGTCGCCACCAACCGTTCGGTGTGGAACATCTGATCCGGTAGCTGCGGCAGAACCAATTGCGGGATGCCGTGGTACGCCGCGGTGAGGATCGTGCCGTTTCCGCCCTGGTGCACGACGGCGGCACAGTGCGGCAGCAGCAGGTCCAGCGGCACGCTCCGCACCACGCGGACGCTGGCCGGCACATCGGTGAACGAATCCACCTCCTGGCCGGTCAGCGTCACCACCAGCTCCGCGTCGAGTCCTTCGGCGGCAGATACGACAACCGGCGGCGCGAAGAATCGGAAGCCCGCGAGGCGGGTGGTGGACGTGCCCCAGGTCACGCAGACCCGGGTACGCCGGGAAGGCTCGCGCAACCAGTCCGGCCGGATCGCGCGGCCGTTGTACGGGATGTACCGCGTCGGTATGCGCTCGACGTCGGTCGGTACCTGCATGCTCGGCGGGCACGGATCCACAGTGGACACGCCGAGGACGTCGTATTCGGTGAGGCCCAGCCGCGCGGCCAGCGGTGCGACGAGCTCCGCTACCACCTCCCGCGCCTGGTACGTCACGTCGACGCCGTGCACGTGCCGGACGGCCGGGATGCCGAGCGCCGCACCGACGAGGGGCGCGGCGTACGTCGTCGGGTCGAACACGATCAGGTCCGGCCGCCACGAGCGGGCGTACGCGTACAGGTCCTCTAGCATCGCGTCCGCGTACGCGGTGAAGACTCCGAACACCCGTCGGACCCGGTCGCGCTTCTCCGGAGTCCAGTGCCGCATCGTCTCACCGGGCGGCGGCGCGTCCGGTACGGCGGTCAGCCGCAGATCCCGCATGACCCGCCGGTGTACCTCGTCGTGGTCGAGATCCGGTCCGGTCGCCACCGCCACCTGGCCTGAATCGGTGATCACCTGGCCGAGCGCCGGCTGGCTCGCCACGCGTACCTCGTGGCCGGCCGCCCGCAGCGCCCAGCCGAGCGGCACCATCGGCAGGTAGTGCGACGGCCAGGCCCACGACGTCATGAGGACGCGCATGACTCACCAGTCGACGGGTACGGCGAGGAAGCCCTCGAGCAACGCGCCCTCTTGGCGGACCAGCTCCTCGGCGGGGACCGCCAGCCGCAAGCCGGGGAACCGGTCCAGCAACGCGGCGGTGGCGATCCGGGCCTGCGTACGGGCCAGGTTCGCGCCGATGCAGAAGTGCGGACCGAGGCTGAAGGTGAGGTGGGCACCGGCATTCGGTCGCGTGATGTCGAACCGCCGCGGGTCGGGGAACACGGTCTCGTCCTGGTTCGCCGAGTCGACCGCCGGAATGACACTGGACCCACGCGGGATCGTGAAGTCGGCCAGCGGAATGTCCTCTGTGGCGTATCGCAGCATCGACACCGACGATCCGACGAGCTTCCACCGCAGCAGTTCCTCGACCGCGTTCGGCAGCAGGCTCGGGTCGGCGCGCAGGGCGGCCAGCTGGTCCGGGTGGCTGAGCAGCATCGCGATTCCGCCACCGATCTGCGTGGCCGTGGTCTCGTACCCCACGAGCAGCAGTAGCCGGCACCACCAGTGCAGCTCGTACTCGGTCAACGCGCCGTCGACGTCGTCGCGTACCCGAATCATCGCGCTGATGAGGTCCTGGCCCGGTTGCCGCCGTTTGGTCTCGATGAGCTCGGCGATGTATCCGCTCATCTCGCGCATCGCCTGCCCGATCTCGGGACCGCTCAGCTTGCTCACGGACAGGAAGGCGTCGGTCCAGCCGCGGAGCCGGCGCATGTCGTGGTCCGGTACGCCGAGGAGGTGGCAGATGACCCGGATCGGCAGCGGGAACGCGAGGGTCTCGTTGAGGTCGACCGGCCCGCCGCGCTCATCCATCGCGTCGAGCAGCTCCTTGACTACTCCCTCGATGTACGGTTCCAGCTCCGCCACCCGCGCCGGAGTGAAAGCCTTCATGACCAGCCGGCGGATCCTCGTGTGCTCCGGCGGATCCGGGTCGATGCGGCTGTCCTGGAACATCTTGTTGTGCCGGCTGATCTGCGCCGCGTCGGGCCGGTTCAGGTTCCGGCTGAGCCGCGGGTCGACCAGGAGCGCGCGAACGTCGTGGTACCGCGTTACGAGGAGCGCCCGGTCTCCACTGGGAACGGTCACGGGGACCACCGGCTCGTGTCGTATCTCGGCCAGTTCCTCGGGAATCCGCAGCGCGGCAGGCCGGTGGAACGGGTACGGGCAGGTCTGGCTCATGGCGTGGCCTCTCGGTTCACCAGGTGACAGGGACGGCGGCACTCGAACGGGTACCGAGAGCAATCGGCTGTCATCGACGCTCCTCCCGTAGGGAACGTCGCCATCCTCTGCAGGAGCCCTCGATCCGCGGTCCACATCGACTAGAAGGCCCCCGTCGTCGAGTGGTTCTTCAGCGCTACTGGAGCATCGCGACGAACGATGGATTCCAATTCCTCGCGGCGGCAAACCCTCGAGACGGAGGCATGATGCACCGGACTCTCATCGTGGCTCGGATGAAGCCGGGCCGCGCCGAACAGGTCGCGGACGCGTTCACCGCGTCGGACCGTACCGAGCTGCCGCAGCTGCTGGGCGTCTCGGCGCGCACACTGTTCAGCTTCCACGACCTGTACTTCCACCTGATCGAGTCCAAAGTAGATCTGCGGCCCGGTCTGGCGGAGGTACGTAAGCACCCGTTGTTCACCGACATCAACATCCGGTTGGCCGAGCACATCGATCCGTACGACCCCGATTGGCGGGGACCGCAGGACGCGATGGCGCAGGAGTTCTACCGGTGGTCCGCGTGAGGAGAGCGGCCATCACGGGTATCGGCGTGGTGGCGCCGGGCGGGGTCGGCGTACCCGCGTTCTGGGAGCTGCTCACCGCGGGCCGGACAGCGACCCGCGGCATCTCGTTGTTCGATGCCACCGGATTCCGTTCCCGAATCGCGGCCGAATGCGACTTCGACCCCGAGGCGTCGGGTCTGGACGCCGCGGATGCGCAGCGGCTGGACCGGACCAGCCAGTTCGCGGTGGTCGCCGCGGAGGAGGCCAAGCGCGACAGCGGCCTCGACTTCGCGGCGCTGCCGCCCGAACGCACCGGTACGGTCATCGGCAGTGCGGTCGGCTGCACGATCCGGCTCGAGGAGCAATACACGACGGTGAGCGAGGTCGGCCGGCAATGGTTGGTCGACCACACCAAGGGCTCTCCACACCTGTACGACTATCTCGTGCCCAGCTCCATCGCGGCCGAGGTGGCTTGGCGCTGCGGTGCGGAGGGTCCGGTAGTCATGGTGTCCACCGGCTGCACGTCCGGGCTCGACGCGATCGGCCATGCTGCCGCGCTCATCGAGGAGGGCAGCGCCGACGTGGTCGTCGCCGGCGCGACCGACGCGCCGATCTCACCGATCACCGTGGCGTGCTTCGACACCATTCGGGCGACGTCGCCCAACAACGACGATGCCGAACACGCCTCCCGCCCGTTCGACGACCGGCGGGACGGGTTCGTTCTCGGCGAGGGCGCGGCCGTGTTCGTCCTCGAGACGGTCGAGTCCGCCCGGCAACGCGGCGCACATATCTACTGCGAGATAGCCGGGTTCGCCCGGCACGCCAACGCGTACCACATGACGGGGCTACGGCCGGACGGTCGCGAGATGGCGAAGGCGATCGACACGGCCATGAGTCGCGCCGGCGTCGGCGCCGAGCGCATCGACTACATCAACGCGCACGGTTCCGGTACCAAGCAGAACGACGTGCACGAGACCGCTGCCTTCAAGCGCAGCCTGGGCGAGCGTGCGTACCGGGTACCGGTCAGTTCCATCAAGTCGATGGTCGGTCACTCCCTCGGCGCGATCGGCTCCATCGAGATCGCCGCCTGCGCGCTCGCCATCGAAAACCAGGTCGTGCCGCCGACCGCCAACCTCGAGGTTCCGGATCCCAAGTGCGACCTGGACTACGTGCCGGTCACCGCACGCGAGCACAAGGTGTCCACAGTGCTCAGTGTCGGCAGCGGATTCGGCGGCTTCCAGACGGCCGTGGTCCTGCGGGCGGTGGCCTGATGACCCGCGCGCTCGTGACCGGGCTGGGCGTCGTGGCACCGAACGGCATCGGGGTCGAGGAGTACTGGTCGGCCACCTTGACCGGCAAGAGCGGGCTGCGCCGTCTCGAACACCTCGAGCCTGCCGGGTACCCCGTCCGCGTCGGCGGGGTGGCGGAGACGTTCGTGACCGCCGACCACGTGCCGGCCCGCCTTGCGGCGCAGACCGATCGCTGGACCGCGCTGGGGCTCGCCGCCGCCGCGCTCGCCTTCGAGGACGCCGGTATCGAGCCAGCCACGCTGCCGGAGTACGAGTTCGGAGTCGTGACCGGCAGTTCTTCGGGCGGCAACGAGTTCGGCCAGCGCGAGATCGAACGGCTGTGGTCGCAAGGGCCGGCGTTCGTCGGCGCGTACCAGTCGATCGCATGGTTCTACGCAGCGACCACGGGACAGCTCTCGATACGCCACGGCGCACGGGGACCGTGCGGCGTACTCGTCTCCGAGCAGGCCGCCGGACTGGACGCTCTCGCCGAGGCGCGCCGCATGCTGCGCACCGGCACGCGGCTCGTCGTGTCAGGCGGTACCGAGGCACCGCTGTCGCCGTACGCGACGGTCTGCCAGCTGGCCAGCGGACGTCTGTCTACTGTGGATGATCCGGATCGCTGCTACATCCCCTTCGACCGGGCGGCCAGCGGGTACGTGCCCGGCGAGGGCGGTGCGATCCTGCTCGTGGAGAGCGAGCAATCGGCTCGGGAGCGGGGTGCTCGCTGGTACGGCGAGATCGCGGGATACGGCGCCACGTTCGACCCGCGACCGGGCAGCGGCCGGCCGCCGGGCCTGCGCCGGGCGATCGAGCTGGCACTGGCCGACGCCGGCGTGTCCGCGGCCGACGTCGACGTGGTCTTCGCCGACGCCGCCGGAGTGCGCGAACTCGACCGGCAGGAGGCTCGAGCCATCGGCGAGGTCTTCGGCCGGGGCCGCGTACCGGTCGCAGTGCCGAAGACCATGACAGGGCGGCTGTACGCCGGCGGTGCCGCTCTCGACGTGGCCGCCGCGCTGTTGGCGATCCGCGACTCCATGATTCCGCCCGCCGTCGGCGTCGAGGACCTGGCCGCGGACTGCGAGATGGACCTCGTGCTGAACGTGCCCCGCGAGACGCGTGTACGCGTCGCGGTCGTTCTCGCTCGCGGATACGGCGGGTTCAACGCCGCGCTGGTAGTCAGGGCGGTCGCGTGAACCTTCCTCGAGAAAGGAGCACCAGAGTGAGCGTCTTCACAATGGACGACCTCCGCACCATCATGCGGGAGTCGGCGGGCGAGTGCGAGGTGCGCTCTCCCGGTATCGACATCGCGCAGACGTCGTACGAGGACCTCGGATACGACTCGCTCGCGTTGCTCGAAGTCACGGCACGGATCAAGCAGAACCTCGGCGTGCAACCGCCGGACGAGGCGATCGCCAAGACGTCGACCCCGGCCGAGACGGTCGCCGCGGTCAACGAGCTACTCATCGGAGTTGCGGCATGAGGCGCGCAGCGAAGCGGGAGGCATTATGAGCGGACACACCGACAACCGGATCGTCATCGAGGCGCCGCTCGAGCGCGTGTGGGCGGTCACCAACGACGTGGCGAGCTGGCCCTGGCTGTTCAGCGAGTACGCCTCCGCCGAGATCCTCGAGACCGCCGAGAACTACGTGAAGTTCCGGCTCACCACACACCCGGAGAACAACCAGACGTGGAGTTGGGTATCCGAGCGCAGGCTCGACCCGGCCAACCACGTCGTCCACGCCCAGCGCGTGGAGACCGGACCGTTCGAGTACATGAACATTCGTTGGGAGTACCGGACCGTCGACGGTGCGGTCGAGATGCGGTGGCTCCAGGACTTCCAGATGAAACCGACCGCGCCGGTCGACGACTCCGGAATGACCATTCGAATCAACACCAACACGCCGATCCAGATGAACCGGATCAAGCAGCTCATCGAGTCCGGGCGAGTGACATGACCGACCTCGTACCGGCGCTCGCGGCGCTCGCGGCTCTGCTCAACGGCGTCGCCGCCGGAATCATGCTGTCCACTGTGGTCGGCATCGTGCCCATGATGTTGACCCAGCCCTACCGCGGGTACGTGCAGACGGTCCAGTTCCTCTGGCCGCGCTACGACCCGCTGATGCCGATTCTCAACGCGGGTGCGCTGGTGCTCGCCGCCGTATCGGCGGTGGGTGCCGGTGCCACGCCGGCCCGGTCCGTGCTGGCTTTCGCCGCCGTCCTGCTGGCTACGGTCATGACGATTTCCATCACCAAGAACGTGCCGGTGAACCGGTTCGTCAGCAACCTGGATCCCGACCGCCAACCGGACGACTGGACGCGGTTGGATCCCCGACCGGCGTGGCAGCGGTGGAACCTGATCCGTACGGTGATCGCCGTCGTGGCCTTCGCGGCCAACGTGACCGGCACCGCGCTGCTGCAGTGAAGGCCAACCGACGCGAAGGAGGCACGCTGTGCTCATCAACTTGGCCGGGCGGAAGGCCCTGGTCACCGGCGGAACCCGGGGCATCGGGCGGGAGATAACGCTGGCGCTTGCGCGCACTGGCGCCGATGTGCTCGCGTGCTACCGCCACGACGGCGAACACGTCGAGCAGCTCGCCCGGGACCTGAAGGAAATCACCGGCGACCACCACGTGGTCCGCGCCGACATCTCGGATACGGCGGCGGTCCGCGCGCTCGCGGACGAATGCTCCTCGCGGTTCAGCCACCTCGATGTAGTGGTGAACAACGCCGGCGTCATCAGCCACGAACCGTTCGAGCGGCTGGCCGTCGACGAGTGGCGGCGCGTGCTCGACACCAACCTGACGGGTGCGTATCTGGTGACCCAGGCGATGCTTCCGTTGCTGCGTACCGGCGGCTCCATTGTGAACATCGGCTCGCGGGTGGCCACTGTCGGTATCCCGCTGCGAGCGCACTACACCGCCGCGAAGGCCGGAATGATCGGGCTGACCCGCTCGCTGTGCAAGGAGCTCGGTTCCCGCGGCATCCGCGTCAACCTCGTGGCCCCCGGGGTCATCGCCACGGAGCTCGAGCTGTCCGAGGAGGTGCGCGCCCGCTACGAGGGCATGACCGCCCTGCGCCGCCTGGGCGCACCGGCGGACATCGCGGCCGTCGTGTGCTTCCTGGCAAGCGATCTGGCCGCGTACGTGACAGGCGAGACCATCAACGTCGACGGGGGGATCTGACGTGAGCACGTACCGCGTCCTGCTGCGCATGCAGGTCGTGCCGGGCAAGGAGGAGTCCTTCGAGCGAGCGTGGCGCGACGGTGCGCGGACGATCGCCGAGGAGCCGGCCAACGTCGCGCAGTGGCTGTCGCGCAGCGACGACGAGAACAGCGTCTACTACATCGTCAGCGACTGGGTCGACGAGCGGAGTTTCCGCGAGTACGAGGTCAGCGAGCGACACCGCTTGCACCGCGAGAAGCTGCATCCGTACCGCTCGGCGGGGTCGATGACGACGATGACCGTGGTGGATTCCACGGCCGGGCGGGGGGTGCCGCGATGACGGCGTGGGTCCTGCTCTTCGCGGCGGCGCCGGACGGACCCAAGGCGGTGGCCGACGCTTACCACGACATCAGCCGCCGCCTCTGCGGTACGCCGGGTCTGGTGCGCAACACCCTGCTGGAACTGGTCGACTCGCCCGGCCGGTTCGTCGTGGCGAGCGAATGGACGAGCCTGTCGGCGTTCCGCGCCTGGGAGGAGGGGGCCGACCACCGCAGGCTCACGGCACCACTGCGGCCGTACCACGACCGCGCCATGGGCGGTGGATACGGCATATACGAGGTTACCGCCGAGTACCGCTCGTTGGGGAGTTAGTGGTGCTGGCGGTGCGGAGTGCGGCCGTGGTGGGCGCCGGCGGCTTCATCGGCCAGCATCTGACCGCGGCCCTGTGCGCCGGGGGCTGGCGGGTCACCGCCTACACCCGGGCGGACGAGCTCTGGTGGCCGGACGATCCGAGGGCGCCCGAAGTCGTGTTCTACCTGGCGAGCAGCATCAACCCGGCGCGCGCGGAGCAGTACCCGGAACTGGTCACCGCCGACCATCGGCGGTTCTCGGAGCTGCTGAGCCGCCTGGCCCGCAGCGCCCACCCACCGACCGTGGTGTTCACCAGCTCCGCCGGTACGGTGTACGACCCGGGCGTGCCCGGGCGGTGCCGGGAGGACGCGCCCACGCGGGCCACGAACCGGTACGGTACGGCGAAGCTGGCCTTGGAACAGTTGCTTCTCGACCACGCCGGTAGCGTGCCGGCCGTCATCCTTCGGCTGTCCACTGTGTACGGGCCCGGGCAGCGCGTCGGCCGGGGCCAGGGCGTGCTGGCGAGCTGGCTGTCGGCCGTCGCCGAGCACCGCCCGCTGCCGATGATCGGTGACCCGCGGGCGACCCGGGACTACGTCTATGTAGACGACGTCGTCGACTGCATGCTGCGGGTCGACCGGCCCACGGAACCGCTGGTCCTCAACGTGGGGTCCGGTGTCAGCACCTCGTTGGCTCAGCTTCTGTCCATAGTGGAGTCGGTGGTCGGCCGAGAGCTGCCTGTGCAGGGGCTGCCGGTCCGGTCCGTCGACCGACAGGATGTCCGCCTCGACGTGCGCCGCGCCGCGCACTGGCTGGGCTGGCGGGCGCGTACCTCGCTGTACGACGGCGTCGCGGCGATGTGGCATGCCGTGCGACCCGAAGACCAGAGCACGTTGACCGGGGCTGGAGCGCCGGTCGGCACGCTCCAGCGGTAACGAGTTCCCATAGGCACTCACGAAAGAGGCAGCAATGATCGCCGAACTCCTCGCCCGGACGGGCAAGGCCGTGATTCGCGACGTCCCTCCGGACGGCCGGGCGTACTGGGCCGCGCGGTTCTGGGACCGTGATACGCACGAGCAGCACCCGCTGCTGAGCAACGCGTTCCTGCAGCAGAAGGAGACCATTGCCGGTTTCCTCGGCACCTACGCCGCGAACGCCGAGCGGATCCTCGAGTTCGCCTGCGGTACCGGGGAGTTCACCCGACTCGCCGCCGAGCGTACGAAGGCCAAGCAGATCACCGCCGTGGACATCTCCGCGGAGGGGCTGCGGCGAGCCGGCGAGCGGGTCCGCCACGACAACCTCGAGCTCGTTCAGGGCGACTTCTGGACCGACCTCGGTGTCGGTGACTCCGATGTCGTCATGTGCCTCGACGCGATCCACCACCTCGGCGACGTGCGCCAGGTTCTGCAGCGACTGAGGACATTCGTGCGGCCCGGCGGCATCTTCGTCGGCAACCTGTGGACGGCCGACAACTTCCACCGCTTCCAACGGCAGCGGTACGGATCCGCGGCACACCTGCGGCGTACCGCGGCGTTCCTCGGTACCGCGCTGATGATCCGGACATCCGGGGGCCGGCTCAAGACCGGCGCGTACCGCACCCAGCTCGTGGACAGCAAGGACGCCATCGAGATCCTGCATGACGTATTCGACACGGTCCTCGCGGTAACGGTCGAGGACTACTTCATGGGCTTCGTCTGCGGGGTTGGGACGGAGTGATGCGCATCCTGGTGACCGGTGGCGCCGGCTTCATCGGCCGGGGAGTGGTCGAGGCGCTGGCGTCCGCCGGCCACGAGGTACGCGTACTCGACGCGCTGCTGCCCGAGGCGCATCCGGCCGGGGTACCACCCGTGTTGCCGGAGGGGGTCGAATTCGTCCGTGGCGACCTGCGGGACGAGGAGACCGTCGAGGCGGTGCTGCACGGCATCGATCTGGTCAGCCACCAGGCGGCCGTAGTGGGGCGGGGCAAAGAGATCCTGGACGCCCGCCGCCACGTGGGATGTAACGATCTCGGCACTGCCACGCTGTTGGCGGGGATGACGCGCGCCGGCATCGACCGGCTCATCCTCGCCGGCAGCGTGGTCATCTACGGCAGCAGCCGCTACACCTGCCCGAACCACGGCCGGGTCGCGCCGTCCGGCCGTACAGCGGCGGATCTGGCCGCCGGGCGCTTCGCACCGCTGTGCGGCACGTGTCGGGCCGAGCTGGTACCGAGCCCTGTCGACGAGACCGACGTGCCCAACCCGCCCCGCAACATGTACGCGGTCACGAAGCTCGCCCAGGAGTTGCTCGTCGACGCCTGGGCGCTGCAGACCGACGGATGTGCGGTGTCGCTGCGATACCACAACGTCTACGGGCCGGCGATGCCATATGCGAGCCCGTACTCCGGAGTGGCCGCCACGTTCCGCAGTGCGGTAGCGGCCGGCGAGGCGCCCAACGTGTACGAGGACGGCGCACCCCGGCGGGACTTCGTACACGTCAGCGATGTCGTATCGGCCAACCTCGCGGCGCTGCGCTGGGAAGGTACCGGATTCCGTGCGTTCAATGTCGCGAGCGGCGACCCACGGTCGATCCTCGATGTCGCGAGCGCGCTGGCCGAAGCGGGCGGCGGACCGTCCCCTGTGGTCACCGGCGACTACCGGGTCGGGGACGTCCGTGAGATCCTCGCCTCGCCAGCCCGCATCCGACGCGAGCTGGGATGGTCCGCGACTGTCGATTTCGAGACCGGCATGAAGGAGTTCGCGGTGTCGCCAATGCGCGGGGGACCGTCATGACGTTGAATGTTCTCGTCGCGGGCGGAGGGCTGGGCGGGCTGTGCCTGGCCCAGGGCCTGTGCGGCGAAGGCATCAATGTCCGGGTCTTCGAACGCGACCCGACCGCCGACATCCGCGCCCAGGGCTACCGGCTGCGCATCGACGACCATGGCGTGACGGCGTTGTCGCGGTGCCTGCCGGGCGACCTGTTCCAGCTCTTCCACGCCACGACGACGCCGCCCAGCCCGCCGCGTGGTGCGGTGTTCGACCACGATCTCCAGCAGATCGAGTCGATCGGCACGTCGCTCGGCCGCACCGAGCAACGGCGACGCCGCAGTACGGTGGCCAACCGTGCCACGCTGCGCCAGATCCTGCTGGCCGGGCTCGACGACACGGTGGAGTTCGACCGCGAGGTGGTCGCCGCACGGACCGTCGGGGACGGGGTCGAGGTGCGGTTCGCGAACGGGCAGGTGGCCACCGGCGACATTCTGGTGGCGGCCGACGGCTGCAACTCGGCTGTGCGGGCCCAACTGCTGCCGCACGCCCAGCTACTCGACTCGGGCCTGCGCAGTATCTACAGTCGGGCAATCCTCGACGAGCATGTGCGCGAGGTGTTGCCCGACGTTCTCGGCACCGGTTCGCCGCGAGTGATCGGCCCGGGCGGTGTGACGCTCGCGCTGGGTACGTACTGTCCCCGCGAGTCGCCGCAGCGGGCCGCGGCGCGGATCGCGCCGTACGCCCGCCTGAGCCACGTGCCCGACTACCTGAAGTTTGCATTGGTGGCCCCGCTGGCGGCGATCGGGCTGACCGAGGCCGAGCTGTGGGCCGCCTCGCCGACGGCGCTCTACGACATCGCCTGCCGGGTGACCGCGGACTGGCATCCGGCCGTGGCGGAACTCGTTCGCTGCGCCGATCCACTGTCGACGTTCGCGCTGTCGATTCGCGCGGCTCCTTCGGTCGACCCGTGGCCCACCACCCGAATCACCCTGCTGGGCGATGCGATTCACGCCACGACACCGGCCGGCGGTACCGGTGCCAACCTCGCGCTCCGCGATGCGGCGCTGCTGACCGAGTATCTCGCGGCCGTCGACCGGGGTCGCCTCGGCGTGCTCGATGCCATCGCGGCATACGAGGATCAGATGCGCGACTACGGCTTTGCCGCGGCGACCTACTCGATGCGCAGCGCCGAGTTCATCTTCGAGCAGGTACCCGCCGCGCTCGTTTGACAATAGCCGGGAGGACTCATGGCGCTGACGGTGGGAATTGCCACTACCGGAGACGACCCGCGGACGCTGCGCGAGACGGTCGAGGGCGTGATCCGGTCGGCGTCGATTGTCGACGCCGACGCGGAGGTCCTCGTAGTGGTCAACGGCCGCGACCGGGTACCGGAGCTGCACGACATCGGCTCGCCCACGCTGCGCGTGGTGTATCTCGAACGCCGCAACGTGGCGGTGGCCCGCAATACCGTTCTGGCCGAGGCACGATACGACACCATCCTGTTCACCGACGACGACTGCGCCGTGCCGCCCGAGTGGTGCTCGCAACTCGCGGCCGGGCTACACGCACCTGGGTGCGTCGCGGTCGGTGCCCCGGTCCGCGTCGAGGTGACCGGGCCGGTGAGCGCCTACTTCGACTACCAGCGCCAGTACAACGCGACCCCGGCGGGCCCGGGCGGGCCGCTGCTGTTGGTCACCACGAACAGCGGGCTGCGCCGGGATCGGATCCCGGCGTCGATCCGGTTCGACCCGACGCTGCACAGCGCCGGCGAGGACAGCGGTTTCTCGCTGGCATTGGCGAAGGCCGGACTGCCGGCACGGTGGCTGTTCGACGCGACACCGATACGACACGGGCTCTCGGAACGCATCGAGGAGATCACCGAGCGGTTCCGGCGCAACGCGTACCACGGCGTTCAGCTCTATCTCGGCCTCGGTCACCAGGAAGCCTCGATTCCCGGCGTGCTCCGCCTGTACCGGCAACGCATCCAGGACGACTTCCACTTCGATCGGCGGTTCAGCGAGCTGCCCGCCATCGAGGCGCGTATCGCGTTCTCCGTCTACGACAGCCTGGCCACCGCGGCGATGATGGTCGGGTACCTCGATCGGTTGGGTAAGGAACTCGCCCATCCTTTGCTGGAGCTGGACCTGCCCGGCCTGGCCCGCTTCGTGAACCAGATCGCGGACCAGGTGCGTGAGCAGACGACGGCACTGTCCACATCGGACTGGGCCGCGCTCGAGGTCGACTACGGGGGTATGCGGCAAAGGCTGCGCGAGTCCCAGCCGCTGCTCGCCGAGGTCCGTCGCGGACTGCGCCGGTACGCGGCACCGATCCCGACCGACCCGGGGGGTCCGGTCGGTGACGTCCTCGACTTGGGCGCCGGTACGCAGACCGACAACTATGTCGACAGCCTAGCCGGGTTCCGCCAGGCCTACGCCGAGGTCTGCGCCGGCGCCGGTACGCCGGACGAACTGGACCGGGCCGCGTTCGCGCTGGGTGTGCCGTTCAAGGTGGCCACCAACGCGATCGAGTTCACGTTGCTGCTCGACAGCCTGTACCCGGCCGCGTTGAGCTAACAATGAACGTCACGGTCGTCGTACCCACGATCGGCGAGTCGGCCCACCTGCGCCGGTCCGTCGAGAGCTTCCTCACGGCGGCCGAGGGTGCCGGCCCGGACGCCGAGGTGCTGGTGGTCGTCAACGGGCGGAAGTCGGTACCGGTTCTGGACCACGTGGGTTCGCGACGGCTCCGGGTGGTGTTTCTCGACGAGCGCAACGTAGCGCGGGCGCGCAATGTCGGCATCCGGGCGGCCCGGCACGACACCGTGCTGTTCGGGGACGACGGCGGTTCGGTAGGACCCGGCTGGTGTGCCGAGCTGGCCGGCGCACTGCGTGACCCGGCGTACCCGGTCGTGACCGCACCCGTTCGCGTACCCACCACCGGTCCGGTGACCGCGTTCCTCGACTACCAGCGGTTCTTCGACGCCCCACCGCTGGACGCGGTCGAGGCGAGAACCGTGACCGGCCACTGTGGACTACGCCGGGATCGGATACCGGTCTCGATCCGGTACGACGAAAGCAATATGCCTTTCGTCGGCGAGGATGTGGCATTCGGCCATTCGTTGCGTGCCGCCGGAATCCCGATCCGCTGGCTGGCCGACGTCGCGCCAGGCTGGCACCTGCTCCCCGATCGAATCGAGGAGATCACCGAACGGGCCTTCCGGTACGGCCGCGGCTCGGCGCTCGTCTGGTCCCGCCGCAGCGGGCCGGTAGCGGGTCCGGCCGAGGTGCTCGCGCTCTACCGCTACCTCGGGTCGGCCGACTATGGCTTCTACCGCCGGTTCACCGAGGTGATCGCGCCGAGCCTGCGTGCCGCGTGGACCGTCTACGACTACCTGTATGACCTGGCGTACCTCCTCGGCTACCTCGCCGAGCTGGGGACCGAGCTCGACCACACCTTTGTCGACCTGAACCACGAGGGTCTGCGCCGGGCGTGGCAGGACCTCGCAAGCGCGGCCGCCCGTCCCGCCGGCAGCGACTGGCGCGCGGTGCGACTGGACTACGGGCGCATGGAGAGCGGCGCACCGACCCACGATCCGCTCGTCGCCGTGGTACGCCGGACGCTCGACCGGTACGCCCCGCTGGTCCGGGAGTACCCGTCAGCGATCGCGGGCACAGGCGGTGCCGAAGCACCACGTCCGGCTGGCGCGCAGGAAATCGAGCGGCTGCTGACGGCGTGGAACGACATTCGGGCGACCGATGCGTGGACCGACGCCGATGCGATCGACCGCTGGGCGCGGACGTCCGGTACCACGTTCCGCGAGGCGTGTGCGATCGTCGAGCGTGCATTCGCTTTCCAATACGCCGTTCGGGCGGGCGCGGGAGCGCCGTCGACGTATCCCGGAGTAGGCCCCGGGCGGCCGGACAGCCCCTGGGCCGCGGCCTCCGCCTAGTCCGGCCCCGGCCTAGTCAGCCACCTCCCTGAACCACGTCAACCAGTCGAGCGACGAGGTCGGCGGGTGTGGGTTGGTGGTTGATTTGGTGTTGGAGGTGTTTGGCGGCGTGGTGGTGGGTGGGGTTGTCGAGGAGTTGGTGGCCGCTGGTGATGAGGTCGGTTGGGGTGGTGGTG
>Ga0114129_10001864_pt1 | contig 28717 bp, 20 predicted proteins | sample RhiMetdeltSRZDD1_FD_80071 | JGI IMG/M metagenome (GOLD analysis project Ga0114129, IMG submission 80071) | Populus rhizosphere microbial communities from Tennessee, USA - Rhizosphere MetaG P. deltoides SRZDD1 (version 2) (version 2) | ecosystem: Host-associated > Plants > Roots > Rhizosphere >... | reverse complement strand
GGCGGTCGCCGCCGCGGCGGCGAAGGTGATCTCGCGCGCCCCGACCGAGGCGGCCTTGACCTTGCCCTCGCCCTGCTCGCGGTGGCGGTAGATGTTCTCGAGCACCATGATCGCGTCGTCGACAACGATCCCGACCACCAGCGTGAGGCCGAGCACGGTGTAGGTGTTGAGCGTGAAGCCGAACACGTACATCACGATGAAAGTGCCGAGGATCGAGGTGGGGATCGCCAAGAGCACGTTGAGCGTCGTCGACCACGAGCCCAGGAACAGCCAGCACACCAGGCTCGTGAGCAGCGCCGCCATCACCAGGGTGAACAGGATCTCCTCGATCGCGCGCTCCACGAACAGCGTGGTGTCGAAGTTGATCACGATGAAGAGTCCCTCGGGCAGCTGCTTCTCGATCTCGGCGACCTTCGTGCGCACGTCCTTGCCCAGCTGGACGGCGTTGGCGCCGCGCAGCTTGGTGATCCCGAAGCCGACCGCCGGCTCGCCCATCGTCCGGAAGAAGCGGCGGCGGTCCTCGAGCCCGTCCTCCACCACCGCGACCTCGGAGAGCCGCACCGGCGCCCCGTCGCGGTAGGTCAGGACCAGGTTTCGGAAGCCCTCGAGGTCGATCGCCTCGCCCTCGGCGCGCACGTTCATCTCGCGCGAGGGGCCCTCGATCCGGCCGGCCGGCACCTCGAGATGCTCGCGCTGGATCGCGGCGTTCACGTCCTGGACCGTCAGGCCCTGGGCCTCGAGCCGGACGGCGTCGTACCAGACGCGTACGCTGCGGTCGCGGAAGCCGGAGAGCTGGATCTCGCCGATGCCCGAAATCGTCTGGAGCTGCGGGCGGATCACGTTGCGGATGTAGTCGGCCATGAAGGTGGGCGGGCGGCTCCCCGCCACCGCCAGCCGCATGATCGGCTCGTCCTCGGGGTTCGACTTGCTGACGATCGGCGGGTCGATCCCGCGCGGCAGCCGGTTCTGCGCCTGGGAGATCTTGCTCTGGATGTCCTGCATCGCGACGTCGATGTCGCGCTCGAGCTCGAACTCGACGCTGATGTTGGCGGAGCCCTGGCGCGAGGTCGAGGACACCTCCTTCACTCCCTCAACCGCCGTGACCACTTCCTCCAGGATGTCGACCACGTCGGTCTCGATGATCTCGGGCGAGGCGCCCTCCCAGCTCAGCGACACGTTCACGACCGGAAAGTCCACGTCGGGGTTCTGGCTGATCCCGAGCCCGCCGAACACGCTGCCGAAGCCGGTGAAGGTCAGGATCCCGAAGCCGATCAGAGCGAACATCAGGATCCAGGCGAAGACATGGTTGCGGATCGAGATGTCCGCAAGCGTCATCCCGCTCGCGATCTCCCGCGGATCCTCCCGCTCGGGATCCGGACGCGGCGCTTCGGCGCTCACTGGGCCGCCTTCGGGCCGTCGACGGCCTCGACCGCCATGCCGTCCGCGAGGCGGTCGGAGCCCTCGGAGACGACGACCTCGCCCGCCTGGAGCCCCGACAGGATCTCGACCACACCCGTTCCGGTGCGCAGGCCCAGGCCGACCGGTCGCATTCGCGCCTTCTTCTCCTCGACGACGTAGGTGACGAAGCCGCGCTCGCTCGCCTGCACGGCGCTTTCAGGGACGACGAGCGCACCCTCCTTCTTCTCGCCGGCGAGCGTCACCTCGGCGAAGAAGCCGGGCTTGAGCTCGCTCTCGGGATCGACCCACGCGAGCACCTCGACCTGGCGCGTGGCCGGGTCGGCGATGCGGCCCACGTGGTAGATGCGAGCGCCGAACTCGCGCGGGCCGAGCGGCGCCACGCCGAAGCTCACCCGGCCGTTCTCGCGGGCCCGCAGCGACTCGCCCTCGGAGACCTTGAAGCGCAGCCGCAGCCGGCTCACGTCCACGATCGTCGCGAGCACCGTGCCGGTGCGGATGAACTGGCCGGTGTCGACCGTCCGGGTGTTGATCACCCCGGCGATCGGGGGCCGCACCTCCGAGCGCCTCTGGTTCTGGAGCGCGATCTCGTGAGCCGCCTTGGCCACGTCCTGCGCCGCCTCCAGGCGGGCGTTCTCCCCGCGCGAGCGGGCGAGCTCCTCGGTCGACAGCAGCTGGCTCTTGGCGAGCGCTTCGCGCCGGGCGAGGTCGGCCTGCGCCCGCCCGAGCTCCGCCGCCGCCTGGTCCCTCATGGCCTTGGCGCGCTCGGCCTCGACGCGGTGGCGCTCGGGGTCGATCCGCAGCAGCACGCTCGACGGGCTGACGCGGTCACCCTCGCGGAAGCGAACGTCGGTCGCGACACCCTCGACCTGGGCGGTCACCTGGACCAGGTCCTGCGCCTCGAGCGAGCCGAGCGCCTTGATCTGGTGGACGACATCCTGGACGACGACTGGGGCGACGCGCACGCGCAGCGCCTGGCGCTGAGGGCGCGCGGACGCGGCGCTTTGGGAGCCGCCGCAGGCCGAGCCGAGCACGACCATGAAAGAAGCGGCGATGAGGGCCAGCGATCTTCGTCTCACGGAGTGCCTCGTTGTCGCGATCGGACCCTCGTTCGCGAGGGCATCGCCGGAAGGGCGGTCCGAACGATTCTCCGTCCAAACTCCGGGCAAATCCACCGCCCGTCGGTCCGGAGCGTCCGCGCTCATGCCGTTGGACGGGGGCGCTCCGCCCGGCCAAACTACAATGACACGAGGAGGACGCTCCCCCCACAATGCACGATCCCCGCGTACCCGAAGCACTCGAGGGCTGGAGCGTGCTGCACCAGCTATTCCGGATCCGCTGGCTCGACTGGCGCCGCCTTTCGCCCGAGGAGCGCGGGCGCTTGTCCGCGGAGGCCGCGGGCGCCCTGCAAGCCATGCGGCGGGGACCTGAGGGCACCAGCGTGCCGGTGACCTTGCTCGGCCACAAGGGCGACCTGATGCTGATCCACCTGCGGCGCGGCTTCGAAGAGCTGCAGGCGGCCGAGCTCGCGGTCGCGGGACTGGGCCTCGCGGCGTTCCTGGAGCCCACGACGTCGTTCGTGTCGATGGTCGAGCTCGCGATGTACGAGATGACGACGCAGATCCACAAGCGGCTCGGCGAGAAGGGTCTCAAGCCCGGCAGCGACGAATTCGAGGCCGAATTCGACGCCGAGCTCCAGGAGCAGCGAAAGCGAGTCGGCGCACGGCTTTGGATCGACCCGCCCGCGCGGCGTCACGTCTGCTTCTACCCGATGAACAAGCGCCGCGGCGAGCACAAGAACTGGTATGTTGAGTCGATGGAAGAGCGCTCGCGCATGATGCTCGACCACGGCCGCATCGGCCGCCACTACTCCGGCCAGGTGACCCAGATCATCACCGGCTCGATCGGCTTCGACGACTGGGAGTGGGGCGTCGACCTCTTCGCCGACGACCCACTGGTCTTCAAGAAGCTGATCTACGAGATGCGCTTCGACGAGGCCTCAGCCTGGTACGCGGAGTTCGGGCCGTTCTATGTCGGGCTGCAGTTCTCGCCATCCGAGCTACCGAAGTACCTGGAAGGCGAGGTCCCCGAGTTGATTCGTCCATGAAGGCCGGGCAGAGCGGCCTGCTCATGGCGTTTCTCGGTCTTGCCGCGTGCGGCGGCGACACCGGCACGTCGCCTGGCCCGTCGCCATCCCCGACCGCCTGCGCAGCGGGCACGCCGGTCACGGGCATCCCGGTCCTCACGGCGCGTCTCGTGGTGTCGGGCCTGCGGAGCCCCCTCGACCTGCAGTCCGTCCCGAGCGACCCCGAGCGGCTCTACCTGGTCGAGCAGGGCGGAAGGATCCGCATCGTGAGGAACGGCCAACTGCAGGCGACGGCGTTTCTCGACATCGCCTCGCGGATTTCGAGCGGCGGCGAGCGCGGACTGCTCGGCCTCGCGTTCCACCCGCAGTTCGCGACGAACCGTCGCTTTTTCGTCAACTACACAAACCCCGCGGGCGACACGCACATTTCGGAGTTTCGCGCCAGCTCGGCCGACACAGCCGACGCAGGCAGCGAGCGGCTGCTGCTCGGCGTGGCGCAGCCGTTCGCGAACCACAACGGAGGTGGGCTCGCTTTCGACAACTCCGGACGGCTGCTGATCGCGCTCGGCGACGGCGGCTCCGGCGGCGATCCCCAGAACAACGGCCAACGCCTCGGCAGCTTGCTCGGCAAGATCTCCCGCATCGACGTCGATTCCGGATCGCCCTACGCGATCCCCGCCGACAATCCGTTCCTCGCCACGGCCGGGGCGCGCGGCGAGATCTGGGCCTTCGGGCTGCGCAACCCGTTCAAGATCGCGTTCGACCGCCCCACGGGCGACCTCTACATCGGCGACGTGGGCCAGAACCGGAGCGAGGAGATCGACATCGGCCTCGCCGCGCGCCGCGGCGGCGAGAACTACGGCTGGCGGATCACCGAGGGCACGCAGTGCTTCAACCCCTCGAGCGGCTGCGACCGGAGCGGAATCACGTTGCCGGTCTACGAGTACTCGCACGCGGAGGGCTGCTCGGTCACTGGCGGCGTCGTCTACCGCGGCTGCCGGGTGCCCGCCCTCGCCGGGAGCTACTTCTTCGCCGATTTCTGCACCGGGTTGGTGCGCTCGTTCCGCTTCGCGAACGGCAGCCTGAGCGAGCTCAGGGAGTGGACCTCGGGCCTTCGCGGAGTCGACGCGCCGTCCTCGTTCGGTCTCGACGCCGCCGGCGAGGTCTACATCGTCGACTACGACGGCGAAGTCTACCAAATCGAACCGGCGAGCTGAACGGCAACAGACTGCGAGCGGAGCGGGATTCACTCCCGCGTAGCGAGCGGGGGGTTTGGGGGGTGCGGCGCAGCACCCCCCAGATTAGGTTCCGTACCGTTTAGCTGCGCGGGCGCGGGCCTGCGCGGCTACGACCTCACGGTTGCGAGCGGGGGCGCTGGTCACGAGAGCGCCCACCAGCTTGCGAGCGCTCGCCGTGACCTCGCGCACCGCCCGCTCGAAGGCTTCCGCGTTGGCCTGCGACGGGGTGTGATAGCCGCTCAGCTTTCTGACGAACTGGAGCGCTGAGGCCTGTATCTCTTCGTCGCTCGCCGGGGGCTCGAAGTTGAAGAGCGTCTTTATGTTTCGGCACATGCCGGCCTCCCTCTTCAAGACTAACCGAAAGCCGCCAAGGCCCGGATCGTAGTAGCCTCAAGTCCGTGTTCGACGCGCTGCGGCAGTTGTTCGAGGCGAGAGTCGCGCTGACGGCCGACGCGCCTGCCGGCGCGCGCGAGCACGCACTGCGCATCGCCGCCGCCGCGCTCCTGTTCGAGGTCGTGCGCGCGGACGCGAACGTCCAAGCCGAGGAGCTGACCGTGATGCGCGCGGCGCTCCAGAGCACGTTCGATCTTTCGGCCGAGGAGACGGAGGAGCTCGTGCAGCTGGGCCAGGTGCAGTCGAAGGCCGCCAGCTCGCTCTACGAGTTCACCTCGCTCGTCGACGCCAGCCTCGACGCCGCGCAGAAGAAGCGCATCGTGGAGCTGCTATGGCTGGTGGCGTTCGCCGACGGTCGCAAGGACGCTCACGAGGAGCACCTCGTGCGCCGGATCGCAGGATTACTGCACGTGCCGCACCCCGACTTCATCGACGCCAAGCTCCGGGCTCGCGATGAGAGCGCGAAGAATCCGCGCTAGTGGCTACTGCTACTGATCCCTGAGAGCGCGCGCTGGCTGGACCCGCGCCGCGCGGGCGGCGGGCAGGCCGACGGCGACGAGGCCCGCGAGCGTCACCGCTCCCGCAGTCACGGCGTAGAGCCGGGGGTCGGACGGGTTCACCTCGAAGAACAGCCCCCGCGCCAGCCGGGCGAGGGCGAAGGCCGCGACGCCTCCGAGCGCCATGCCGACGGCCACGAGCTTCAAGCCGCGGCCGAGCACCTGCCGGAGCACGTCGCGCGCGCTCGCGCCGAGCGCCATGCGCAGCCCGAACTCGGGCGTCTGCGCGCCGACGACGTAGGCGACGAGCCCGTAGAGCCCGAGCGAGGCGAGCAGCAGGGCGGCCGCGGCGAAAACCGACACGAGCAGGGCGGCCACCCGCGGCAGCAGCAGCGTTTCGGCGACGCGCTCGCCGAGCGACGCCACGTGGTAGACGGGCTGCTCCCTGTCGACCTCGAGCACGGCGCCGCGCGCGGCGCCGGCAAGCGCCAGCGGGTCGCCGCTCGTGCGCAGGGCCAGCATCATCATCGCCTCGGGGGCCTGTGCCAGCGGGACGTACGCCTCGGGGTCGGGGTCGCTGCTGAGCGACCAATGCCGCACGTCGCCCACGACACCCACGATCTCGCGCCAGGCCGCGGCGGGGCCGCCCACGCGCAAGCGGCGGCCGATCGGGCAGGCGTCGCCGAGCTCGCGGTGCGCGAGCCGCTCGTTGACGATGACGACCGCGGGCGCGCCGTCGCGATCGCGAGCGTCGAAGTCGCGGCCCCGTCGCAGCGGAATCCCGAGCGCGTCGAAGTAGCCCGGTGTCGACGCGCGGTAGTCGGCGCGCGCGGCTTCGCCCGGGAGCGGCTCCGGCGCGCCCTCGAGCAGGATGCTCGTGCCGCGATCGTAGGTGCTGAAAGGAAGCACGTTCACGGCGGCGGCCTGCTCGACCCCAGGCAACGCCGCGAGCCTCGCGAGCACAGCCTCGAAGAAGGCCAGCCTCTGCGCCGGCTCGGGATAGCGTTTCTCGGGCAACGAAGCGGTCAGGGTCAGGACTCGTTGCGGGGCGAAGCCGGTCTCGCGCGCGAGCAGCGAATGGAAGCTCAAGAGCGCGAGACCCGCTCCCACGAGCAGCACCAGCGAGATTCCGACCTGCGCTACCACCAGGGCGCCGCGCAGCCGCTGCTGGGGCCGCGTGCCGAGGCTGCGCCCGCCCGAGGCGAGCGCGGGTGCCGCCGGGCGTTCCCCGGCACGCAGCGCCGGCACGAGCGAGAAGGCCACTCCCGTCACGAGCGCAAGCCCCATCCCGAAGGCCAGGGTCGCGCCGTCGAGCCGCAGCTCGGACACGTTCGGCATGATCGCGAGCGCCGATTCGGGCAGCGCCGCCTGGAGCGCGGCGAGCAGGAAGCTCGCGAGCAGCAGGCCGGCCGCGGCCCCCGCGCTGGCGAGCAGCAGGCTCTCGCACAGCAGCTGGCGCACGAGCTGCGCGCGGCTCGCACCGAGCGCCGTCCGTACCGCGAGCTCGCGCTCGCGGGCGATACCCCGCGCCAGCAGCAAGCCGGCAAGGTTGGCGCAGCCCAAGAGCAGCACCGCCAGCACGGCTCCGAGCAGGGCGACGAGCGGCGGCCGCGCCTCGCGCGCGCCCAGCTCCTGGAGCGGCAGCACGCGCACGCCGAGCGAGCGGAAGGTCTCCGGGCTCGTGGCCGCGTGGCGCAGGAATGCCGCGCGCACCTCCGCCTCGGCCGCCTGCCGCGAGCCGCCCTTGCGCAAACGGCCGAGGGCCACCACCGAGCCGGAGGCGCCGGGGTCGGCGAGCGCCGCGGCTCTGTCCACGGGCAGCGGCGTCCACAGCTCTCCCTTGAAGTTGTAGACGGGGAACTCGAAGCGCGCCGGCATCACGCCGATGACCGTGTACGGCTCGCCGTCGAGGCGCAGCGAGCGTCCGATCACGCCCGGGTCCGAGGCGAAGCGCCGCTGCCACAAGCCATGGCTCAGCACCACGACCTTCGGCGCGTCGAGAGCGGCATCCGCGGGCTGCAGCACACGGCCGAGCTTCGCGGCGACTCCCAGCAGCGGAAACGTGTCGCCCGTGACGCGATAGCCCTGGGCTCGCTCCGGCACCCCCTCACCCGACAGGGCGGCGCTCCAATAGCGATACGCGGCCACCCGCTCGAAGGACGGCGCTTGCGGCGCCAACGCGACGAACGCGGCGAGCGGCATGCTGAAGCTCTCCCGGTTCCTGGCCTCGTCCCAGGCGCGTAGCAAGCAGACCCTGGCCGAGTCCTGGTAGGCGAGCGGCTTGAACGTGAGCGCGTTCAGAACGCTGAACACCGCGCTCGTCGCGCCGATGCCGAGCCCAAGCGTCAGCACAGCCGCGACACTGAAGCCGGGGTTTCTGAGTGCGAAGCGCAGCGCCTGCCGGAGGTCCGACACGAGCTCGGCCATGTTGCCTCCCAGCGTCCCTCCATCAAGCCCCGTGCCACGGCGCGGCTCGGATCGCAACGCGCTCTTGCCCTTCGGCTTGCGTGCCTTTGCGGCGCTCGGTCCGGAAGGCGGCCGCTGTTCGTTTCCGCAACCTTCGCTTCCCGGGCGTGGGACGAGCCGGAGCTCCGCGACCACTTGCCTTCGCTGGGCGACGGAGGGAAGCTCTCTGCTCCTCAGGCGGAAAGGCAAAAGCAATGGACGATCTCGCCGAACTCTTCTCCGGGCACATCAAACGAATCCAGGCCGAGACCGAAAAGGCCCTGGAGGCGACGGGCCACGAATCGCTGGTGATCTCGAGCGGGGCTCCGTTCACCTATTTCGCCGACGACCAGGACGCCCCGTTCCGGCCGGTCCCGCACTTCGCCCACTGGTGCCCGCTCGGCGGGCCGCACCATCTGCTCCACGTGGTGCCCGGCCGCAAGCCGCGTCTCGTCCGGCACGCGCCGGAAGACTACTGGTACGAGCAGGGCGGCGTGACGGAGGCCTTCTGGCTCGACGCCATCGCACTCGAGGAGCGCGGCTCGGTCGACGCGGTGTGGCAAGCGCTCGGCCAGCCGGCGAAGTCCGCCTACCTGGGCAACGAGCCGGCCCGGGCCGTGAGCCTCGGCCTCGCCCCCAACCCGAAGCCGCTCACCGCACGGCTCGACTGGCTGCGCAGCTACAAGGACGACTACGAGGTGCGCTCGATCGAGGAAGCGACCGCGGCGGGCGCCCGCGGCCATCGCGCGGCGCGCGAGGCGTTCGCGGCCGGAGCCTCCGAGCTCGAGATCCACCAGGCTTTCTGCCGCGCCGCCGGTTCGACCGAAGCCCAGCTGCCCTACGCGACGATCGTCGCGCTCGACGAGAAGGGCGCGACCTTGCATTACGAGTCGAAGCGCCAGACGAAGGGCGGCAAGGTGCTGCTGCTCGACGCCGGCGCCCAATGCCGCGGCTACGCCTGCGACATCACGCGAACGACGCCCGGGCGCGAGTGCGACGCGCGTTTCGTCGAGCTCGTCGAGTCCGTCGACGCGATCGAGCAGGACCTGGTGCGAGCCGCGACGCCGGGCCGTCCCTACCTCGAAGTGCACCTCCAGGCCCACGCCGCGGTCGCGCGCGTGCTCTCGGACATGCGCATCCTGCGCGTCTCTGCGGAAGAGGGTTTCGTCAAGGGTTATACGCACCCGTTCCTGCCGCACGGGGTCGGGCATCACCTTGGAATCCAGGTGCACGACGTGGCCGGGCGCCAGGCCGACGCGTCCGGCACGCCGGCGCCGCCGCCAAAGGAGCACCCGTACCTCAGGAACACGCGCACGATCGAGCCCGGGCATGTGTTCACGATCGAGCCGGGTGTCTACTTCATCCCGATGTTGCTGCGCCGCTTCCGCTCCGGGCCCGAAGCGAGCGCTTTCGACTGGGACCGGATCGACGCGCTCACGCCGCTCGGCGGCGTGCGCGTCGAGGACAACGTGCTCGTGACCGCGCGCGGCCCGCGCAACCTGACCCGCGAGCAGCTCGCCGACTGAACTCAATCCCGCATCTCGGGGAGGACATGGATCTCGTCAGCTCCTTCGTCGACTTCTTTCTGCACCTCGACCGGCACCTGGCCGAGGTGATCCAAGACTACGGATCCTGGACCTACGCGCTCTTGTTCGCGATCGTGTTCCTGGAAACGGGCCTGGTGGTGACTCCGCTGCTGCCGGGGGATTCGCTCTTGTTCGCGGCGGGCAGCTTCGCGGCGATCGGCGCGCTCGACCTGTCGCTGCTCCTCGTACTGCTCACGGTCGCGGCGATCCTGGGCGACACCGTCAACTACGCGATCGGCCACTATCTCGGCCCGAAGGTGTTCCACTACCCGAGGTCGCGCTTCTTCAACCCCGACCACCTGCGTAAGACGCACGCGTTCTACGAGAAGTACGGCGGCAAGACGATCATCATCGCCCGCTTCGTGCCGATCGTGCGCACCTTCGCGCCTTTTGTGGCGGGGATCGGCGCGATGAGCTACGCGCGCTTCATCACCTACAACGTCGTGGGCGGTATCTTGTGGGTGGCGGCGTGTGTCGGCGCGGGTTACTTCTTCGGCAACCTGCCCTTCGTGAAGGAGAACTTCAGCCTGGTGATCGTGGGGATCGTCCTGGTTTCCATGATGCCGGCGCTCGTCGAGTACCTGCGCCACCGGGCGTCTTGACGACGCCGCGGAGCGCGAGGAGTCTTGACGCTCGCCGCCGCTTCGGCGCAAGGATGCTCGCGGTGCGATGGAAGCTCTGAAGATCGGGATCACCGGCGTTCGCGGCGTGGTGGGCGAGACGCTCACGCCCGAGCTCGTGGTCCGCTTCGCCGAAGCCTTCGGGGTCTATACCGGCGGCGGGCGCGTGCTCGTCTGCCGCGACCCGCGCCCCTCCGGTCCGATGCTCCAGGCGGCGGTCACGGCGGGGCTGCTCGCGGTCGGCTGCGAGGTCGTGGACCTCGGCATCTGCCCGACGCCGACCTTGCAGCTCTCGGTCCGACCGCTCGGCGCAAAGGGGGGCGTCTCGCTCACGGGCGGCCACAACCCGCCCGAGTGGAACGCGCTCAAGTTCGTACGTGACGACGGGCTGTACCTGAACGCGGCCCAGGGCGAGGAGCTGCTCGACGTCTATCATCAGGGCGGCTTCGCGCGCGCGCGCTGGGACACGCTTTGGACGCGGGTCGCGACGCACGACGCGATCCCTCACCACCTGGAGCGGCTGCGAGCGTGCTTTGACGTGGCCGCGATCCGGGCGCGCCGCCCGCGCGTGGCGGTCGATTACGGCAACGGCTCTTGCGCCCGGCTGCTGCCTGCCTGGCTAAAGGAGCTCGGCTGCGAGGTGCTGGCGATCAACGACGACGTCGAGCTGCCTTTCTCGCGGCTGCCCGAGCCGTCCGTCGCGGCCGCCGCTCAGGCACGCGCGATCGTGCTCGCGGCCGGGGCCGATCTCGGGCTGGTGACGGACGCCGACGGCGAGCGGCTGTCGCTCGTCGACGATACTGCTCGCGCTCTGTCGGAGGAGCTGACGCTTCCGCTCGCGGCCGAGGCCGCACTGGTGCGGCGCAAGGGTCCAGTCGTCACCAACGTGTCGACCAGCGGCCTCGTCGATCGGGTGGCCGCCCGCCACGGAGCGAGCGTCGTCCGCACGCCCGTCGGCCAGGCGTACATCTCGGAGGCGATCCTGGAGCATGCCGCCGCCGTGGGAGGCGAGGGCAACGGCGGCGTCGCGGTTCCGGAGCTGCAGCCGAGCCACGACAGCGCCGCCACCGTGGGCTTGCTGCTCGAGCACCTGGCCCGTAGCGGCAGCACGCTCTCGAAGCTCGCCTCCGCGCTGCCCGCGCTCGCGGTGCACAAGCTCGCGCTCGCGGTGCCGCCGCGGCTGCTCTTTTCCGCGCTACAGGAGTTCCGCGAGGCCGTGGCCGATGTCGCCGAGGCGAGCGTCGACCTCCGCGACGGCGTGAAGCTTTCGTGGCCGGACGGCTGGGTGCACGTGCGCGCCTCGAACACGCAGTCGCTCGTCCGTGTGATTGCCGAGGCCGAAGACCCGGCGCGGGCCGAAGCGCTCGCGCTGTGGGCGCGCGAGCGGCTCGTCCGGGTGGGGGCGCGATGAAAGCGATCCCGACCTTGAAGATCAGCATCTCGGGCGTACGCGGTGTCGTGGGCGACTCGCTCACGCCCGAGCTCGTGACGCGCTTCGCACAGGCGTTCGGCACCTACGTCGGGGCCGGCGGCATCGTGATCGGGCGCGACCCGCGCACCTCGGGCGAGATGGTGCAGCAGGCCGTCGTGGCGGGCCTGGTGTCGAGCGGATGCCGCGTCAGCGACCTGGGCATGGTTCCGACGCCGACGGTGCAGCTCTTGGTGCGGCAGCTGGGCGCGCAGGGCGGCATCGCGATCACCGCGAGCCACAACCCGCCCGAGTGGAACGCGCTCAAGTTCGTGGGTGGCGACGGCCTTTTCCTCTCGGCGGCGCGCGGGAGGGAGCTACTCGACATCTACCACCAGGGCGACTACACCCGCGCGCGCGGGGCCGACCAGCACGCACCCGTGCGCGTGCTCGACGCTGTCGAGCGCCACGTGCGGGCGGTCGTCGCGGGCCTTCTGCCGCTGGCTTCGGGCCGCAAGCTGCGCGTGGCGGTCGACCCCGGCGGAGGCGCTGCCGTCGTGGCCGCACCCCGGCTCGTCGAGGCCTTGGGAGCCGAGGTGCTGGCGATCCACACCACCGCCGACGGACGGCCACCCCGCCCGGCCGAGCCTTTGCCCCAGAACCTCGGCGCGCTGTGCGAGGCCGTGCGGTCGCACGCCGCCGACATCGGCTTCGCCCAGGACATGGACGGCGATCGCCTCGCGATCGTGGACGAGATGGGCCAGCCGATCGGTGAGGAGCTCAGCCTGGTGCTCGCGGCCGACGAGGTGCTCGCTGGAACTCCAGGGCCCGTGGTCACCAACCTGGCGACGACCGAGGCCGTCGAGGCGATGGCCGCGCGACACGGCTGCCCGGTCTTCCGCACCAGGGTCGGCGAAGCGAACGTCGCAGAAGCGATGCGCGCGAAGCGGGCCGTGATCGGCGGCGAAGGCAACGGCGGCGTGATCCACCCGGGCGTCAACTTCGCCCGTGACAGCCTGGTCGGGATGGCGCTGGTGCTGCGACGGCTGGCGCGATCGGGGACAGCAGTCTCGGCGCTCGCCGCGGAGTACCGAGCCTTCCGCGTGGTCAAGCTCCAGCGCCACTGCCCCTCGGAGCATGTGGCGATGGTCCTGCGCCGGGCGCGGGAGAGGTGGGCCGGCAGGCCGCTCGACCTCCAGGACGGGGTCAAGGTGCGACTCGAGGACGGCTGGTTCATCTTGCGTCCGTCCAACACGGAGCCCGTGGTCAGGGTGATTGCGGAGTCCTCGAGCGACGAGCGGGCGCACGCGATCGCCGACGAGGTGCTTCGGGACGTGGCGGGCTGGATCGCGGCGGCAGCCGGCTAGCGCGGCGGCTTCGAGACGAGCGTCAGCTCGAGGGCGGGCTTGCTGGCTTCGAGCCCGGTCGAGAAGCCCTCGATTGCCAGCGCGTTCCTGCCCTCGCGCAGCAAGCTCGCAGACAGCGTGAAGCTCTCGAGCGCGTCACCACCGAGTCCGCCCCGCGCCACCTCGACGTCGTTGAGGCGCACGCGGTAGTCCAAGACGCCGTTCACGCGGAGCACGGCCTCGCTCACGGCGGCGGACCGGGGCACGTCGAACCCGCGCCGCGCCAGCAGCCTGCCAGCGCCGTGAGCGGCCTCGCGCCAGCCGGTATCGTCGTAGCCGGGCGCGCTCCACCCGCGCGGCGGCGTGCCGACACCGGCGAAACTCAGGAGCGGATCGGCACTGGTCACCGGCTTCGAGAGCTCGAATGCGTCGTAGCGGGCCCCGTTTGTATCCATCTGCCGCAGCCTTAGCCTGCGGCCGCTCACCTCGACGTAGCTGTAGCCGTGGCGATTGTTCGCGAAGGCAGCCGTGAACGAGTGCGTGGCCGTGCGCGGATAGAGCGGGGCACCACCCGCGCCGGTCGTCACGTAGACGACACCGCCGATCGGGCGGGTGCGCTCGTAGAGGTGGTCGTGGCCGTTGAAGACGACGTCCACTCCGTTCGCGGTATAGACGGGGGCGAGCAGCTCGACGAGCTGCGGAGCAGGAACCTGCGTGGCGCTAGGGCCCGAGGAGTACATCGTCTGGTGCTGAAAGACGAGGCGGAACGTCGCGGGCCGGCGCGCGAGCCGGCTGTGCCACGGAATCGAAAGCTCGCGCAGCAGCAGGTCGCTCTGGTTCGTGTCGTGCACGATCAGCTGGACGCCCTCGCGCTCGAGCCAGTAGCTCGCCTCGGGAGCGAGCCCCGCCGGACCGTTGCGGGGCAGGCTGAAGACGTCGAAGAACGGCCGGCCGCCCTCGAACTCCCAGTCGTGGTTTCCGAGCAGCGCGTAGAAGGGGACCTGCGGCAGGAGCGCGGCGTAGGGGGCGAAGAACCTCCTGTCGTAGCTCGTGGCGTCGAAGGGGGAGTAGATGACGTCGCCCACGATCATCACCAGGTCCGGCAACACCGGCTCTCGGTTGAGCGCCTGCGCGACGCCGTACTGGTCGGCTGTGCCGGATCCGCTATCCCCGAAAGCGACGAAGCGCAGCACACCCGTGTCGGGCGCGCGGAACGAGAACTCGACCTCGCCGCTCGTCGAAGTGAGCGGCCCGCGCGGGGAGAAGACGCGGTAGCTGTAACGCAGGCCCGGCACGAGGCCCCGCAAGGTCGCTTCGTGCCTTTGGGTCCCGGCCGGCGCCACGGCCTCGCCCGTCTGCCCCGTGTCCGAGAAAAAGCGCACGCGCCCCTCGCCGGGTGTCGTGGTGTACCAGGCCACGGCGACGCCGTCGTCGGCGTGCTGCAGGTAGGGCCCGCGCGTCATCAGCCCTGGGTCGCCCTGCGACGTGACAGGTGTTTCGGGCGTGCCGAGACCGCCACAGCCCGTGAGCACAAGGCAGCCGACCAGCGCGAGCCGGCCGCGCGCCCGCGGGCCGCTCGCCCGCTGGACGGCTCTAACGCTGGCCGTTGACGTCGTTCTCACGCGCGGCGATCACGCCGCGCACGCCGTCGACGGCGGCCTCGAACGCTGCGTTCGAGAACGGCTTGCGCAGGTCCGCGAGTGCTGCGGCGCGGATCTGCTGATAGGCCGTCTCGAGCTGCGGCGTGAGCCAGCGCGGGTTCAGGAAGTTCGTCGTGGTGCGCACCACCGCGTCGGCGTAGACCGCCCGCTTGGCCGGGTCGGCGGTGAGGCGCGCCGTGAGCACGTTCCTGTCGAGGTTGCGGTAGAGCGGCCAGCTGCCGCTGCGGAAGGTGTTGTCCTTGTCCCAGGGGATGAACACGAAGCGGTTCTTCTGGCCGTACTCGTACAGGTAGAAGTTGTTGAGGCCCTGGTCGCCGACGATGCCGTCGCCTTCCGCGAGCGCGTTCTCGATCGCGACGTGGGTCAGGAAGCGGTCGACGTCGAGCCAGCCGCCGATCGTGGCGACGAAGCCGGTGGACGGGGACTGGTTGATGGTCTGGATGAAGCCGACGAGTCCGGTCGCCACGTCGGGCTTGGTTTCATTCGTCTCGGGCTGGAACGGCAACGGCACGTAGGCGTCGGGTTTGGCGCCGAGCCAGTCGAAGTCGTAGTGGAAGAGCCACTCGTAGTCGAAGAGGCTGCCGCTCTCCTCGCCCAGGCGGCTCTTGAGGAACGGCTTGCTCACCGGCTCGACGAGGGCGAAGAGTCCCCAGTACTGCCCGTTGACGGTGAGCCGCGCGTGCGCGTTGCGCGGCGACGCGATCCCCATCGCCTCGAAGACCAGGAACGCCAGCCGCTCGCGCAGCATGCTCGCATCGGTGGTCAGGTTGTCGATCACCAGCGTCTTGTATCCGTAGTACTCCTGCGACGGAACGTAGCGGTTGAAGTCGATCTTCAGCCCCGGCTTCTCCTCGCTGCGCGATCCGTCGCCGCGCGAGCGGATCCCGACCTGGGCCACACCGACGCCGTCGACGCTGAAGTTGGCGGCGTAGTACTGGTTGCTCAGGTAGTTGTCGCGAAGCGCTTGCCAGGCCGAGGGATCGATCTCGATCCGCGCGTCGTGCAGAAGCGTGGGATCGAAGATCGGAGCCCCGCCGGCTGGCACACCCGGCACGGGGGTCGAGGTCACGCCGGGCTCGCTCGGGATCCCCCCCCCGCCGCCGCCGCAGGCGGCGAACGCACACAGGGCAAACAGCAAGGCGAGCGCGCGCTTCACGGCAGCTGCACCTGGATGCGTCCGAGCAGGGAGACGTAGTCGCCAGCGTTCCCCGGCTCGGGCGCCCGCAGCGCGTCGTCGTAGCGCTCGATCAGGACGTTGCCCATCAAGCGCAGGAAGCCGGTCGGCCACCAGCTCAGGCCGCCGGTGAAGGTCCGGATGCCCGCGGGGCGGACGTTGCCCGCGCGGCTTCCCGACGACTCGAAGCCCGCGTTGCTCACGTCATCGAACCACAGTTCCTCGTAGCGTGCCGAAAGCTCGACCGCACCTGGCCCTGTGAAGAGCCGGCGCGACGGCTGGATCGTGCGCGTCTTGCGCTCCCGGGTCACGAGCCAGGTGGCGGTCGCCGACCAGCCCCTTCCGTAGACGTCGGGCAGGTCTTCGAGCACGGGTCCCTGCCCCTTGCGCTCTTCGCGCGCCTCGAGGAACTCGCCCCACAGGGACACGGGGCCGCGTTGGACGCGCGCGTCGACGCCCCAGCGTCGCCTTTGACCGTTCACGTACACGCCGTGGAAGAACTCGTAGCCGGTGGCACTCGTCCCCTCGAGACCTTTTGGAAACGGATCAAAGCCCGGGCTCTCCCGGTCCGCGAGCACGTCGCCCTGCGAGAAGGAACCCCCGAGATCGAACCATTCGGACGGCTTCACGACCAGCCGAGCGGCAGCCGTGTTGCCAGCCCGCCGCGGGCTCGTGCGCGCGTCGCTCTCGAAGACGCCCGCGCGCCATTCCAGCGCGCGGCCGAGCTCGCCCTGCAGCAGGCCGCCCCAGTCGCGTCCGGGCCCGAGCGACGTCACGAGTGCCGCCCGCTCGATGAAATCGGTCTTGGCGGCGGAGGTCAGCCACTCCGGGCTGACCGGGAGCTTCATGTGGCCGCCATGGATCTCGAGCGGCTTCGCCAAGCGCAGCCCGAGGCGCGCGTCCTTGAGCTCGTCGCCCTCGTCGAAGGCCGGATCGACGTCGAACTCGAACACCAGCTTGCGCCACTCGCCCTGGAAACCGATCCGCAGGCGCCGCCACTCGTGGTCGGCCGCCCGCAACGTCGGGTCGAGGCCGTCGCCCACCTGCCAGTCCTGGAACTTGCGGAAATCGGCCTGCACGTAGCCGGTGAGCTCAACTTGAAAGCCGGCGGCCTGGTTGCTGATGGAGAAAGGCTCGAGCTTCCAGCCTTCCGGCGCGTCGGAGGGTCCGGCGGCGGGCCCGAGCGGCGGCTTCGCGGGCGGCTGCGCCTGGGGGGACGCCGAATCGGCCAGCAGCAACACCAAGAGCGCGGCGAGCGCGCGCGCCATCACGGGGCAGCCTCCGGCGAACGGCTGAGCGTGGCCAGCGCGCCCGGGATCTTGAAGAGCCCCTGCAGCTCGTCGGCGATCCAGAGTGCGCCCGACGGATCGAAGGCGAGGCCCTCCTGGCGGCCGCCGGGAAGCGACCAGCTAGAGGTGATCGTCCCCGCCGGCGACACGAGCAGCAGCCGGTCGGCACTCTCGGCGATCACGGCCAGGCGCCCGAGCCCCTCGCTCCACGCGACCGCGGTCAGGTCATCGAACGGCTTCAACGCATGGCGCGCGACGACATCCGAAGCGCCGAGCGTCCGCGCGCCACCCGTGGGATCGAAGGTGAGTGCAATGAGCCACGCCGGCTTTCTCTGGTGCACGAGGTAGAAAGTACCGCCGCCTGGCTTTTGTGAGTCCTCGCGGAAGGTGAGCCCCTCGAAGCCCTGGTTGCGATCCGCCGGCTGCCTGCCGAGCACGGCGGCCATGTCCAGCGGAAAGCGGGCGGTCTCGGTCGCGGAGGCCGGGTCCCACGCCACCAGCTCACCCTTCTTCTCCGCGAGCAGCACGAGCCGCCCGCTCGGCGTGTGAACGGCCAGGTCCTCGAGGTTGCCCTTGACCTGGTGCTGCTTCAGCACGCGGCCGTCCGGATCGAGCTCGACGAGCGTGCCGCGGTCGCCAACGGCGAAGAAGCGCTTGAGGGCCCCATGCCAGACGATTCCGGAAGCTTCGCGCAGGCCGTCGCTTTGGACCGGCACGGGTGCGGCGAGCCCGATCCGCGAGGCCTTGTCGGGCCCGCCCGCCGCAGAATCCGCTGCGGCCGTTCCCGGTGACAAGGGCTCGCCGGCCGCGAGCGACGCCGGCTGACGGCTCGCGAGCATCGACAACGCCAGCACGGCGAGCAGGCCCCCGGCGAGCAGCGTGAGCACGCGCAGGCCGCCGTAAAGCCGCCGCAGCGAGCGGTCCTTGTCGCTGTTGATGCGCGCCATCACGTGGTTCTGCACGGCGAGCTCGGCATTCAGCTGGCCGAAGCGCACGTCGCGCCAGGCCCGGCGATAGGATTCGAGGTCGCGCAGCACGATGTCCTCGAAGTAGCGTAGGCCCTCGGGGAAGTGCTCGGCTCCCGATTCCCCCGGATACGGAAGCTGTGGGCGAAAGCGCCGGGGCTTGAGCGCCTCGATCGCCTCCAGGAAGAAGAAGAGCGCGACACCCGCGTAGCTCAGCAGGTAGAAGCCGAGGAAAGGCCTGAGCGCGGCCGGCAGCACGTCGATCAGCTCAGCGCGCGTCACCAGGAAGAAGAAAGAGATGTTGAGCGCGCCCATGATCACGAGCGCGAAGCGGGCCTTGCGGTCGGCGAGCTCCACCAGGTCCATCGCTTCCTCGAGGGTGTCGACGAGCGTGCGGTAACGCTCCCAGGGATCGAGCGAGCGGGCTTGCTCCGCGAGCAGCTTGGCTTCTTTCTTGCGCCGCTTGGGGTCGTCCTCGAGTCCGTCCTCTTCCGGGAAGCCGGCTGGCGCCGACGGGAAGTCCTCGACCATTCGGGCAAGTATAAGGCCTGCCGAGACGGCACGGCCCTCAAGGCCGCCGAGTGAGCGGCCACGCGAGCTCCGCGACGAGCCCGCGCGGCATCTCCTCGATCCCGGGATATCCGAGCCGCGCCGGGCTGCGATCCCTGGGCCAGTATGCGGTCCCGAAAACATGGTCCCATAGGCTCAGCACGATCCCGAAGTTCTTCGCCGTGCCACCCTCGTCCGACTGGTCGTGGTGCCAGAGATGCATGCGCGGGCTGTTGAAGACGTAGCCGAGCGGACCGAGGCCGAGATTCAGGTTGGCGTGGTTGAAATCGCCCCAGACAGTCGAGACGACGGCGACGACGAACGCCGCCTCGCCCGAGGCACCGACGAGCGCGAGCGGCAGCCACAGCGCCGACTTGTAGACGACGATCTCCATCCAGTGAAAGCGGAAGTTGCCGACGAAGTCCATGGTGGTGATCGCGTGGTGCACCTTGTGGAAGGTCCACAGCACGGGCACGCGGTGCAGCAGGTTGTGGACGCACCACTGCAGGAAGTCGGCCATCACCAGCAGCGGGACCAGCTGGGCCCAGAGCGGCCACTCGGCGAGCGGCGAGGCGTCGAGGCGCAGCCCGGCCTGCTGCAGCAGGGCGGTCGCTTGCGCCGCGAGCCAGCCGTTGAGGCCAGCCGTCAGCAGCGAGAACACGTGCCCGTTCCACGCGAGGAAGCCGAGGTCGCGTGCCCAACCTGGCCGCCGCAGCGCCTGGCCCGCTCGCCAGGGAAAGAGCCTTTCGAGCAGTACGAAAGCCAGGCTGATCGCGATCAGCCAATGCCAGTAGCTGCGGAACACGAAGAAAGCTTATCTCCGCCGGCGTGGCCCGCGCGACAGGGTACCTCCGGCTCAGGTGTGTTCTCTTGACCCGGCGCGCGCCGCTGTGCTTCCATGGCTCGATGAGCCTCGGGCGCCGCACGACCGTCTCCGCCTACCTGGCCTGCCTTGCGCTCGTGGCGACGTTGCCAGCGCCCTGCGGTTGCCAGCCGGTGCAGGCCGCCGAGCACTCCTGCTGTGGGTCCGCGCCCGGCCTCCGCCTCGCCGACCCTGGTTGCTGCGCGGCTGCCGGTGTCGCGCCGCGTGCCGTGGCGGCGCCGTCGTCGGTCACGGCTACAGTCGCGCCGGCGTTCGTCGTCGTCGCGGGGGTCACACCGCCCGCGAGTGCCGTACTCGATCTCGGCCAGGCAGCGCCTGGCCTCGCGATCTCCCCACCACTCACGGTCAGGCGCCTCTAGTCCGCCACACGCGCGGGTCGTAAGACCCGCGTCGAAACGGGGACGACCGGGGTGCGCCCGCACCCCTTCGCGCGTGCCCAGTGGTGGAAGCAGTGCGCCCGAGAGGTGGATGCAGATGTCTTCGAGTTTCAGGATCGTGACCGTCGTTGTTTTCGCAATGCTCCATGGCGGCGTCGCCCCTGCTCAGGAGGCCCGGGCTCCCACGAGCGCGGCGGCGCCGGCTTTCGCAGATCCGCTGCTCGACGCGCTCGTAGCGGAGGCGCTCCAGAGCAACCCCGACCTGCTCGCCCTGCAGGAGAACCTGCTCGCGGCACGCGCTCGACCCGAACAGGCCCGGGCGCTCTCCGATCCGATGCTGTCGGTCGTCTATACGAACGACGGCTGGTCGCCGAGTCTCGGCACGCAAGGCATGACGACGCTCGCCTTCATGGGCAGCCAGGGCCTGCCCTACCCCGGCAAGCGGCGCCTGCGCGGCGACGTCGCCGCGCGCGAGGCGGGCGAGGTCGAGCAGCAGCTCGAGCGGGCCCGGCTCGGCGTCGTCGCGGAAGTCAAACGTGCCTACTACGGGCTCGTCCAGAGCCGTGAGCTGCTGGAGCTCGTCCGCGAGCAGGAGCAGCTCTGGCAGCAGATCGAGGGCGTCGCGCGCGCCCGCTACGCCGTGGGGCAGGGTGCTCAGCCGGACGTTCTCCGGGTCCAGATCGAGGTCACCCGCGTCGAGCAGCTGCGGACCGAGCAACAGACCGAAGGCCAGGTCCGCGTGGCGGAGCTCAACCGCCTGACGGGCCGTCCGGCCGCGAGCCCGGTGGAGACGGTCGGACGTCTGGTGCTGCATCCGATCAGCGAGGACCTGGACGGCGCGGTCGAGCGGCTCTCCCGCATCGTTCCGGAGCTCAGGAGCGCGGACTTGGCCCAGGAGCGCGCTGGGTTCCTTGTGGCGCTCGCGAGCAAGGAGTTCAAGCCCGACTTCAGCGTGCAGGCCGGATATATGAACCGGGGAGGGCTCGACCCGATGTGGCAGGCGGGCTTGGGCGTCTCGCTTCCCCTCTCCCGCAAGCGACTCTCGAGCGGCCGCGCGGAGGCGGAAGCGCAGGTCCGCGCCAGCGCACGACTCGCGGAATCGGTGAGGTTGCAGCTTCGCTTCCGGACCGAGGAGCGACTGGCCCAGCTCCTGGCCTCGGAGAAGATTGCCTCGCTCTATGGCCAGGGAATCATCCCTCAGGGCCGCATGGCGGTCGATGCTGCGGTCGCGAACTACCAATCGGGCAAGGTGCCGTTCATCGCCGTCCTCGAGGCGCTGACGACACTCTACGGCGATCGCGCCACGCACCTAATGCTCCTGGCCAACCACTCATGCATACGCGCCAGCCTGGAGGAGGCGAGCCTCGAGTCCAGCTCCAGCCTCGCCGCTACCCGCTCGATGGGTTCCGGGAGGAGCATGCAATGAAACGCGCGGGATTCGTGTGGTGGCTGGTCGCCCTGGTCGCGGTCGGTGCGGGGGTTTACCTGCTGGTCGCACAGCGCGCGGGCCTGTCTGGCACGCAGGCCGTTGTCAGAGCGCGTTACCGCTGTGCGATGCATCCGAGCTACGTCTCCGACAAGCCCGGCGACTGCCCAATCTGCCTCATGAAGCTCGTGCCGATCCAGGCTTCCCCTCAACCTTCGGCTGAGCGCAAGCTTCTCTACTACCGCTCCCCGATGGATCCGAGCGTGAGGTCCGACAAGCCGGCCAAGGACTCCATGGGCATGGACTTCATCCCGGTCTACGAAGACGATGCCCAGGCCCAGGCCTCGACAGTACCCGGAAGGGCGAGCCTCACACTCTCGCCGGAGAGACGGCAGATCCTCGGCATCCGCAGCGAGGAGATCCACCACGGCCCGCTCACGCGGGTGATGCGGACCGTGGGGCGCGTCGCGGTGGACGAGCGGCGACTGCACCACATCCACACGAAATACGACGGCTACGTGGAGCACCTCTACGTCGACTTCACCGGGAAACTCGTAAGGCGGGGCGAGCCGCTGCTCTCCATCTACAGCCCCGAGCTCGTGGCGACGCAGCAGGAGTATCTGCTCGCCTACAACGCCCAGAGGCAGATGGCCGAGAGCGGGATCCCCTCGGTGGCGCAGGGCTCGCTCAACCTGCTCGCCGCAGCGCGCCAGAGGCTGCTGCTCTGGGACATGCGGGCCGAGGACATCGAGACGCTCGAGAAGGCGGGAAAGGTCGAACGCACACTCGACCTGCACTCCGACGTCACCGGCTACGTGGTCCAGAAGATGGCTTTCCACGGCATGCGGGTGACTCCCGCCGAGGCGCTCTTCGACATCGCGGACCTGAGCCACGTCTGGGTGTTGGCCGACGTCTATGAGTCCGACCTGCCCCTGGTTCGGATCGGCATCGAGGGGGAGCTGACAGTGCCCTACCTGCCCGGAAAAAAGTGGCGCGGCCGGGTCACGTACGTCAACCCGACCGTCGAGGAGAAGACCCGGACCGTCAAGGTCCGCATCGAGCTCCCGAACCAGGGGCAGCTTCTGAAGCCCGACATGTTCGCCGACGTGAACCTGCGTGCGGATCTGGGAACGGGCCTGTCCGTCCCGGAGAGCTCCGTGGTCGACAGCGGGGGCCGCAAGCTCGTGTTCATCGATCGAGGCGAGGGGCGTTTCGAGCCGCGCGAAGTCGAGCTCGGGGTGCGGGTCGGCAGCAGCTTCCAGGTCCTCTCCGGGCTCGAAGACGGAGAGCGGGTGGTGACCTCCGCCAACTTCCTGCTCGACTCCGAGTCGAGCTTGCGCTCCGCCCTCTCTGGTATGAAGACGCCCGCACCCAAAGCGCCGGGCCAACAGCACTAAAGAGGCCGGCCATGATCAAGGCCCTGATCCGATGGAGCGCTGAAAACCGTTTCCTCGTGCTGCTCGCCACGGCCGTGCTGGTGGGCTACGGCGTCTACACGCTCTACCACATCCCCGTGGACGCAATCCCCGACCTCTCCGACACGCAGGTGATCGTCTACTCGCGCTGGGACCGAAGCCCCGACATCATCGAAGACCAGGTGACGTACCCGATCGTCACCGCGTTACTCGGCGCGCCCAACGTCAAGGTCGTCAGGGGCTTTTCCGACTTCGGCTTCTCGTACGTGTACGTGATCTTCAAGGACGGGACCGACATCTACTGGGCCAGGAGCCGCGTCCTCGAGCACCTCTCCAAGATCCAGCCGCTGCTGCCGCCTGGCGTGAGGACCGAGTTGGGCCCCGACGCCACGGGTGTCGGCTGGGTCTTCCAGTACGCACTCGTCTCCGACTCCGGGACGCACTCGCTCGCCGATCTGAGGACGCTGCAGGACTGGAACCTCCGCTACCGCCTGCAATCCGTCCCCGGCGTCGCCGAGGTGGCCTCGTTGGGCGGCTTCGTCCAGCAGTATCAGGTCACGGTCGACCCGAATCGGCTCAGGGCCTATGCGCTCGCGATCACGGACGTCTCCGACGCGATTCGGAAGAGCAACAACGAGGTGGGCGGGCGCCTCCTCGAGTTCTCGGGCAAGGAGTACATGGTCCGGGGCCGCGGCTACGTGCGCGGGAAAGAGGATCTCGAGAAGATCGTGCTCAAGACCGACGAGAAAGGGACGCCGGTGCTGCTCCGGGATGTGGGCCACGTCGGCCTGGGTCCGGAGATCCGGCGCGGGGTCTCCGATCTCGACGGCCTGGGCGACACGGTGAACGGGATCATCGTGATGCGCCACGGCGAGAACGCCCGCGAGGTGATCCGCCGCGTGCGCGAGCGCCTGCGCGAGATCGAGACCTCGCTCCCGCAAGGCGTGCGCGTCGTGACGACATACGACCGCTCGGAGCTGATCCAGCGCGCAGTCGACACGCTCAAGCACGAGCTCGTGCTCGAGATCGCGATCGTGAGCCTGGTGATCCTGGTCTTCCTCTGGCACATCCCCTCGGCCATCGTCCCGATCGTGACGATCCCGGTCTCGGTGCTGCTCGCCTTCATCCCGATGTGGTGGCTGGGCATCTCTTCGAACATCATGTCGCTCGCCGGGATCGCGATCTCGATCGGTGTGCTCGTGGACGGCGCGATCGTGGAGGTCGAGAATGCCTACAAGAAGCTGGAGCTGTGGATCGCGGGCGGGCGGAAGGGCGACTTCCACGCGGTGCGGCTCGAGGCGCTGCTCGAGGTTGGCCCCTCGGTCTTCTTCTCGCTGCTGGTGATCGCCGTCGCCTTCCTGCCGATCTTCACACTCGTCGACCAGGAGGGGCGCCTCTTCAAGCCCCTCGCCTGGACCAAGAACCTGGCGATGGCGATCGCCGCCTTACTCGCCGTCACGCTCGACCCGGCCCTCAGAATGCTGTTCGCGCGGATGGACTTCGTGCAGTTCCGGCCGCGCGTCATCTGCTGGCTCTTCAACCAGGTGACGGTGGGCCGCTACTACCCGGAAGAGAAGCACCCGTTGAGCCGCGTGCTGTTCGCGGTCTACGAGCCGGCGTGTCGTGCCGTGCTGCGCCATCCCTGGACCACGATCGGGATCGCGGTAGTCGTCGTCGCCACGACCGTGCCCGCCTACCTCGGGCTCGGCCACGAGTTCATGCCGCGCCTCAACGAGGGCGTCATTCTCTATATGCCAACGACCTTGCCTGGGATCTCGGTGACCGAGGCGAGCCGGCTGCTGCAAGTGCAGGACCAGCGGATCAAGTCGTTTCCCGAGGTGGAGCGTGTGCTCGGCAAGGCGGGACGCGCGGAGACCTCCACCGACCCCGCCCCGTTTTCGATGATGGAAACGACCGTCGTCCTGAAACCGCCCTCCGAGTGGAGGGAGAAGCCTCGCTTCTATTCCTCCTGGGCGCCGCGGTGGTTGAAAGACCTGCTGCTCGCCCGGATCTGGCCGGATCGGATCTCCTACGAGGAGCTGATAGACGAGATGGACCGGAAGCTCCAGATCCCGGGCGCCACGAATGCCTGGACCATGCCGATCAAGAACCGGATCGACATGCTCAGCACCGGGATCCGCACGCCGATCGGAATCAAGATCTTCGGGCCCGATCTCGCGGAGATCGAGCGGGTCGGCGAAAGGCTCGAGCCGATCCTGCGCGCGCTTCCCGGCACTCGCAGCGTGTATGCCGAGCGCGTGGCCGGCGGCTACTTCGTGGACTTCGACCTGAATCGCGACGAGCTGGCGCGCTACGGTCTCACGGTGGCCGCGGCGCAGGAGGTGGTGATGTCCGCGGTGGGCGGGGAGAACGTCTCCACCACCATCGAAGGCCGCGCGCGCTTCCCGGTGAACGTCCGCTACCCGCGCGAGTTGCGCGACGACCTGGAGCAGCTCGGGCGCGTCCTGGTGATGACCCCGTCCGGGGCGCAGATTCCGCTCTCACAGGTCGCCGAGATCCGGATGGTCACCGGCCCGGCCATGATCCGTAATGAGAACGGTCTTCTAGCGGGCTACGTCTACGTCGACATGGTCGGTAGCGACGTGGGCGGCTACGTCGAGAGCGCCAAGCAGGCGGTCGCGCAAGAGCTGGCTCTCCCGCCGGGCTACTCGATCGAGTGGAGCGGCCAGTACGAGAACATGCTGCGGGTGCGCGAGCGGCTCAAGCTCGTCGTGCCCTTCACGATCTTCACGATCTTCTTCCTGCTCTACATGAACACGAAGTCGGGCGTGAAGGCCGGGATCGTGATGCTGGCGGTGCCCTTCTCGGTCGTTGGGGCGGTCTGGCTGATGTATTTCCTCGGCTACAACGTCTCGATCGCGGCCTGGGTCGGCATGATCGCGCTGATGGGCCTCGACGCCGAGACCGGCGTCTTCATGCTGCTGTTCCTGGACCTCGCCTACGACGAGGCGAGGGCGAAGGGGCGCCTACGCTCGCTCGCCGAGCTCAAGGAAGCGATCGTCCACGGGGCGGTGAAGCGCGTGCGGCCCAAGATGATGACGGTGACCGCGGCCTTCATGGGCTTGATGCCGATCATGTGGTCGACCGGCGCAGGGGCCGACGTGATGAAGCGGGTGGCCGCGCCGATGGTGGGCGGTCTCGCGACGTCGTTTCTGATGGAGCTCCTCGTCTACCCGGCGATCTACCTGCTCTGGAAGTGGCACACGGAGGTTCGCCGCCAGACCGAGCCTGCCGTTACGTGAGACTCACGGCCTGCGGGGCTTGCGGGTCCCTCGGTGTCGTCCGCCCGGCGCCGCCTTGCTCGACTTCGCGCTCCCGCTGGACCTGGCCGTGCCTGACCCGCGGCGCCGTTCCAGCTCCGCTTCCTCCCGGGCCTGGGCACGGACCCTCGGATCCTTGAGCCAGCCGTCGAACTTGTCCGCGGCACGATACGCGGTCGCGAGCTCCCGTGCACGCGCCTCCGTGTCCGGGTGCAGCAGCACGAGCCTCGCCGCATCGAGGAGGTCTTGCGGACCTCCCGCGCGGAACTTCAGGCGTAGCAGTCCGTCCAGATCGACGACGCTCAGCGTGCCGCCGCCGACGTCCAGCCTGAGGGCGTCCTCCCACACGATCGGCACGAGCGGGGGCAACACGTCGAAGGGAATGCCACCGATCTCACCCTTCACGCAGCTAAAGCCCCCATCGAGGACGTCGCCTCGCAACAATCGCGTTTCGATTCCGGCTTGCTCCAACCTCCTGCGCGCTCGCTCGAGGGGCAGTCGGCTGATGAAGTCGAGATCGTCCGTGGCCCGGACGAAGCCGTGAACTCCGACCGCAAGCCCCCCGATCAGCACACATTCGTCCGGCCCGATCAGGTGGGCCAGTCGCACCGCCGCGCTGACCAGATCGGAATGACGCCGGCGGGCGGGGCTCATGCCGGGCGGCGCTCGCGCGCGAGCGAGCCGCGCAATGTGGCGACCGCGTCGGCGAGCTCGGCAACGCGCAGGAGTCTCGCGCGCATCGCGTCGCGGGTCGTCTGATTCGGGCCGCCGCCTCGCCGGCCTCCGTCCGCGAGCTCCGCGAGGCCGCGCACTTCGGCTTCCGCCTGCCGCACTCCTGCGACCGTCAGCTCGTAATAGACGCGCGCGCGCCCACCCCGTTTGCGTCCCGGAACCACGTTCCAGGCGGTGACCAGCCGGGCGGCACTGAGCGCCCGCAAGGTCGGGTAGACCGTGCCCGCCGAGACCCGCATCCGGCCGCCCGTCATGCGCCCGATGCGACGGATCAGCTCGCGCCCGTAGACCGGCCCTCGGCGAAGGGCCAAAAGCACCGCAGTCCTCGCGCTGACCATGCTCTCTTATACTCGATTCCCGACTGAAATAGAATTGTGGCGCCCCGGACGTGTGAAACGCGAATGCGCGATGGCGGCGCTACAGCACGCTGCGCCGCAGCCGCAGCGCGTTCGCGATCACGGTCACGGAGCTGAGGCTCATCGCCAGGGCGGCGAGCATCGGCGAGAGCAGGAAGCCGAACCAGGGGTAGAGCGCGCCCGCAGCGATCGGGATGCCGAGGGCGTTGTAGGCGAAGGCCCAGAACAGGTTCTGCCGGATGTTGGCGAGCGTGGCCCGCGCCAGGCGGCGTGCGCGCACGAGGCCGCCCAGGTCGCCCTTGACGAGCGTGATCCCCGCGCTCTCGATCGCGACGTCGCTGCCCGTGCCCATCGCGATGCCCACCTGCGCCTGGGCCAGGGCAGGGGCGTCGTTGACGCCGTCACCGGCCATCGCCACGACGCGGCCCTCGGCCTGCAGGCGACGCACCACCTCGGCTTTGCGCTCCGGAAGCACCTCCGCCTCGACCCGCTCGATCCCGACCGCGCGAGCGACGACCGCCGCAGCGGTGCGGTTGTCGCCGGTCAGCATCACGATCTCGAGCCCCTCCGCGCGCAGCGCGCGGATCGCCTCGGGCGCCTCCGGCTTGACGGGGTCGGCGGCGGAGATGAGCGCCACGCACGCGCCGTCCACCGCCAGCAGCACGACGCTGCGTGCCTCGCGTTCTTCGGCCGCGACGAGGGCTTCGAAGGCGGAGACGTCGTTGCCCGAGGCGGCGAGGAACGCGGCGTTTCCGAGCGCAAGCTTCTTCCCTTCGACCTTGCCGCGCACTCCCCGGCCGGGCACGGAGGCGAAGTCCGAGGCCGGCGCGAGCGAAAGGCCGCGCTCGCTGGCGGCTTGGACGATCGCCGCCGCGAGCGGGTGCTCGCTACTCTGCTCGAGGCTCGCCGCCAAGCGCAGCGCCTCGCCGTCGTCGTTGCCGGACGGCCCGACGACACTCACGAGCCGCGGACGGCCCTCGCTGAGCGTGCCCGTCTTGTCGATCACCAGGGTCGAGACGCGGGCCAACGCCTCGAGCGCCTCGGCGTTTCTCACCAGCACGCCGGCGCTGGCGCCGCGGCCGACGCCGACCATCACCGACATCGGCGTCGCAAGGCCGAGTGCGCAGGGGCAGGCGATGATCAGCACCGATACGGCGGCCACGAGGGCATAGGCAAAGCGGGGTTCCGGGCCGACGGTCGCCCAGGCGAAGAACGCGAGCGTCGCCACGACGACGACCGCGGGCACGAACCAGGCGGCGACGGCGTCGGCCAGCCGCTGGATCGGTGCGCGACTCCGCTGCGCGTCGGCGACGAGCGCCACGATGCGGGCGAGCAAGGTCTCGCGGCCGACGCGCTCGGCGCGCATCACGAAGCCGCCGTTGCCGTTGAGCGTGGCCCCGGTGACGGCCGCTCCCGGGCCCTTCGCCACGGGAATCGGCTCGCCGCTGATCATCGACTCGTCGACGCTCGTCTGACCCTCGAGCACGACGCCGTCCGTCGGGACGCGCTCGCCCGGCCGGACGCGCAGGCGATCGCCCGGGCGCACGGCATCGAGCGGCACGTCACCTTCCGTG